>VFSW01001486.1_pt1 | contig 35803 bp, 37 predicted proteins | sample 5358111 | NCBI WGS metagenome assembly VFSW01 (sample SAMN11554181, study PRJNA540505) | mine drainage metagenome | isolation source: sediment from site ElyBrook_90M | place: USA: Ely Copper Mine, Vershire, VT | collected 2017 | reverse complement strand
ACCCGACGATGCTCTCCTGCTCCAGTGCTCCGAGGAATTTCCTGTTATTGGGCCTCACTCGTTTTTAATTCCTCAATGCTTTTGATGACTTGACTGCCGAGCGGCAGGAAAATTTTGCAGTGTCCCACTTAAGGAGAATTTACAGCTTTCCGGTTTTCTGATACTCCTGAACATAGACCTTGATCGCCCGGAGGATAATCCAGTCCATTGTAACGCTGTTGTCCTTTGCTATCCGGACCATTGCGTCGATGAGGTCCTTGTCGATCATGGGCATGCCGGACGGCTGCGGCTGCGGAGCCGCTTCTTCGCTCATTCCCACCTCTGCTCCGGGCGTACGCTTGAGATATTCCCGTCGAAGAATTTCCTTGAGGCCTTTGACATCTCCGCTCTCGATGGCCTTTCTCACGTCCTCGGGCACTTCTGTTGACGGCGATATCTGTTCCTCTGCTTTTATATCCGATGGCTTAAGCTGCGGCTCCTGCGCAGGAGCAGTTGGGGCAGTTGTTTGGCCGTCCATCGGCATCATCCCCGTCATTCCCATCATCATGCCTGCCAGGTTCCTCGCATATTCATTGTCCGGCATTTCCTGCTTCAGAAACTCGTCAAGCTTTCCTTCGGCCATGGCAGCTGCCATCCGGTCCGCAATCAACCCGCCCTGCGCGTCTTCCTGCTCGAATGTTTTTTTTCTTCCAAAGGGCGTATTCTGCGGCCTTGGCAATGGTTTTTCGTTCTTCATCGCGTGTTTTCCCTCGATCCTTAGCCTGCGGATACAATATCTCATGGTTCCCCCATTGTCAAGGCATGTTGAGCCAAAGGGCGCCCTCAACCGGCATTGGGCCAATTTCTTTGTTGAAGTTATAAACAGGAAGAGGTAAAGTAATGAACATTTTTCAGCAAAAAGATACGACAAAAGGAGAAGAACATGGCACAAGCGAAACAAGGTGATACCGTTCACGTACATTACACCGGTAAACTCGGTGATGGGACGGTCTTTGATACTTCACGGGAGCGCTACCCGCTTCAATTCAATATCGGCAAAGGAGCGGTCATCGCAGGGTTCGAGCAGGCGGTGGTCGGCATGAATGTCGGGGAATCCAAAACCGTGATAATCCCCGTGGATCAGGCGTACGGCCCGCGGCGCGAGGACATGGTCGTTACCATGGACCGGAGCCAGCTCCCAGTAGACCTGAACCCATCAGTCGGCCAGCGGCTCGAGATGACCCAGGCGGACGACCAGAACATTCTGGTCACGGTCACGGCCGTCACGGACACGACCATGACCCTTGATGCCAACCATCCGCTTTCAGGAAAAGAACTGGTCTTCGATATCGAACTTGTTAAAATTCTGTAACTCGTTATTCCTGCGATTTATTCCTGCTTAAAAACCCTCCCTGCCAAAGGGAGGATTTTTTTCAAACCATTCCTTGAATCTAAGCCCGATCTCGTCATGATCCTTTTGTAGCCGTTGACGACAATTCGCGGCTGCGTTGAACTGATAAATGCCTGTACAAGGTCCGCTGCTGTCAGGCATATGTGATAATATATAAAGAAGGGGAAAGATACCGACCTTCTGCGAATTGAATATGGTCCGTAACCGCAAAATGAAACATTTTACCACTCACCTGATATTTCGCATAGTTTTTCTCTACCTCCTTTTCGGAGGCCTGTGGATCGCCATCTCAGATCACCTCCTCGGGATGCTTGTTACCAACAGCCACGACCTGACCACGCTGCAGAGGTATAAAGGGTGGTTTTTTGTTGTTGCAAGCGCCGGTCTCCTTTTCGCGGTAATGCGCAGTGAATTTCGGACACGCATAGCCGCGGAAGCAGCCCTCCGCGAATCCGAGGAAAAATACCGCTTCCTCATGCAGAACGCAAACGATGGAATCGTCATCGCCAACGCGGAAAGCGGTGAAATCCTCGAAGTCAACCGCAAGATCGAGGAACTGACCGGTGTAAAAGCGGACCGTCTTATCGGCGGGCACATCACGGAACTCCACTCGAGCGGCAATAAGGAACGCTGCCGGAAACTGTTCCAGGAAGTCATCGACAAAAAAAGCTCCCTTATCGATAGTATCTGCATTCTGCACCGTGACAATAACGGAAACGACCGCGACATTCCCGTCGAAATCAATGCAAACCTCGTGGAAATCAGCGGCAAAAAAATCATTCAGGCCATCTTCAGGGACATCACTCTGCGCAGTACGGCAGAAGCGGCCCGGCGCAAAGAGAAAGAGCGCGCTGAGCAGTACCTCGACGTTGCCGGAGTGATCCTGCGCGTCCTCGATCAGAATGGCGCCGTGACCCTGATCAACAGAAAGGGCAGCGAGATCCTTGGCTACGGGGAAGAAGAGATCGTCGGAAAAAACTGGTTTGAGCATTTTATACCGGTGCGGCTCAGAAAAGAAGTGCGGGAGGTTTTCGCACGGCTCATGGCCGGTCAGGCCGTTGAGTATTATGAAAACCCGGTCACGACCAGGAGCGGAGAGGAACGGACCATCGCCTGGCACAACACGCTGATCAAGGACGAGCAGGGCCGGATCATCGCCACGCTCAGCTCAGGAGAAGATGTCACCGCCCGAAAGAGGGCCGAGGAACAGGCCCGCTACCGCCTCGAACACCTGACGACGCTCCATGCCATCGATCTTATCATCAGCTCAAACCTCGATCTCCGGGTTACCCTCCAGGAGATTCTTGATCTGGTCATCACGCAGCTCCATGTCGACGCAGCCGATGTCCTGCTTTTAAGCCCTCACACACAGATGCTGGAGTTTGCCGCCATGCAGGGCTTTCGTGATACCCGGGTCCAGCACTCCCGCCTGAGGCTCGGAGAGGGCCTCGCAGGACGCGCGGCCCTTGAGCTTCGGAGCATCAGGGTGCCGGACCTCACGGCCCCGGACAGCGGGTATGTGCGGGCCCCGCTCCTCGAACAGGAAGGATTCGTGGCTTACGCCGTCGTGCCGCTCGTTGCCAAGGGGCAGGTGAAGGGCGTACTTGAGGTTTTCAATCGCATTGCCATGGTTTTTGATGAAGAGTGGATCGGCTTCCTCGAAGCTCTCGCTGCGCAGGCCGCTATCGCCATTGACAACGCAACGCTGTTCAAGGATCTTCAGCGTTCCAACGCGGAGCTCATTCTTGCCTATGATACCACGATCGAGGGATGGGCACGGGCGCTCGAGCTGCGCGACCAGGAGACCGAGGGCCATACCCAGCGCGCCACGGAAATGACTTTGCGGATCGCCGGCCTTATGGGCATAAGCGAGACGGAGCTTGTGCATATCCGGCGCGGTTCGCTGCTCCACGATATAGGCAAGATGAGCATCCCGGACAGCATTCTGCTCAAGACCGGCCCGCTCACTGATGAGGAGTGGACGATCATGCGACGTCATCCGGTCTATGCTTTTGAGCTTCTCTCGCCCATCGCCTACCTTAAGCCCGCGCTCGACATACCCTACTGCCATCATGAACGATGGGACGGAACAGGCTACCCCCGGGGGCTGAAGGGCGAACAAATCCCCCTGGCGGCCCGCATCTTTGCTCTGGCCGACACGTGGGACGCGCTCTATTCCGACCGGCGCTACCATGCGGCTTGGTCCGAAGAGAAGGTGCGGGAGTTCATCCGGTCCCAGGCCGGCGTGCAGTTCGATCCAAAAGTAGTTGAGTTATTCTTTCGTATGGAGCAAGCGCTGAAAGAGGGGGCGGTCTCGTGACGGTTGCCGGTAATCGCTGCGTTAAAACAGTTCGCCGACCGCAATGGTTATGAAGTTTTCACCGTTGTCGGGTCCGGGCCATTGGAAGATGGGTTTGCCATTGGATATGTGAATGACCCCGAGGGAGATATCGTAGCAACTGATCCTTCTGCCGTATGCAATCCTGAAATAAAAATCAAAGAGCGTGCCCAGATTCCCGGTCACCCTGCTGATGTGCCCGCCGCCGATTGCTGCGCTGTAGTAGGCGTTCTCGCTGACCCTCCACCGAACACCTCGTGCAATGGAAAAATCTTCCGCATGATTTCCGCCGCTCCAGCGTGCGTAGATGCCCTCGTAAAAGCTTTCATACCCCCATAGAGGCGAAGCGTCTTTCACGTAGCGGACCAGGACAACCCCGGTATCCAGAGAGTGTGCAAAGCCCGGACCGGTTTCAATAAAGAGCCCGTCCGCGCCTTTTGATGGTGAAGGCTGACAGAGAAGGATGGTAAGCAGGGTTAAAAAAAAGATCGCCCCGGTTTTCTTAGGTCTTTGCATGCGCTCCTCTTACTTTCGAGTATAGCGTAAAAAAGACCCGGAAACTGACGCCCCCGCGCATATGCGGGGGCGTTTTTCAATTCTAGGACGAGAGGGCCGGCGTGTTTGTCTTGCGGCTGATGATCCTTCTGACGTACAGCTGCTGCACGATCGAAAGCATGTTGGAGAGCGTAATATAGAGCAGAAGCCCGGCGGGGAGCCAGGCAAAAAGGAAAATAAAGGCAATGTTCATGAACATCATGATCTTCGCCTGCTGGGGGTCGGGAGTCGCGGACGTCATCCTCATTGTGAAGATCATGCTCACGCCCATCAGTACCGGCAGGATATAGTAGGGATCATAGACCGACAGGTCCTTGATCCAGAAGGAGATAAACGGTGACTGGCGCAGCTCGATCGAAACGGACAGAACGTTATAGAGCGCGACAAAAAACGGCAGCTGCAGAAGCATGGGCAGGCACCCGCCGAGCGGGTTGACTTTGTGATCTTTGTACAGCTTCATCATCTCCTGGTTCATCCGGGTTGGATCTTTCTTGTATTTTTCCCGAAGCGCTGTAAGCTGGGGCTGGAGCTTCTTCATTTCCTCCATGGCCGTTGCGCTCTTGAGCGACGGATAAAAAAGAAGCGCCCGAACAACGATCGTGAGCAGGATGATCGCTATGCCGTAGTTTTTCGTAATACTATAAAAATGTCTCAGGAGCCAGAACATCGGCTTCGCCAGGATGCTGAACCAGCCATAGTCAACCAGCCGCTCCATGCCGTGGCCCTGGGCCTCAAGGAGCGTAAAAATCTTGGGACCGGCATAGAGCGTAAAGGTATGCTCCTCGGGCTTATCCTTCACCGTCAGGTCCGTGGTGAGCAGGTCGCCGACCTCCGCCGGTGCAGCCTCTTTTTTACTTGTCACGATGCCCGTGCCGCCGTAGATGATCGAGGCGGTAAAGTACTTGTCGTCCTGGCCGAACCAATCTATGGTTCCGGCGTGCTGCACTTCTCCTTTGATGCTGCCGAGCTTATCGGATATCAATTTGCCATCGGCCACGGCAACCATGCCGACGCGGCCGCTCGCGTCCTTGCTCACCTTGTCGGCAATGCCGAAGTCCGTGCCGAGGGACAGCGTGTACCCGTCAAGCCCCTTGGTCCGGATGGTGATGTCGACTTTGTATGAGTCGTTATGGAAGGTCAGCTGTTTTTCGATCTCGATGCCGGCCGGCCCCCGATAGGTAAGGACCAGCGTGCCGGACGGCTTGTCCTTGCTGAGTTGCAGGGAATCTCGATTGGCGCTGAATTCGACCCCCGCAAGCTGGTAAAGAGACTTGTCGAGCGGGGCCAGGGAGAGCGGATCAATCATGTCCTTCCGGTCGATGCCCTCGTAGCTGGGCAGGAGCTGCACGTTGCCGAATTCTTTCTTCGGCTTCTCCGGCGGGGCCTGGCCCGTGATCCTCTTATACAGCGCGATCAGGCCGACCGGGGTCTTATCTGCCTCACGGTAGTGCTTCAGTTCCCAACCGGAGATAACGCCGCCGGCGGTGTTTACGCTGGCCTTTACAAGGTCTGTTTCAATGACGATGTTTTTGCCTGTTGTTGCCTGCTCGATCCTGGCAGCGATTGCAGCCGGGTGCGCTGTTTGCTGTGCCGAAGCTGCCGGTGCCTGCGTTGTTGTTGATTGCTCTTTGGACGTTTCCGGGACAATCGGTTTTTCCGGCGGTTTGGGCGCGAAGAAACGCACGTAGAGCAGAAACACCAGCAGGGAGAGTGAAAGGGCTAAAATAAATCTTCGTGTTTCCATGAATCCTCCGAACCTATTTTACGGGATCGTATCCACCGGGATGAAAGGGGTGGCATCTTGCGATCCGAGAAACCGTCATCCAGAACGCCCGCGGGATGGTCTTTTTCTCGAAGGCCTCTAATGCGTATTCCGAACACGTGGGGGTGAATCTGCAGGCTTGCGGCAAGAACGGCGAAATAAAGCGCCGGTAAAATCGGATGATGGCGATGAATAAACGTCTCACGGTCTGGTGCCTTCCGGGTTCTGGTTGCGGAGAACGGTCCGGCCAAGAACTGCGCGAACTGCTTTCGCGATCTGTTCATATCCGGCGGAGTAGAGCGGCTGCCGGGCCACGAACACCAGGTCATATCCCAACGTGTGTCCGGTGAGCGCTTTCATGACGCTGCTCCGTATCCGCCGCTTCAGCCTGTTCCGGTTCACCGCATTCGCCAGCTTCTTGCTGACGGAGATACCGACCCTGAAATTCCTTGTCTCATTAGCGGCATAAAAAAGAGAAAGACCGTCGAGAGACAGTCTTTTACCTTTCATGGTGGCAACAAATTCCCTATTTTTTCGAATCCGCTCGCTTTTTTGATATGCGTACGGCATGAGTCACATCCCCCAGGGGGATGCTACACCGCAAGGCGCTTTCTTCCCTTGGCTCTGCGACGGTTGATGACTGCCCGCCCCTTTGCCGTGCTCATCCGTTTCCTGAAACCCTGCGCCCGTTTCTGCTTGAGATTGCTTTTTTGTGCCGTTGTTTCGGACATCGTTCCTGCTCCTTCGCTGGTAATTTAGACAGGGAGGTATTATAAGCGAAAAAGGGAATATGTCAAGAAAAAATCCATGTGGAAACAGGCTTTTGACTTTGGCGGACATTTTTGGTAGATTGCATCGAAATGAATTTCGGGAAGGGCCGCACAAGACTGTTATGAAAAAAGGCGTCGATTACATCGGCGTGGGGGTGGGCGCCGTCATTTTCAATACCGACGGCACCATCTTTCTCGCCAAGCGCGGTAAGGAAGCGCGGAATGAATCCGGCAAATGGGAGTTTCCCGGCGGCGCCGTCGAGTTCGGCGAAGAGCTCGAGCAGGCCCTCTGCCGCGAGGTACGGGAAGAGTACGGGTTCGAAATCGAGGTGTGCGGTCTTTTGGATGTTGTGAACCATCTCATCCCTCGTGAAAAACAGCACTGGGTCTCTCCGTCGTTTATCTGCAAGGTGAAGAACGGCATGCCGAGCATCCGGGAGCCGCATAAGTGCGATGAGATCGGCTGGTTTGCTCTTGACCGGCTGCCGGAGAACGAGCTGACGATTGCCTCGAAAAAAAGTCTTGAAAGTCTGAAGAATAAAATCCGAAAAGATCAGGCAAGAACGGAGCGACCGTAACGGTTCTTCTACGTGACCTCATGGCGTACACTTATCCTATAAATGCGATCCTGCTCCTCGGCCCAACGGGCGTTGGTAAAAGCCCGCTTGGTGACGCCGTTGCAGAGCACGGCCTCTTCGGAAAGACCTGCCACCATCTCGACTTCGGATCGGAACTTCGAGACGCCGTTTCGGGAGGCGAGAGATCTCGTGCTTATTCAACAGAAGAGCTCGATTTCATTCACGGCGTCCTGGAACGCGGCCTGTTGCTCGAAAACGAGCACTTCCCGCTCGCAAAAAAGATCATCGCTCTCTTCCTTGACCGGGCGGGGTTTACGCAGGGCCACGTCCTCGTGCTGAACGGCATTCCGCGCCACGTGGGCCAGGCAAAAGATATAGCGGCGCTTGCGCATATTCATGCACTTATCGTTCTCGATTGTTCTGCGGATACTGTTCTGGATCGCATTCAAGAAAATGTCGGAGGAGATAGAACAGAGCGTGTTGACGATAATAAGGACTTGATCGAAAAGAAGCTGGAGATATTCAGGGAGCGGACCGCCCCGCTTATTGATCATTACGACGCACAGGGTTGCCGCATCTATCGCATCGATGTTTCCAGCGCCATGACGCCGGTCGATGCTTACCAGTCGCTTTCAGTGCTTGCCGCCGCTCACCCACCAATCGCTTTTATCGCTGAACCACCACAGCGATGAGTCTGTTTCAAGAATGGTCTTTGCCAGTTCCCGGGCAGCATCGGTCCGGAGCCTCTTCAGCGAGAAATCGAGCCATTCGTCGGCATACTTATTGCCGAGGTCTTTATATTCCTTCAGCGCAAGGATCATCTCCAGCTGGTCCGCATCCCGCGCAAGTTTTGCCTCCGCTGTTTTCCCCTCGATGAATTCAAGGACCAGTTCACGGATCTCGTTGCCGAAAGGCAACGTCTGCGCCAGATCATCTATCGCCTTCTGCTCATTCGCTACGACATACTTTTTGTTTACATAATTGAGATCGCCTGTCCGCGCCTCCGGCAGATCATGGAACAGGCACAGCTTGATCATACGGTCAACATCGACACCCGTGGCAAGTCTTCCGAGAGCGTAGCCGATGTACGTTGTGCGGAAGATATGCTCCGCAACCGATTCCGCACCCGTGCCGAGAAATTGAAACCCGCTCCTCGGAGTACGCTTGAGCATCCCTGCTTCGAACAAAAAATTTGCGATGTTCTTCATGGCTCTTTTTATACCATGAACCCAGGACGTATGCAATGTGTTTGATGCCGGAGAGTCTGAATTGTTTTTCATGAACAGAAATTGATGTTATCGACACCTAGTGGGATGTAAGACTCTATTATTACCATACATATTATAAATTAGCAGCAGTAGTAGTAAGCAGTGTGAATATGTTGGAACATGAGGAAAGCGATTGAAAGCGAAAACAAAAACTGCACGGATAAGTTCAGCTGTTGTCTGTGAATCAGTGCTGACGGGGTTGTTGATAACTGCGAAAAGGGATTTATCCACAGATTGTGCAGGGACAATTAACAGGCAGGTGTTATTAACCTGGAGGCCAGGTGAATCTGCGGCCGGAAAGGATGTGGAGGTGCAAATGAAACACGGTCTGGCCGGCGCCGGCGCCGTTATTGATGACCAGTCGATATCCCTTCCCATCAAGCCCCTTATCATCCGCTATTTTTTTTGCCGTCAGGAACAGATGTCCGATGAGTTCCCGGTCTGCATCGTTCATGCTGTGAATATCGGGAAAGTGTTTTTTGGGAACGATGAGCAGGTGGACGGGCGCCTGCGGGTTCGCGTCTTCAAAAGCGGCGACCGAATCGTCCTCGTACACGATTTTGGACGGGATTTTTTTTTCGATTATTTTGCAGAAGATACAGTTGGGATCGCTTCTCACGCGGTTCCCCCTTATTCAGAGAAACTTCGGAAAAAACAGGAGCGCGACCCGGTGTGACAGGCAGGGCCGGTCTGTTCTACCTTGACCAAGAGCGTGTCCTGGTCGCAGTCGTAGAGAATTTCCTTGACGCGCTGGATATGCCCTGATGTTTCGCCCTTTTGCCAGAACTTCTGGCGCGAGCGGCTCCAGAACCAGGTGAGCCCCGAGTCTACGGTCTTTTTGAGCGACTCGGCATTCATGTAGGCGACCATCAGGACCTCATTGTTCTGCCAGTCCTGGATCACGGCGGGGATGAGGCCTTTTTCATCATATTTCAGGTTATCGGGAATCTTCATAAGTAGAGATGTTGTATCACAAATCTGGAAAAATGTCCAGTAGCACGGGGATCGGACAAGAAAAAAAACCGGTTCAAAAGCAGAACCGGTTTTTGTACGAGCGCAAGACGTCATTCCTGGAGAACGATGCGTTGTCTACTAGATGAACAGATTGATCTGTGAATCGGAAGCTTCGTCCAGCCACATGGCCGCGCCGCCGAATTCGACCCCGTCCACGATGTCCGACTGCTTGACGCCCATGACATCCATGGTCATCTGGCAGGCGATGAGTTTAACACCGCTCTCCTTGGCGAGGTCGAGCAGCGTTCCGATCGAGGCAACGCCGTGCTTGTTGAACATGGACTTCATCATGGAGGTCGCCATGGCTTCCATGCCCGGGAGCGACCCGACCAAGGTCGGGATGGGTATCGGCATCGGCATTGCGGGATTTCCGATAGGCGAGATCTTGAGCTTGTCGGCATTACCTTTTTTTATGATGTCGAGCCCGAAGAACGTGAAGAATATCGTCACATCAACATCCATGGCTGCTGCCGTGGTGGCAAGAATCAAGGGAGGATAAGCCATGTCGAGCGAACCCTTCGATGCAATAATTGTCATTTTTTTGTTTGCCATTTTTTCTCCTTATGCGGTTTTCTTGATAAAGAACGTGAACGTTCCCGATCCCTCTTCAACTTTCAGGATCTCATTGCCCGTTCTTTTTGCCCAGGAAGCCATATCATTCTTTGATCCTGGATCCGTGGTTTCTACTTTTAACACCTGATTCTTTGAAAGTGCTTCCACCGCTTTCTTTGTTTTCAAAATCGGGAGAGGACAGCTTAAACCCTTTGCATCGAGAACCTGATCAACCTTCACATCTGCTGACATTTTTACCACCTCCGGAATAAGTTATAAGTGATATTTATTCATCATTGAAACAAGTGTTTTATAATACCGTTCTAGAGTTGCGAAGTCAAGCAATTTTTTAATTACTCGGAACTGGCGTCGTGCTGGTTAGTCTTTCCCGGCGCTGTCATTTTTGCTCAAGGGAAAAGCGCTTCTGTAGCCGTCGTGACCAGATAAACAGATTCATTGCGGATTTGTTTTGTTGAACAACATAAGGCGCGTGAACCTGTCAAGACCCCGGCCTGTGGATAAAAATACCTTGCCAGAAAGGTCGGGTTCTGGTATAGTTTGGCCCGCTGGATCAAGCGGCCTCCCGTGGCCCCCTGTTGTGCAAGATGCGTGCTTAGTATGATTCATAAGGGCAACAGGAAATCAAGCAAAAATAGGGTTTCAAAAAGCAGACAATAAGCCTCCGAACGAACTCATAATCAATTGAAAAGATAATATAAAATGCATTGTCCACAGGTGTGGATAAGCATGTTTGTAACCGAGTGGGTTTTTCGGGGTATTTTTGGGGTATAGCATGGATCAGGAAAAAGTTTGGGAAGAAATTCTCCTGCTGATAGAAAACCGAATGTCTAAGCAGGGTTACGATACCTGGTTCAGCCAGTCGAAGCTCCTTTCGATTGAGGGCAACCGGCTTTTGATAGAAGTCCCGAGCAAATTCCACCGGGACTGGATTAAAGAACATCACTGGAGCACGGTAACCGAGGTCATCCGCGAAGTTACCAAGCGCGATGACATGGACATCGAGTTTTTTGTTCAGCCGAAGGTGGCGAAAAAAACAGCTCGTCATGCAAAAGAAGAAAAAAAAGAAGGCCGGGAAGAGAAGATCGGCCTGTTCGAAAAAAAATACACCTTCAACACTTTTGTCGTCGGGCCGAGCAACCAGTTTGCCCATGCGGCGGCAAAGGCCGTGGCGGACGCACCGGGCCGGGCCTATAATCCGTTGTTCATTTACAGCGGCGTGGGACTGGGCAAGACCCATTTGATCAATGCGATCGGACATCACATCCAGGGTAAATCTCCGCGGACAAAGGTCGCCTATCTGTCCTCGGAGCAGTTCACGAACGAACTGATAAATCGCATGAGCCACCAGCGGATGGAGGAGTTTCGTCAGAAGTACCGGAACATGGACGTGCTCTTGATCGACGATATCCAGTTCATTGCCGGAAAAGAGCGGACACAGGAAGAGTTTTTTCACACCTTTAACGCCCTCTATGAAGCGCAAAAACAGATCGTCCTCACCAGCGATCGCCAGCCCAAGGAAATTCCCGACATCGAAGAGCGCCTCCGCTCCCGGTTCGAGTCGGGGCTGATCTCGGATATCCAGGCGCCGGACCTGGAGACCCGGATCGCCATCCTCCGGAAGAAAGCGGACTTCTGGAACATACGTTTGCCCGACGATGTGGCCCACTTTCTGGCCTCCATGATGAAGAGCAACATCAGGGAGCTCGAAGGCGGACTGGTCAAGCTGGGCGCCGTCTCGTCGCTCACGAATACCGAGATCACCCAGGAGCTGGCAAAGAACGAGCTCAAATATCTGCTCGACAGCAGGGAAAAAACGATCACGAACGACCTGATCCAGAAGGTCGTGGCTGAGTCGTTTGGTGTAAAGATCTCGGACCTCAAGTCAAAGCGCCGCACCAAGGCCGTGGTGTTGCCGAGACAAGTGGCGATGTATCTCTGCCGCACTCTTGCCAATTCATCGTTGCCGGAAATAGGAAATTTTTTCGGCGGCAGGGACCACAGCACGGTCATTCACGCCTGCAAGGTCACCGAGGAAAAAAAAGAAAAAGACCCGGATTTGAAAGCAAAAATCGAGATGTTAATTAGACAGATAAAACATTGAAACTAAATGATAAAAACAAGCAAAAACTTATTGCTATTTGGCCGGTTTTCTGATACCATTCTACGACGTGACAGGAGGCTTCCCCGATGAAATTGAAAATTAAAAAAGAGGAAATCCTGAAGGGGCTGCAGAGGATCCAGGGCGTTGTGGAAAAAAAGAACACCATGCCCATTCTCTCGAACATGCTTCTGATCGCCGAAGGCAGCAGTATTGAGATTATTGCCACGGACCTCGAGATCGGGCTGCGCGGCCGCTATGCGGCAGAAGTTGAAAAACCCGGGGCTGTCACGGTGTCCGCCAAGAAAATGTACGAGATCGTCCGGGAGCTTCCCGCGGAAGATTTGCAGATCAAGGTTGAAGACGGCAATTGGGTCAAGATCATCTCGGGCCGGTCCCAGTTCAAGCTCGTCGGGCTGCCCAAGGACGAATATCCCTCCCTTCCCGATGTGGCCGAAGAGGGCATGATCGCAATCGACGGCGAAATTCTCCGGGACATGATCAAGAAAACACTCTACTCCGTCGGGGAGAATGATGCCCGGTATGTGCTGAACGGTTTGTTTGTGCACATGTCCCAGGTCAAGGGGGGCCTCAATATCCGCATGGTCGGCACGGACGGCCATCGGCTTTCGATGATCGACCGGGTGATCGACGCCAAGCACAAGGAAGAGAGCCTCATCATCCCCAAAAAGGCCATGCTGGAACTCAGGCGTATCCTTGAGGAGGACTCTCCCAAGGGCGAGCTCCGGCTGGGCTTCAGCAAGAACCATGCGTTGTTCAAACGGGACGGGCTGGTCATGGTATCGAAGCTTATCGACGGCAATTACCCCAACTACCTTCAGGTGGTGCCGGCGAAGAGCACCAAAAAAGTCACCATCGCCAAAGACGTGTTTACCCATGCGGTGAAGCGTGTCTCGATCCTGTCCAAGGAGAAGACGAACGCGGTAAAGATGCAGCTTGAGGAAGGCCGGCTCATTCTCTCCACGAACAACCCGGAAGTAGGCGAGGCGAGCGAAGAGCTTGCCGTGGACTACAAAGGCGACAGCGTCGCCATCGGCTTCAATTCGCGTTACCTCATGGACGTGCTGTCGGCCATGGACCGGCAGACGATCGCCTTGGAACTGAACGACGCCTTAAGTCCCTGCCTGATCACGGAAGAGGGCGACGAGCATTACAAGTGCGTCGTCATGCCCATGCGGGTATAGGGAACATTCCGGGTTCCGGACGCCGCATCTCCGGCACGCTGCAGGGTACCCGTGACCCAAGCCCAATGACGTAGGGAGTTTGTGATTTGAAGAGCGGAGCTTATCTGAGTTTTTGCGAAAGTTATTTGGAATTTGTTCTTGGAGCGAGGGATTGATCCGGTACGGACAAATCCCTCTTTTTGCGAGGAGTGGATGGAATATACTGCAGACAGCATAAAGGTGCTCGAAGGTCTTGAGGCCGTCAGGAAGCGGCCTGCCATGTATATCGGCAGCACCGGGAGCGTCGGGCTTCATCACCTCGTCTACGAGATCGTGGACAACAGCGTGGATGAGGCCATGGCCGGATTCTGCAAGAACATCGATGTGATCATCCACGTGGACAACAGCATCACCGTGATTGACGACGGCCGGGGCATCCCCACGCAGATGCACAGCATCCAAAAGCGGTCCGCGGCCGAGGTGGCCTTGACCGTGCTCCACGCAGGCGGCAAGTTCGACAGCGATGTGTACAAGGTCTCCGGGGGGCTTCATGGCGTAGGCGTGTCCGTGGTGAACGCCCTTTCGGAATGGCTCGACCTCGAGATCAAGCAGAACGGCAAGGTGTTCCAGCAGCGCTACGAACGCGGAAACCCGCAGGCGCCGCTCGCCGTGACCGGCACCACCACCACGACGGGCACCAAGATCACCTTCAAGCCCGACTTCCAGATCTTCGAGGACCGGGAGTACAGCTTCGACATCCTGTCGCAGCGCCTCCGCGAGCTTGCGTTCCTGAACCGGGGCCTCAAGATCTCGATCGTGGACGAACGCTCCGGCAAGAAACAGAATTTCTTTTATGAAGGCGGCATCGCATCGTTCATCGAGTACTTGAACAAGAACAAGACGCCGCTCCACCCCGCCCCCATCTATCTCTCAAAAGAGCGCGAAGGTATTTTTGTCGAGATCGCTTTTCAGTACAATGACAGCTATGTGGAGCAGGTTTTTTCCTTCGCGAACAATATCAATACCCACGAGGGCGGCGCCCACCTCGTGGGGTTCAAGGCGGCCCTCACCCGCACGGTGAATGCCTATGCGGTTTCGAGCGGACTCTTAAAGAACGGGGCCGAGGCCCTTTCGGGCGAGGACGTGCGCGAGGGGCTGACCGCGGTCGTAAGCGTGAGACTGCCGAACCCGCAGTTCGAAGGCCAGACCAAGACGAAGCTCGGCAACAGCGAAGTCAAAGGGATCGTCGAGGCCATGATGAACGAAACGCTCGGCGCCTACCTTGAAGAAAACCCCCTTGTCGCGCGGAAAGTGGCGGAGAAGGGGCTGAATGCAGCGCGCGCACGAGAAGCGGCGCGCAAGGCTCGGGAGCTGACCCGTCGCAAGGGAGTGCTCGACTCCACATCGCTTCCGGGCAAGCTCGCCGACTGCCAGGAAAAGGACCCGGCTCTTTCGGAACTCTTCATCGTCGAGGGAGACTCGGCAGGCGGCTCGGCCAAGCAGGGTCGGGACCGGAAGAACCAGGCCATCCTTCCGCTCAAAGGCAAGATTCTGAACGTGGAGAAGGCCCGTTTTGACAAGATGCTCTCCTCCGACGAGATCAAGGTGCTCATTACCGCCCTGGGCGCCGGAATCGGCGCCGAGGAGTTCGACATTGCCAAGCTCCGGTACCACAAGATCGTGATCATGACCGACGCCGACGTGGACGGCGCGCACATTCGTACGCTCCTCCTCACGTTCTTTTATCGCCAGATGGTGCAGATCATCGAACGCGGCTATCTCTACATCGCGCAGCCGCCGCTTTTCAAGATCAAGCGCGGCAAGACCGAACGGTACATCAAGGACGACTCGCGCATGGAGGACTTCCTCCTCGACCTTGCTGCAGAGGACATGGAGCTCTACTCGCCGGAACAGGAGGCCTACCTGACCGGCGAGCGGCTCATCTCGACCTTGAAGAAGCTGGTGCAGTTCGAGAAAAACCTCGATAAATTCAAGCGGAAGCGGCTTGACACGATCGTTCTTCGCGTGCTCCTTCTGGACAAAACGTTCAGCAAGGCCGTGCTCAAAGACGAAGCCAAGCTGAAAGAGATCGCATTGTCCATCGAACGGTATCTCAGGGGCCATCATCCCAAGACAACCATCGAATGGGCCATCGAGAAGGACGAAGAGCACGATGCCTATAAGCTCCGGTTCGATACGCGATGGGATGCGACCATATCGAGCATCGTGTTCGACGAGAACTTCATCACGTCCCCGGAATTCCGGGAGCTTCAGAGCCTGTCGCCGGCGATCCTCGGCCTGGGCGGACCGGTCTACAGGATTCGTGAAAAGGGCGAGGAAAAAAGTTTCCCGGAAACGGGCAAACTTGTTCACTTCGTGCTGGAGCTCGGGAAAAAGGGCCTTGCCATCCAGCGGTACAAAGGTTTGGGTGAGATGAACCCGGAGCAGCTCTGGCAGACGACGATGGACCCGGAGAAGCGGACCTTTCTCCAGGTCACGATCGAGGATGTGGTCAAAGCGGACGAGATCTTTACGATCCTTATGGGCGACGCCGTAGAGCCGCGCAGAGCGTTTATCCAGCGCCATGCTCTGGAAGTGAAGAACCTGGACATTTAATGTGGGCAAAGGCACTCGAATTGCTGTTTGCCTCGGCTGAGCCGGATATGCCCTCGCTTGTTGCGCCGGCGGCTGAAAAACGGAAATTATAACTATGGAACCTCAAGAGATAAAATCGCAGGTCAATATCGAGCAGGAGATGAAAACCTCCTACCTCGACTACTCCATGAGCGTGATCGTGGGCCGGGCGCTGCCGGACGTGCGGGACGGCCTCAAGCCCGTGCACCGGCGCATCCTCTACGCCATGTTCCGGGAAGGCCTCCTGCACAATAAGAAGTACTCAAAAAGCGCGGGCGTGGTGGGCGAAGTGCTGAAGAAGTATCATCCCCACGGCGACAGCGCGGTTTACGACACCATGGTCAGGATGGCGCAGGATTTCAACATGCGCTACCCGCTGGTCGACGGACAGGGAAACTTCGGCTCCGTGGACGGCGATCCGGCCGCGGCCTACCGGTATACCGAGGCGCGGCTCACAAAATTAGCGGAAGAACTGCTTGCGGACATCGACAAAGAGACGGTGGATTTTACTCCCAACTTCGACGATACCACCGTCGAGCCTTCGGTGTTGCCGACGCGGGTGCCGAACCTCCTGATCAACGGCTCCGCGGGCATTGCCGTGGGTATGGCCACGAACATCCCGCCCCATAATCTTTCCGAGGTTGTCGACGGCCTTGTCATGATGATCGACAATCCCGAGGTCACGATCCCGGAACTGATGGGCTCCATTAAGGGACCGGACTTTCCCACGGCCGGCTTTATTCACGGATACGAGGGCATTCGCCAGGCCTATATGACTGGCCGCGGTATTGTTCAGATGCGTGCACGGGCGACCATTGAGGAAGGCAGGGGAGACCGCGAGAGCATCATCGTGACCGAGCTCCCTTATCAGGTGAACAAGGCGCGGCTTCTGGAGCGGATCGCCGAGCTGGTACAGGAAAAGAAGATCACCGGTATTTCCGAGATCCGCGACGAGTCCGACCGCGAAGGCATGCGGATTGCGATCGATCTCAAAAAAGGCGAGATCTCGACGGTGATCCTGAACCAGCTCTACAAGCACACGGCCATGCAGTCCACCTTCGGCGTGATCATGCTGGCGCTCGTGAACAACCAGCCGCGGGTACTGAACCTGAAGAAACTCCTGGCGAACTTTATCCAGCACCGCCGGGAAGTGGTGGTCAGGAGGACCAAGTACGATCTCAAGAAGGCCGAAGAACGCGCTCATATTCTCCTCGGCCTTAAAATAGCGCTCGATAATCTCGATGCGGTTATTGCTTTGATAAAGGCGTCGGCGAACCCGGAGGAAGCAAAGACGGGACTGGTGAGCGAATTCAAGCTTTCGGAGATCCAGGCCCAGGCCATCCTCGAAATGCGGCTCCAGCGGCTTACGGGTCTTGAGCGCGACAAGATCATCTCCGAATACGAAGAGGTCCTGAAAGAAATCGCGCGTCTGAACGAGATTCTGGCAAGCGACGCCCTGGTGATGAAGATCATCAGGGACGAGCTTCTTGCCATCAGGGCCGAGTACGGCGATATCCGGAGGACCGAGATCGTCGCCGCAACTTCGGAGATCGACATCGAGGACCTGATCAAGGACGAGGAGATGGTCATCACGATCTCCCATGCGGGATATATCAAGCGTAATGTGCTCACCAACTACCGGGCGCAGAAGCGCGGCGGCAAGGGCAAGATCGGCATGGAAACCAAGGAAGAGGATTTTGTCGAGCGGCTCTTTACCGCCACGGCGCACAGCTATATCCTCTTTTTTACGAACAAGGGCCGCGTGTACTGGCTCAAGGTGCACCAGATTCCCGAAGCGAGCAGGCAGGCCAAGGGGAAGGCCATCGTGAACCTGATCCAGATCAGCCAGGACGAGCGCGTTACCGCGGCGCTTCCGATTCGCGCGTTCACGCCCGACCATTTCATCCTCATGGCCACAAAGAAGGGTATTATCAAGAAGACGGAGCTTGAGTCCTACAGCCATCCCCGTCCGTCGGGCATCATCGCAATCACGCTCGAAGGGGGCGACGAACTCATTTCAGCCGAGGTCACCGATGGGAAAAGGGACGTGTTCCTCGGCACTCGGGACGGCCTGTCGATCCGGTTTTCCGAGACCGATGTGCGCGAGATTGGCCGCATTGGCAAGGGCGTGATCGGCATCCGGCTTGAAGAGGGCAACGAAGTCGTGGGCATGGAGATTGTACGCGACGATTCCACGATCCTGACAGTGACCGAGAAAGGCTACGGCAAGCGGAGCACCCTCGAGGACTACCGCAGCCAGGGCCGCGGCGGCAAGGGCATTATCACGATCAAGATCACGGAAAAGAACGGCCGAGTGACCGGCATGGCGCAAGTCTCCGGGGAAGACGAGATCATTCTTATCACGTCAAACGGTAAAGTGTTGCGCATCCGGGCCAAAGACATCTCGGTCCAGGGCAGAAATACGCAGGGCGTTCGTCTGTTCGACATCGAAGAGGCGGATAAAGTGGTCAGTTTTGCCAAGCTGGTGGAACGCGAAGACGAGAAAGACATTGTAACGGACAAGAACGTCTCTGAACCCCCTGCCGGCGAGGATATCAGTGCGTCATGAAAAAGTTCTTCGTTCTTCTCCTGCTGGGGGTCCTCCTCACGGGATGCGATGTTTTTGACAAAGCCGCGAGCAACGATTATGAAAACGCGACCAAGCGCTGGAACGCCGGTGATTACCCGGCTGCGGTCCAGATGTTTTTTTCACTGGTCAAAGAGCACCCCTACAGCCCGCAGGCGGACGATGCGCTCTACTGGGCCGGCGTAACGCAGTTTCTCTATCTGGGGGAAACCGAGAAAGCGCTCCAGACCTTGCGGCTGCTTCTGAAGACCTATCCGCACCGCGACATGGCGCCCTATGCCCAGTGGTATATCGCCCAGATTTACGAACTGGGATACAATGACTACAATGGAGCCATCGGGGAATATCGCAAGGCCGCTGAATACTCGAACCGGGAGGTCCGTGAAAAAAGCCTCTACAGTCTTGCAGAATGTCTGTTCCGCATCGGCAAAATAGAAGAAGCGCAGGCGATCTGGACGCGGCAGGTTACGGAGTTTCCCGAAGGTCCGCAGTCGCGGCTTGCGTACTTCAGGCTCGGAACGGCGGCGTTCTCGAAAGGTGAACTGGAAACATCGGAGCAATTTTACCGAAAGGCGCTCGAACAGAATGGGGACAAGGAGCTCAAGATCAAGGCAACCTTCGCCCTTGCCGAATGTCTTGAGCTCGGCGACAAGATGAACGAGGCCCTTGCGCTGTACAAAGAGATCGAGCCCGTCTATCCGAATCCGGAGGCCATCCAGATCAAGATTAGGGCGCTCGAGAACAGGATCGCCAAGAAAAGTTATTGACAACAGAAGAGGAGAATGATACTGTAAATGCTTGATTTACGGTTTGTCAGGGAGAACGCAGAAGCGGTAAAGGCCGGGTTGTCCCGGCGCGGTGTGAGCCTCGATCTGACAGAGTTTCTCGCACTGGACGCCAAGCGGCGCGCTGTCCAGCAGGAGATCGAGACCCTCCGCCGCAAACGGAACGAAGTCTCCGAGGAGATCGGCCGGCTCAAAAAGTCCGGCCAGCCTGCGGAGGACAAGGTTGCTGAAATGCGCGCGGTGGGCGATACGATAACCGCGCTTGAGAACAGCACCCGCGAGGCTGAAGAGGCCCAGCGGAATATCCTGCTTACGATTCCGAACCTGCCGCATGTCTCGGTTCCCGACGGTAAAGACGAGAACGATAATGTGGAGATCAGACGGTGGTCCCCGCAGGGCGAAGAACCGCCGAAATTCGCGTTTGAACCGAAACCACACTGGGACCTGGCTGAATACCTGGACATTATCGATTTCGACCGGGCTGCCAAGATCACGGGAGCCCGCTTTGCTCTTTACAAAGGCATGGGTGCGAGGCTCGAGCGGGCATTGATCAGCTTCATGCTCGACCTGCATACCACGGAACACGGCTACCTGGAAGTGCTGCCGCCGTTCATGGTGAACAAGACAAGCATGACCGCGACGGGCCAGCTGCCGAAGTTCGAGGAAGAACTTTTCAAAGTAGAAAACGGAACGTATTTCCTGATCCCCACGGCGGAAGTTCCGGTAACCAATATTCACCGGGACGAAATCCTCGCTGAAGAGAGTCTCCCCGTTCTTTATGCCGCGTATACACCCTGTTTCCGCCGCGAGGCGGGATCATACGGCAAGGACACGCGGGGCCTCATCCGGCAGCACCAGTTCAACAAGGTCGAGTTGGTGAAGTTCTCAAAGCCCGAGGATTCCTACGACGAACTGGAGAAACTGACCGCAAATGCGGAAGAAGTGCTGAAACGTCTGGGACTTCCCTACCGCGTGATTGTGCTCTGCACCGGAGACATGGGTTTTTCTTCTGCTAAGACCTACGATATCGAAGTTTGGCTCCCTGCCCAGAACAAGTACCGCGAGATTTCGTCTTGTTCCAACTTTGAGGACTTCCAGGCCCGTCGCGGGAATATCCGCTACAAGGCGAAGGGCGGGAAAAAAACAGAGCTTGTGCACACGCTGAACGGGTCGGGCCTTGCAGTCGGCCGGACCGTTGTGGCTATCCTGGAGAATTATCAGCAGTCTGACGGCACCGTGATCATACCGGAGGCGCTCAGGCCGTACATGGGCGGGGCGGACAGGATCGTCCGGAGAGATGGGAAGTCATGATTGGGAATTTCGGATTGCCGAAGGCGGCATAAAAAATCCGCAATCTACAATCGTAAACGGAGAGATGGCCGAGCGGTTTAAGGCGGCGGTCTTGAAAACCGTTGAGCGAAAGCTCCGGGGGTTCGAATCCCTCTCTCTCCGCCATAAATATTAAAGTACTGAGTTAAAAGTTCAGAGTGCGACGCGGCGGAAAAAGCCGGGGCCAATTCCGCTCTGAACTCGAAACCGAGTCCTTTGAACTATCGTTGCACGGAGAGGTGGCCGAGCGGCTGAAGGCAGCTGCCTGCTAAGCAGTTGTGGGGGTGACTCCACCCCGGGTTCGAATCCCGGCCTCTCCGCCATTTTAGTTTTGATGTGCAAGGCAGGTCGTGCCCGATTTAAAATAGTTTAAGGAGGGAATTGGACAATGCTGAAGAAATTCGGAATAATCATCGTCGTATTGATTCTGGCTGTTTCAGTTGGGGCATGCAAAAAGAAGGAAGAAACCCCCCAGTTGCCGCCGGGACATCCTGGCATGGAAAGCGGTATGCCGCCTGCAGGAATGCCTGGCATGCCCAAAGTAGAACGGACGGTTGTCGTTCCGAAGGACGTGAACGCCAAATGGAAAGCCGTAAAAATAGCCATTACGGACAAGGCCACCAAGGTCTCAAAGGAATACACCGTTGCCGTGGGATCGGACCTGTCGGTTCCGAAGACGAAGGTGAAGATCAAGGTGCTCGCGTTCCTGCCGGACTTTAGGATGACCGATAAGGAAATCACCTCCGCAACGGATAAGCTTAACAATCCCGCAGCTCAAGTAGTCATACAAGAGCCGGGAAAACCGGAGTGGAAGGGCTGGCTGTATTCCATGCACCCCGACATCCATCCGTTTGAGCACGAGAAAATAGCCATTCTGCTCGTGGGCGGAGTTTCAAAGTAAGACCGTCTGGCGGAACGGAAGCATACCGATGAGGCACAGATGCGCAATGGGCGTATCTGTGCACTTTATTTGCGCCCATAGCTCAGCTGGATAGAGCAACGGACTACGAATCCGTAGGCCAGAGGTTCGAATCCTCTTGGGCGCACCATTAACATTGCGGAATACGGGAGACGCATTCCTATCAACGGATCATGAAAACGGGACCGGGGCAAAAGAGCGACGAAGATTTCATGCGTATGGCTCTGGTCGAAGCGGAGAAGGCTGCTGCTATCGGCGAGACCCCGGTCGGGGCTGTCCTGGTCATCAACCAGGAGTGCGTTGTTGCGGCGCATAACATGCGTGAGACTTGGCAGGATCCCGCGGCCCATGCAGAACTCCTCGCGGTTCGCGAAGCTTCGGCCCGCCTTGGCAGGTGGAGGCTTCAGGATGCCACGGTGTATGTGACCCTGGAACCGTGCCTCATGTGCGCCGGCGCTTTGGTGCTTGCAAGGGTCGATCGGCTGGTATACGGATGCCGGGATCCGAAGGCAGGCGCCCTCGGGTCGGTATACGATGTCGTACGGGACGGACGGTTAAATCATAACTACCGGATTACGCCGGGAGTGCTCGAGGCTGAGTGCCGCTTGATGCTTCAGGGCTTTTTTGAGAAGCTCAGGCAGAAATAAAGGCTCTCAGGTCAAAATTCGGAGAGGTGGCCGAGTGGCTGAAGGCGGCAGTCTCGAAAACTGTTGTGGGGGTAACTCCACCGGGGGTTCAAATCCCCCCCTCTCCGCCATGTTTAAAAATAGTACTGAGTTCAGAGTGCAGAGTAAAAAGAGCACCCCTTTTACTTTGAACTGTGTACTTTGTAGTATAGTAGAAACCGGAGAGGTGGCCGAGCGGCTGAAGGCGCACGCTTGGAAAGCGTGTTTAGGGAAACCTAACGTGGGTTCGAACCCCACCCTCTCCGCCATATTAACAATAGTTCCGAGTTCAAAGTTTAGAGAGCAAAGTAAATAGAAATAGACTTTGAACTGTAGTTTTCGCGCTCATGAGCCCGGGTCCTGCGCAACCGCGGTCCCGTGAATCCCGTCAGGTCCGGAAGGAAGCAGCGGTAAACGGGTATCAGGTGTGCCGCAGGAGCGCCCGGGTTTATGAGCCTTTTATTTTTACTTGAATTTCCCCGCTAAATTTGAAAGAAATATTTTCTTTCATCGGTTATTATCTGTGTTCATCCGTGGTTAATTCAGCATTGATTATTGATTTATGTGGGTTGATGTGAGGTGCTATGAGCTACCAGGTGCTTGCCAGAAAGTGGAGGCCCCAGGTTTTCGAGGATGTGGTCGGACAGGGGCACATTACGCGAACGCTCCAGAACGCGATCACGTCGGGGCGGCTTGCCCATGCCTTTCTGTTCTCCGGCCCCCGCGGCGTCGGAAAGACCACGACGGCCCGCATTCTCGCCAAAGCGCTGAACTGCGAGCAGGGCCCGACGCCGACGCCCTGCGGCAAATGTGATCCCTGCATCGAGACAACAGCCGGCACTTCCGTCGATGTTGTCGAGATTGACGGCGCGTCGAACCGCGGTATCGAGCACATCCGCGAGCTGCGCGAGGCCGTCAAGTACGCGCCCGTGGGCGGCAAGTACAAGGTCTATGTCATCGACGAAGTCCACATGCTCACCAACGAGGCGTTTAACGCGCTCTTGAAGACCCTCGAAGAGCCGCCGCCGCACGTGATTTTTATTTTCGCCACGACCGAACCGCAGAAAATTCCCGCCACGATCCACTCCCGCTGCCAGCGCTATGGTTTTAAACGGGTCGCGCTTCACGAGATCATTGAGCGGCTCCGGACGATTGCCACTGCCGAAGGAATTACCATATCCGATTCGGGACTTGCCATGCTTGCACGGGCTGCGGAAGGCAGTATGCGTGATTCACAGAGTTTGCTCGACCAGGCGGTCTCGTACAGCGGCATGCAGATCAACGACGAAGACCTCCAGGCAACGCTGGGCTCGGTTGCCCAGCCGGCGCTTTTGCAGTTCACCACGGGCCTCCTGGCACGGGACGCAGCCGGCCTCTTGAAGCAGATCGATGCGTTGCTGGAGCAAGGGCAGGACATGCGTCAGTTTTTGGCCGGCGCGGTGGAGCATGTGAGGAACCTGTTGGTCGTAAAAGTCGCGTCGGATCCGGGCCAGATCATCGAGCTGTCCATTGTTGATCTCGAGGCGATAAAAAAGCAGGCAGCAGAGGCGGATGTCGACCGCCTCCTCATGCTGTTTGACAGCCTCTCCAAGACGCTTGACGACATGCGCTGGTCCCCGCATCAGCGCTTCACCCTGGAAGTGGGTCTGATGAAGGCCAGTGCTATTGCTCCCTTGCAGCCTCTTTCCGAAGTCCTGGGCCGCATGAAAGAGCTTGAGGCGAGACTTGCCCGCGCCGGTTCTTTTGCGGTAAAGTCCCCTGTTGCTGCCCACCGAATCAGCGAAGTCGCCGCGCCTTATGCCGCTTCGCCGAAGGTTCTTGTCCCGCCGTCCCGGCAGGTCGTTGCCTCGGGGAGCGGAGAGTATGGCGACCTTTGGGGAGGAGTCATCTCCGCGCTCAAGTCGAAAAAACCGGGTCTTGCATCAGCGCTCGCGCATAGCACGATTGCGAGCATGACGGACAGTGAGCTGGTTATCGGCGTCTCTGGCGCCAGCTTTCAAGTTGAACTCGTTGAAAAACGGGAGAGCAGGCTGCTCATGGAAGAAGTCGTTGCGGGCATTCTGGGCAAGAAGCTGAGTGTAAAGGTGCAGTCTCTTGCCGATGCCCCGAAGCCGGATACCAGGGAGAAAAGCCAGAAAAAAGCAGGGCCGGAGGAACAAGACCCTGCAATAGAGGACGTGCTCCGGGTGTTTCCCAAGGGAGAAGTCATAGAAAACGACCATTCGTCGGATTGAAAAACGAGCCCGCGCTATTCCAGAAGCAAATCATTTGTTTTTTTTATAGATTCATAAACCCCGCAATTTAGCTTGCAAAACCGCAAAAATTCTTTTATTATATCATTCCTTTTCCTTAATTTTCTTTATTTCGTTCTGTATAAGGTTGCCAATGTCAAAAAACATGCTCAGCAATATCATGAAACAGGCCCAGCAGATGCAGGAGCGGGTGAAAAAACTCCAGGAAGAGGCGGCGGGCAAAACCGTTGAGGCGTCTTCCGGCGGCGGCATGGTGACCGTGGTCGCCAATGGCCGGCAGGAAGTGCTTTCGATCAAGATAGACCCTTCGGTGGTCGACCCCAAGGACATCGATATGCTGCAGGACCTGGTCACTGCCGCAGTGAATGAGGCCCTCAGAAAATCGCAGGACCTGATGAAGGAAGAAATGGGCAAACTTACCGCGGGAATGGGGCTGCCGCCCGGGTTGTTCTAATTATGCATTATCGATTTCGGATTTTTTTCAATCCGAAATCCGAAATTGACATGATTCAAGGTGAACAAGACAGGACAGCGCAGTGAATGAGCAGGAGCAAACGTCTCGGGCCGTTTCGCTGGGAAGAAGACAAGGAAAAGCCGGAACGCAGGTTGCCGAAGTCTCCGGTAAGGCTTTGGGCCGGATGGTCGAGGCCTTCATGAAGCTTCCCGGCATCGGAAGAAAAAGCGCCGAGCGGCTCGCTTTTGCCGTTCTGGGCATGCCGCGCGAAGAAGCAGCGGGCATCGCCCAGGCCATCCTGGACCTCAAGAACAACAGCCGGTATTGCACGGTTTGCAACAACATCACCGAAGAGGAGATTTGCTGCATTTGCCTTGACGTGAGACGGGACAATACCCGGATTTGCGTCGTGGAAGAGCCGAGCAACATACTCATCCTGGAAAAAAGCGCCACCTTCCGGGGACGCTACCACGCTTTGCTCGGTGCGATCTCGCCGCTCGACGGTATCGGTCCCGAGGACCTCAAAATCGACGGCCTCCTGGAGCGGCTCAAGTCCGGCGACATCAAAGAAGTCATCATTGCCACGAACCCCACGGTAAAGGGCGAGACCACGGCCCTGTACCTTTCGAAATTGATCAAACCGCTGGGCATCAGCGTCAGCCGCATCGCCTATGGCCTCCCGGTGGGCGGGGACATCGAGTACGCCGACGAGAACACCGTTCAGCGGGCGCTTGAAGGACGAAGGGAAATGTAATTTGATTGCGGAGTGCGGATTGCGGAATGCGGAATTGAAAACGGCCGCCCCCGTTCTTCTGTACTCCGAACTTGATTTGTGGAGGACAAGGTTATGGCAGAAATGATTGAGATCAGATGGCACGGAAGAGGCGGCCAGGGTACGGTTACTGCGGCCAAAGTGCTTGCAGATGCATGTCTCTCCGGAGGTCGCAACGTGCAGGCGTTCCCGGAATACGGCCCTGAACGCGCAGGTGCGCCGCTCCGCGCGTATAACCGGGTCAGCGAGAAGATTCTCAGGATGCACTGCCCGGTATTGAACCCCGGTGTGGTGGCGGTCGTGGATGCAACGCTCCTCGATGCTATCAACGTGGCCGAGGGTGCGAAGGACGATGCCGTGTTCATCATCAACACGGGCAAGGACCCCAAGGATGTGCGGCTGAAATTGAAGGCCAAGGCGACCCAAAAAGTCTTTACCGTTGATGCATCGAAGATCGCCGTCGAGACCATCGGAAGAAACATGCCGAACTCATGCATGCTCGGCGCGGTTAACAGGGCAACGGGCATCGTGGGCATGGATGTGCTGCTCGATGACGTGAAAGGCAGCTTCGGGAAGAAATTTGCGCAGAAGATCATCGATGGAAATCTCGCCGCCGTGAAGCGCGGGTACGAGGAGGTAAAAGAAGGATGAAACAGATGAACTGGAAAGAGCTGCCCCATGCCGGCACGGTGCTGAAGGCCGGCAACGCAAACGAATATAAGACCGGCTCGTGGCGTTCGCTCAAGCCGCGCTGGATCGAAGAGAACTGCATTCAATGTCTTTTTTGCTGGATCTACTGCCCCGACTCCGCGGTCAGCGTCAAGGATGAAAAGATGACGGGATTCGATTATGATCACTGCAAGGGCTGCGGCGTCTGCGCCATGGAATGCCCGGGGAAAAAAGGCAATAAAGCCATCGTTATGGAAGAGGAGGGCAAATAACATGGGAGCAACGACGACCAAGATCGTGGCGGTCACCGGCAACCAGGCGGTTGCCGAAGCGCTTCGCCAACTCAACCCCGATGTGATGCCCGCGTATCCTATCACGCCATCGACCGGCATCATGGAATCCTTTACCAAGTTCGTCTCCGACGGCAAGGTGGACACCGAGACGATCCTCGTGGAGAGCGAACACAGCGCCATGAGCGCCTGCATCGGCGCCTCGGCAGCCGGCGGGCGCGTGGCCACAGCGACCTCTGCACAGGGCCTCGCCCTCATGTGGGAAATGCTGCATATCGCTTCAGGCTATCGCTTGCCCATCCTGATGGCCTTGGTGAACCGGGCGCTGTCAGCGCCGCTCAATATCCACGGCGACCATTCGGACGGCATGGGCATGCGCGACTGCAGCTGGATCCAGCTCTTTTCCGAGAACGCCCAGGAGGCGTACGACAATACGATCATGGCATACCGCATCGCCGAGCACAAGGACGTTCGGCTGCCGATCGCGGTCAACATGGACGGCTTCATTATCAGCCACTCGATCGAGAGCATGACGTTCATCCCTGATGCAGAAGTGAAGAAATTTGTTGGCGACTACATCGCCATCGATCCCCTCCTCGATATCGATCACCCCAAGAGCATCGGCGCACTGGTGCTGCCGGACTACTACATGGAGCACAAGCGGGCCCAGCACGAAGCCATGCTGAACGCAAAGAAGGTCATTTCCGATGTTTCCGCCGAGTTCGCCAGGCTTTTTGGCCGCAAATACGATCTCTTCGAATCCTACCGGCTCGAAGACGCGGAGGTCGTCCTTGTTGCGCTCAACTCCGCGGCGGGTACGATCAAAGACGAGGTTGACCGATATCGCGAAAAGGGCGTGAAGGCCGGCTTGCTCAAGCCCCGCGTGTTCAGACCCTTCCCGTACGAGGAAGTCGGCGCTGCTCTCAAGAACGCCAAGGCTGTCTGCGTCATGGACCGCGCCGATTCCTACGGCGGCTACGGTCCGCTCTTCATGGAGATCGCGTCTGCGGTACAGCCCCATCGCGGGCCCGTGCTGTTCAACAAGGTCTACGGTTTGGGCGGCAGGGACCTGATGCCTCTTGACGTTGACCAGCTGATCGATGAAACGATTGAGGTCGCCAAGACGGGCAAGGCGAAAATGGTAAAAGAGTATATTACGGTCCGAAACTGAAAATAACTTCCCATTCGATATTCTCGGAATATCGCGCAGAGGAGAACACTAATGAGCACACCGACACAGGAAACCCCCCTGACCCTGAAAGCCTTGACGCACAAGCCGGTTCATCTTACCGGCGGCCACCGGATGTGTTCCGGTTGCGGCGCCCCGACTATCGTTCGGCAGGTCCTTATGGCCATTGACGAACCGGTGGTCATCGCGAACGCAACGGGCTGTCTCGAAGTTTCGACCTGCCTGTTCCCGTATACGGCCTGGCAGGTGCCGTGGATGCACAGCGCCTTTGAGAACGCGGCTGCCACGGCTTCCGGGATCGAGACCATGTACCGTTCGCTCCGGAAACAGGGAAAGCTCAAGAAGGAGATGAAGTTCATCGCTTTCGGCGGCGACGGCGGCACCTATGACATCGGTTTCCAGGCGCTCTCGGGCGCCATGGAGCGAGGCCACCAGCTGCTCTATATTTGCTACGACAACGGAGCGTACATGAACACCGGCATCCAGCGCTCAAGCGCCACGCCGTTCGGCGCGGATACGACCACCCAGCCGGTGGGATCCAAGATTCAGGGAAAAACGCAGCGCCGGAAGGACCTTACCCGCATTATGGCAGCGCACAACGTGGCCTATGCTGCCCAGGCGTCGCCTCACAACTGGAAAGACCTCATGACCAAGGTACGAAAAGCCCTGGCCACGAACGGTCCGGCTTACATGGGCGTCGTCTCTCCCTGCAACCGGGGCTGGAGGTCGCAGACGAACGATTCGATCCTGCTTTCGCGGCTTGCGGTTGATACCTGTTATTGGCCGCTCTATGAAGTGCAGGATGGAAAGTGGACCATCAACTACGATCCCAAGGACAGGAAAAAACCGATTACTGAATGGCTCAAGCCCCAGGGCCGGTTCAAGCATCTCTTTGCGCCTGGCAACGAGGCATTACTCGCCCGGTTCCAGGAACTTGTTGATCAGGACTGGGAGAGCCTCAGGAAACTCCAGGAGATGTCCAAAAGTTAGATCGTTGTTGCCGCGAAAGGCCAAGATCATAGCCGGGAGAGATGTCTTCCCGGCTATTTTACTTACAGGATGGTTTCAAAAAAAACCTTGAAATCTGCAAGTCAGTGTGGTTTAATAACCCCGTAGTGCTCAAGGCGTGCAAATTCAAGAAGGAGATGCAGATATGCTGGGTTCCGACTTGGTAATGTATGACGAAGAATTCAAGCTGATAGACGCGGAACTTCAGCGCCTTCTGCAGCAGGCGAACGCAAAAGTCGTGTTCCTGGTGGACAAGAACGGCCAGCTCATCGCGGCCACCGGCGAGACGGAAAACCTCGACACCACCTCGCTTGCGTCGCTCACCGCCGGCAATATCGCAGCCACGGGCGGCATGGCCAAACTCCTGGGTGAAAAGGAATTCTCGATCCTGTTCCACGAGGGCGCGCGGGATAATATCCATATCTCCATCATCGGGCAACGTGTGATCCTGGTGGTGATCTTCGATCAGCGGTCATCGCTCGGCCTTGTCCGGCTTCGGGTAAAAAAGAGCGCGGAAACCCTCGGCAGCATTTTCAGCCAGCTCCTCCAGAAGGTGGAAACAGAAAAGGGTTCGGGCAAGAGCGCTGATTCTCCCTTCGCAGAAATAACGGACGAAGATATTGATAAACTCTTCGGATAGCCCACCCCGATCATCCCTGAAAGCAGGTAGGAGAGGAATTACCGTCTCATGTCCTTTATCAATTATTCGTCGCGAGAGATAAACTGCAAGATCGTCTTTTACGGGCCCGGGCTGTGCGGCAAGACGACCAACCTACAGTGGATTTACAAAAAGACGAATCCGGACAGCAAGGGTAAGATGATCTCGCTGGCTACGGAGACGGAGAGGACCTTGTTCTTCGATTTCCTTCCTCTCGCCCTCGGTGAGATTCGCGGTTTTAAAACCCGCTTTCATCTTTACACGGTCCCCGGCCAGGTATTCTACGACGCAAGCCGCAAACTCATTCTCAAGGGTGTTGATGGCGTCGTATTTGTCGCCGATTCCCAGGTCGAGCGCATGGAAGCCAACATCGAGAGCATGGAAAACCTGCGCATCAATCTTGCCGAACAGGGATACGATCTGGACAAGGTCCCCTTCATCATCCAGTACAACAAGCGCGATCTGCCGAATGTCGTGCCGCTCGAAGAAATGAAGAAAGCGCTTAATCCGCGCGGCGTTCCTGATTACGAGGCCATTGCAACCGACGGCACCGGCGTGTTTGATACCTTGAAGGCCATTGCCAAGCTCGTGATCATGGAGCTCAAAAAAGGACAGGACGGCCGGTAGCGTTGGAGCGAGCCGCCTATGTCGGTGTAAAAACGGCAAGATCGTTGCCTTGGTCCCTATAAATAACCCGTTGACTTATCATGCAATATATGGTATTTATACCAGCCTGATTTAATGCATTCCCAAACCATACCGATCATTCCCGAATAGCTCAGTTGGTAGAGCGGGTGACTGTTAATCACCATGTCGCAGGTTCGAGTCCTGCTTCGGGAGCCAGACTTAGAAGGCCTGATTTTATTGATCCAAAATCAGGCCTTTTCCATTCGCGTAGGACGCTCAGCAAAACTCTCATCCAAGTTGTCTAGATGATTAAACTGTCATCATATATTTGCGGCTACCCCAATACATCTTCGCAAATCATATTGAACATGAGGGGCATATCTCCCATCTGTTATCTGGAAGCGCGAGAATTGATCTGATGTTTAGCTATGCTCCGAGTGAAATGATCTTATTCATGCTATTCAGATTGAAAATTGCAATTCTTTCGATTCATGATAACTCACGAGGTTCATCGTGAAGCTGTTGAGGTCTCCATTCTCTGGAACACGTCGCTTGTAAAATGCGACAACTGCCGTACTTTTTTCAGCCGAAGCATTGAATACTTTATTTGCTTCATTCTGTTCATCGATAGCTGTTACAAGCCTGTAGGTGAGCTTGAGGTGGACATCATTTATAAAGAGGTGTAAAATAGTTAATGAAGTATGTGACGGGCTCTTCTGTGGTGGGCACGAACAAAGACGGGGGTAGTCATGAAAAGGACATTCCTGGCGGTAATAATAATTTTTATAAACCTGTCGCTGACAGGTTGCGGCGGTGGCAGCAGCGCTCCCCCGACATTTGTTACACAGATCCTGAGCGACCCCGTGTACGACGGTGATATCTTGCAGACTTCCCCAACTTCAACTGTTTTCACGATAACACAGGGCATGACTATATCTCCATCCCCCCCCGTACAAACTGTGTTTGCCGGCATAGACCCTTCCTCAGGAGCGGAATCCCGTGCATTCCTGGATTTCCCCTTGACAGGCCAGGGCGGAGTTCCGGGCGACGCTGTCATCGTATCAGCGACCCTTGATATAGTAATCAACAACGTCTTTCTTCAACCGGCGACCAGCACAATTCCAATTCGTATCGAACTCGTTTCAATTCCAGGACTATTGTTAGGGCAGGGTGATTTTAGTCGTTCCAGCCTGCAGGCGATTGCATCCACCACGATCGATCCCCCGATTTCCTCAGCCGACATCGACGGCCACGTACCTGTCGATGTTACTTCATTGATGGTGCGGGCACAGAATTTGGGTCTTCTGGACTTCCAGGTCCGCATATTAGAGGATCTAAGTGCAACCTCCCCTGGGCTCATCGAAATCAAAGACACCACGGATCCGACGATCCGGGGAGCTCTTGCACCTCTGCTGCAGGTCACCTATATGTGACATGCTGATTATGCGCATCGGTTTCTAACGGCGCATGTCCCGTTGATAACTATAAGGCGAACATCGCGCCGAAGGTGAGCCCTGAGAAGGAGTCCTCGATATTTGAATTACTTCCCGTATTTGTTTCGTACTTGTATCCGATCGTTCCGTTGAATTCTCTGGTGAAGTCAAACTTAAATCCGAATTCGAATATCCAGCCCTGACTATCTTCCTGAAAACCGCCAAATGCATCTTGTTGCTTGAACCTGGTAAAAAGATAGTTCAGTTTACCGTAGAACGAGGAGTTTACATCCGTCGGCGCGATTACAATCATGCCGATGAGCGGTCCATAAACCGTGTCTTTGATTCCTGTTTCCTTTTCTTTAAATGCTGAATTTTTATATCCGGCCAACACTCCGAACCCGGGAACGATCATGTAGCCAATTGCCGCGTTTGCATCCTGCCGTTCGTCATTGTAGATAGTATCGTTCGAGAAGGTATAATCGGAAACGGAAAAAAGATATGATGCGTCAAAAAAAGCGTTGTTAGGGAACTTCACCTTGATTGCCGGACCGAGGAGAACAGCAGAGTCCGATGTAATACTTCCCACTCCCGGCACGTCATGTGTCCACTCGTTTATCCACATCTGGACGCCTGCTTCGACCCCTTTACCAGATGCGGCACGTGCAACTCCACTGCCCGTGAGCAGCAGCGCTGTGACAGCAGCTATGAGAATGCGCTTCATACTTGCCTCCCTGATTACTCATTGTGTTTTCATAACCGGTCTCGCCAAGGCGTCGGGCGTCCATTTCTCCTTTTTCCATGTTTTGTCAGGGTCATACTTCGTCATTGCCTTTGCAATCTCTTCCGTCTTTGGTCCCAGGTCCTTCTCGTATACGATGCCCTGTTGGTTCACAATAAATGTCGTGATACCCGATTTCCCGTACTCTGCGGGATATGCCGCCAGTCCGAATCCGGCGACCATCTTGCCGTTGCTTATGTAGTCGAGTTCACCGCCAGGAGCATTGCTTCCCTGACTTTTCAGGATCTTGAAATAGTACCCGTGGTATGGCGAGGGCTTCTCGCCTTTTTTCTTGAATGAGTATCCTTCCTCTGTTGCGCGGGCAAACAGCGGTCCCAGGGGGCTTGCCTCCTCGCCCGGCGCGGCCTTCCAGTACAAGCCATCCTTTTTGCCGGCGCGGCTCACGAATTTTTTTGCGTATTGTAATACCCCGTCGCCATTGCGATCCTTGCTCGCATATTCATATTGCCCATCCACATACGCCAGGGCCACCTGGATGGCGTTTAATTCGTTCCTTCCTATCCTCCGATTCAAGATCTCTTCCCTTCCGTCTTCGGTGGAAAAGACCCATCCCTGTGGCGACTTCACAAGGGGGATGGGGAAAGACCATCCGTCTTTCCCGATTACGGCAAGCACTGTCGAATCATCTACCTTTGAAAATTTCACCGCATCCCCGGCGGATTTCACGAAACGTTTACGGGCCTCTTTGTCGTCAACCGCGTCACCCGAGGATATGACATCTTTGCCTGAAGGTCCGAAGATGGATAATAATTCCCTGGTGTCATTGTTCTTAGCGGCCTCGAGGAGTGCACTGAATGCAGCTTCCGGAGACTTGAAATGCTTCCGATCCCTATCTTGAGCAAACACAAGCAAACTCAAGGCAGTCACGACCATAATGGTAGTAAAGGCCGCGAAACCAACACGGCAAAGAAAATGATTGATTGACTTTGGTGTATCTTTTTTCATGGATTCTTCCTCCATCTCTTAGTGATCTGATGATGGTTCCCATTAGCACGATGCCAAAAGCAGGCGAGATCCGCCGAGGCATTGCAAAGGTGTTTCCTCTTAACGACGCCCCCCTGCACCACGGAACCCTCCATCATCGCCGCGACCGTTTTTTTGGCCACGAGGGGGAACACTGCGGACAACTCCTCGCCCCCCACGACCATCAGAAGTGATGCGGCCCGCGTTAGCCCGGCTTTCGAATCCGCGCTCGCTCGCGGCCCGCTCAAACCGGCTGTTACTCGAGCGGTCAAATGCACTGGGACGAGTTCCGGCAGAAGGTCTTTCTCCATAACCTCTAAAAACTCTGCTGCTCCCCGTCGATGCACGTCCCTGGCTTCTCTCGAGAATAGCTCGAGCCCCGGTCCGTGACGAAGGACTGGACAATCCTGCGCCTCTGCCCGTTAATGTCCCGCCACGGGATCTGTTGGCAGGATCGATCCTGGAAATTTCGCCTGTTCTGGCATCGCGGAAGTGATTGGTTATAAATCCCTCATGGTCTCCGCGCCCGTGCACTCTGACGTGAAAGTCATCCAGTATAAAGTACCCAGGGTACCAGAAATCCCACCACACAAAAGGGTACGGGACCCACGTATACATGTAAGCATAATCAGGCGGTGGAGCATAGTAGGTGACCACAGGCGGTCCCTCATCATAGTAATAATTATTGATGACGGGAGCTTCGGCAGAATTCGTTCCGGGTGAAGCACTTCCTTGCTGTGCAGATGCATCCGATTTTATCGACAGATTAAATTCTGATGTTACGTCCTGAGCCGCTTTCAATGCTGCATCTTTCCCCATCGCCAATTTGCCCGCATTTGCCGATTCGGCGATGGCAGTCTGCAACTCTCCAATAATATCCGGAGTAATGGGGTAATCGGCAATCCATCCATTCCGGGGTTCAATATCAACAGAACCCAATAAATTCTCGGCTTCAGCTTCACTTGTTGGCGTACCGAGTTCAAGCGCCTCTGTCAATTTGACGGCGAAGTCGCCTTCACGAACAAGAGGCTGCGCTATCGGCGGTTTTTCGGTTGTCGTATACTCTGACTGTGCAATTGCCAATCCTGACATCAGGAGCTGACCGCTTGCAATGAATATGAAGATTCTATAAAGCAACCTCGTCATTATTAACTCCTTTCTCTCACTGCGGCCCCACTATGTAGTGCTCCATTTTACCACTTTGGCGCTAGATTTGCCTGTATGGCTGAAATATTCAAGCGCTGTAAGTTATTCTAATGGTACTCAACACCTGGGGAAGGTCACGATATGACCACAGGTGATATTTTAAACAAAAAGAAACGCAATGCGGCTGTCATCTATTTTAGTGTTTAGTGCGTTTTTACTCCTTATTCTCATTAAACCTGATCCGCGACTAGTGGCCCCGTGAGAGAACGCCTCGCAAGGATTTCTGTTGACATCGGCAGAACGCCGTTTTATCATAAAGGCCTATGGACAAGCTGGTGGACTATATTATTGCATTTATCCGGAAGATACGGAGCATGGACCGGGCAGCATGGGACCGGGAGCTGCGGGAGATCGCCTATTACACGAAGAAGCAGTTGTTCAGCCAGATCCCTGGAGTAAGCGCCATTGTTGGCATCTTCGTTGGCTCCTGGGTTGCATCCACCTTTACGAACTCGCCGATCAAGGGGTTCCTGTCCTCCTGGGGTCTCATGAAAGGTGGCACCCATGTGGTCAGCAGGACGACCTACAAGTTCCTTTCCGTGCTCCTGCCCCTTTTCGCCACAGCCCTCACGGCCTATGCGGTCCAAAAGAGCATGAAGAACTACCGTGAAAAGCGGCTGGAACGGGATAAAGCCTTTGTTGCGCAGCTTGGAGAGAAGGTCCAGGCCGACTTGCAGCAAAAGATGAGCATTCTTGACATGGCCAAAGAAGCGGGCCTTCTCTCGGAAAGCGAATGCGAGACCAAGATCGCCAACCTGTATCAGTCCTATTCCCGAAACGACCGCTCCAGCCTTAAAGATATCCTTTTCAAGAAGCTCGAAGGTTGATACCGCCGCAATGCCCGAGGAAACCGAAGCGGCCGTTGATTCTGCGCTCCCTTTTCACTTAAACAGAATTGGGACAGCTGTTGTTTAATGAAGACGCCGATAGGATGAGAGTGTATAACCAGTCGTCCCAGCGGCCGCGCCGTTGAACTTAATGTTATCGTGATATAAATTCTTCCGATTGCCCTGCTTTATCATCTCCGGGGA
>VFSW01001485.1_pt1 | contig 35815 bp, 45 predicted proteins | sample 5358111 | NCBI WGS metagenome assembly VFSW01 (sample SAMN11554181, study PRJNA540505) | mine drainage metagenome | isolation source: sediment from site ElyBrook_90M | place: USA: Ely Copper Mine, Vershire, VT | collected 2017 | reverse complement strand
AAACGGGACGTTGCACGCCGGGGCGATAGGGGCGCTCAGGGTGCGCGTAGGGGCTGTCCGGGTCGTAGGCGCGGGCGAAATTGACCTTCGCCGTGATGTAGGCGTGATCGGCCTCCGCGCAGGGCTTGCCGCGCCGGAACAGCCACATGGCGCGCTCGGCGTGGATCGGGTCGGGATGAGCTTGCAGGTGCACGCCGTCGATCTCGACGTGCCAGCCGTCCTCGGTGCGATGCAGCCGCGCGGGCATCCATGGGCCGTCCTTGACGTGCTGCACGAGGTAGGGACCGGGCGGCATCGCCTGGGCGAATTGCTCGGCGCTCGGCAGGAACTCGCCCAGCGGGCCGCTTTCCACTTCGTTCATATCGCACCCCGGACCAAGGAGACTTGACTTGCAAAACCTTACAAGACATTGCATATCCCTACAGGAGATTGCAAGATGCCGCAAGCGTGGTCCGATATTTTTGATGCGTGGGCGTGCCCCGCCGACATGTGGCGGGACATGAACGCCGTAGCCGGACGCCTGTTTCTCGGCGCCGGAGATCGGCCGTATTTTGCGCCTGGGATCGTGAGCGTCTGGCGGGCGCGGGGTTATGTGCCGGTCCGGCACTGGGATGTGCTGATCCATGCGCTGCGCGGCCGGGGTGTGTCGGTGTCGCTTGCGGAACTGCGCGCGTTGAAAAAATGCCCTTCGGGGAGCAGGATGCCCAACCTTTAATTTTCGGGGGTTTTATGTCTGCTGTCGCGAAAAGCAACGTGGGGCCGGAACTGCTGGCCGAAGCCATCCGCGAGGTGGTGCGCCTCAAGCGCGAGGTGAAGGAAGCGGGCCAGAAGGTGTCCGAGGCGATCAAGAAATACTCGGACATGGGCGTGCACAAACGCGCGCTGGCCCGCGTGCTGCGGGATCGCATCCGCGAGGACGACGAGGTGCTGGCCGAGAACCGCGAATATATCCGCATGATGCACATCGAGCAGCATCGCGTGACCGAGGCGGACCTGTTCGATGATCTGGAACTGGCCGATCTGCCGCTGGCCGCGCTGGAAAAGCACGCGCTGTTCGGGGCCGAGGAAGTCGGCTACGCGCAGGGAAAGGCGGGCGGGGCGGACGACGGCGCGCAGCGCTACCCAATAGGTTCGCCGGCCTACGTGGCCTATGCCAAGGGCTACAAGCGCGGGTGGGCGCTCCGCAAGCGCGAGGACGACGACGAGACAGTGGCGGCGGCTCCGACCCGCGAGCGGGTGCAGCGGCCGGCCGAGCGGGGGCCGGAGCGGCCGCCAGCGCATTCCGCGCCGCCTCCTGCGTTCGCCGATGAGGCGGAAAAAGTCGAGGGTGCGGACGCCGATCCATTCGATGAAGCGGCCGGGGATGCGGCTCAGAACGCGGGCGAAGCACTGTTTGACGAGGCGTTTGCAGGCGATCCGAAACCGGCCGAGCCGGAGCCAACGGTCCGCAAGCGCGGGCGCCAGCGCAAGGACGCGCCGCCTCCGCCTCCCGAAGTGCGCAAGCGCGGCCGGCCGCCGGGGGCGCGCAACAAGCGCCGGGCCAAGCCGCGCTGATGGCCCCCGTCGTGATCGGCCTCGACCTGTCCACCACGGCGGGATGGTGCGCGGGGCCGGTCGGCGGCATCCCCAAGTGGGGCGCGTGGCGGCTGGCCGAGGCGTCGGCCGAGCGCGGCGCGCGGTGGGGTGGCCTCTCCAACCAGCTATCCGCGCTCATCGTCGCGTCCGAGCCGGCGCTGGTGGTCAAAGAAGCGCCCCTTCGCTTCGCGGCCCAGAGCAGCGAGATGGTGCGGCGCAGTCAATACGGGCTGCACGCGGCGGCCGAGGAAGCCTGCTGGCGCCTGGGGATCGAGCCGCGCGAGGTGGACGCGGACAAGGTGCGCATGGCGCTGATGGGGCGCTGCCGCTGGCCGAAGGGGCCTGACGGCGCGCGCGTCGATCCGAAGAAAATGGTGTTGGCGTGGTGCCGGGATCATGGCTTCGATGTGCGGCAGCCGGACGCGGCGGACGCGCTGATGGTCTGGCTCTATGCCTGCGAGCATTTCGCGGCGCTCTCGGGGCGTCCCGGCGGAGGTGCGCGCTCGGCATGAAAAAAGCGGCGCCCGTGGGGGGCGCCGCAAGTTGTTCTGGTAGTGGTCCGGCAAGCATGAGTCCGTCAACTCGGGATCAAATATATGAAACGGCCCCAACATCTGCAAGCCTTCCAGCGCCGCGCAGGCGATTGCGCGCTTGGGGTACTCGGGGCGGCGCATCGCGCCGGCGCTCTGTAGCCATGGCGCCGGGCGCGCGCGCGCGATCTCCTGCGGGGTTACTCGCGCCGCCGCCGAAATCGGCCGATGCGGCGCGTGCGATCAAATGGCTCACGAAAATCGTGTCTCTCACGGCGGCGGATCAGGTGGCGCGGGCGCGCTGCGGGCTGGTCTCCGAGGCGGCCGCGCGGGCCGAGGTGGAAGCGGCGGCGCGGGAGATCGCGGCGGCGGAAGGCTGGATCGAGGCGGTGGCCGAAGCGGCGGCGGAAGGAGCGTGGCGCTGGGGCTGCGAGCGATTCGATGCGTTCCGAGGGCGGCTGCGCGGGCGCATCTGGCCGATGGGGCAGGTGCGTGAGCCGGGCGCGGCCATCCTGGCCGAAGCCATGCGGATCAACGAGGAATTTGGCGGCCTTCTGGCGTCCGCCGTCCTACGGGACGCGGCGGGGCGTATCGCGCGGGCTGCTGCCGCGCCACGGCGCATCCGGCTGTCGCCCAAGGCGATGAAGCGATGAGCGGCGCGGGGGGATCTGATGGCTCGGACGATCCGGTGTGGGGCGCGGGCCAGGTCGTTCAACTGAATGCCGCGCGGGGGATGCGCGGGCAGAAGGGCGATGCCCAGGCAGACGCGAACGCAGCCGATGGCAGCGATCCGCGCCAGCGGCGGGCCGTGCGACACTGTATCGACGATTGGAGCCTCGACGACGTGCCGGAACGGCCCTGGGTGGCCGAGGGGCATCTCCTGCGCGGCGCGGTGACGGTGCTGGCGGGCGCCGGCGGCGCGGGCAAGAGCTTGCTCGCGGTCAAATGGGGCATCGCTTGCGCGCTCGGCAAGCAGATCGGCAGGTTCCGTCCGCGCGGGCGGCTGAAGGTCTGCTATTACTGCATCGAGGACGACGAACACGAGCTTCGCAAGCGCATCTCCGCCTCCATCGAGAGCTTCGGTGCCTCGCTGGGCGACATGGAGGGGCGGTTTATGCGCGATCACCCCGAAGGTGATCCCGAGCTTTTCCGCTGGGGTATTTCCGACGACGGGCGCTCGTTCGAGTTAATTCCGACGCGGGCCTGGGAGGAAATTCTCGGCATCGTGGATGAGGAAAAGCCGGACGTTTTCATCTTCGATCCGATGATCGAGACCAACACGGCGCCCGAGAACGACAACGGCGCCCAGCGGGCCGTCATCACGCAATTCCGGCTGCTAGCCCGGCGCAACCACATGGCGGTCATGGTGGTGGACCATTCGCGCAAAACGGCCGAGGGGTTCGGGCAGACCTACGACGACGCCAACGAAGTCAGGGGCGCCGGCTCGAAGGTAGCGGCGTCCCGGCTGACCGTGGTGTGCAAGACGATGCTGCGGGCCGACGCGGAGCAATGGAACGTCCCCCAGGCCGCGCGCCATGCTTACCTCAAGGTCTCGGCCGCGAAGGCGAATTACGGGCCTCGCTCGGACGGAGAGTGGTTCGAGAAGACGGAGGTGATGCTGCGGCTGAAGAACGGGCGCGAGGAAGCCTCGCCATCGCTGATCCCATGGGCGCCTCCGGGCGAGAGCGTGCTGCCGCCGGAGGTGCTGGCGGACCTGCTGACCGAGATCGCGCGCGGATGGGACGGCGAGCCGTATATCTCCAAGGACACGCCCGACGACTGGTCGATCCGGATGCTGTTGGAGCGCTACGGCATCCGCGACGCCAAGGCGCGCCAGCAGGCGAAAGACCTGCTGAAGAAGGCGGGTGCGATGTTGCAGACGCACCGCAGCAAGCGCCACCGCAAGCGCGTGATCGCGTGGAGGCACCCGAACGGCCTGCCGGTGTCGGCCTGGATGGTCCCGGGAGCGGACGCGGAAGGCAATCCCGCGATGGTGGACGAGATGCATTTCGTGCCGGCCGCGCCGAATTTCCACGCCGAAAACGAGGCGGACGACACGACTTTCCAGGCGAATTCCCAAGCGCCGGATCGCGAACGCGATGCGAAGATGGGGGACGAAAGTGCGAAGTTGGAGGACGATTTTGCGAACATGGACGAGCCGGAAGATGACGAAGTAAACGGCACCGGAAACTCAAACTCAGATTTTGACCTCGGATTCTGATCGTGAGTAAGCGGTGCCGCAAACCTCCGTTTTGTTGCAAAAGGCGTGCGAAGAAGATGGGGAGGGCCTATAGAGAGGAAGGCATCTTCGCACCCCGCTAAGAGCGGGGGTGCGAGGGATGCCGAAGGTCCTCTCACGGATAGGCCCCCCCGGCCTGCGGCCCGGGCGAAATCTCGGTCGATACGAGCACGCTGCGAAGATGGCCTCTGCGAAGGTGATCCAGTTCCCGCCCAACTTCGCAAGGCACTTCGCGCCCCGGTCCGGGCGCAAAATTCGGCGGGACGAAAGCAGGAGGATAATTCGATGGACGCGAAGAAGGCGAATGCGGAGCGGAAGCCGAAAGCGATGCCGGACAGCAGCCCGGCCGCGCCGAGCAACTGGCCACTGGTGCAGGAAGCGCTTCAGCAGTCCTCCGCGCCGGTCCCGGTTGGGGTGACGATCTGCACCTGGGCGGCTGGTCGCGTTCAGCCGCCGGGGGAGCTTTCGTTCACATATGAGCCCCCAGCATTGCCCCAAGGCTTGTTAGGGCCAGCCCTAGGCGCCTCAGGCGCCCCAGGCCCGCTAGGAGCCGCTCCGAGCCCGCTGGCGGCCCCGCCGGACGCAGCAGCCCCCACCGAAGCCGACCTCCTTGCTCTCGCGGTCCCTGTGCCGCTCGTATGCCACGCCTCCAACGCGGTGCGCTGCCTAGGCGAACCGCTGGACGCGGAGTGGTGGCGCGGCCGGCAATGGAGCGTCACCCGCTTCGGCCTGGAGGCGCGCGACGGCCTCTATGCGATCCCGGTGGACGCGCTGGCCCACGGTGCCGGCGCGGACCGCTCCTGGGCTGAGCACATGGCCGAGAAAGGTTGGGTCGATCAGGGCGACTTCGTCACCGCCTGGATCGTGGCGCTCGCGCTGCATGGACTGCTGCCGGACACCACCGCCGATCTGCCGAAGCGCCGCGCGCACGACGCGACCGGCTGGCAAAAATGGGTGCGGATGGTGATGTCGAAATAGCGGAAGGCGGGGCGCCCAGCATGGCGCCCCTCTCGGCTCCGCTCAGCCGAACAGATCATCCTCGCCCACCGGACGCTTCGCGGACTCCAGCATGAGAAGCTGGTCGCTCCACCGACGGCGGGCGCTCCTGCGGGCAACCGCCTCCGGCTCCGGCTCATCGATCCATTGCCCAGCGGTGCGTAGGTCGGCCGTGGCGAACAGCGGCGCCCCGAACGCGGGCGCCTCGGGGAACGCCATCTGGAGCATTGCCGCTTCCCAGCGCAGCGAGGCGATCAGCGCGGTGGCGTAAATCGCTTCCTGCGCCCCGGCCGCCGCCGGCCCGGCTTCCAGCATCCGCGCGGGCGCCCACACGTAGAGCGGCAGCACGACGCGCGCCACGCTGCCGCCGGGTTGCTTCAAAACGCGCGGCTGCCGCAGTCCTTGGATTTCCGGCGGCAAATCGTCCCACCGCACATAGGCCGCATACGAAACGGAGGGCGCTTGCGCGCCCCCCAGGCCGTGCCGCTGGCGCAGGCAGAAGACCCTCACGGCACGCGCTCGATCATGCGGCTGTCGGCTGCCATCAGCATAAAAAAGCCGTCAGGGTCGAAAGTCGCCAGCAGGCAATCGACGGCCGGGATCATGTGGCGAGCGTCCGTGCTCAGCAGCCTGCCCCATTCCGCGCGCTGCACTTCCGACGCGAAGAACCCCCAGAACACGAATGCGATCCGCTCGCGAAATTCGGGCTTGAGCGGCCCCATGCGGTGCTTCCACCGCACCTCGTCGCCGCGCACGAAGGGGCTCACCGGCGGGGTGTCGTAGAGCGCTGCGATGTGCCGCAGTTCCTCGGCCTGGGCCTCGGGCAGCGGCAAAGTCACCGGCTCGTCGTCCTCATCCTCGGCGCCAGCGCGCAGCATCGCGGCGGCGAACTCGGGAAACGATGTCATGGGATGTCCTTTCAGAACGGAGGAAGGCCGAGCAGGGCGTGCGCCGCATTGAGCGCCGCCCGTATTTCCGCGCGCTGGTATGTCGGCGTGTAGCTGTAGGCCAGCGCGAGGCTTTCCGCGCAGCGCGCGAGCGCATTGCGGTATTCCCGTGACACGCGCACGCCATGGATCGCGTGGACGCCCCACCCATCGCGGAACAGCACTGCCGCGCCGCTCTCGTTGTGCAGCCTGCCGCGCTCATCGCGATGGATTTCGGCCGGTCGCTCGCAGGCAATTACCGTGTCGGCGAACATGTAGGCGCATCCGGTGGACTGGCAAAGATCGCGGAAAATTCCGAATGTCTCGGCGGTGTCGCTGCGTAGCTGCACACCGATTTCGATGGCCACTGTTGCCCAACCGACCCACGCGGCAATCTGCTGGCACAGCAGCCCGACGGGCCGCCACTCAAGTTTTGAAGCCCCCACCTCATCCCGAACGTGATCCTCGACCAGAGACCACACCTGTTTCCAGACATCATCCGCGATCTGACCCCAGACCCGATCCGCGATCTGACCCCAGACCAGATTCCCGACTTGAGATCGGACCTGGTCCCCCACCCGATGCTGGACCTGATCTGAGACCTTCTTGCCGTGCGGCGCGCTCGGAAACTGAGCGTGCGCCAGATGCGCCGCCATCGGGCTGTCCACCCACACAATTCTCGGTCGCGGGAGATTGAGGTGTTCATACACCCGCGCAAACGCCGCCTCCGCGCGCCGGCGGTCCGCCGGTTCGGTCGAGAGTCCGTGCGCAATATATTCGTCGCGCACTTTCGCCAGCGTGGCGATCTGATCGTCCGACAGATGATCGATTTTTCCCATTGTCAGTCCTCCCGCACCGCGCGCATCAGCCGCCGCCACTCGCGCCGGATCACGCCGAGCAGATCGGCCGGCGAGCGCACGGCCAGCGCCGCGCCGGTGGAGCGCAGCATCTCGCAGACCTGGGGATGGCCGCCCTCGGGCGCGTACTCTCGCACGTAGCCGCCGGAGCGGGGCGCGAAATACACGGCGCTGATGCGCTCGCCCATCACCGGGTCGGTGGCGACCAGCACGACATAGCCGTCGGCGTCTTGGCGGATCGAAGCGCGAGCCATGGTGTCCTCCTGAGCGACAGATGTTGACGCGCAAGAAATAAGCGGCGCCGCTTATTCCCGCAAGGATTTTCCGCACGAATATTTTTCCGCAGATTTCCGCCGCAATCCGCTCATCGCTTGAAAACGTAACCGGCGCCGCTTACCTTCCGCGCATGAGCAAGGCACCCCATACCGGCGGCCGGCCGCGCGTAGGGTCGCGCGTGGTGCTGCGACTGCCTGACGATCTGATCCGCAGGATAGACCGGATGCGCGGAGACGTGCCACGCGCGGCCTACAGTCGCACGCTGCTGGAAATCGCGCTTGCCACGCTGGCGCCGGAGCGCCAGCCCGCTGCGCGGAAAATTAGTCGCCGCGACGAATTTCCGCTTGACGCGATTAGCCGTAGCGACTAAATAGGACGTGCCGGGGCGATCAAGTCCCGCGAGACGGAGTAGGGACCATGGGCACAGAAAAAATCACCCCCGCCGGTTTCATCGTGGTCGATACGACCGGCCTCGGCGCGATCTGGGGATACGGCGCCACCGAGAGCGACGCCTGGGGCGATTTCGCGGCGGAGATGGCCAAGGCCGGCGTGACCGTGCTGGATGACGCCGCAGCCGACGGCCGTGAGTGGGATGGATCGTGGACGCAGCGGGGCGACTACGAGGCGCGCCCAGCGACGGCGGCGCTCCTGAAGATGGTCGATGAGCGCGGTGGCACGATCAGCCACCAGACGATTGGCGGCGTGGCCTGCACGCAGGATGAGAGGGACGCGACGGATGAGACGGACGCGACGGATGAGACGGACGCCTGACACACACGGCGGGGCTTCGGCCCCGCGTCCACAGGAGCGACGAAAATGAGCACGATCACCTCCGACAGTCCCCCCTCTCCCCACGACTATCCCAGCGGCATATGGGAGGCAGCGAAATGGCTGCGCATCGGCGGCCAAACGCCTGCCGACACATTGGCAGATAGCGACCTCACGGTAGACGCTACGGATGCAGAGATTAAGGCTCTCGCAGCGTGGCATGTGGACGATGCGGCCGACGAAGGGGCGCACATTCTCGGTGGGACCGCCGCCGTAGAGGCCGCGCTCCGCGATCTGATCGAGCGCGTGCGGGAGGAGGAGGCGTGACCCCCGGCGATCTCCGCGCGCTCCGCCACCGCCTCGGTCTGACGCAGACGGAACTCGCCAAGCTGCTGGACGTGCAAAATTTCACGATCAGCCGGTGGGAGACCGGCGTGCAGCCGCACCCGCGCGCCGCCGGACTCCTCCTCCTAGCCTGGGAGAAATACCCCGACCTGCTCGAGTCTCTTCCCATCCCATGAGCCTGCCTGCCTGCACCTCCTGCGGCGCCCCGGCCACCGCCTTCAAGCCCGGCCGGGACGCCCTTCGCTTTGCCGGCATCCTGCTCGCCCGCAGCGCACCCGATACCGCCCGCTGCCTCGCCTGCTGGCCCGCAGCGCACCCCCCCGAGCAAATAACCGCAGACAAACCGCACGCACCTGAGCAATAGTGCGCCCAGCGCGCGCGATCCCCGCGCGCGCGTGTACACACCAAGCTCCGGAGGCCGCGAAAGTGCCGCGCCGCGCCGACCTCGCCACCCGGGACGCGTACAAGAAAAAAAAGAAGCCCACGCCCCACAAGCGCCCAGGCCGGCCCGCACGCATCCCAACTGATCGCCAGCGCGTCTTCGCAGCCGAATATGTGAGCGATTTCAACGGCGCACGCGCCGCACGCGCCGCAGGCTACTCATCCCGAAACGCCGCGCGACTCGCACAGCAGATGCTGGCCAGCGAGACCGTGATTAAGCTAGTGCGCGACCTTTTGGACCAGCGAGCAAAGGAAGTGGCGGTAACGCGCAAGTTCTTGGAAAGCGAAGCACTCTCAGCCCTGCGAGCAGCGAAAGAAGACAAGAGTCATTCCGCCGTGCGAGGACTGATCGAACTGCTCGCCAAGATGAGCGGCAACTTGGTGGAGCGGCGCGAGGTGCGAGAAATCAAGGACTGGGCGGACCTAACCGAAGCAGAACTGGCCGCGCTTGCTGCAATGGACAGCGCGCCGGCACCATCGAGCACACACTGAGGGGGGCAGCATGACGGCACAGAGCGGCGAGGCGAGCGCGCGGGCCTTGGCGGACGCGATGCGCGAGGCGGCGCGCCTGCGGGTGCCTACCGCTGCCCTGGTAGGGCTGCTGCGCTCCGATCCCGAGGTGCTCCGGCTGGTGCGCGTCGAGGTCGATCTGTCGGAGGTGGTGATCGCGGCGCGCGGCGAGGCGGCGTGCTACCTCACCGCCTCCAAGCTGGCGCTGCTGCGCGAGGCGCTGCGGCAGGCGCAGGCCGCCCCGTGAGCGCGTGGGTCGTGGGCTACGCGCTGCTGAGCGGCGGCATGATCGGGCTGGCGAGCGTGGTGCTGGAGAGCGCATTCGCGCCGCCCGAGCCTCGCCCAAGCGGCTGCCTGCGCATCGTGGTGGCGATGGTGGCGAGCGCGCTGCTGGTGCTGGGAGGGATCGCGGAGTGGGGCCGGTAGGCGCCTTCGACGCGGGCGCTGCCGTGCGCGATCACGCGGCGCTCGCCTGGATTGCTGCCCTGCTGGTGGCCGGCGGCCTGGGCGCGCTCGCTCACGCGGCCACGTCGCCCCGCGCGGACTGGCTCGCGCTGCTGGGCGCGTGCGGCGCGCTAATCGGCGCCTGGGCCGTGGTGGCGTATCTGGTCGTAGGAGGCTGAGATGTCGGAGCCGATCCGCAGGGTTGCCCGCGTGCGCGTGTTCGCACGGCTGCACGCCGATCCCGGCCGGCGGATGCCGGTGCTGAGCCCCGCGCCGCTCGGCTCGCCTTCGGCGGTGGGCCGTAATCTCGGCGTCTTCCTGGACGACATGCGGCGCGCGGGCACGCCGGACGCAATCGCGCTCGTCTGCTGGTATGTCACGCCGCAGCAGAGCGGGCGGACCGCAGCGACCTTCATCTGCCGCTACGCGAGCGATACCGTAATGCTGCCGGTGCCGAGCCTGCCCGGCCTTGCGCGGGACTATCTGGCGCGCGAGATCAGCGCGTGGCAGGGCGCGGGCTACGCGCAGCACTATTCGGTGGCACCCATGGACCCGGAGGACGATGCGTCGTGAAGATCGACCTGAGCGACCCGCTGGCGGTGATGGCCCTGACAATGGCGGCCGAGGCGCGCTCCGATGGCGCACCCGGGATGGGCGCCGTGGGCTGCGTGATCCGCAACCGCGTCCGCTATCCCGGCTGGTGGGGCACGTCCTGGCGGAGCGTATGCCTCGCTCCCTGGCAGTTTTCGTGCTGGAACCCCTACACGGTGCAGCAGCCGGCGGACCGGAACTGGGAGTGGATGCAGGACGCGAGCCTTGCGGACCGCGATGTGGCCCTGGCGTGGAACCTCGGGCGCTCGATCCAGGCGGACCTGTATCCGGACACGGTGGGGCCAGCGGACAGCTATTACGACGTGAGCCTGAGGCACCCGCCAGCGTGGGCCGCGTCGGCGGCCTTCTGCGCGCAGATCGGCTCGCAATTGTTCTACCGGACGCGCGCGCCGGCCCCGCAGGCTGCCGCACCTGCACCACCTGCACTTGCGCCCGCTTCCGAACCCGAGGGTGTGCCGGGCGCGATGAGTGCCGCCGATGCGCTCAACGCGGAGGAACTGGCGAGCCTGGGCGGTTCGCCGGCTTCGGCCTGATCGCTGGGCGCATCTCGTGCTGATCTTGTCGCGCGGCGAGATCGCCGCCCGGGCGCGCGCCGAGCTTGAGCGGCGCAGGCGCGAGGAAGACACCAAGCAAGCCTGCGAGGAAAGTTTTCACACGTTCCTTCGGCACGCATGGAAGCAATTCGAGGGCGTGCCGTTCGTGGATGGCTGGCACGTCCAGGCGATCTGCGAGCACCTGGAAGCGCTTGCGTTCGGCGAGATCGGCAATCTGCTCATCAACGTCCCGCCGCGCTCGGCGAAGACCTCCATCTGCGTGATCGCCTTCAACGCGTGGGTGTGGTGCCAGCCCTTCGACGCTGCGCTGCCGAGGCTCGGGCCGCAGGTCCGCTTTCTGTTCGGCGCCTATTCGAGCCGGAAAGCCCAGCAAGACGCGATCACCTGCCGGCGGCTGATTGATCGGCCTTGGTATCGCGGCTTCTGGGGCGAGCGGGTGCGCATCACGCCGGACCGGGACAATGCCGAGGAATACGACACCACGGCAGGAGGTGCCCGCATCAGCGTGGGCATCCCCGAGAGCCTCGGCAAAGGCGGCCTGATCCGCATCCTCGACGATCCGCAGAAGTCGGACGAGCCGGACGCAGCGGACAGCGGAGAGAAGAAAATCCGCGAATACGATGAGGTGTGGAGCACGCGCGGCAACGACCCGATGCAGGGCGCGGAAATGATCGTGATGCAGAGGCTCGGCGTAAGCGACCTGAGCGGGCATGTTCTTCAGAAGGGCAATTGGACGCACTTGTGCATTCCCGCCGAATACGAGGCGGCGCGGCATTGCGTGACTGTGCTTGGACTGCCCGGAGAGGAATACGAGTGGCACGACCCGCGTGGCTGCGACGAGGAGGGCGAGCCCCTTCCGCTGCCGGAGCGGGAGCAGCGCAACGGCGAACCGTTCTGGCCGGAACGCCTGCGGGTAGCGAAGTATCCGAATGGGGAGCCTGTGCCGGAGGACGATCAGGCGCGCGAGTGGTGCCGGCAGAAGGCGGCGGACGTGGGGCGGCACGCCTGGGCGGGGCAGTTCCAACAGCGCCCGAGCGCGCGGGGCGGCTCCATCATTGATCCCGCGTGGTGGCGGCTCTGGGAGGGCGACTATCCGCCGCTCGGCACGGTGATCGTGTCCTACGACGGCGCCACGGGCCTCAAGCAGATCAACGACTATTCCGCGTGCACGGTGTGGGGCACGTTCGCCGGCCCGAACGGCAGGCCGCAGGTGCTGATGCTGGATGCGTGGCGGATGCGGGCCCCGTTCCACGAGGTGCTCAAGCGGCTGATCGCGTCGTGCATGGACGCGCGAGTCGAGAGGCACCCAGACGAGCAGACGCGCCGGCTGATCCCTGGCATAGGCGAGATCAGCATCAAGGCCGCGCCCAGGTGGGAAGCCGATTACCTGCTGATCGAGAACAAGGGGCCGGGCGGCCATGTCGCGCAGGAGGTCGTGCGGCTGATGGGCAATCGAAGGTGGAATACCGTGCTGGTGGACCCTGGATCGAGCGACAAGGTGGCGCGGCTTCAGCGGGTGGAACATCTGTTCGAGAACGGCGCGGTATTTGCGCCGGAGACGGCTTGGGCGCAGGCGGTGATCGAGGAGGTGGCGGATTTTCCGAAGGTGCGGCACGACGATTACACGGATACTGTCTCGCAGGCGCTGGGCTGGCTGCGCGGCCGCAGCGTGGTGGTCACGCGGGAAGAATTTGATTCCGAGCAGGAAGACGCTTTGTTGTTCCGACGCGAGCCGGAACCGCTATACGACGTGTAACCGGCGGAGGATTGGCGATGGACAGCGGCAATGGCGCGGCTTTGGCCCCGGGCGGGATTATCGACAACTGCGCAAGCTGCAAATTTGCGCATGAGGTGGCCACCGATCTGTATTGCCGGCGCAACCCGCCGAGCGCGCAGACGGTGATCGTGCCGCAGGGCAATGGCCGGATGGGAACGCAGGTGTTCTCCGCGTGGCCGCCGGTCAAGCCGGGCCAATGGTGCGGCGAGTATCGGCGCCTGCTGGTAGCGTCCATCTCGCCCGCGCAGGCCGCGCGCTTTGGCCGCGCCGAAGGGACCGCGTGATGAGCGGCCGGCTTCGCCCGATCCCCGGCGGCAGGGAGGAGCCGGAGCCGAAGCGCCCGACCGGGCCGCACATGGCCGGCGACTTCGATGCCAATCTCACGGAGGACATGTCAGAGGACGAGCTTCGCGCTCTCGGCTCCGAGATTGTCGAGGGCATCGAACAAGACCTGATGGACCGGCAGGACTGGGAGCAGATGGCGGCGCGGGCCATCGGCGCGCTGGCCATCGAACCTAAGGAGCCGGCGAAGGAACTGAACAGCGGCAGCGTCTCGGTGGTGGAAAGCACCATCATCCTGGGGGCTGCGTTGCGGTTCTGGGCGATGGCGGAAGGCGAATTTCTGCCGGCCGAAGGCCCCTGCAAGGTGAAGGACGATGAGCCAGAGGCGCCCGAAATCGCTGGGGCTCCGGCGCCGGGAGCGGGCGCGCCGCCGCCGCCGCCGGGTGGCCCTGGGATGCATCCTGGGGGCGGTGCACCTGCTGGGAATGTGGCGCCTTTTCCTGGGGCTGCCGCTCCGGTAGGGCCGGGCGCGCCGGCGGGTATGCATCCGGGGATGCCGCCAGGGCCGCAGATGGCGCCGCCGCCGGGGGCGATGCCCGGAGTACCTCCGCCGATGGGACCGCCGGGGATGGCGCCTCCTGGCGCGCCGCCGTTCGCGGGCCTTGCGCCCCCGCCCGGAGCGCCGGGAATGCCGCCGGGCATGGGCCACAACGGCGGCCCGGCGATGCGCCGCAGCGATCTGGCGGACGCGCTTGAGAAAGACCTCAACCACTATCTGACCGTCGTGGACAAGGGCTACTACCGCGACTTCGGCCGGATGCTGTTCAGCCTCGGGCCTATCGGCACGCAGTTCCGCAAGGTCTATCGGTGCATGAAGCGCCGCCGGCCCGTGTCCGAATGGGTCAATGCCGACAACCTGATCGTTTCGCAGGAGGCGACCGACCTGAGCACGGCGCAGCGCGTCACCGAGCGGGTTTGGATGTGGCCGCGCGAGGTGAAGCGCTACATGGCGGCCGGATGGTGGCGCGAGGAAAACCTGGGCGCGCCGGACGAGAACCCATCCGAGTTCGACCAGCGCGCCTCTCAGCTTCAGGGCACCGAGCCTGCGGCGACGCGGCCGGCCGACAAGCGGCACGAGATCATGATCTGCCACACGGACCTCGACCTTCCGGGGTTCGAGCATCCCGATGGGCAATGGCTGCCGTATCGCGTGACGGTGGACCGCGTGTCGCGGAAGGTATTGGAGGTGCGCCGGAACTGGCGCGAAGAAGACGATTTGTGCCAGCCGAGGCAACGCTACGTCATGTTCGGCATGGTGCCCGGCCTCAAGTTCTACTACCTCGGCCTCGTGCATCTGGCGCTGAACCAGCAGCGCGCCTTGACCGCGATCACGCGCATTCTGATCGACAGCGGAATGTTCGCGAGCTTCCCGGGCTGGCTCAAGGGCAAGACGGCGGGGCGCGCGGGCACGACGAACCTGCGGGTAGGGCCGGGGCAGGTGGCCGAGATCGACCTGGGCAGCGCGCCGGACGTGACCAAGGCGATCATGCGCATTCCCTACGGCGAGCCGAGTGCGGCGCTGATGCAGATTTGGGAGAGTTTGAGCGGCGAGGTGAAAGAGGCGATTGGCGCGCTGGAACTGAACATCGGCGAGGGCCGCCAGGACGTGCCGGTGGGCACCATGCTGGCCCAGGTCGAGCAGGGCACCAAGATCATGGCGGCGGTGCACAAGGGGCTGCATCAGAGCCGGGCAGAGGAACTGCAACTGCTCAAGGAACTGTTCGAGGAAGACCCGAGCGCGCTCTGGAAATTCGCCAAGAAGCCGGCGCGGAAGTGGGAGGTGGCCGAGGAACTGGCGGACTTGGAACTCGTGCCGTCGTCCGACCCGAACGTGCCGAGCCGCCTGCACCGGATGATGCAGGCGATGGCGTCCATTCAGATGGCCTCGCCGCCGACCGGAATGCCGCAACTCTACAACCTCAAGGAAGTGCACGAAGAAGCGCGGCGCACGCTGGGCTTGAGCACGGCCCCCGAGATATGGGCGCCTCCGCCGCAGCCCGGGCCGCCGCCTCCGCCCGATCCGAAGATCGTGGCCGCCGGCATCAAGGCGCAGGCGGACCAGATGAGCGACGAGCGGAAGGCGGCGACCGAGGCGGCCAAGGCGCAGCAGAACACGCAGCGCACCCAGGCGGAACTCGCCAACGATCAGGCCGAGCGAGAGAGCCGGGAGCGCGTGGCGATGGTGGAGCAGGAGACGGAGCGCGAGCGGATGGTGGCGCAGGCGTATCAGCACGGCGCCGGGGTGGCGTCGGACCTGCACCAGCACCACACGAAACTCGCGCAGGACGCGCAGAAGCAGGCGGCCGGATGGCTCGGCCCTGCGGCGGGGGCGGCCGTTCCGCCCGGCGAAGACGGAAGCCCGCAAGGGGCGCCGTAGAGCTCAGGCAGAGGCGGACATGGGATCGGATCGGGAATACGAGCGGCTGCTGCGCGAGGATGATTCGGGCGAGAAGCAGCTTCGCAAGTCGGGCTATGCATCGGGCGGCGGCATCTCCAAGGCCGAGGACGAGAAGCAGGACCGGCGTGAGACGGCGGCGGCGGTGCACAAGCACGAAAAGCACCTGCATCCGGGCGAGCCGGAGACGAAGCTCGCGCGCGGCGGCCCGGCGCACGGCAAGGGGCGCGGCAAGGCGCCGACGCATGTGAACGTGATCGTGGCTTCTCCGGGGGGCGGCGGGGGGCAGGGCAATTCGGCGGCTGCGGCGCAGGAAGGCTTGAACCTCGGGCGCCAGCAGGGAATGCGGGCCGGGGCTGCGATGGCGCAGCGCGGCGCGCCGGCGATGGGAGGCAGGCCGGCGGCGCCTCCGCCGCGTCCGCCGATGGCACCCCCTCCGATGTCGGGCGGGGGCGCTGGCCCTGGCCCCGGCGCGGGCGGGATGCCGCCTCCGGGCGCGATGGGAGCCAAGCGCGGCGGCGGCGTGAAGCGCAAGCGCTGATGTATGCGTCGGTGCTGGTCGGGCGGCTGCGGCTGTATATCGACCAGCGGGCCGAAAGTGTGGCGGCGCGGGTGCTGACCGGCGCCTGCGAGACGCACGGGGAATATCTCGCGGCATCGGCGGAACATCGGGTTCTGCAGGATGTGCGCGCGATGATTGATGAAGCGATGGGGGATCTCGGCAATGACGATGGCGGTTAGCGTGACCCAACTGCACCGGATGGCGCAGGGCGACGACGGAGCGGCGGCCGAAATCTGGCGGGCGGTTGGCCCAATGAACGGCTGGCATCCGTTCGGGCAATGGGTGGTGGGTGCGATCTATCATCCGCCGATGGTCACGCGCGGCGGCCTGCTGCTGCCGGATCACTCGATGACGCGGAGCACCGAGGGCGCGCAGGGCATGAGCACGCACCTCTCGCACCGGCTTGAGGGGAAGGCCTTCATGCTGCTGACCCACGGCCCCGAGGCTTTCCCCGAGCGGCTGCTGGCGCGCTGGGGCGGCAAACAGCCGAGCATCGGCTCGTGGTTCTTCGCGATGGCCCGGGACGGCGTGGAAATCTCGCTCGACTTCGGCGGCGAGAAAAGCGACCGGGTGGAGGGGCGCGGCTGGCCCTGCCGCATCTTCCAGGCGGACGACATCATGGGGCCAATCCCGCATCCCGGCTGCCTCGTCTGACCGCAGCAAGCAGAGCAGGAGAAACCCATGTCGGGCATTCTGGATGACAGCGAGCAATACGTCGGCGTGACGGCCCGGCTGGATGAAGCCGGCGACGACACCCCGCCTCCCACGCGCACGCGGCGCAGCAGGCCCACGGTGGCGAACAACCCCGAGGTGCCGGACGATGCCGGGGGTGGCGCGCTCGAGACCGAGCCGCAGCCGCGCGGGGAAGACCCGGAAGTTGCGGTTCGGCGCATCACGGACAAGGCGCGCGAGCAGGAACGGCAGATTGCCGAGTTGCAGCGCGAGCGCGTCGAGGCGCAGCGGCGCGTCGAGGAACTGGAACGCGGGCAGGCGGATGCGCGCACGGCCACTTTCTCGGCGCAGAAGCAGGCGCTTGAAGCCACGCTCGCGGGGGAGGATCGGCGCATCGCGGCGGCCCGCCAGCGGTATCGCGCGGCGCGCGAGGCGGGCGACATCGAGGCCGAGGACGCGGCCAACGACGAGCTTGCCGACGCGCGGGCGAACAAGCGGCTTCTGGAACGCGACCGGGCCGCCTGGGAGGAATGGGAGCGCGAGCAGCAGGCCGAGGCACAGCGGCGCCCCGTGCCGCAGGAGCGCGCCCCGCAGGCTCCGCAGCAGCAGGCCCCGGCCGAGCAATGGACCGACGCGGACCGGCGCTGGCTGGCCGAGCATCCCGATTTCGAGCAGGATGCGGACTGCGAGGTGTATGTGCGCACGGCGGCGCAGCGGGCCATGCAGCGCGGCATCTCATTCCGCAGCGAGGCGTTCTACGAGGCGGCGAGCCGGGCGTATGACCGCTTCCAGCAGCTTCGCTCGTATGAGCAGGGCGAAGCCGAGCCGCAGCCGCAGCAGCGCCAGGAGGCTCCGGCCGCGCCGCGCGCGCGGCAGCCGTCGGCGGCGTCGATGGCCCCAAGCCCCTCGCGCGGGATGGGTGGCGATCGACGCAGGCCGGCTCCGAGCATTGAGGCGGTAGCGAAACGCCTGGGGACATCGGCTGAGGAACTGCGCAGCTTCGCGCGGGCGCAGGGCCAGAACATCGACGCCTATGTGAGCGCGCTGAGCGCAGACTTGAACCTGGGGTGATCTGACATGGCGAGGCAACCGATGCGGCACGAAGCCGGGGCTGAGGCGGCGGACGCGGGCGCCGATCCGCGCGCGCTGCGGGGATCGGAAGGAGTGGAGGAACCGAGGCGGACGCGCCGGAGCCGGATCGGGGCGGTCTATTCCGCGTTCGATGTGCCGGAGCGGCTGAAGCGGCCCGGCTGGGCGTATTCGTTCTTTCCCGTCTCGATCTACAACGAGCCGGTGGAAGCCACGATGCAGATGATGGTGGACGAAGGCGGGTGGGAGCCGGTGCCGGCGGCGCAGATGCCGGGCTATCCGCACGCGGGCTACCAGGGCACCAACATCGAGTTCGGCGGGCAGCGGCTCTACATGCGGCCGGACTACCTCGAACGCGAGAGCCGGGCCGAGGACATCGCGCGGGCGCGCGCGCAGAGCGAGGGGCGGCTTCAGCAGGCCCGCGTGGAAGACCCGCGCGCGCCGAACGTGCAGACGATGCAGACGGCGGACGAGACATTCGTGCGGCCGGGCGCGCCGGGGCGCGATCTGGCGTCGATGGAAGCCGAAGCGTATGCCGCGCGCGAATCGGCGCGGGCCGCGCGAGCCAACCAGGATGCGTTCAGGGATGGCCTGCGGGTTTCGGCGGACGACGTTTCGCCGGCCGAGCGGGAGCAGATCGCGGCGCAAATCCGGGCCGGACGCGGCAAATTCTGAGGGCGGCCAGGGGGCCGGCGCGGATTTTCCGGCCCCTTTCGGCTGCATCGCCCGCACGATATTTCTTGCGCGCGGCGAAAAACGAAACTAAGGGGGAAACAGCCCCGCGCCGGGGCGCCGTCACCAGCCACGCCGCGCGCACGCTGCGCAGCCGGATGGCCTCTCAGCAGGGGTTATCCAACCGTGGCCACAGCAGCGCCCTTCGGCCTGCGCCAGAACCGCAATCTGATCGGTTCGGCGGAGAACTTCCAAGGCAACTACTACCGGATCAAGAAGGGCTATGCGTCGGCCATCGGCTTCGGCGACGCGGTGATTACCCTGACCAGCACGAACCAGGGTTACATCGGCCCCTACGCGAACGGTGGCTCGCACATCCTGGGCGTTCTCGTTGGGCTGCTGCCCTACTACGACACCGTGCTTCAGCAGATCGTGAACAAGAACTGGTATGCGGGGACCGAGAGCCCGAGCGACGACATTATCGCGCAGGTGATCGACGATCCGAACCAGACGTTCCTGATCCAGAGCAACGGCGGTCCCTACACTGAGGCGGCGCGCGGCCAGAACGCCGACATCGTGAACAACGGCAGTCCGAACACCTTCGGGGCCAGCATCGCGGCGCTGGACTACGCGAACATCGGCACCACCGCGCTGCCGCTTCGCATCGTCGGCCCCGGCACGCTCTCCTACGGGGGGGCCGATCCGACCATCAAGTCGTCGCTCCAAGGCACCTACGGTCTGATCGAGGTGGCCTTGAACACGACCGAATACCGCAACACCACCGGCATTTAAGGGAGAGCACCTATGGCCGTTGCATCCAGTGCAATCCCGCTTCTGCTCAAGCCGGGCGCTCGCGAAATCGTCGGGCTGTATCCGACCCAGGCTCGCCAATGGCCGCGCGTCTTCACCAAGCGCAATTCCGAGATGCAGGCGGAATACACGCCGACGATGCGCTACCTCGGCTTGCCCGGCATCAAGAACCCCGGACAGGCGCCGAACACGGACAACCAGAGCCGGCAGTACTACGCCTACCAGCACATCCATACCGCCTACGGGCTGATGTATGGGTTCACGCGCGAGGCGATGGACGACAACCTCTACAAGCGCGAGTTCAACCCGGCCAACCTCGGTCTGGCCAAGGCGTTCCTCGCGATGGAGGACACCGTTGCCGCCGACGTGTTCAACTACGGCAACGTGTATAACGCGGCGCAGGGCGGCGATGGCGTGGCCCTGTTCTCGCCCGTGCATCCGGTGGACGGCTACACGATCCCGAACACGCCGGGCACGCCGATTGGCCTGAACGAGTCCAGCCTGCTGGCGGCCGAGAACGCGGTGCGTCAGTTCCGCGATCTGGCGGGCGTGCTGATCCTGGCACAGGCGAAGAAGCTCATCGTGCCGACTCAGCTTCGCCACACGGCGCGGCGCCTGACGGTGGGGCAGTTCCGGCCCGGCACGGCCGACAACGACGTGGCGGTGACCAAGGAGAACAACGACCTCTCCGAAGGCTACGCGGTGCTCGACTATCTCACCAACCCGTTCGCGTGGTTCGTCCAGAGCAATCAGGGCGGTCTCATCATGCTCGAACGCATCCCGTTCGAGATCAACGTGTGGGTGGACAAGGCGACGCAGAACCTGCTGGTGAGCGGCTATCAGCGGTACTACTTCGGGTTCGACCGCTGGACCTGCGCATACGGCGTCTATCCGTCCTCGTGATCGGCCGAGGCTTGAACCTCTAGCGGGAGACCTCGCCAGCCATGATGACCGCGTTTTCCGGGCCTGTCGTCTCCTGGGGGTTGCTCGATTACCTCCAGGCGTCGCTGGGCGGCCCGTCCGCCGATCTCAACCTCGATGCGGGGCCTGCGGTCCTGTATCAAGGCTTCGGCATCCCCGATCTGCGCGTGCTGTTCCAGAAGGATCAGGCGAGCGGCCATACCGGCGTCGTGCCGATGGTGCTGGCGCAGCCCCGCGTGCAGAGTGCGAACGTCATCCCGGCGGCGTTCGGCACCGCGACGATTGCGGCGCTGGCGAACGTGACATCCGGCACCGCGATGACGCTGGTCACGACCAACAGCGTCTCGGTGGGCGTCAACATCCCCATCGTGCCGACCGCCGCGACGCAGGGCGCGTGGCAGGGCAACGCGGTGGTCACGGCGCCGCTGGTGCTCGATTTCGGGTTCGCGTTTGCGACCGGCACGGCGGGGTCGAACACCTGGACGGTGGCGAACAGCCAGCAATTCCCGGTCAACACGCCCATCGTGATCGCGGGTGCCGGGCCGGGCGGCGCGCCGCTGCTGACCTGGGTGACGTCGCAAGTCAGCGCCACGTCGATCACCACCAACGACGCTTGCATCACGGCTGTTACCGCCTATCCGGTGGGGGCGGGCAACCTCTGGATGCCGCGCGAGGGCTTCGCGGTGCTGGCGCCGACCGCGCATGTGCCGTTCCGCGCGGCGGGCATCGGCGTCTTCCTCGACCCGCAGCAGGCGCTCGCGCGCAACGTGAGCATCACCGGTGTCACCGGTGGCGCGGGCGGCGCGTTCTCGGTCTCGGGCTGGGATGTCTATTGGCAGCCGATGCACGAGACGATTACCGCTGCCGCAGGGGCCGCTACCACCTTCGGCAAGAAGGCGTTCAAGGCGATTGCCAGCGTCACCCCGCAGTTCACCGACGCGCACAACTATTCGGTGGGCACCGGCGACGTGTTCGGCTTCGCGATGCGGGCGAACTTCTGGGAGGACACCAGCGTCTGCTGGGCCGGGGCCGCGATGACTTCCAGCACCGGCTATCTCGCGCCGGACGGCACGAACCCCGCGACCGCGACCACGGGCGACGTGCGCGGCACGATCCAGACCAGCGCGCAGGGCGGCGGGACTGGCATCGGCACCACGAGCAGCAACGGCACCGTGTCCTCGCTGGCACGCAGCGGCAACCGGCTGCTGCTGTCGCAGATGGCCGGCTTCCAGGGTCTCACGAGCGGATCGCCGTTCCAGCCGCAGTATCTCTATGGCGTGGCGCAATTCTGATGGGGGCGCCGATGGACGCGCAGGGCGAGCAGGATAAGGCGGCGTTCCTCAAGGCGGGCATGGAGCGCGTGCGCGAAGCCATTGCGGACCGCGTGCGGCATGACGTGGCCTCGTTCGAGGACATCGAGCGCGCCGTGGAAGCGGCGCTGAGTCACCTCATCGGCGTGGGCGGCCACTCCGCCGATGCCGCGCCGGCCGTCTCGGGCGACGATGCTCCCCCGTCCTCCGTTCCCGAGGCTGCCGGCGCGGCGGCTCCTGCAAGCCCGGCGCCCGCTGCGCCGGCCGAGGGCGGCGGTGGGTAATCCGGTCTGGGCGCAAGTGCAGGTGAGCGCGGGTTCCGGCAACGGTATCGCGACCTCCCAGAGCCTTGGGGCCGCCGGCAACTTCACGCTGAACGGAGCGCTCGTGTCGGGCGGCGTGGCCACGCTCTCGCCGGCCCGCCGGGTCTATATCACCAGCGCGGGCAACGACACGGGGTTGACGTTCACCGTCTATGGGACCGACCGCTACGGGAACACGATCTCCGAGGCGATGTCGGGCGCCAATGGTGCTGCGACGAGCCGGGGCCAGGGCTACAGCGTGAACGACTTCCTGACGGTGACGCGCGTGGCATCAAGCGGGGCGACTGCGTCCACGGTGACGATTGGCACCGGCTCGGTGGCGTCATCGCCGTGGTTCGGCTGGTCGCACGAGATGGCGCCGTTTCAGGTCGGCATGGCGTGCGAGGTGTCGGGGACCGCGACCTACTCGGTCGAGCACACCTACGACGATCCGAACGCGGCGCAGCCCGGCGCGCCGCAGCCGAACGCGAACACGCCTCCGCTGGCGTGGACCGATCCATCGCTCAGCGCCCAAAGCGCAGCCGCGCAAGGTTCTCTGCCCGCGCCGAACGGGGTTCCTTCGGTGGTCTTCGCTACCCGCCTGACGGTCACGAGCGGCACCGGCACGGTGACGTTCCAGGCCATTCAGGCGGGCATCACCAACTAGAGAGAGGCTGCTTGCCATGAAGGCACATCGCGGCGATCCGCACGGCCACGCAGAGGAAATGGCGGCTCGCCGTCGCGGTGGCCATGCGCATCAGCACATGCTCAAGTCCGGCGGCGCGCATCGCCACGAGCGCAAGCGCGGCGGCGGCGTTCCCGGCGAAGAGAAGATCGAAGAGGCGGAAGAGAAGGAACTCGGCCACCGCAAGCGCGGCGGCAAGGTTCACGGCTCCAAGCCGAAGGCGAACCTGGGGCGCGCCGGGCGCCACCACGGCGAACACCACGCCAAAGAGCACGAGCGCAAGCGCGGCGGCCGGATGACCCCGCAAGACCCGCTGAGCGGCGCGGGCGGCAGCGAGCCGCCATTCCCCACCTCGCGGATGCTGCCCGACGACGAGCACGGCAAGGGCGGTCCGATGGAGCGCAAGCACGGCGGCCGGGCGCATCACGGCGGCCACAAGAAGCGGGCGCGCGGCGGCGGCGTCGGTATGGGCAAAAAAGACTGCGAAGGACGAAGCGGCGGAGGGCGGCTCACGACTGGCGAGCGCAACCGCCTTCCGCGAGCCGATTTTGCGCTCCCCGGCAAAGGTGCCGGCCCCCACGGCAAGGGGGCCGGCAGCTATCCGATCGAGGATGAGAGCCACGCGCGCAACGCTCTGGCGCGGGTGGCCCAGCACGGCACGCCGGCGGAGCAAGCGACCGTCCGGCGGCGCGTTCACGCAAAGTTCCCCGGTATTTCCTGAAATGAGGGGAGGCTGTGACCTCAAGCGGAACATGGAATTGGGGTCTCAGCAACTCCGACGTGCTCGTGGAGGCGCTCGGGCGCTGCGCGATCAAGCCGACTGAGATCACCCGCTACTACGCGGCCGAGGGGATGCGCTCGCTGAACCTCGAATTGCAGGTGTGGGGCACGCGCGGCGTCAATCTCTGGGCGGTGCAGGAAGGGGTGGTTATCAGCCTCGCCGCCCCGACCGGGACGGCGCCGGATCAGGTGGGTGTTGCGGCCTACACGCTGCCCGCGAACGTCCTCCAGGTGCTCAACGTCCGCTACAACCAGCCCTATCAGGCATCGCCGCCGGCAAACCCGGCACTCACCATCGACCGCATCATGCTGCCCATCGGGCGCGAGGATTACGCGGCCTATCCGAACAAGCTGCAACCGGGCACGCCGACCGTCTATTGGTTCCAGCGGCTTGAGCCACCGGTGCTGACGATCTGGCAGCCGGACGCCACGGGCGCACCAAATTCCATCACCTACGATGCACTGATCCGCATCCAGGATGCGGCGCCCGTGAGCGGACAGACGCCGCAAATTCCGGCCCGGCTGCTCGATGCGTTGTGCGCGAAGGTGGCACATCGCTGCTTCGTGAAGTTCTGGCCCGATCTCGTGCAGCAGCGGCGCATGACCGAGCAGGCGGCGCTGATGCGGCTGGAATCGATGAAGGGCGAAGCGGAAGAAGCGTGGCAGATTGCCTCGCTGGACGATCAGGAGATGGCGCCGCTCATCCTGCAAGCCGATCTCGCGCCTTACTTCCGGTGATCGCCGATGGTGTGGAAATCGGACGGCCACGCTCGGACAGACAAGCGGCACCCATCGGCCTTCGCGATCTGCGACTTCTGCTATTCGCAATGGAACCGGATCGACCTGCAGGCCGACCGGCAATACATGGGCACCGACGTTCGGCCGACCGGCTTCCTGGTGTGCCCGCGCTGTCTGGACAAGCCGCAGCCGCAGCAGAAGGCGATCCGCATTCCGCCCGATCCGCTGCCCGTGTATCAGCCCCGGCTGGACATCGCGCCTGACGGCAATCTCGGGTTCACCAGCTACCAGCTTGTGCCCAACGGCATGACGGGCGGCTTCACGCCCTCGGCCGTCCTGGCGCAGATGCAGGCGCTGACCTCCATCGCGCTGCCCGCCGGGGCCGGTTTCCAGAGCCTCGTGTTCGGTGCCGGGAACGCCTCCCAGCAGGTTCTGGCGCCCAACGCGCTGCGCTCGTATGTGCTGCTGTTCAACCCCGGCGCCAACCCGGTGGAGCTGTCCGAGAGCACGCTGGCGACCTGGGGCGGCGCGTCCGACGTGGTGATCGGCTCCGGACAGGCGCTGTTCTGGGCCACCGCGCAGGGTGGGCAGGTGCCCTACGCCGGGGCGCTGTCGGGCATCGCGATCATGGCCGGCATCCCGCTGTGGACGTGGGAGGCGCCAAGCTCGTTCCTCATCAACCCGGATGGCACGGTGATGGTTGATCCCTACGGCAACCCGATGGTGGCTCCATGATGGCGCGTTTGCTGTTCTTCGTCCTGCTGCTGCTCGGGGCGCTGGCTTTGCCGCAGGCGGCGCGCGCGGCCTGCCCGCCGGGGGTGCCGTCGAACTACTGGGCCTGCGGCACGTCGTTGTCGCCCCCGCAGAGTACGGATCAAATCCTCACCTATCGCGGCTCGCTGGGCACGACGGGGCAGGGCTACATCTCGGTGGGCGACCTGTCGAACCTGTTCAACCTGACGGTCACGGATGGCACGCACACGATTGCGCCCTCCACCACGATCAGCTTCGGCGGGGGCACCTGCACGGTGAGCGGCACCTCGCCAACAGCCACGGTGACGTGCACGGGGGCGAGTGTGACGTGGCCGACCAGCGCCGACTTGGTGGTCTCGAACGGCACCAACGCGCCTGGCGGCCTCGCGCCGGTGAACGGGGATTGCGTCGTCGGCAGCGGGGGCGCCTGGATCGCCTCCACCTGCGGCGGCCTCGCTAGCATCACGCTGGACGATAGCAACGGCAACTCCGTCACCGGCGCATCCACGCTGCAATTCGGGCCGGGCGTGCTGCTGGGCGGCACGAGCCCGACCGGCATCGCCAACCTGAACCAGCCGGACCGTCTCGTGACCACATGCTCGGGCACGCCGTCGCCCTGCCTCATCACCGCGCTGGACATGGGCGGACAGGTCAACTTCAACGGCACCAGCCTGACGGTGACGATCCCGGCCTTCACCTCCGTCACCACCACCGCCTCGGTCAGCACGACGACGCTCACGGTGGCGAGCGGAACGGGCGTCGAGGTGGGCGCGCTGGTGAGCGATGGCGGCAACCACATCCCGCCGGGGACGATCATCATCAGCGGCTCCGGCACGACATGGACGCTGAACAAGAGCCTGACGGTGGCCAGCGAGAGTATGACCATTTCGTTCGGGGGCGCTGGCCAGTCTTTCGTGGTGACGAACTACAACAGCACGCCCCTTATTATTTCTTCCACCCCCGGGATCAACATCTACCCGGGCGGCGCGACCGGCTTCATCCCGAGTCGGGGGGGAATGGCTTGCGTTTCCAACGGTGCTACGCTAGATTGCCCCGGCCTTGCGGTGCAGCCGAATCAGGCATTTACCAACATCTCAAATACGTGGTCCACCTCGGCCGCGCAGACTTGGGGCCAAAGTTATAGTCCGGTGAACACGCAAAGCGGCACGGCCTACACCTTGGCCGCGACGGACTGCGGCGGCACGATCATCACCACCAGTTCTTCGCCCGTGAGCATTACGACACTCAATTCTCTGTCGGTCGGGTGCTCCGTCGCGATTGAGCAGGCAGGAACTGGGCAGGTAACTATCTTGCCAGGAACGGGAACCACACAAAATAGCGCGTCCTCCTATAGCAAAACGCGAGTGCAGTATTCTGTGATTGGACTTTTTGTGGACACGAACGGGTCTGGTACCACGGCGCATTTTGTCCTGACCGGGGATGGAGCCTAATGCGCGCTATCATCATCAGCATGATGCTATTGCTGTGTGCATGGTCTCCGTGGCAGCCAGTTATTGAAATCCCATGCTGCCAAACCATCGCCTATTCGACGTGGAACACGTCAATAAATTCTTCGGCGATCACTTACAGCAACGGGAACCTGACATGGACGTGCACGGCTTGCACTGGAAACTATTTTATAGCGCAGGGAACTAACAATCATGCCAGTGGCCAATTCTATTTAGAAGTCACCGCCACGACCGTTGCGGGCGGATGTTGCTACGCGACCGGTTTTGCTCCCAGCGGCGTCGTTCCGAATGGCCCTTCTTCTAACCTCGGTTTCGGTTTTGGTGTGGGCTATTATGTCGGTGGCACCGTGCAGGTGCAGGGCGGCGCCACATACACCCTGCCGACCTACACGGATGGCGACAATATCGGCGTCGCGGTCGATCTCAATAACAAATTGCTTTGGTATCGCAAGAACGGTGGGGCGTGGAACTCGGGGGTTGCTGGCACGCAAGACCCGGCCACTGGGCAGGGCGGCTTGAACATCGCGCCGCTGCCGTCGCTAAACCTTTATCCGACGCAGAGCGTGTATAACAACAGCAACGAATCCGGAACGATCAACGTAGGTGCGTCAACATTCGCTTACACGGCTCCATCGGGATTTTCGGCATGGCACTGATCCGCGCGCTGCTCATCCTGCTGCTAGCCATAGGTGCGTGGACTTCGCGCTCGGCCGATGCAATGAACTTTTTCCGGGGCGCATCTGGGGGCGCCATAGCGCCATCCTGGGCCACCGATCAGACGCAGCAGATGCCTTACACTTGTCTTGCGACGATCTGGATCAACCCGTCCACCTCCGCATCGCTGGGGGCTGGCGGCGGCGCGCACTATCCGACCGGCACCGGCACGCAGGCGACGCCCTATCTGTCGTTCTCGGATTTGTATGCGTCGGCCAGCAACGCCACCATCGCACCAGGGACTTGCATCAACATCGTGAACTCGACGCCCGATGTGGACGACGGATTCATCATGACGAGCCTAGGCGCCAATGCAAAAACGGGGGGCTCGAACTCGCCGACAGGCTACCGAGTCATCCGTTCCGTGGACGGCAACGGCAACTATGTCCCGGCTTTTTCTGGCGGATCACTGAACGCATCTGCCGCGCACCTAATCGACAGCCAGGGGTCTGGCTTTTTCATGGTGTGGGATGTCACCACCGACTTTTGGATCGTGGACGGCCTGAACATCGAAGGCGTGGGCGCCAACACCACGCAAAACAGCTTGGATTGCTTGACCCCCGGGAATGTGGGACTGACCTATAATCTCATGTCCGGCCCGACGCACTGGCAGGCTCGAAACAACTATATTCACGGCTGCGGCGGCGCGGGCATCAACACATTTGGTACCGACTGGACCGCGATTCAGAACAACTATATCGCGAACTCGGCAGGAGCCCCGGGCTACCAAAAGTCTGGCGTGTCAGATGTGGTTTCGGAATATAATTGCGCGACATTCTCTCTAAATTGCGCCCCTACCACGACGGGCTATGACACAGTGCTATGCACTTTGATTGCTGGTTCCTGCACACCATACCACCATGTCATCACTGGCAATTACTTCGTCGGGAACTACGAGTTTGGGCAGCCCCCGAATCGCACGGACGGTAATTGTCTAATTATCGACACCAACAGCCTCAATGGATCGCAGGGGCAGACCAACGCTGGCGCCTATCCCTATGCCACGCTGATAGCTAACAACATCGCGGTTCATTGCGGCGGCGTCGGTATCGATGCCATCGTGGGGCGTAACTTCCTGATGGTCAACAATACTGCCTACGCCAATAGGTTTGATCCTGGCAACAGCGCCACGGCGCGAAATGATATTGGATGCGCGCAGACACTGAACTGCTCATCTGTCAACAATATCGCCTATGCCATCGGCCCCGATACGTTTGTGCGCACGGCTTATACCGCCGGGGGCACCGGACCTGTGGCGCTGGATGACGTGAAGGGTTTCATCCTGACCCGCACCGGAGCGGCGCCGGGGCCTGCCAACCCAATCCCGGTGACGATGGCGGACGCGACCACGAACGACATCATCGGCGTGACCATAGATGCCACCAATGTCAGCACGACGCCCGGAGGGGTGTCAGGCACCGTGACGTTTACCGCTGTGGTCTCGACGCTCAATGGCGCCTTGAACGCAGCGATCATCAATCAGGCGCCGACCGGCGGCGGATCGTCGCCGCTTCAAGGTGCCTATGCGGCAGGTGATTTGCAGCAGTTGGCAGCGACATGGTGCGCGCAATGGGTGCAGACGACGCTGCCTTGCACCGGCAGCAATCTCGTCAGTGTTACGCTCGACGGCACCGGCGATCAGTGGATTTCAGGCCTCTATTACGGCACCCACGGCAGTCTAGCGGCTGCGGCCTACACCCCGTCGAACGCATCGCCGACGCCATCGTCTGCCAGCAACACGCAAGCTGACCCGCTGTTTACTGGGGCGGCTTTTGCGGTTAGTCCGAATTTTATTGTCGCCACGCTGCCCAACCTTACGGCGGCTGGCAACGGCTATACCGCTGGGTGCTTGATTACGCTGGCCGGCGGCAGCCCCGCAACGGCCGCTGTTGTCAGAGTCGATAGCGTGACAGGTTCGGGCGTGAATGGGTTCCATCTGTATGGGGTCGGCAGCTACCCAAACACTGCGACAACCTCGTTTACGCAGGCGGCGGCGTCGGGGTGCGCGGGGACGGGGGCCGCATTTTCAGGTGCCACGTTCTTTCAGCCGTTCTGGCTGACATCCCAACCCGCTCTGACGCTGCAAGCGGGTTCGCCGGCCAAGAACGCCGGCTCATCTCTCTACTGCCTGTCACAAGACTTTCTCGGCATGGCGCGCCCATGCCCATCCAGCAAAGGGGCATATCAATGAGGACCAAGGTTGTCATTGCCGCAATGCTCTGGTGGGCGGCGGCAGCGCATGTTAGCGCGGCGCCCCTTTACGGTTCTCTGCCGGGCTTGGGGGTTGGGGGCGGCCCGGACGCCTCGGCGCCATCGCTGGACGGCTCGACAGCCCTTACAATCGGCTCAGGCAGTACCATCGTGATGCCGCTCACCACGACTCAGGCCAATGACATCGTTATCTGCGTATTCCAAGAAACCGGCGGCAATGCGATCACTGGAATAGCGGATGGGGCATCCCTTTCGTGGACTCAGCGCTACAATAACCCAGGCCTCGCTTCGGAATGGTGGGCGGAATCAACCAGTATTCTGACCACCGACAGCATCACGGCCACGGTTAATTACGGCGCGTCTTTGACGGTCGGGGCGTGTTTCGGAGTGTCCGGCGCAAATCAGACGACGACGTTCGACCCGAACGGAGCGGTGCCGTCTTTTACATCTGCAACATCCACAGCATACAGCACGAATACATCCAAAGATTTCGTGGTGGCTTTCTATAATTCCAACAGCACGGCAACCCCTTCCACACCTGCCGGATTTACCGCCATCACGGCATCTTCGGGCAATTGTTCGTTGTCCTATCAACAAACATTTTCGACGCAATCGGGAACAAGTGTCATCGGGCCATCTAGTCCTAATTGGGTGTTTGTCGATGCGTTGCAGCATCCCTAAATCCGACGCTGCGCGCGAACCTGAGGACGAATCTAGCCGCATCGGCTGTAAAGGAGCGCAGACACCATGCAAAAGATGACGACGGACGGAAATCCTGACAGGGAAGAATCACATGCCGAGTAATATGGCTCCCCTCGATTGGCTGCGCGATAAGGTCGTGGGGACGGCTTTTGTCGTGGGGACGTGGGCTGCGCTTTCGGGGGCGGCGCTGCTGGCGCTCGGCATCGAGGCGCCCCGCGCACAAACCCCGGTGATTGGTGGCCATTCGGTGCCGATCAACATCAGCACCGCGACCACCACGCAACTGGTGGGGGCTATTCCGGGGCAGGCTATCTACGTGGCCGGCTGGAACGTGGTGGCTGGCGGCCCGGGCATCATCACGCTCGAATACGGCACCGGGACCAACTGCGGCACGGGAACAACGGCTATAACCGGTCCTTATGGCTGGACCGCGCAGACCGGAATCGCCACCACGGCGCCGCTGTTCGTGCCACCCGGCAATGCGCTGTGCGCCGTGACCTCGGCGGCGGTGCAGATGTCCGGGTATGTCTCCTATTCGCAGCACTGAGGGAATGACGTGAACTGGACCGACCTGACGGCCGCACTTCAGAACTGGCTCGAACAGGGCGGCGTCGGGGCGGCGACCACGGCCGACTTCACGGCGGCGCTCCCGGTGATCGTGAACAACGCCGAACTGCGCATTTACCGAGACTGCGATTTCCTCGCCACGCGCGGGCAGAACTCGTCGCTCGTGGTCGTGGCCGGCTCTCGCCAGATATCGCTTGCCGCGATTACCGGACAGCAGATCGACGGGACGACGGCCGCCTATCAGCAGCCGGTCATTGTCGAGGGTATCGGGCTGGTGACGCCGGCGGGATTGGGGCCAGCCTTTGGGATCACGGTGCCGTTCATCCCAGCGAGCCTAGACTTCATTGATTTCATCTGGCCGCAACAATATTTCTCGGCGCCTCCGGTGCTCGGGTCGAGCTACTACGCGCTGCTCAGCGATCAGACGGTGGTTCTCGCCCCCACGCCGGACGCCGCCTATCAGGTGGTGGTAACGGGCCTGTGGCGCCCCGCGCCCATGTCCTCGTCGAACCCGACCACGTGGCTTGGCACCTATGCCTCGGACCTGCTGTTCGCGTCCTGCATGATCCAGGGCCATGCCTGGATACAGAACTTCGGCGCGCAGGCCGAGAACCCGCAGGCGTCGCTGTCCTGGCAGCAGGTCTATCAGCAGCATTGGCTGGGCGTGGCGAACGAGGAACGGCGCCGCAAGGGGCTGCCGCTGATGCCGCCCGACGCCATGCCGCCATCCATGCCGGTGCAGGAGCGCTAAGCCCGCATGGACCTCATTCCGATCCAGCCGCCGCCGGGTATTTTCACGGTCCCGACCTCGCTCACCGCCGGGGCGCGCTGGGTGTCGTCGAGCCTGATCCGCTTCTTCAATGGCACGTTGGAAACGCTGGGCGGCTGGGCGCGCCTGACCTCGCAAACCTTCGTGGGAGTATGCCGGGGGCTGAAGGGGTTCACCGACCTCGCGGGCAACCAGTACATCGCCATCGGCACGAACCAGCGGCTGCAACTGCTGCTCAACGGCGCGATCACCGACATTACGCCGGTCCGGGCCACCACCAACATCGCAACCCCGTTCTCGGTGTCCTCCGGCTCGGTGACGATCACCGTCAACGACGCAACCACCGTCGCGGTGGGCGACTGGGTGGACATCACCACGCAGTGCTACGCGGCCGGGGTAAAAATCCAGGGCTTCGTCGAGGTGGCCGGGATCGGCTCGGGGACGTGGACTTTCGTGAGCAACTTCGGCACGCCGAACGCGACCGGCGCTGCGGTGGGATCGACCACGACGCTTTCGACAACCTCGGCGAGCGCGCTCGTCACCCTGACGGATGGCGGCGGCTACACCTTCGTCAATGCCGAGACCTACGACCTGTTCAAGCAGGTGGTGGTGGGCGGCATCACCCTGGCGCCGGGCGCCTATGTCGTCTCGGTGAGCGGGGGGACCGCGACCATCACCGCATCCGCGCCAGCGACCTCGGCCGCGTCCGCGCAGGAGAACAGCGGCAGCGTCGAGTTCCAGTATGTGCTTGAGACAGCGATTGAAAGCCCGGCAACGGGAAGTGCCGCCTATGGCGGGGGCGCCTATGGCACCGGCCCCTATGGCACCGGCGGCACATCCAGCACGCCAATCGGCGGCTGGCAGCGGCAATGGAGCCTCGACGTATGGGGCACCGGCAACGAGAACCTGATCGCAAGCCCGACCGGCGGCGGCATCTACCAGTGGACGCCTCCGATAGCGGTGGCGAACACGGCGACCCTGGTGCCGAACGCGCCGGCGCAGAACTCCGGCTTCTTCACCACGTCGAGCCAGCAGTTGATGGCGTTCGGCGCCTACGATGCGCTCGCGGGCGTGCAGAACCCGTTGCTCCTGCGCTGGTGCGACGTGGCCAACAACACCGATTGGACGGCCACCGCGACAAACCAAGCGGGCAGCTTCCAGATACCGCTCGGCACGCAGATCATGAGCGCGGTGCAGGATGACGGGCAAGTGCTGGTCTGGACCGATGAAGACCTGTGGGCCGGCCAGTATCTCGGCTTCCCGCTGGTGTGGGGGTTCCAGCGCATCGGGCGTCAGTGCGGGCTGCTCGCCAAGCGCTGCGTGGGCAAGATCGGCGGCGTGTGGACCTGGGCGGGGACGAACAGCTTCTGGACCTTCGACGGCCAGAGCGTGCGCCCGCTGCCCTGCGCGGTATGGGACCAGTTCTATGGAACGGCCGTTCTCGCCAACGCGGCCTACAAGGGCGACATCCACCTCGCCACCGACTCGCAGTTCTTCGAGTTCTTCGTCTTCTTTCCGACGCCCGGCGGCGGCGATCTATGCAACCAGTATGTGAAGTTCAACCGGATGGAGGGCGGCGGCGTCTGGGACATTGGCACGCTCGCGGCCGGCCGCACGGCCTGGGTCGAGGACTCCTGGGTGGGCACGCCGATTGGCGCCGACAATTCCGGGCTGATCCAGCAGCATGAGGTAAGCCCGAACGCGGACGGTGCCGCGATGGACTGCTTCGCGCAGACGGGCTGGATCGCGCTGGGCGAGGGTGAGGAATTTGTTCACATCCGGCACATCCTGGCCGACTTCAAGTTGCTGACCGGCGCGCTGCTGGTGAACGTGACGCTCTATTTCGTGAACTACGCCGACGCCAACGAGCCCCCGCGCCAGTATGGCCCCTATGCGGTGAACAGCGGCACGGCCTATCTGCCGGTGCGCGGGCGCGGGCGCTACGTCTCGGTGAGGGTCGAGAACGGCAATTCCGGGGGCGCGTGGCGGCTGGGCAATCTCAAGGCGCGGGCAGCGCCCATGGGGCGGCGCTGATGGCGTCTCCCCTTTCGCCTCCGCCCGGATTCCCGCCCGCCGGCGGCCTGCCGACAAGCAACATCTGGCAGACGCTGCAATCGGTCGCGCAGGCGCTTCAGACCATCGGCGCGACTCTGAAAGCGGGCGTTACGATCTCTGTGGTATTGCCGTCCTACACCGTGGCATCTTTGCCCGCGACCGCGACGACTGGACAATTGGCTTACGCGACGAACGGCCGGAATACTGGCGAGGGTGCGGGCGCGGGCACGGGCTGCCCGGTATTCTGGAAGGGCGCATCCTGGTGCGCGGTGTGGAGCGGCGTGACAGTCACAAGCTGAAAGGGCGGCAGATGCAGGCGGGCGGATGGAAATGGGCGAAGCGGGCCGCGTTCGCGATGGTGGGAGCACTCGCCTCTTTCGCCGTCCTGACGGTGGCATGGGCGGTGACGTTCTCGCCCAACAAGGGCTACTCGATCCCGACGCCGGGGGCGGACAGCAACACGTGGGGCGCGCTGCTGAACACCACAATCGGCATCATCGACACAAATCTCGGCGGCCTCGCCTCGGTCGCGGTTGGTGGCAACACCAACGTCACCCTGTCCACGGCCCAGGCGCAGAACTTCGCCATCGCCCTGACGGGCACGCTTACCGGCAACATCCAGGTGCTGTTCCCGAACTCGCATGGCTTCTTCTTCGTCGATAACCAGACGAGCGGCGCCTACACGCTCACCCTGACCACGACGGCAGGGGGGCTGACCTACACGCTGGCTCAGGGTGGGGATGCACTAATCTATGTGAACGGGGCGGACGTGTTCAGCTTCCCGTATCGGACGGCGGCCGAATACGCCTCGATGGTGATCGACACCACGCTCTCCGTCACTGGCCTAACCACGCTGGACAATCTGACCGTCAACAGCGGCGTGTACATCGCCGGCGGCGAGACGGTGAACGGGGTCTGGAACGTAGTGGGGCACGCCTTCACCGGAACCGGCTGGACCTTCAACGCGCAGGGCATCACGGCGGCGGGCAGCAACCAGTCCACCGCAACGCCGGTGGCCACGACGGTCAACTTCGTCTCGGGGGCCACAGGAGATCCCGGGCCGGGCGTGCGGCTCGTCTATGCGGAGCCTGGGGACTATGAGGTGGTAGCGAACATGTATGGGGCGACGCTGCCGGTCTATCCGCAGACGGGTTCCACGATCTTCTACCAGCAATACTCTTACGGTGTGAACGCCGCGTTTCCGCTCAAGGCCACCACGACGATGGCCTGCTACGCGCAGGGACCGACCGAATGGTACTGCAACTGAGGACGCAAGATGCCCTGGACCGCACGCAGCTTCGCTGAGAAGCACAACCATCGTCTTTCGCCGGCGGAAGCCGCGCACGCGGCGCGCATTGCCAACGCCATCCTCAAGAGCGGCCAGCCGGAGGGGATCGCCATCGCCAAGGCGAACCAGTATTTCGAGCGGCGGCGCGACGTGGGCGGCGCGATGCCGCCTTCCTCCGGGGGGATCGGCGGGGTTGCGCCAAGCGCGCAGTCCATGGCGCCCGGCGCGCAGGCGCTCATCCAGCAATACTCGTCGCTGCCTGTCGAGAAGTTACAGGAGATCGTGGGACGCCTCGGGGCCTCGCCGCAGGGGCAGATTGTCCGCGCGGTCCTCCAGCGCAAGCTGATGCAGCCGAACGCGCAGCCGATGCAGCAGCAGCAGCCGGCCGGCAATCCGCTGGCGGCGGCCCTCCCGCAGCAGCAGGCGCCGCAGATGCCGCAGGCCCCGACCGGCCCGACCGCCGCATCGTCTTTCCGCTCGGGCGGCCCGGTGCGGCGGGCGAGCGGGGGAAGCACGCCGTTCTTCGGACCTCCGGGCGGCAATTCCCCGCTCGATGGCATCACCCCGTTCTTCGGCTCCGCGCCGGCGGCGAGCGCGCCTGCGGCCGGGACGGGATCGGCCGCAGCGGGGACCGGGGCCGCGCCAGCCGTGCGGCCTCCTTCGGGCGCGCCCAGCGGCCATGGCGGCGGCAGCACAGGCAGCATCGGCGCGACCGGATCGGGCGGCGGCAGCAGCACGGTTTCGCCGGGTTTCTCCGGGCTAAACATCGGTCCCATCGGCAACACGGCGCTGAGCATCGCCTCGCTCGCCGGCGGCCCCGGGGTGGGCGCGATTGCCGCCCTCGCGAGCCTCGGCATTCGCGGCTACAATCTCGGGCAGGTGGAAGGCGCCTTGAACGAGAGCGGCTTGCCCGGCCTGAGCCTGGGCCAGATCGCGGGCGGCCTGCTCGGCCCGACCTTGGGCAACAACCTCGGCACCGGCACCAACGAGAGCGTGCAGGGCGCCATCGCGGCGGCGGGCGGCAACGTGCAGTCGGCCGGCTCGCCCGGCTTCTCCCCGAGCGCGGCATCCGGCGGCGACGTGGCGGCCGGCGCGGATGGCGGCGGCGATAGCGGCAGCGTGAACGGCAATGGCGGCCCTGGCACGGCCGGCGCGGGCG
>VFSW01001484.1_pt1 | contig 35817 bp, 54 predicted proteins | sample 5358111 | NCBI WGS metagenome assembly VFSW01 (sample SAMN11554181, study PRJNA540505) | mine drainage metagenome | isolation source: sediment from site ElyBrook_90M | place: USA: Ely Copper Mine, Vershire, VT | collected 2017 | reverse complement strand
AAGCAGCAAATGCAAATGATGCAGCAGCAGATGCAGGCTATGCAGATGGAAATTACCAACCGTGGTCAGGTTGCGCAGATCAAAGAAGAAGGCGCGAACAAACGCAAGCTCATGGAAGTGACCGCCAAGGCTCACAACACTGAGACGATGGCCGAGGTTAAAGTCAACGATCAAAACACTCGAGCGATTACTAGCCAGAACAAGACAGAAATTGACGCATTGGTTAACCTGTTGGTTCACAATATGCCGATTGACGTTTTGGCGCGTGAAATTGAGCGACGTAATGCCGAGCAAATGATGGCAGCAACCTATGCTGTGCAAGATGTTGACCAAGGGCAAAACCCGTTTATGCAATAGTCTTTGACATGGATTGCCATTTGCGATATACAAGCGAAGTCGTACCGGCGCGTCTCACCGGGTATATCCGTGGTAATCCATGTCAGCAGAGCCAAGAGAGACAACGCAAGTTGTCACAAGTGAGAATCAAGCCGAATTTTTTGCCAAAAAACTGAACTTAGCTCCCGAGGGTGAGACTGAGGTCGCTGAACAAGCGGAGCCGGTCGAATCAGAGGTTGAGAATGAGCCAGAGGCAGAAGAAGAAGCACCAGCCACAGAAAACGAACGTAAACCGACCAAGCTACAAGCGCGGTTTTCGGAGTTAACTAAGCAACGCGAACAAGCTAGGGCAGATGCCCAGCGTGAACGTGAAGCTCGGGAAGCACTGGAAGCACGGTTGCAGGCTCTAGAGCGGGGTCAAACGCCACAAAAGGCGCAGGATCCAGATCAAAAGCCGACACCGGATCAATTCACCGACGCATTTGAATATGCAGAAGCGTTGGCTGAATATAGCGCTGAAAAGGCACTGAAAGAGCGCGACAAGCAGGACCAAGAAAGGCGAGCGCAAGAGCAGCAGGCGAAGGTTGTACAAACTTGGACCAAGCGGCTTGAGGCAGCAAAGGCAGAGATCGACGATTTTGATGACATGGTGTCGACCGCTGATGTCGTAGTCCCCAACCATATTCGGGATGCGATACTAGAGTCGGAAGTTGGACCTCAAATCCTTTATCACCTAGCATCGAATCAGGATCAAGCCAAGACTTTCAACGAAATGAGTGTCACGGCAGCTTTGAGGGCTATTGGCAAACTTGAAGCCAAGTTTGAGAAAGCGGAAACCGGCAAGCCAGAGCGTTCTGTGGTAAAAAGCAAAGCACCAGCTCCGATTAACCCGATCAAGTCAAGCAACGCGACCGCTGATAACCTAGTAAATTCTAAAGGCGAATTTCACGGGACATATGCAGCGTGGAAGGCGGCAAGGCAAGCCGGGAAGATACGCTAACCAATTTGTACGTCATTGACGTAAAGGAACGAAAATGTCTAATACCTTGCTTACGATCAGCAAGATCACCAACGAAGCTCTCATGGTTCTGGAGAACGAACTTACGTTCACCTCCGAAGTCAATCGTGAGTATGACGATCAATTTGCCGTTGCTGGCGCCAAGATTGGCTCGACGGTCAACGTTCGCAAGCCTGCTCGATTCATTGGTACGACTGGACCAGCGCTGTCGGTTGAGGATTTCAACGAAACCTCAATCCCTGTCACGCTGAATACCCAATTCCACGTTGATACACAATTCTCGACCGCTGATCTGGCTCTTTCGATGGATATGTTCTCGGATCGCGTGATTAAGCCTGGCGTTGCTGCTATCGCCAACAAGATGGACCGTGACGGTCTGGTGCTTGCAAAAAACAACATTGCAAACATCGTCGGTACCGCTGGCGTTCCTCCGACCTCGCTGTTGACCTACCTGACGGGCCAGGCTTATCTGGATTCGGAAGGCGCACCACGTGACGGTCGCCGTGCCTGTATCGTTGAGCCATTTACCTCGGCTACCATCGTTGACTCGCTGAAAGGGCTGTTTATGCCTAGCCAGAAGATCAGCGATCAGTACGAAAAGGGCATGATGGGCACCGATTCGGCTGGTATGCGTTGGAAGATGGACCAAAACGTTGTGTCGCAGACCTTCGGCTCTTATGCCGGCGCAACCCTGTCGACCAACACTGCAACCTTCACGGGTTCGCTGACCTCGGGATGGGCATCCTCCTCGACGATCACCATCTCCGCAGCGTCGGCAGCGGCTCCGATTCAGCAAGGCGACGTGATTACCATTGCCAATGTGTACGCCGTTAACCCGCAGAACCGTCAGCCGTATGGCACGAACCGTCTGCGTAACTTCGTTGTGACCTCGGCTGTGACCATCAGTTCGGGTGGCTCGGCTTCGGTTACGGTTAGCCCGGCAATCATCACCGCTGGCCAATTCCAGAACGTTTATGTTTCGGCTACCAGCAGCTCCGCTGTTGTGACTCCGTTTAACAACACCGGAACGGTTTCTCCGCAGAATATTATCCTTCATAGGAACTGCGAGACATTGGCTTGCGCCGATCTTGAGCTGCCTGCCGGGGTCGTATTCGCTGGTCGTGCATCGGATAAGGACTTGGGACTTTCGATTCGAGTGGTCCGTCAATATACAATTAATAACGATTCCGTACCTTGTCGTATGGACGTGTTGTATGGCTGGGCGATGCTCTATCCTGAGTTGGGTTGCCGAGTCGCAGCTTAATCAACAAAGATTTAAGGAATAAATCATGGCGAATCCGGGACCCGCAACTAGCGTAGCCAATCATCCACAGGTGCTTGGCTCAAACCAAGCTCTGCGTTTGCTGGGCTCTTTCCAATCCGTTAACCTGGCAGTCACGGGTGATACCGTTCTCCCAGTGCTTAACACCAGCTCGTATAGCGTCGCAAACGTTATCGTAACCAATGCTTCGGCAAACCTGAGCACTGCAACTGTCCCTTTTGCGGGCGTGTTTTCAGCGCCTGGCGCAAGCGGCACCGCAATCGTGGCGAATGCAACGCTGAACGCTTTGACCAGCTCTTCGGTTGTGTCGCAGCGAACAGTGGCGTCTACCGCTGCTCAGACGGGTCAGAACCTGTACTTTAACGTCGGCACGGCAGCGAGCTATCCTGCCACTGTTGACGTGTTCGTTTACGGCTACGATCTGTCATTCCAGCCTTAATTTGGCGGGGTAAGAAAGAAAGCCGATCTCTAAAGGGTCGGCTTTTTTCTTTAATTTTGGAATAGAAAATGGCGCAAACCAATCAGGTTAATACCGTCACGTCTCAAAACGTGGTCCCCGTTGGCGCGACTTACGACGCTGATGGAAACTTTATTACATTGGTTGGTGCAGGCGCTCAACCAATTAGCTCGGGTGGCGCACCGTCAACCGACAGTTATGTGGTTCTTTCTGCCTCGAGCAGCCTGCCAAATGAGCGGGTTCTGACGGCAGGAACCAATATCACCATCACTGATAGCGGTGCCGGCGGCACTGTTACGATTGCATCGACCGCTGGTGGCGTCTCTAATGTCGCAACCGGAACGGGTCTGACTGGCGGTCCGATTACTTCGACCGGCACGATCTCGTTGGCCAATACTGCGGTCACCGCTGGGACCTACGGTAACTCAATCTCCATTCCGCAGATCACCGTTGATGCTCAGGGTCGGATTACTGCTGCAACCGGCATTGCAACGACCAGCAACAGTTATCAGGGAACGTGGAATGCTTCGACCAATAGCCCGGCGCTTACATCGAGCGTTGGAACGACGGGGTTTTACTACGTTGTCTCGGTTGCTGGCTCCACTAACCTAAACGGCATCACGACGTGGGCTGTTGGCGATTGGGCGATCTTCCAGGGCAGCACCTGGCAGAAGGTCGCAGCATCTGGCTCAAGCGCATTTAGCACGCTGACCGTCACTGGTCTGACGGGCTATATGTTCGCAAACGGCGCAAGCGCTGTGACGGCTGCTACGACCATTCCCAACGCTGGCCTGACTAACAGCTCGGTCACGATTGGATCGACCAACGTAGCGCTTGGCGCTACAGCAGCGAACATCAGCGGACTGACGCTGACCAGCCCGACGATGACGAATCCGGCGCTTGGCACGCCTGCTAGCGTCAACCTGTTGAATGCGACGAATCTTCCGTTATCGACTGGTGTCTCAGGCAATTTGCCGGTTACTAACCTAAATTCTGGCACGTCTGCATCTTCGACTACGTTCTGGCGTGGCGACGGTACATGGGCGGTTCCTGCGGCCAGCGCTGGAACGGTCACTTCGGTTAGCGGCACTGGCACGGTAAATGGCATTGCGCTCACCGGCAACGTGACCAGCTCGGGCAACCTGACGCTTGGTGGAGCGCTTACAGGCGTTAATTTGGCAAGCCAAGTCACCGGCAATTTGCCGGTGACGAACCTCGGAAGCGGAACGGGCGCATCGGCCAGCACATTTTGGAGGGGAGACGGCACCTGGGCAACCCCATCTGGCGGCGGCGGGTCGGGCACTGTTACGTCGGTGAGCTGGACGGGCGGCATCGTTTCTATTGCCAATCCTACGACCGCGCCAGCGTTTACGATTGCTGGGACCTCGGGCGGTATCCCGTACTTCTCCAACGGCAACACGTGGGCATCGAGCGCAGCGCTCGGCGCAAATGCTCTGGTTGTGGGTGGCGGGGCTGGGGTTGCTCCGTCGACTGTTGCTAACGTCACCAGCGACAATACGTATCTTCAGCTCGGCGCTACGACTCCGCTGCGATTTGGCAACACTGGGAATACCTTTTACGTTGCGCTGAAAGGCCCGGCTGGCACTGCTGCAAACGTCACCTGGACGCTGCCAAGCGTTGATGGTACGTCTGGCCAGGTTCTGTCTACAAACGGCACTGGCACGCTTTCATGGGCGACAGTGAGCGGTGGCTCTGCAACAGTGGCCAACGGTTGTATCTACCTCAATAACCTGTCAATCACTGGCAGCTATACAATCACGACCGGACAAGGCGCACAAAGCATCGGGCCGATTACGCTTGCATCTGGCGCGGTCCTGACTGTTGCCAGCGGCTCACGCTACGTTGTGTCATAAGGATTAGATAATGGCAACTACGATCAACGCATCAACGTCCGCTGGGCTGGTATCTACTGCCGATACCAGCGGCGTGTTGCAATTGCAAGCGGCAAATACGACTGTCCTAAACGCTGAACTTGGCAAAGCACTGGCTCTCCAAGGCGCAACGTCCACGACTGGATGCGGTATTGCTTTTCCTTCGGCACAGGTCGCATCGGCTGACGCAAACACTTTGGATGACTACGAGGAAGGAACTTATACGCCAACGGTTGCTACCACTGGCGGTTCAATTACGCTGAATGCTTCCTACAATACGCTGTCGTATGTGAAAGTCGGTCAGTTGGTAACAATTACCGGAAGGCTTCGAGTCTCTGCTATTTCTTCCCCGACAGGGACGTTAACTTTTACTCTTCCATTCAATACTGCGGCAGGGACGCAAGAAAGCGCTAGAGGTCAATGTTTTGGGGTTGGTGTAGAAGCAGCCACTGTGTCAATGAATAGTTATATTATTGATTGGGGTGCATCGTCTAGTACGTTTGGCGTTTATTTGCTTTCTGGCACTTCATACACAAACGCAGCGCCAAATATTACGGCATCGTCTCTTTTTGCTTTTTCGTTTTCATATAGATGCACTGCGTAAACTGCGGCATTCTTGAATAAAAGGATTTGTTATGCTCACCAAATCAAAAGTCATTGACCAAATTACTGTTACAAGCACCGGTGTAATTCAGGTGCGCGAAGCAACCAGCATCCTTGAAGATGGGGTTGAGTTGAGCAAAACTTATCACCGCTCAAGCCTGACGCCGGGTCAGGACTTGGCTGGCGTGCCGGACAATGTTGTGGCTATTTGCAATGCGGCATGGACTGCTGACGTTGTTGCTGCATTCAAGGGGATCTAAATGGCAATCACGCTAGACGGGACCGCTGGGATAACGACTCCTCCAGTCACAGTCACAAACATAGTTGGGGTTGGCGGGGCTACTCCTGCGGCGTCTGGCGCTGGTGTTACGTTTCCTGCTACGCAATCGGCTTCGACTGATGTAAACACGCTAGACGATTATAAAGAAGGCACTTGGGTTCCTTCTCAGGGCGCAGGTTTGACTGTGGTTGGTGCTTTTTCATCTGCTGGGCAGTACACCAAAATCGGGCGGCAAGTTTCTGTGACCGGTTCTGTTGCTGGAGCGACAAGCGTAGCAGCGGCTGCAAACGCCATTTTATGCGGGAATTTACCCTATACGGTTGGATCTTTTGCTTATTACACCGGATCAGCATCAAATAACGCTTTGAGTACTAGTGTTTCTGTAATTGCATTGACTAGTTCAACAAACGTATATTCTGCTGGCGCAATTTCTGCCGCTAGTGGCGGGGCAATTTATTTCTCAATCGTTTATAACGTCTGAGCATAGGCAAAAATAATGGCATCACTTGTACTCTCTGGTGACACGTCTGGCACGGTCACCCTAGCCGCTCCATCTACCGCTGGCACTCAGTCATATACGCTCCCCACGGCGGTCCCTGCGGCTAACGGATACGCGCTGACCAGCACGACTGCTGGGGTGATGAGTTGGGCTGCTGCTGGTGGATCCCCGGGGGGGTCTACAACGCAGGTTCAGTACAACAATGCCGGAGCGTTTGCGGGGTCGGCGAATATGACGTTTGACGGTACTTCGTTGACCGCTGGGGCGTTTATCCCGTCTAGCAGCACAGCGCCTGCAAACGGGATGTATCTCCCAGGAGCTGGCAGCGTAACAATTACCAGCAGTTCTGCCGCTAGGTTCACTGGGACGGCATCGGATGCAATTTTGAATAGCACTGGATTGCCTCCAATCAATACCAATCCGACTATAAATGCTATGAGCATAGGGTCCAATGGATGGTATGCGTCGGTAACAGGTGGAAACAATTACTGGAATCACAGCGTAAACGGAACTGTTTACAATTTGAGATACCAAGGTACTACGGTTGGCAACATAACTATCAATAGTACAAACGTCGCTTTTGTTACAACCTCAGATTATAGATTCAAAGAAAATATTAAACCAATGACGGGCGCTTTGGCTCGAGTCGCATTGCTCAAACCTTGTACTTATACTTGGAAGTCAACCGGCGAAGCGGCAGAAGGCTTTATTGCTCACGAATTGCAAGAAGTAATACCGCAAGCTGTGTCTGGAATTAAGGATGCTCTTGACGAAGATGGGAAAATCAAACCTCAAGGCGTCGATACTTCGTTCCTTGTTGCGACCCTGACGGCAGCAATTCAAGAACTTACCGCTCGACTTGAAGCACTGGAAGCTAAATAATGGATAAAGCATCACTGTCAATCAATTTGCTCAACGCCATCCTTCAATACCTCGGCCAGCGTCCATACGTTGAGGTCGTTGGGCTAATCAAGGCGATGGAGCAAGAAGCTCAAGAGCAAAAGGAAGCATCAGCCAATGTATAATTCCCCATTCACGCCGTTCGGCCCAACGTACCTTGTCGGGACGTCTCCGGTTCAAGTTTCGGCCAAAAACAACGACAATCCGACCAGCTACCGCATTCGCAACACCAGCGCTTCGGCTCAGTATCTGAGCTGGGTTGCTCCTGCGCCTGGCAATGCAACGCCAACGATCACGGTTGCTGCTCCGACAGCCGGCAATCCTAAGTCTGCAACACTTGGCTTCTTGCCTAGCTCGGTTGAGGTCTTTGGCGGCATTCCTGCAAACGCTTGGTTTCAAGCTGACGCAGCGGGCGCATTTGAAATTACCCCAGGCGAAGGACTGTAATGGCACTTAGGGCAACGTCAGGAGCAGGTGGCGGCGGTGGCGGTAGCGGCACGGTCACGTCCGTTTCCGTTGCCTCAGCCAACGGTTTAAGCGGCACGGTCGCTAACGCAACGACAACCCCAGCGCTCACGCTGGGCACGTCCATTACGGGCGTTTTGAAGGGCAATGGCACGGCAATTAGCGCGGCCACGGCTAACACTGACTACCTGACTCCTCCAAGCGGCACAGCGCTGCTGAAGGCGGGTTCTGGCGGGGCTCTGGCCAATGCTGCGGCAGGCACTGATTACCAAGCTCCGATTACGCTGACCACGACTGGCACTAGCGGGGCGTCGACCTTTGTTGGCGGCACGCTGAATATTCCCAACTACGCCGCAGGCGCAGGGTCGGGTACGGTTACCAGCGCATCGGTCGTTAGCGCTAACGGTTTTGGCGGCACGGTTGCCACGGCTACCACGACTCCCGCAATCACACTGACAACCAGCGTCAGCGGTCTGCTCAAGGGTAACGGCACTGGGGTAAGCGCTGCTTCTGCCGGGTCGGACTACCAGGCTCCGATCACGTTGACCACAACCGGATCGACCGGTGCTGCGACGTTTGCCGGTGGGACGCTTAACATTCCCAATTATTCAGCAGCAGGAACGGTTACCAGCATCACGGCTGGCACCGGTCTGACCGGCGGCACGATCACTAGCAGCGGCACGATTGCGATTGACTCCTCAGTCGTAACGCTTACTGGCATTCAGACGCTAACGAACAAAACGATCACGGGTCTGGCCAGCGCATCGACGTCATTGGATAGCTCAGGCACGGGTTATGCGGTTGGTTTCCGCACGATGCCGCAGTCAAGCAACACGAGCGGCACGCTGATTTTGTCGGACAGCGCGAAGCACTACTATCTGACCAGCGGCATCACGGTTCCGCTCAACTCTTCGGTTGCTTTCGACATTGGCACCGTGATTACCATCGTCAGTAATAGCACGGCGATCACAATCACGCCGGCGTCTGGCGTGACCTTGCAGCTTGCCAACTCAAGCTCGGCGGGCACTCGGTCGGTGGCCAGCAACGGGATTGCAACGCTGATTAAGGTTGCGGTCAACACTTGGTATTGCAGCGGGACCGGCGTTACATGAGCGGCTTTCTCGGCCTAATCATTGCTGGTGGAGCGTCTGGCGGCACTCCTCCGGTTACCCCATCGGCGTTCATTGCTTATGGTGGCGCAACAACAAGCAAGCGCATCACGGTTTACGGTTGGGATTCCTCGGCGGGGTTTGGCTCGGCGTATACGACGCCAACGATACCGGCAGAGATTCATCAGGTTTCTTTTGTGCCTGACAACTCGACTTTTTCCGCATCGTTTTGGGTTGCTCCTTATTTTTATGTCTGGCAATGGTCATCGCTGGGCTTTGGAACGCGGTACTCGGACCCTGGAAGCCCGCTAAATCCTGCATCATCTGGGCCTGCTGGGTTTTCTTGGACCAAGAACCTTGACGCATTTTTGACCCTTAACAACAACGCACCGTCAAATCCTCAAGCGTGGGCATGGAGCAATTCAAGCGGATTCGGAAGCAAGTATTCCAACGGATCAGTGCTAGCGTCTGGTCGTGGCGTCACTCTCAACGCTGACAGCTCTTTGGTTGCATTCCAGCAATATGCCAGCCCGTGGATTGCGCTTTATCCTTGGTCTAGCTCCAGCGGGTTTGGCACTCGCTATGCAAATCCTTCGACGCTGCCAAACGGTTTGCCTCCTCCCGAGGCTGGCATTTCCTTTAATAAAGTCACCAACGACTTTATCTGCGGGACCAATGCTACGCCGTTCGTTTTTGCTTATCCGGTGACGTCTGCTGGGTTTGGGACGAAATACGCAAACCCTGCATCTGCTTTGGGTAGCCCGGTTTACTCAACAAAATTCAGCGCAGATGGGGCGTCGGTTGCGACCGTAAACAACGGCACGCCAGCAGTCAATGCTTACCAGTGGGGCGCAGGGTTTGGAACTAAATATTCCAATCCTGCCGTTCTGCCACCATACGGCTATTCAATGGACTTCTCTAGCACCAGCAATGCAATTGCCACGGGGCAAAAGACTTCGACCCCATACACGTCTGTTTATCAGTGGTCGACCAGCGGTTTTGGTGCAAAATACTCTGATCCTGGCACTGCTCCTGGTGTTGCTGCAACCGTATCATTTGGAAATCAATCAAGGTAAATCATGATCACCGATCAAGAAAAACTCGCAAGCCTAGTAATGAACTCCTTCCATCGTGAGATGGAGATCTACGGCTACCAGCTCAACATCGACAACTATGGCGCAATGCTGGCTGCGCTGCCTGCTGGCGACTGGCCAGCCGATCTGGAAGCGTTCAAGGCAATTAAGACCGAAGATCTGCCGCATGAGCTGAGCGACGATCAGGTTGCACAAATTGCCGATCTTCAGTACCGCGACCGTCTGCGGGTCTTGGTTCGCACCGAGAAGGCAGAGCAAAACAAATCTGTTCGTATCCGTGACGTGCTCAAGGCTCAGATCGGCGCGGACTACGATTCATTGGTTGCTGCATTTAAGGCATCACAGGCGCAATAATGGCAGTCAAACTATCCCCGTTAGCTGGTGCCGGCTGGCAGTTTTTCGATAACCTCGGAGTGCCGCTAGCCGGCGGTCTGTTGTACACGTACACGGCAGGAACAACGACGCCACAAGCGACGTATACCAGCAGCGCGGGAACCATTGCTAATTCCAACCCAATTGTGCTGGATAGCGCTGGACGCACGGCTAACGAAGTTTGGCTGACCGTGGGCGTCTCTTATAAGTTTGTGCTTCAGACCGCTGCGGCGGTCACGATTGGCACTTACGACAACGTAAGCGGCATCAATGACTTGACTGGTCTAACGACCGGAACGTCGATTCTGCGCGGTGACGGCTCGGGGGGCGTTGGCAACGTCACAATCGGATCTGGTCTTAGCTACGTCGGCAGCACGCTCTCAACGACCGGCCAATCCCTGCCTAGCAGCGGTGGCGGTTATCTGTACCGCGATTCCGTTTCGTCAGCGCTCAACTATGATCTGATTATCAAGCGGGCGGCTTTGCCGGTTGCTACGACTGCTCAGATCGGAGCGCTGCGTCCTGATGGCACGACGATAACGATTGGCGGCACCAACAACGAAATCATCAGCGCTGTTGCCACGACGCCAACGATCAGCACGGGCGTTCTGCAATTTAGCCTGTACTATAAAGTGACGTCTGGAACCGAGACGTTTACGGTCCCGTCTGGTGTCACTAGGCTGCGAGCCACGATTGGTAGCGGCGTTTACAGCAACGGCACGACCGTTATTTATACGGTTGCTGCTGGTTTCATTACGGTCACGCCTGGCGATGCCATCACAATCACGAATGGCGGGGCTGCTGGAAACACGAGCATCGGATCGTACCTGACAGCACAAGGTCCGAGCGGTTCGACGCCAGGACCGGCTGGCGGCTCTGCGTTGAATTCGACATTTTCGATTGGCTCTGCTAACTACATTACCAAAACCTTCGATGGTGGCTTGGCTAACCAGTGCCGAGGCACGACAAACATTGTGCCGGTTCAAGCGCTATACGATGGAGCGTCTCCTCCGACGCTCAACGGTTACGTGATCATTGAGTATTGATTATGACCGCACCTATTGAGATCATTTCGCGGTCGCTGAAGGACATTGGAGCGCTTGAGGCGGGCGAAAGCCCGACCGCAGACGCAGCGCAAGATGCCTTTGATATGCTCAACGACTTGTTGGACCAGTGGTCTAACGAACGGATGATGATCAGTTATCAGACAGAGATCATCTTTCCGACGGCGACCAATCAGGTGCAGTACACCATCGGTCCAGGCGGTCAGGTTGGAGCGGTATTCACCGGCAGCATTTCCGGTACGACGCTGACTGTCACAGGGCTTACCAGCGGCTCGATTCAGCTCGGTCAGACGCTGGTTGGTTCTGGAATCGCATCTGGCACAACGATTGTGCAGTTTGTTACCGGCGCAGGCGGCAACGTCAACGAATTTGGTACGTACATTGTCAGTACAAGCCAAACCGTTGTCAGCACGACGATCACGGCGAGCTATCAGCGCCCAGTCAGCATCAACAGCGCATTTGTGCGGGTGATCAATACTTCGGGCGGTGGCGGCACGTCTCAGAACTCGCTAGATTATCCCGTGGCGTGCATCGGGCTGGATCAGTACGAGCTGATCGGATTGAAGAGCCTGAACGGGCCATGGCCGAAAGCGCTTTATTACCAGCCGGCAGAGCTGCTCGGAACGATCTATCTGTGGCCAGCTCCAGCGCAGGGCGAGATGCACGTATTTGCCGACACGATCTTCCGTCGGTACAACAACCTATACGAATCCATTGCTCTGCCGCAGGGCTACCTGATGGCTTTGCGCTGGTGCCTGGCTGAGAGGCTTTGCCCCATGTACGGCAAGGGATCGCAGACGCAGCTCGCAATGATCAACGCCTACGCAGCGCAGGCCAAAGCAACGCTCAAACGCACGAATATGCGACCAAGCCTGACCGCGCAATTTCCTGACGTTCTGTTCTCGGGCAAGGCAAAAGATGCAAGCTGGATCCTGACCGGCGGGTTTGTCTGATGGCTGATTTCGGATTTGTCGGAGCATCTTACGAAGCTCCAACAATTTATCAGGATGCTCAAGAATGCATCAACTGGTATCCAGAGATTGACCCAGTAAAGCCTGAAGGATCTCGAGGCGTTATTGCGCTGCTGCCAACGCCTGGGTATCGCACCATTGTTACGCTGCCAAACGGCCCGGTTCGCGGAATGCGGGCGATCAACCCGTTCAATCAGATGGTTGCGGTGGCAGCTAATAAGCTGTACGTCATCCTTGCAGACTGGACTTATACCGAGGTTGGGACGCTTATAACCTCATCCGGACCCGTTAGCATCACCGAGACGCAAACGACCGACGATGGCGCTGCGAACGGCGTTGTAGCCTATATCACCGACGGATCAGCGCGGTACATCTACAATCTGACAACCAGCACGTTTACTCAACTGAGCAGCGACGGTCCATGGGCTGATGCCACAGTTTGCGACTATGCCAACGGATATGTTGCATACAACAAGCCTGGCAGTCAGTTGTTCACCGTTACTGATCCTGGCTCGGCGTATACGACCAGCACGCTCTACGGTCGCAAAGATGGCGGGTCAGACAACCTTGTCTCGCTGTTCTTCGATCACCAGCAGCTATTCCTGTTTGGCGAGTATACGACAGAGGTCTGGGTGGAAACGCCTGGCACAGATCCGACGATTGCGTCGTTCCCGTTTGCGCCGATCAGCGGCACGTTTATTCAGCACGGCATCAATGCGCCATTCAGCGTAGCGCGATGGGCTGAGACGTTTATGTTTGTGACCAGAGATTTTCTCGGTCACGCCACGATTGGCACGGTCAATGGTTACCAGTTTGTGCGCCTGTCGACGCACGCTGTGGAAAATTCGCTGATCGGATACGACGTGTCAGACGCGATTGCTTACTCAATGCAGATCACGGGGCATGAGTGGTACATCGTCACATTCCCGAGCGCTAACCTGACTTGGGTCTACGACTCTACGACTAAGCTGTGGTTTAAGTGGATGAGCTTGGACCCGCTGAACAACTTCCAGCGCAATCGCGGAAACTGCGCGACCTTTTTCAACACGTACAACCTAGTCGGCGACTATCAGAACGGCAAGATTTACATTGTAGATACAGAGGTCTACACCGAGGGCGGCAATCCGATTCGGCGTCTGCGTCGAACTCCGCATTTGGTTTCCGACTTCCAGCGTGAATATTTTGAAGAGCTGCAAATCCAGTTTCAACCTGGCGTTGGCATAAGCACGGGACAGGGCGAAAACCCACAGGCGATGTTGCGCTGGTCGAATGATGGCGGCAGCACTTGGTCCAACGAGCATTGGACTGGTATAGGCCGAATGGGTAAGTATCAGAATCGAGCGATCTGGCGTCGGCTTGGCATGGCTCGAGATCGCGTTTGGGAAGTGTCGATCAGCGATCCGGTGAAAGCAGCGATCATTTCTGCGAATCTCAAGGCTAGCGTGGGCGAAAACTGATGGCAGCGAATTATCTGCGCTACCCGCAAAGCCCATTTCTAGACCCGGTTACGGGTCGACCGGCTCGAGAGTGGCTCATTTGGCTACAAAACCCTAACGTTTCGACGTTGACGGTCGGCACAGGTTTAGTCAATACCGTTTCTGGCGGGACAACCGGGCTAACGCCAGCGGCGGCATCGGCTGGTGCAATTACATTGGGCGGCACGCTCAACACGGCATCAGGTGGCACTGGAGCCAGTACGTTGACGGGCTACGTCAAGGGCGCCGGCACAACACCGCTCACGGCGAGCGCAACAATTCCGATTGCGGACGTCTCTGGCGCCGGCACGATGGCAACGCAGAACGCCAGCAGCGTAGCAATTACGGGTGGATCGGTTGCCGGCACGTCAGTCAGCGCAACCACGCTCACGACGTCCAGCACCGTGACGGTCAATAATTTAGCAGCATCCGGCACTCATACGGTGATTGCAAAATGGTTGCCGGTTGTTTGTGACGGTACAACTTATTACTTGCCGCTGTACAATTGATGAAAGTCGATGATTTTGTAAAACAGATTGCTGGCCGATTTGATGCCGATCCGCAGGTGGAGCATCATTTCTCAGGCGGGATTTATGCCAAGCAAATGTTTATCCCGAAGGGATACGTTGCTGCGACCCACAAGCATACTTATTCCCATTTGAGTATACTGGCATCGGGTCAAGTGATTGTTTCGACTGATGATTCTGTCGAAAGTTACAACGCTCCAGCGTGCATTGAAATAAAAGCCGGCACGCACCACAAGATTGAAGCGTTGCAGGATTGCGTATGGTTTTGCATCCATGCAACGGACGAAACAGACGAAGATGCAATTGATGCTGTGTTAATCAGCAAAGGAACGTAATCATGCCATTTGTTGCTTTAGCCATCGGCGGCAGCGCACTTCTCGGGGCTAGTTCTGCAAGAAGCGCAGCAAATACGCAAGTCAATGCCGCAAATCGCGCTACCGATCTTCAGCGTGAACAATTTAATCTCATCAATGAGCAACAAGCTCCATATCGGGGCTATGGTTACACCGCTCTGAATGAAATTGGCAATCTGTTGGGTGGTCAAACTCCAACTTATGACGCGCAAGGCAAGCCCGTGCTAGACGCAAACGGTCAGCCAGTCATGAGGCAGGGTTCTGGCTACTTGACACGCCAGTTTGGAGCTGAAGATCTTAAAACGAGTCTAGCGCCAAATTATGAGTTTATGCTCAAGGAAGGTCAACGCGCAGCTCGTCAACGTTTGAATGCCGGTGGTAGTGGTGGTAGTGACATTGACCGTGGCATCACAAGATTTGCCGAGGACTACGCAAGCAACGCTTACCAGCGAGCTTTTGAGAACTTCTCAGCGCAGCGCAAAGACATTTACAACACGCTGGCCGGCATCGCTGGCATTGGGCAAACAGGGCAAACCGCAACTAACACGGCGGCATCTAATTACGGGACCAATGCGGCAAACCTGATGACTAGCGCTGGTGCGGCTCAAGCTGGCGGTACGGTTGGTGCAGCAAACGCTTACGGCAGCGCGTTGGGCAATCTGGGTGGTATGAGCTATCTGAATAACCTAACGAGGACGCCGGCACCGATTCAGACTGGTCCAACGGCACCAGCGATTCAAGGCTCTTACGTTCCGGTCATTGGATAAATCATGCCACTTGATCCAACCATCTCACTTGGCGTCAAGCCCGTCGATTTTCTTGGGACGGCAGGGAATCTGCTGAACTTGGCTCGGGGCGCACAAGCGCTTCAGCAAGAACAGGCGATGAACCCGATCCAGCAGGAAAAGGCTCGGATTGAGCTGGGTATTGCAAAAGATACACAGCAGGCTGAGATTGCACGCCAGCTAGCCCAAAGCGGTCAGGCAGTTACCGCTGAACAAGTTGCTCGATTCAACCAAGCCGGCAACATTGAGGAGCGCTTGCGACAGAATTTTGCTCCATTGGCTCAGCAAAAGTCATTTGCCAATCCTGCTGCCAATCCTCAAGCGGCAATCAAAGATGTTTTGAATGCCAAAAAACGAGCGGTTGCTGCTGGCGTCCCAGAGGATGCTGCCGAATATTTTGCTGCATCCTTGTACAGCAAGATTGCAGACGCTCAAAACAGCGGAGATCCGACGCCTGTTAATGAGTGGATGTATCGCAACCTGATGGCATCACAAACTCCGTCTGCTCAACAGGGATTATTGGCTCCTGCTGGAGCACCATCGGTCAGCGCTGGCGGCGTGCCTGGTTATGCGGTGGCAGAGCCTGGCGGCAATCGGTTCCAACCGTTGCAAGTTGGCCCACGACCGACGCTACCGGCAATGCCGCAAGAAGGCGTGCAGACGGGCGGCGTGCCGTTGTCAACGGGCATTCAGCAGCGTCCTATGGATCTCAGCCAGGTTGAGACGGGGCCGGCAAACAAGCTCGGCGCAGGCATTCCGCAAGGGCAGCCTGCTGCTCCTGCGCAACCGAAAGGCGTCACTGCTGAAGCCATGGGTGGCCCACCGTTGCGTTATCCCGTGCGGGCTCCTGGTCAACCATTCCTGCCGGTGCAAGGCGAAGAAGCCGACCGAGCTGCTGGCCAGAAGTACGTTGGCGATTTGGTTGCAATGCAGCCGGCAATGACTTCGGCTCGGCGCAGCATTGAAGAAGTGATCGACAAAGCCAACAAGATCCAGCAGCAGTCAATTTTCCAAGCAGGCGCAGCAGGATCAATGGAACGCAACGTGCGCGGGTTCTTTGGTAGCGAAGATTACAAACAGTTATCGAAAGATCTGGCCAATGTCCAGATCGGTATGATTCAGTCAAAAGGTGGCTCGCTGGATACTGTTTCTGGGCAGGCTCTTGCTAGGCACGCCAACGGAGACGAGACTTATCCTCCGAATGTGTTGAAGTCAATTGCCAGACGATCCTATGCCGACGTGTTGGCCACTGAGCTCGAGGGCAGAGCAGCGGCAAACTTTGCGCAGAACTTTGGCGATGCAAACCACAACGCATTCAAGCAAACATGGTCCAAGAATGCCGATTCCCGCATCTTTGAGATCATGGCTTTGCCGAAGCTCATTCAAGACAAGTTTGAGCGGATCAAAGCGGCAAACGAGATTTTGAAAAATGCTACGCCGAAAGAGCGCGAAGAATTCAATCGAAAGTACCAGAACATCCTGCGTCTTGAGCAAACTGGATCGCTGTAATGGATGAAGTCTCAGAGCTGATTCTTGGGAAACCATCCAAGACTCTTGTCACCGATCAACTGCTGGATGCCGTCAAGTCGGTTGAAAGCAGCGGCAACCCGCGAGCGGTCAATCCTCAGTCTGGCGCCATGGGGGCGTACCAATTCATGCCTGGTACGGTCAAAGCGTTGCAAAGTCAGGGCATCAAGTTTGACCCGTTCAACGAACCCCAGGCTCGAGAAGCGGCTCGAGGCTATTTGCAAACGCTGGTAGACAAGAATGGCGGCGACATTGACAAGGCTCTAGCGCAGTACGGTGGCTTTGTCACGAAAGACCCATCGGGTTACATCAGCAAGGTCAAATCTAGAATCAAGTCAGAGCCAACTGATGAGATCAGCGCACTGATTCTCGGCACAGAGAAAGCCGAAGAGCCAGCGAAGGCAGCACCAAAACCGTCACCGTTTAGCTCTTCTGGTTTGCCCGAGGGCGATCTGGTGCGCAAGATCATGCGCGAACGGCTGGCACCGAAACCGGCACCAGCAGCACCGGCGGCGGCAACGCCAGATCAGATACCTGGCACTCCTGTTGTTCAGCAGCCGGCGGCACCTAAGACGGAGTTTAAGATCGGCAGCGCAGCCGATCTAGGGAAAGGCATCGTCTCTATGGCTGACGTTGCTGCTGGCGGTCTTACTGGTCTTGTCGGTCAAGGAAGCTATGCAATACAACGTGCTATGGGCGTCCCTGCTGCCGAAGCTCAGAAGTCGGTGCAAGAGTTTGTTGAGAAGCGCACGGACCCGTTTGGCAGGGCTCTGGGTATCACTGAAGATCCAGCATACAAAGCCGAAGCTACCCGCAGACTAACTAACTTTATCGGCGAGAACGTCGGCAAAGGTGCGGCATGGATCGCTGAAAAAACCGGCATTCCTGTTGGCGACGTTGAGAATATGATTGGCTCTTTGGGGCTATTGCCGGTGCCTGGCGTTGCCAAAGTTGGCCAGCGAGTTGGCGCAGCGACCTATGGCGCAGAACAGGCATTGCGCGATCAATTTGCAGCCAAGCCAGCGGCACCACGGGTTGAACCCGGCATTGGCGCTCCTGCTGCGGTAGCACCGGCACCAGGCCAGCCGAAGCCACGAGTAACAATGGCAGAGCTTCAAGCTCAAAAAGCAGCTAAAGAGCAAGCGTTTCAAGAGCTTGCTAATGCTCCAAGTTTGCAAGAGGCTCAAGCACGCGGAACGCTAGGAGCAGGGCTTGCACAACCAATCGGTGGAGCTGGAGCAACACCAGGCAGCGTCGGTGCCGCGGCGGTCGACACTCCTCGGGCTCGAGCAGAAAAAGCGGCGAACCTGCCGGTCCCGATTACGATTGACCGCGCTCAGGCAACGCGAAACCCGACCGACGTTAAGTTTGCTGGCGTTGCTGCCAAGACCCCGCATCTAGCCGAGCAGGTCTTTGAGCATTACGCCGACCAGAACGCCAAGGTCCAGCAGAATATGCAGGCCGGCATCGAATCAACCGGCACGCAGGCTCAGGGCATTCCAGCGACCGACTTTGGTCAGCGGATCAAGAATTACGTGCAGGGCATCAAAGATGCTCGCATGGCTGACATTCGGACCAAGTACGCCGAAGCTGAGGCAGCGGGGGAGCTTGCAACGCCTGTTTCTTACCAGCCGGTGCTTGATCTTATTGCTAAGGAAACCGGCGGTCGGCCAACGGTCGCATCGTTGAACCCGCTCTATAAGATATTGGAAGAAGAGTTTGCGGTTAACGACCCGACCGGATCGCGCACGATTGGCGTGCGGCAGCTTGAAGACGTGCGGCAACTGATCAATGATCAAACTGACTGGACAGACAAGCGTCAGAAGGCGTTGTCATCTAAGGTCAAGAAATTGATCGACGGGATTACCGAGAAGGCTGGCGGCGACATTTACAAGCAAGCCAGGCAAGAACGGGCTCAGTGGTCAAACGACTTTGAAAATCAAAGCACCGTCAGGTCTATCAATGAGATTAAGAAAGGAACCACAGATCCAACGGTTTCTACAGAAAAAATCTTTGATGATATTTTCCTGAGAAAGTCTGGCGATCAGGTAAAGAAAGTCTTTGATTTGCTAGACCGTTCCGGGCCAGAAGGTCAGCAGTTGGTGCGCGACATAAAAGGACGCTTTGCTGAGCATATCTTGGAAAACACAACCAAGAACGTGCAGCTTGACACCAAGGGCAGGCCCTACGTCTCAACGCCTGAGCTGAACAAATTAGTCACCAGCCTAGATAAGAGCGGCAAGCTGGATCTGGTCTTTGGTCCTGAGTGGGCAAACCATTACCGGACTCTCAACGAAGTAACCAAAGAAATCCAGACCAAACCTCGAGAAGTGTTGAGCACGTCTGGTAGCGGCGAAACGATCCTCGGTGCTCTGGCGGGGGTTGGTGGCGAGGTTCTGGGACAAACGCTTGCAGAGCAGCCAGGCTTGGGCGTGCCCATGTACGTGGGTCAAAGAATTCTGAAAGCTGGAATGGAAAAGCGTAAAATATCCCGCGATCAGACCAAGCTCAAAGATTTCTTGAACTACAAACCTTGAACAACCATGTCAGACTTCGATCCCATCAAATACGGGCAGCTTATCGCTAAGGTTGATCTGCTAGAAAAGCAGGTCGCAGATATGCAGGCCGACATTAAGAAGCTGCTTGAGCTTGCCAATCAATCGAAAGGCGGGTTCTGGTTTGGCATGGCGGTAATCTCTGGCATCAGCTCGGCAGGCGGCTGGATCATTAGCCACTGGGCCAAATGATCGGCGTTGAGGCTCTACTGGGGCTAGGCGGCGAGATCATTAAACGGGTTTGGCCAGACCCGGCTCAACAAGCCAGCGCTCAGCTTGAGCTGCTCAAATTGCAACAGTCTGGCGAGCTTGCCAAGATCGTCGGTCAGCTTGAGATAAACAAGGCAGAGGCTCAGTCTACGAGTCTTTTTGTCGCAGGCTGGCGACCGGCAATCGGCTGGGTCTGCGCAACAGCGCTTGCTTATCAATACGTTATCAGACCGATTGGCTCTTACGTCGCGCGAATGCACAACGTCGAACTAGGGGAAATGCCTACCCTTGATGCGACCCTTTGGGAACTGATGTTCGGTATGCTTGGACTTGGCGGTCTCAGGACCTTCGAGAAAGTTCAAGGAGTAGCATCAAAATGAAAGGCAATTTCGAGAAAGCGTTGAACCTGACGCTTGGCTTTGAGGGCGGGTTCTGCAACAATCCTGCTGATCCTGGTGGCATGACCAATCTGGGCGTCACTCGGATGACGTGGGAGAACTGGGTTGGCGTTGGGGTGTCGGAAGATTGTATGCGCAACCTGAGTGTCGAAGAAGTAACGCCGCTTTATCGCGGGCGCTTCTGGAATAAAAGCTACTGCGAGGATCTACCGGCTGGTCTGGATTTCTGCGTTTTTGACTATGCGGTCAACAGTGGCCCGAAGCAGGCAGTTACGGCGCTTCAACGCACGCTCGGACTAAAGACCGACGGCATCGTTGGACCGCTGACGTTGGGCGCGATTGGGCGTGAAAATCTGATCAATCTAATTGAAGATTACTGCGACCAGCGTCTGCGATTTCTTGAGACGCTGAAAGGTTTTCCGGTCTTTGGCAAGGGTTGGACCCGTCGAGTCAACGCTGTCGAAGATTTTGCGAAGAAAAACCTATAAATCAAGCGCTTTTGCTAGACTTTAAAAGTTAGGCGTGATACTTAGCACTATCTCAACGGATGGTGCTACAAAATGCAAAGAAATTCAACCGATGACGAGTTCTTAGCGGCTTGGGATCGGTTCAAAAGCGCAGTCAGGGTTGCAGAATTTCTTGGCATTACGGAGCGCAACGCTCATAGCAGGCGAAGAGCTTTAGAGCGCAAACTAAAGATCAAGTTGGAAGCCAGTCATGTTTTGGCACGCAACTTTGACAAGGCGCAGACCCATCATCTAACCAAAGCACGACACCAAGCTGGAATAACAACCGGCACGGTGATCGTGTTCTCAGATGCGCACTTCTGGCCCGGTATGCGCACGACCGCGTTCAAGGGTTTGCTGTGGGCGATCAGCGAATTCAAACCCTATGCCGTGATCAACAACGGCGATGCGTTTGACGGGGCTAGCATCAGTCGTTTTCCGCGTATCGGCTGGACGCAGCAGCCAAGCGTCAAGGAAGAGCTTCACGCCTGCCAGGAAGCGCTTGCAGAGATCGAAGCGGTAGCCAAAGCAGCGCGTCACAACGTCCAGCTTATCTGGCCATTGGGCAACCATGATAGCCGGTTTGAAAACTTTTTGGCTGCTAACGCTGGCGGCTATGAGGGCGTTGCTGGATTTTCATTAAAAGACCATTTCCAAGCCTGGCATCCGTGCTGGAGCTGTTGGCTGACAGATGACGTTGTGGTCAAGCATCGGTACAAGAACGGCATCCACGCGACCCACAACAACACGATGGGCAGCGGCACTAGCATCGTTACCGGTCATTTGCATTCGCTCAAGGTGACACCGTTTAGCGACTACAACGGCACGCGCTACGGGGTTGACACTGGAACGCTGGCAGACATTGACGGCAGGCAATTTAACGATTACTTGGAAGATAACCCGGTCAATTGGCGCAGTGGGTTTGCGGTTTTGACGTTCAGCGATGGCAAACTTCTGTGGCCAGAGCTAGCGTCAAAACACGCTGAAGGGTTGCTAGATTTCCGTGGACAGTTGGTAGACGTGTCCAGTTTTTAATTGATGAACTTCTCAAGCAGGTTTCTTGAGAGCTTTTTTTCTCCCAAGATCCAGCTCTGAAGCCTGCCCATGTCCCAGGTAATGACCTTGAACTGGTTGGGTTTCTGGTACGCCGTTGAGATTTTAGACTTGTCCCAATCTTGAACGATCTTCCCTTTGATGATCACGTGTTTTTCTCCTTGAGTGTTTCTTCAATATGCCTGACAAATTCAAGGTCATTCGCGTAGGCAAAATCCTGTAACGCAACAACCTCCTCATCCGTCAGCCCGACCCACGGGCGCAAGTGTTTGTCATATTCTTTGAAGCACTTGTCAAAGTAGTCTTCCCACATCTTCCGCATTTCCGGGTGCATTTTCTTCGTTTCGTCTGCTTTGCACTTGTCGCATTGACAGACAACGTGCATTGGGCCTTCGACTTTTATGTGTGGCTTTGCCATCCTATCGCGCAGGGCGGCGACGGCCTCCACGCGCTCCCTGAATTGCTCCGCCGTGTCGCACCCGGTTGCTTCTTGGAATTCAAACAGTTCTGTTAAGCCAAATTCTGCTACCGTCTTTCCGTCGATAGTTAACTCTGGTTGCGCCAGCCTATCGCGCAGGGCGGTGATGGCTTTTTCATGGTCGTCAGCTAATACTTTCAAACCACCAACTTTTCCTTGCCGTGTTGGGTAATTGCCATAAAGTTCTTCTGCGTTGTATGCGTCCTCACGCACAAGGTCAACGCTATTTTCCAACGCATCCAGCGCTTGTTGCATTAGTTCGCGGTCGGTCATAATTTAATCCCGAAATGTTCTTTCAATTCTTCACCTAAGTTTTGTAGCAACCTAGCGTGAATCTCGTAAATATCTTCCCATTTGGCTGAATGGCCGGGAGTCAAATCATAGGTTTCAATCTTGTTGATACATTCCCGCACAATCAACTCGGCGAACTTTTCTAATTTAGTTGGAATGCCTTCCGGATTGTATGTTGGCAATCCAGCCTCATGAGCAAGTTCTTTAATTCGTTCGTTCATTCCTCAACTCCGAATTGTCGCTTGATGTAATCGCTTGGTTTAGTTTCTGTAGAATCCATGTCCTGAGGGCAACCAAGACCTTCAAATACATCGGCATAGTAACCACACTGACGAATAATCAGCTCGGCAAATTTTTCTGGGTCAAATGCCATACCAAAAAATCCGTCTGTATGAGCTTGACGATAAAATTCACGAATTCGTTCGTTCATAATTTAATCCCCAAAATGTTCTCTTAGAGCATGGCTTACATGACGACTCCACAACTCATTGTCGTGCAATACATCGAGACACTCCTGCACAATCAACTTGGCAAACCGTTCAAGAAACTCTTTATCTTCCGGCATTGTGTGGTCCCAATCGTCCCCGGCTTGCACCGCGAGTTCTTTGATTCGTTCGTTCATTTCTTCCCCTCGTTGGGCCACTGCGCCCACATAATTGGTTTGCCAACCAAGTGTTCTTTCTCAAGCACTGCTGTTACGAACTCCAGCGGTGACACTTGAACCGGTTTCTCCCGCGCAGCGACAAAAGCGGCGAAGCGTTCAAATGCCGCCGGGGTCATTTCAATAATGGCTTCCGGTAGCCCAGCCTCCCGCGCCATGCGGATGATGTCTTCTTTAGTCATTTCAACTCCTTAAAACGGGGCGTCTAACACTTTTGACGTGTCGGTTTTGTGTTTGCGCAGACGCTTGATTTTTTCAACAATGTGCGGGTATGGCGGCATCGTCCATACCCAGCGCACGACCTTCCCTTCGTCATCCAGAATCCCGTATCGCACGGGACAGCTCCGACCTTGATTGCAATCCTTGTGGCAGGGAGGACACTGTTTCACTCTTAGACCTCATGCGCTTGATCATTTTGTGGACGTTCTGAGGGCTGCATCCCAGAACCCGTGCAATCTCATTCATGCTGGGTAACCTGCCGAGATCTTTCTCAAGACCTCCGATTGCGTTTAGCAGGCGTATACGTGCCATTCTCATGCTGCGGCTTTAGCCAGGGCATCGAGCGCACCGATTCGTTGGCTATACGTCTGCAAGAACTTGGCTTTCTCCATCATCACCAGGCGGGCGATCTGGCTTTCGTTCTCACGACGCAGCGCTTGCAGCTTGTTGATGCGCTCGAGCGGCGGCAGCTTGCCCGACTTCATTACCGCGTCGGCAATGTCGTTGAACTGGCTGAGCCACTCTTCTTGCGTCTCGCTGATCGATTGATAATCGGCTTTGTTTGGCAGTCTGAGAACCCATTGACCGCCAGATGGGGATTGGTACTCGACGGTCTTTACAGCGGGTTCTGCAACAGATTCGGCAGATTCTGCGGATGCCTTCTGCACGATCGCATCTAACGGATTGGCTGGCTTCGGTTGCGGCTGGGCTACGGGTTTGCGTGGCTGGCTGGCTGCGTTGCCATCGTCATCCTCAGCAGCAATTCCGCACGCTGCCATCAATGAGTAGCGGCGAGCATAGGTCAGGGCACTACCGTAACCCTGCGGGTCGTGCTTAGCGGCTGGCACGTGCAGCTTGCCCATGCGCAGCGTTTCACCGGATTCATGCAAGAAACAAGTTTCAACGCAAACCCCATCAGGCACTTCAAAGGTTTCCTGATATACAGCGATGCCATGGGTCAGGAGCGCGTCGTTGACGGCTTCCAGGCACCCGGCAAGGTCTACGTACCGATTCTTAAAATGCGGGTTTGTGGACGTTTTGAGGGCCGGCGCAAAGTCGCGTTTGGCGGCTACAAAGGCTGCTGCTATTTTCATTTTGACTCCTTGATGGTGAGCGTTGACTGTCGCACGGAATAGGCTTCTTTTGCTGGCGTGACCTTAACTGGTTGAGCGGCGTAATGTCGCACTGGCCATTTGATCGTGTACTCCCCGGCGGTTGCAACCGTGGCGTTGCCCATCATTTCGCGCAGTTCTTTCTCAGCGTCTGCAATCTCCGTTTCCAGAGCTTTGATTTCTGCTTTGGCTTTGGCGATTGCGGCTGCAAAGTTGGCTCCGCTGTGGCCCAGATTGACCGTCTCAAGGTTTTCGTCGCCTGGCCACACAAGGGCTGCGTCTTTGGCGTCAACGGGCTTATACCAGTCAACCTCGCCAGTCTCTGACCAGTGAGTCAGTCTTGTCTCAAAGTCGCGTGCAGCGCTTCTGATGAGTGCCTGCGTATCTTCGTGAGGCGCAAATAAGAAGATGCGCAACGTAGTGCCTTGATAGAGCACGCAGACGGCGCCCCATTTGGCACCGACAATATCCATCTGTGCCTGGAGCTGGAGCGGGCCACGGCTCACAGGTAGCATTTCTTCTGGGTAGTTTGCCGTCAGCTTGGCTTCCAGCACGCCTACGCCGTCAAGCGTAATGCTGTCCTGGCCAACGACGTAGATGCCTTGCTCGGGGCTGGTATACACGACCAAGCCGTTGCCGTCACCGTCACCGTCTAGCGAGCAGGCAATCGGCGCATCTGGATGATGGTAGGCGACTGGATGATCAAGGCGCAGGTTGCTTAGGCCCAAGCGACCGCTGGCCTCCAGCAGGATTGGGACCTCAAGCAGGTTGCCCCAATGCATCGATTCGTTGGCGTTGAAGGTGGGCTCAATGTCTTGTAGGGCATTGATGCAGCCCGACAGGATCTGGTTGGGTGTTTCGTACTTGCTTTGACCGAGCAGACCGGGCACTTTGCTGGCTGAGAGCTTGGTGTTGGGGGTTACTTTGCCGACCATTTCAGAGAACTCCCATGATGAGCAGAATGAAGATGATGAGGATGCCGCAAGCACTAGCGGTTCCGATAAGCGCGTCCCACTGTTCCGGTTTCATTTGTCGGACTCCTCAAATTTAGGTTCGATGTAACTAATGGTGCAGAAACTTTCGCTACGCCATGGCTCTAAAGCAATATGGTTGAACTCATCAGCGACTTTGTTTTTGATGGCTGCTAGAACAATGTCTAGCACTTCTTGTTGGCTCAGTATGATTTTCATTTTGGCTCCTTGATCATGGCTGCGAATTGTTTTTGCTCATGCGCGACGATAAGGTTGGCGAAGCGCACAAGGTCTGTATCTCGAATATTCCAGATGTCCCATAGCTCAGGGTGATGCGAGGGCTTAGCACCTGCCTCAAGTGCAATTTGAATGATTTCTTCTGTTGTCATTTTGGCTCCTAAGTAGCGCCACGACGTGCAGCGCATGACCAGAACTCTACCTCGGGTGACAACCAAGATCAAGGGGTCAAGCGCACTATTTGACTAGGGGCAAACCCTACGTCAGATTTTTTCCACAAGCGCAGAAAACTGAGGCATGATCCTCAGATCGAGCTAAAAAGTTTCCCTGTCGGGGCATTTCTGTGATTGAGCGAGGCTTTGACGCAGAACGAACCCGAACGGGAAACAGCATGGAATCTACTGAAATGATGACTCTACAGTTTACGATCCCTGGACCTCCCGTCGGCAAGGGCAGACCTAGGTTCAGCAGCGCAGGCGGCAAGCCTAGGAGCTATACACCGGCTGTCACCAGAGACTACGAAGCGCTGATCGCAGCTCGAGCAGCAGAAGCAATGCACGGTCACCCACCGTTGCAGACTCCACTGACGGTCTACATTTATGCCCATATGGGTATACCCCTGAGCTGGTCCAAAGCGAAGCGTCAGGCAGCGCTAGAGGGCGACATTTACCCAGCACGACCAGACGTGGACAACATTGCAAAGACTGTCCTAGATGGCATGAATGAGGTCGTTTACGCCGACGATGCTCAGGTAACGTACCTCAAGGTTTCAAAGAAATATTCTGAGGAAGGATCGGTCACCGTCTGGATTTCGGAGAACCTGAGATGAGCAAAGCAAACAGGAATCTGGAAGCAAAAAGAAGAATGGAACAATGGCCCTACGTTGAAATAAATCAACATGAAGAAAGGCTCAGAGATTATACTAAAGAGGAAAAGGAGATCATTAAAAGACTCAGAAAAGAAGCCGAAGAATCACTCAAAATGCCGTCCGCAGACCAGTGATTGCCCTGTGGATAACTCTGTGGATAACTACCCCAAATCTGTGGATAACCCTGTGGATAACCCTGTGGATAACTTTTCTTCATATACGTGCGCGCGTAGAGATCTAAGACTAAGATCTAAGACTAAGATCTAAGACTTAGAGAGCTAAGACTAAGATCTAAGGATAAGATCTATGACTAAGATGAAAGACTTTATATTTACATTTACTAAAGAAATAAGAGGAGGTTTAAAAAAAATAAAAGGTGCACAAATAAGCAGCAGCCTGGTCAATCAATTGATTGCTCTGGACATGACGTCAGCGCAATTGCAAACGGGCATCGAATCGGTCATCAGACGCCGAATTGCTGCCAAACAACCCGAGGTCGAAACAATGGAAGAGCTTTTATCCGAAGTTGTGACAGACCAAATCTTAAGAAACAATTGTAAGTAATTAGGAGTTTAAATTGAATAAACCTCAAGCAGCCAAATCGACATATGAGCAAAAGCCTGGTAAGGGCGCTGCATTTCCTAATGACAAAAAGGTCGAAGATTGGCACGCCGATTACAAAGGTCGGGTTTGTTTGCCAGACGGCTCAATGCACTGGCTCGACGTCACGATTAAGACCGCTGCCAGCGGGATGCAATACGCTGCCGTGACCATCGGAAACCCCTGCGAACCGTCGACCGCGGTCGACCATGGCCCAAAAAGGCACCCAGACGGGCACAGGAGCGGCTTTCAGCAGGCAGGTGAGGCTACCCTACCAAGTAGGATGCAAAACGCGCCTAAGGCCCGCGCAGCGGCTATCGTTGAAGATCTGGATTCTGACATCCCTTTTAATTAGAACTGGTCTATAATGGTCGTACAACCAGCACAGGGGTACGGCATGACTAGTTCAAAAGAGTGTTTTAAGTGCAAGACCGTCAAGCCTTTGACAGGCTTTTACAAGCATCACGCAATGGCAGACGGTCATCTAAACAAATGCAAGGAGTGCACAAAAAATGATGTTACAGAACACAGAAGCAAAAACATTGAAAAAATTCGTGAATACGATAGGCAAAGAGGCAAAAACGCAGACAGAATTAAACTCAGCACAGAACTCACTAAAATTTGGAGGCAGGAAGATAGACGTAGATTATCTGCTCACAACAAAGTTGCGCGGGCTATTAAAAGCGGACAAATTTTGAGAAGCCCTTGCGTAAGATGCGGAGCAATCAAATCAGTTGCTCATCATGAGGACTACGACAAGCCGCTCGACGTTATGTGGCTTTGTCAACCTTGTCACAAACAAAGACATAAAGAGATAAACGCAAAATGAAATTTGATTTCACCCCAACCGAGATTGTTTCTAAGCATGGCGCAATGACAACGCTGCAATGCTTAGAGTATTTCCCTGGTGCAACTAAAAAGCTCATTGATGCAAAGCTGCGGCAAGCATTCCGCGTTGGAAAGCTCAAGCGTCGCATCGATGGGTCGTGCAGCTCTAATCGAGCGTCCTATATCTATTACGACGCTCATTCACAGAATGGCAGCGCTGAGCCAGAGCACTACATCATTCTTCGCACGCTTGGCAAACCACTGGAGAGCGCTTGTGAAATTTACTAATGGACGGTTTGTCTACCGGGGCGAAGATGCTGAGGTCATGCCGACCGACGTTCAGCCGGTGTTCTTTCTTGGCAAAGCCATGTACGTGCCTCACTTCGTCACTCCGCATATCTGGGTGACGTTTGGTGGCGCAACCCTGACAACCAAGAACCTGCTCGAGCGCAACTCAAACATTGGAACGGCTTACCTATGGGTTAGACCATGGATCGAGAAAATGTTTAAGGGTAAAGATATTTTTACAATGAAAGAACTGGAATTAAAAGGAGTGTTATCTAAATGACTTATAAAATAGGAGAGTCAATCGCTAACATTCAGATAAATGTCAGCGAATTGCAGAAAGAGTGCGCCATGTTCAGCATGGAGCTTGTCAAAGTGATCAATCTTGCCAAACAAATCAAATCAGATGCATCGGTCTTGATTGGCGAATTCGGGGGCGACAATGAATCCGACGATGGAAGAGCAAGCGGCAGAACTGCCCAAGCAAGAATGTCAACCGGGCCTACCTGCGGAACCTGTCGATATTGGAACGATATTGATAGAGATGGGGAAGGCTCATTTGAGGGAGAGTGTCGACGTCGATCTCCAAAATTGGTGCTAGACGACGGTTTAGAATCTGCCATTTGGCCGCCTGTAGACAAAATTCAATGGTGCGGCGAATATGCACTGGATTACTACTCATGAAGCACGACCCAGTAAACCATCCTGACCACTACACTCAGCATCCAAGCGGCGTGGAATGCATTCAGATCACCGAGCATATGTCGTTCAACTTGGGCAACGCGATCAAATACATCTGGCGGGCAGACCTCAAGGCAGGGATGCAAGACCTTGAGAAAGCACGCTGGTATTTAGACCGGGAGATCCAGCGCAGAAAGCTTGCACTGGATATGCCGATATTTCAGAACGGCAAGTTTCCGTCTGACAAAACTGTTTGACACACTTGCAAGAACAGTGTTAAAACGCGCATGATTGGGTCCGGGCGCACTCCTCGCCATTCCATTGCCCAATTGGGCGACTTGGGGTTGCCCTTATTTTTTGGTGGTCTGAATGGAAAATGAAGCTAGCGCTTTTGTCTCGGTGCTCTTGCACTCGGGCACCAATGCGCATCTGCTGCATTGGACTACCAAATCCTATGCCGCTCATCAGGCTCTGGGAGAGTATTATCAGCAGATCCCAGAGCTGGTTGATCAGTTGGCTGAAGCCTATATGGGCCGATATGGGCAGTTTAAGAGCTTCCCTGACGATTACTATCTGCCGACTGATGATCCTGCCGAGTACCTCGAGGGGATCAAGTATTTTGTGCAAGACTCCCGAGAGGTTATGCCTCAAGACACCGAGCTACAAAATCTGATCGATGAGATTGCACAACTCATTGATTCGACTCTCTTTAAACTCAAATTCCTCAAGTAAGGATAGACCATGAAATCCAAAGATTCAGCAACCAAGCAGCCAGCCGGTTACGGCTTTGGCTCCAGCGCTAAGGTTCCCGCAGGCGTTTTCAAACAAGAGAAAACCGGCGAGCGTAGCGAGCGCATGGTCAACGGCGTCGGCATGGGCGAAGCTGATATGACCGGCAAAGACAAGCAATTCAACACCGGCGTGACCTCGGGCGTCTGCTACACCCATGACCGCAAGTCGTATCAGAAATGATTCGACCCCTGCGTGACTTCATCACCGTGCAACCGTCGGTCAGGAAGCTGTCCGACGTAATTCACGTCACCAACAAGGAACCTTTTAACGAAGGGCGCATTGTGGCCGTTGGCCCCAACGTCCGAGAGGCGAAGGTTGGTGACTGGATTAAGTACGGGAACGGCGATTATCTAAACTGGCCGACGCACAATAAAGACGGCCAGGACTATCAAATCATCCAAGAGGCCGACGTCTGCGCGGTCGTTGAAGAGGAAACAGCATGAGCAATTCCATTGCAACCGGCGTCGCTTACGCCGATCCAGAGTTCACCACGTGCTACGTGAGTCAAGAGTTTGGCTACACGCCTGCGGCGCAGGGCGCGGTCACGCAGCTCACCAGTAAGTCGACTGCTGTCACGCTCAACAAGAGCATGGGCCGCATTACGATGAACAACGCTTCGCTGGCGTCACAGACCAACGTCGTATTCCGGTTGAACAACAGTTCTATCAGCGACAATGACGTTGTGTTAGTCAGCATTTCCGGTGGCGTTGCAACGCCTGGCTCTTATTGGCCCTACGTTGCAGACCAAGAGTCTGGTTACGCAACCATCGGTCTGTTTAACAACACTGGCGGCCCATTGACGGAAGCTGTTGTCATCAACTTCGTTGTGATCCACGGCGCGAGCTGATCATGCCGCTCAAAAAATCAACGTCTGAGAAGGCGTTTAAAGAGAATATCAAGGCCGAGGTCAAAGCTGGGAAACCAGTGAAACAGGCGGTCGCAATTGCGTACTCTGAAAAGCGTGCAGCAGCGGCGAAAAAGAAGTGAAAGTAGAACAGCGCAAAATTGAAGCGCTGATCCCATACGTCAACAACTCTCGGACGCACAGTGATGAGCAGGTTGCTCAAATTGCTGCCAGCGTTCGGGAGTTTGGTTGGACCAACCCAATCCTGGTTGACGGACAAAACGGCATTATTGCCGGTCACGGGCGTTTAGCGGCAGCTCGCAAGCTCGGGTTGACCGAGGTCCCAGTCATCGTGCTGGACCATCTAACAGAGGCGCAAAAGAAAGCGCTGGTTATTGCCGACAACAAGCTCGCATCCAATGCTGGATGGGACGATGAAATGCTGCGGCTTGAACTGGGCGATCTGCAAGAGATGGGTTTTGACGCCACAATTGCTGGCTTCACGACCGAGGAATTGGATGCGCTGCTGAACGTCACAGAAGGCACGGACGGATTGACCGACGAGGACGACGTGCCAGAGGTTCCAGAAGAGCCTACAACGCGACTGGGCGACGTTTGGATATTAGGCAAGCACCGATTAATGTGTGGCGATTCTACGTCGATTGATGATATGCAAAAGCTAACTGATAATCAGTTGGTTGATATGTGGCTGACCGATCCTCCGTACAACGTGGATATGACGGCTAAAAACGAAATGCTGGAGAAAGCCGGAAAAGCTAGAAAAGACAAAACGAGCTTTGGGATTGCCAACGATTCGATGAGCGATGAAAAATTCCGTGAATTTTTACGGGATTCTTATGTCACCGCGGACACGGTTTTGAAACCCGGAGCGGTTTTTTATATTTGGCATGCAGACTCAGAAGGTTATAACTTTCGAGGCGCTGCAAAGGACGCTGGATGGAAAATCCGTCAGTGTTTAATTTGGAAAAAAAGTGTTTTTGCAATTGGTCGACAAGATTATCATTGGAAACACGAACCTTGTTTGTATGGATGGAAAGATGGATCGTCTCATCTTTGGGCGTCCGATCGGAAGCAAACAACAATCTTGGAATTTGATAAGCCATCACGCAGCGGCGAACATCCGACCATGAAGCCGGTTGGGTTGTTTGAGTATCAAATGCTCAACAACACCAAAGGCGGCGACATTGTGTTGGATTCTTTTGGCGGCAGCGGAACAACCATGATCGCCGCGGAAAAGAATGGGCGTCGTTGCTATTTGATGGAGCTTGACCCGAAGTATTGCGACGTGATAGTAAAGCGCTGGCAGGAGTTTACTGGCAAGGCAGCAACCCACGCAGAATCGGGAATTCCTTTCGATTCAATGATTAACACTTTGACGCAATAAAAATGCTACCGCACGAGCCAACCGATAAAACACGTGCACAGGTCCAGCAGGCCAGCGGTCTTGGCTTGCCTCATGACCAGATCGCGTCACTGATTGGCGTTAGCGACGTGACGCTTCGCAAGTATTACGGCACTGAGCTGGCGCTTGGGAAGGCGACTGCCTGCGCGAACATGGCCAAGACTCTGTACAACAAAGCGCTGACTGGCGACACCACGGCAATGATCTGGTGGACCAAAGCTCAGATGGGCTGGGGAGAACGCAATACAACCGTGCTGAGCAATCCAGACGGATCGCCGGTCGAGGGCATCAAAGTTACTTTTGTCAAGCCAAGTGAATGAGCTTAGCAATGCCGTTGCCAATGCCGAGTTTCCTGCGAAGCTATCGGTACTCTTTGACAAGCATCGCTATAAAGTAACTTTTGGCGGTCGTGGTGGCGGTAAGTCCTGGGCGATTGCTCGAGCGCTGCTGATCATTGGGGCATCAAAGCCAACGCGCATTCTTTGCGCTCGGGAATTCCAGACATCAATCCGAGACTCTGTGCATAAACTTTTATGCGACCAGATTGACTCATTGCGATTGAATGGATTCTACGAAATAACCCAGACATCAATCAGAGCCAAAAACGGCTCTGAATTCTTCTTTGTTGGACTTAAAAACAATGTCTCAAACATCAAATCGTTTGAGGGCGTTGACATTTGCTGGGTTGAAGAAGCTCAGTCAGTATCCAAAATGTCTTGGAATGTGCTGATCCCAACAATCCGTAAGCAAGACTCGGAGATCTGGATCAGCTTTAACCCGGAGCTCGAGACAGATGAGACGTTCCAGCGTTTTGTGGTCAATCCTCCTGCTGACTGTGTTGTTACCAAGATTAATTGGTCTGATAACCCTTGGTTTCCAGAAACCTTACGTGCCGAAAAAGACGCACTCAAGGATCGTGACCTAGAGGCTTATAACACCGTCTGGGAAGGCATCTGTCGGCAGACTGTCGACGGCGCAGTGTTTGCCAGAGAGATGCAAGACGCAGAGCTTCAGGGGCGCATTGGAAGGGTTCCTTTCGATCCTAGCAAGCCTGTTCACGCTGTGTTTGACCTCGGCTGGTCTGATGCCACGGCTATTTGGTTTCTCCAGTTTGTCGGCATGGAAACGCGCTTGTTGCGTTACATCGAGGACAATCAAAAGACCATCAGCTATTACCTAGCGCAGTTACAGACCTTTGGATACCATTACGACACTTTGTGGCTTCCGCACGACGCTGAGAATAAAACACTTGCAGCGGCTGGCAAATCCATAGAAGAGATCGTAAGAGCTGCGGGTTATAAGACCCGAATTATTCCAAGGGTTCCTGTTGCTGACTCTATCAATGCTGCGCGAACTATTTTCAGTAACTGCTGGTTCGACCGAGAAGCCTGCGCGGAAGGTCTCACCTGTCTGCGCCATTACCGCTACGAGGTCGATCCGGAGACGGGTGGATTCTCCAAGTCTCCACTTCATGACCATTATTCGCACGGCGCTGACGCGTTTAGATACATCGGACTGATGGTCAACGAACCCAAAGCACGCAAGAAACAACAGACGTTTACGCTACCGACAAACTGGATGAGCTGACATGGCAAATTATCAAAACGAAGGCGAAGATCCACGCATTGCTGATGCGATGAAGTTTTTGCGCCTGGCAAACGAAGCCGATAGCGTCAACCGGTCGGATGCGCTGGACGATCTGCGCTTTGTCTCAGGCGACCAGTGGCCAGTCGAGATCCAAAACAGCCGCAACCTCGAGGCTCGACCCTGCCTGACGATCAACAAGCTCGATGCGTACTGCCGGCAGATCGCTAACCAGCAGCGTCAGCAGCGACCGCGCATCAAAGTGCATCCATGCAACAGCTATGCAGACAAAGAGACTGCCGAGGTTGTCGAGGGGATCTGTCGGCACATTGAGATCAACAGCGACGCTGACAGCGCTTACGACAAGGCGTTTGAGTACGCTGTGCGCATGGGTTGGGGTTACTGGCGTGTAGTGACTGACTACACGTCGCCTGACAGCTTTGATCAAGAGATTTACATCGAGCCCATTGAGAACCCGTTTAGCGTCTACTTCGACCCCAATAGCACGGCGTTAGACGGCTCGGACCAAGAACGTTGCCTGATCACTACGATCATGAGCAAAGATAAGTTTCGGGAGATGTACCCGAATGCTGACGATGGCGGGAATTTCAGCGCTAGAGGCAGCGGCGACAGCAACCCTGAATGGGTGACCAAGGAAGATGTTCGGATCGCTGAATACTTCTACATTGAGCGCACGCCTGCCAAGCTCTACCTTTTGAACGACAAATCCCGTCTTTTCAAAGATCAGCTTCCGAGCAAGGAGTTTATGGCCCAACATGGGCTCGAGATCGTGGGCGAGCGCGACAGTTACAAGAAAGTGGTCAAGTGGTGCAAGCTCACCGCCATGGAAATCCTTGAAGAGCGCGATTGGCCAGGCAAGTTTATCCCTGTCGTGCCGGTTTATGGCGGTCGGATCGTGATTGACAGCAAGTCGATCAAGTACGGGCTGGTGCGCTATGCCAAGGATCCCCAGAAGATGTACAACTTCTGGCAGACCTCCATGACCGAGGCGATTGCGCTCGCACCAAAAGCCAAGTGGCTGCTGGCCGAAGGGCAAGACGAAGGGCACGAAACAGAATGGGCTGCGGCTAACATCAAAGCCACGCCTGTGCTGCGCTACAAGCAGACTGACATCGAAGGACGTCAGGCTCCGGTTCCGACCCGTCTGCAACCCGAGCCACCTCCTGCCGGCATCATGGCTGCGGCAGAGTCGGTCAGCAACGATTTACAGCAGGTCGTAGGCATTTTCGACCCGAGCCAATTGCCGACTGGCAACATCAGCGGAAAAGCGCTGAACGGTCAGCAGCAGCAAGTGGATATGACGAATTATCACTACTACGATAATTTGACCAAATCCATTGCCCAGACGGGTCGCATCATCCTTGATCTGATTCCCAAGATCTATGACAGCGAGCGCGTGATGCGCATCATTGGCGTTGATGGCAAGCCAGATCTGATCACGATCAATGAAGCAACCCAAGTTGGGCGGGTTTTGAATGACGTCACGGTCGGAGAGTACGACGTCTCAATGGACACAGGCCCAGGCTATGCCAGCCGGCGCATTCAGGCGGTCGACGCAATGATGCCGCTCATTGGCTCGAGCCCGGAGCTGTTCCAGGCTGCTGGCGATCTGGTGTTTCGACAGATGGACTTCCCTGGTGCCGAGATCATTGCCGACCGGCTGGCAGCGGTTAACCCGTTGGCGCAGATTGACGAGAAGTCAGACATTTCGCCGCAAGTCCAAATGCAGCTAGCGCAGGCCAAACAGCAAATGCAGATGATGCAGCAGCAGATGCAGGCTATGCAGCTTGAAATCAGCAACCGTGGCCAGGTTGCGCAGATCAAAGAGGATGGCGCAACCAAACGCAAGCTCATGGAAGTCACCGCCAAGGCGCACAACACTGAGACAATGGCCGAGGTTAAAGTCAACGACCAAAATACTCGAGCAATTACAAGTCAGAACAAGACCGAGATTGACGCATTGGTTGACCTATTGGTTCACAATATGCCGATTGACGTGCTTGCGCGGGAAATTGAGCGCAGAAATATGGAGCAAATGGCTGTCGCTCGGTATGCCGTACAAGACATTGATCAAGGACAAAACCCGTTTATGCAATAGTCTTTGACACGGATTGCCATTTGCGATATACAAGCGATGTCGTACCGGCGCGTCTCACCGGGTATATCCGTGGTAATCCATGTCAGCAGAGCC
>VFSW01001483.1_pt1 | contig 35835 bp, 27 predicted proteins | sample 5358111 | NCBI WGS metagenome assembly VFSW01 (sample SAMN11554181, study PRJNA540505) | mine drainage metagenome | isolation source: sediment from site ElyBrook_90M | place: USA: Ely Copper Mine, Vershire, VT | collected 2017 | reverse complement strand
CGAAGGCACGGGGCGCCACGGCTCCGGACAACTCGGCACATAAGCATAATATCCTTTTGCAGAATCGCAGTAAAACCACCCCGCTGCGGCAGGCTGGACGGGCGTGGGCTCGGTATAGACCGGATAGGTTTGCTGATATACCGGGTAGGGATAAGGGTAAGCATAGGGATATGGGTAGGGATAACGGTATGGATAGGCCAAGCTGTAGCCTATCATTCCGCCGATCAGCGCAGGGCCAACCCAGCCGCCATCCCATCCGCGTTCATGCCAGCCTACGCCTCTGCCGTGCCATCCGCCACGATCGGCATAGGCCGGCGAGATGGACAGCAGTGCGAGCAATAAAACCGATACCTTTTTCATGATGCGCCCTTTCTGTGAGCTTGCCTGATCCCGGGTTAAAAAAGTCCATGCGTCGCACGGTTTTTCAGGCTTTCGTTTCTGACTGCAACCGGTCATGCAGAGTTCCATCATTCATCGGCTTTGATCGCCAGGATGCCGTGGGCATTTAGCTGATAGAATCCTGCCGCGACCCTGATCTTAAACTCGGTACTAATTGATGTTCGAAAGCCAGCTTCCAAAAATTGTCGACATTGCCCATGATGCAGGATGTGCGATCATGGAAATTTATGCAGATCCTGCCATGCAAGTATTAACGAAGGCGGACAGTTCTCCGTTGACACAGGCGGATCTGGCGTCCGACCGGGTGATTGGCCAAGGGTTGTCAGAACTTGCGCTTGCGCCGGTGCTCTCCGAGGAATCGGCTGCGACAGACTATGCCCAGCGCTGCAACTGGCCGCGCTTCTGGCTGGTGGATCCGTTGGATGGCACGAAGGAGTTCGTCAAGCGCAATGGCGAGTTCACCGTCAACATCGCGCTGGTTGAAAACGGAGAACCGGTGCTGGGTGTCGTCTATGCGCCTGTCCTTGGCGTCTGTTATTTCGCGGCGCGCGGCGCGGGCGCATTCGTTAAGCGCGGCGGCGTGGTGCAAAAGATCCATGTCAGGGAATGCATGCCGGGTGAGCCCATCAGGGTGGTTGCGAGCCGCTCGCACAGCGATGCAAGAAACAGTGCGCTGCTTGATGAACTGGGCGAACATCAGTGCATCAGTATGGGCAGTTCCTTGAAGTTATGCCTGGTCGCCGAAGGAAAGGCTCACTTGTATCCGCGGCTCGGGCCCACCATGGAGTGGGATACTGCGGCCGCACATGCGATAGTGAAGGAGGCGGGCGGCAGGGTGTGCGATCTTCATGGCGCAGAACTCGTCTATAACAAGGCCGATTTGCACAATCCCGAATTCTTCGTGTTTTCTGCGCAAGATCATGCGCTGTTCGAAAAGATACAGGATGCGGTATAGGGCTGTGCTTTTCTAGCCGTGCAGGTTCAACATGACGGGCTGAACCGGGGTAATGGTTCCGATTTCGCTGTAAACCGGGGTCTTGGGAGCGGGGCCTTTGTCATGCGGCTTTGCCATGTCGAAGATTCCGTCAATCACATGGTAGGAGGCGATCGCTGCCGCGACTGCGGGATCGGCCGAATTGACTGTGATCGGACCGGGTGGATTGACGTTCATTGCTTGTGCAGCAGCGGTTACGGGAGTCGCAATTGTACTGGCGATAGCGGTCGCCGCAGTCGTCGTCGCGGGAACGGTGGTCACAGTTGTACTGGCAGGCGACGACGTAATCGCAGTTGGCGTTGCGGGAGTTGTGGCAGACTGGGTTGACGCGGCAGGTGTTGTGACAGCCGTGCCCGCGGCAGGCGCGGGTGCAACGGCAGAGGCAGCCGGCAGAGGCAGTTGCGAGAGGCTGTTGAGCTGGGCCGAGAGTGCAGTGAACTGCGCTGCAAACTGTCCGGTAGAGAGTGCTGCCTGAGCTAGCAGGGAAACCGTTCCGGAAGGATTTGCGATGAATGCGGCTTGCAGTGCCTGATAGTCTACGGTGAGCTCTCCGGTTGTCAGCGAAATGCCTATTGCAGAGAGACCTGATATATTGAGGCTTGTGCTCAAGGCCTGAACAAACGGAAGGTCGAGCGCCCCGCTTGCCGAGCTTTGCAGTATGCCGCTTTGCAGGAAATTGTTGTATGCATCCGCAAAGTATTGCGTTGCAACAGTGACCGCTGCGAAATCGTTCGTTGAGGCGGCTGCCTCAAACAGGGTGGAGGCCGAAAGCAGCCTCCCCGCAGCAGAAATGTCCACGGTGTCGGAGAGACTTGCAGGCGCTGAGGGCGAATAGATCTGCGTGCCGATGGCGGCAACGGATTCGAGGCCTGATGGCGCATTGACGGGTGAGATGTCCATGATCTGCAAGGTCTGTTGGATGGCCAAAACCCTATGCCTGTTTTCTGAGTTTGTCAAGCAGTATTTACGCCAGCCAGTGGCCATCCTGATAGATCATTTTGTCATCCAGAAAAACCGGTCCGGGGGCTGCAAACACATCGACATGGAATCTCGCGGCCGACTTTTTGATGTTGGGTTTGTCGTAGCTGCCGTGCTTGGCGCCCAGGGACATATGCACGCCGCACATGCGCTCAAATGTGCCGATGTCGCTCACCGTCCTGTCCTGCGTATAGGATCTGTTCAGGCCAAATCCCAGTTCGCGCAGCCAGACAACGCCTTCCTGTGCGCGTATGCTGGAGAGCACCCGGTCGAACTCGGGCGTGGAATCGAGCGTGTCGACAACGCAGCCCTTGCAGATGATGAGCGTGATGGGTTGATCGGGCTTGTTGACGGTGAAGCTGGTGTCGCCGAAGATCGAGATGCGCACCCGGCCATTGACTGCCTCGAGGTCTTTCGATTCGGTGAACACTTCGCCGATCGGAAACTGGCCGCCGACATTGTGCATGTTGCTGTAGTCGCCCACATTGAGTTTGGCCGGCTCGAAGCCTGCGGAGAAGATGAGACGCTCGCCGCCGCTGTCTATGATGCCGGTATTTGCAGCGTCGATGCGCGCCTTCAACGCATGGCCGAGATTCCGGTAGTAAGCGGGATCGTAGGCCAGAGATTCGATGTAGATCAATGCCTCGGCGCCCGGCATGCGCGACAGGTGCGGGTGTTCGATCACCTTGAGCTTGCGTTTGAATAGCTCGACGCGCAGGCGGAATGCATCCAGACGAAAGCTGGTGGACTGGATCAGTACGACCAGGTCGCCGGGAGAGAGTCCTGCGAGTGCCGCGAGCACTGCATCGGCAGAGACGTTGTCAAAGTCGATGAAGGTCGCATCCGGCAGGCAACGTCGGTACGCTTGGGTCAAAGCAAGGGCAAGATCGCATTGCCCGTCCCAGACCACGAGCGCGGATTGGGTGTGCTGGATCGCAAATGTCAGAATGTTGCGCAGATTTTTTTCTGCTTCGCCTATGGCGGTGTCGGGTAGGCTCATATCTCACTTCCGCTGACCCGGAACCATCCGGCGATGCTGCGCCGGGTGTTCTGCGAGATCAGCACCTCATGGGGAAAATGTTCGCTTAGGAAAATGATCATGGTGCCGTATCTTGGCGCAACGGTTTCAAGTATTTCACCGTTGGAATCATACAGCACAAGCTCTCCGCCATCGTACTTCTGCCAGCCTTCATTCAGGTAGAGCACGGTCGAGAGCACGCGGTTCTTTTTTCCGGCGAGCACATCGGTATGCTTCGCATAGCCCATGCCCTTTTCATAGATTGCATAGTGGCATTCGTAATCGAAAAGTCCGAGAAAAAGCCTCCCATTGAGCCCGAGCCTGAGTTCTTCCATCAGCGCGAGATAAGCCGCGTCCGTGCTGTGCGTGTCGACAAGCCAGGAGATCACATCTCCCCGTACCGAGGATATCCTTTGCCTGGCCGATCCTCTTCCTATCCGGGCAGCCTGAAATCTTGAAGGATCATCATTCTGGCAGCGTGCGAAGAGCCTGTCTTGCAGAATATCGGATAGGGGTTTTTCAAGGACGATATAGCCATGCTGAGCAAGTTGTCCGGCAATTTCTGGTATGTCCATCTCGGGTGATATGCAGCCGATTGTTCGGGGTGAAGTGGCTGATTCTACCCGTTTTGACCGCACTTGTGAGCGCTGCATTCAGGGCGTAGAATTCAATGACAGTCTGTTTGCAGGGAGGCTTGCTATGAAGAAGAAGTCTTTGCCCTTGGGCAGCGTCTATCGCCTGCTTGAGCCGGGTCCTGTTGTGCTGGTTTCGACCCTGGGTGTGCGCCGCGCAAACATCATGACGATGTCGTGGCATACGATGATGGAGTTTGTGCCGCCCCTGATTGGCTGCGTGATCAGTAACCGCAATTACAGCTTCGACATCATCAATGAAACCCGCGAGTGCGTGATCAACATTCCGACGGTCGAACTCGCGAAGCAGGTGGTAGGCTGTGGCAATTGCTCGGGACGCAGGACAGACAAGTTCAGGAAATTCGGGTTGACGCCGGTTGCGGCATCGGTTGTCGCAGCGCCGCTGATCGAAGAGTGCTATGCCAGTCTCGAGTGCAGGATTGCAGATGATGCGATGGTCGAAAAATATAATTTTTTCGTGTTTGAAGTGGTCAAGGCCTGGGTGGATGCGGCCAAAAAGACGCCCCAGACGATGCATCACAGGGGTATGGGCAGGTTCATGGTCGCGGGAGATATGATATCTTTGCCTTCAAAGATGAAATAGGCCGCGTTTGTGAATGGGTATATACTGTTTAAAGTACACTACGGAGGAAACATGATCATGAAGAAACAAATTATTGTCGCGCTGCTGTTTGCCTGTTCTGCATCCCTTGCATTCGCAGCGCCTGCGAAGAAGACCGTGGGCAAGACTGCCTGTGATGATCAATACCACGATCAATACCATGATCATTATCGTGGCATGATGGGCGGGCAAGGCATGATGATGGATGCGGGGATATACCACATGCTGAATTTGAACGCGGATCAGCAAGCCAAAATCAGCACGCTTTCCGACCAATTCAATCACGACAATTGGGCGAAACAGGGGATGATCAACGACGAGTCGGCAAAGCTTCGCGATCTTTACGGGGCGGACAAACGCGATCCGGCTGCGATAGGCGAAGAATACAAGAAGATATTCGATTTGAAGCGCCAGATGATAGAGGCCTATCTCACCGTACAGAACCAGATCGATGATGTGCTGACGCCCGAACAGCGCGCGCAGATGAAGGCGCTTTACCAACATCACATGAGATAGCGTTGGCAGGCCGGGCGCGTGGCTCGGCTGGAGGGAATTATGTTCGGACGGATGCTGTTCTTGTTGCTGTTTTCGGCGAGTGCGCTGGCGGAGGGCATGGCTGCGCCCGATGCGGTCGTCAAGCAAATGGTGGACGAGGTTCTGACGCCGATCAAGCGCGATCAGCAGATCACGCACGATCCCAAGAGGATGGATGCGCTGGTCGATGCGAGCGTCTTTCCGCGGCTTGATTTCGTGCGCTTAAGCAGGCTTACGGTCGGAAAAAAATATTGGGGATCGGCCTCGCCTTTGGCCAGGGAACAACTGGTCGGGGAATATCACACCTTCCTGCTTCACGTGTTTGCCGACGTGATCGCGCAGTACACGGACCAGAAGATACTGTATCTCCCGTTCAAGATGCGACCTGATGCGAAAGACGTGAAGGTCAAGACCGTCGTCATGGATCCGCGCGACGAATCAACGGAGCTCGATTACAAGCTCGAGAAAATGGATGCAGGCTGGCTGATCTATGATCTGGACATCGACAACATGAGTGTGGTCAGAATCTATCATTCGAATTTCAGCGCGACCCTCTCGCAGGGCGGCGTAAGCGAGCTTGTCAGGGTGCTGCACGAGAAGAACCTGAAAGTCGAAGCATCCAGGGGGAGTTGAGGGTTTTCAAGCCCTGGTCAGATGCCGATCAGTTGCAGCAGGCGCGCGTTGGATACCGAAAGCTTGTCGTTGAGTGAGCGCAGGAATGCGCGGTCCATGCGGAGGCCTACCTCATTCGAGAAAGCCTCCAGCCTCTCCTTGGAGATTTCCAGCGCGATTACCTCGCCTTGCGCCGCGACAGTGGCCCCTCTGATCGGGCTTCCGTTGTACAGGCAGGCATTCTCGCCGACGCAATCGCCGGCCTGTATGAGATTGAGCAGGCGATTCTGCTTGGAGACGGCCACGCTGCCCTTGAGCAAAATATAAAACGAGAAGCCATGATCGCCATCGCGTATCAACTGTTCGCCGTGCCCGAAGGTACGCGGTTCTGAGGCGCGCAACACTTCCCATATCTCCACGGTCAGGAAATCCTTGAAGAAGAGGCAATGGCTCATGAGATCGAACATCGTCTGCTCGTCCGTCTGATATTCGGCGCGGTATGCACCCGTCGCCGCATACAGGTCGCTTAGGAATTCCTGCCAGTCCTGATAGCGGTCTTCCAGGCTCTTCTGCAGCGCGCGATCCGTGATGCGGATGAGTTCCTTGGGCAGATCCGCACGGCGCATTTCGATGGGCACATGGGGATGATTGACGATCTGGTTGATGGCCGCGTAATTGTCCGTCGCATTGAAGGTGTTGTGTCCGGTCAGAAGCCGATAAAGCACCGCGCCCAGTGAATAGATGTCGCTCTGGTGATTGACGTTCGTGCCGGAGATTTGTTCTGGGGACATGTAGCTTAGACTGCCTGCGCCGGCGATCTGTGTGGTATCCGAATTGAACAGCAGGGCGCAGCCGAAGTCTGCAAGCTTGACCTGCCCATCCACCCGCAGCAAGATGTTCGCGGGTTTGACATCCCTGTGGATGACCCCCATCTGCAGCGCATAATGCAGCGCCTCCGCGACCTGCCTTGTGATATCCATGACCCTGTCGATTGCGAGCAGCTTGTCGGGTGCGGAGTATTTATCCAGAGATTCGCCTTCCACATATTCCATCACGATGTAGGTATTGTCGGCATCTGTTCTGTTCGCCTCGATCAGGGAGACGATGTTGGGGTGCTTCAATTTCCCGCACAGCGAGGACTCGACCGCGAACATCTTGTGTTGCATGCCTATGCTGCATTCCGGTCGCATCTTCTTGATCGCGACGCGCTGATTCGTGTTGACATCCATGGCGAGATAAACGTCGCTGGTCGCCCCCTTGCCCAGCACGCCCAGGATCTTGTATCTGCCCAAATCCGCGATCAGAGGCGTGTTGTGCGCATCGAGTCTGCGGGTTTTTTCGAGTTCGGTTTCAGGCATGGTGCTTCAGGGTGCGGGATTGGGATACTGGCTGTGCACGGATTCGATCTTTTCAAGCAGATCCGAAGAGAGGAAAAGTTCGCTGCTTGAGAGGTTCTCTTCGAGCTGCGCCTCGGTAGTCGCACCCAGGATGACGCTTGCGGAAAACCAGCGGGTGCGGACAAATGCCAGCGCCATTTGGGCCAAGCTGATGCCAGCCTGCTTTGCAATGTCCAGGTAGGCGGCCGTTGCGGCAGGCACGTTGGTCTTCTGGTAACGCTGGCCGAAACCGGGAAACAGCGTGATGCGGCCTGACGCCTTGGGGTCTGACTGATATTTTCCGGTGAGATGCCCGAAGGCCAGGGGGCTGTATGCCAGCAAGCCTACCTTTGCGTGATGACATGCTTCGGACAGGCCGTTCTCGAAAGTGCGGTTCATCAGATGATAGGCGTTCTGGATCGAGACGATGCTCGGCAATTCTGCCTGTTCGGCTTGATGCACGAACTCCGAAATTCCCCACGGCGTCTCGTTGGACAGGCCGATATGCCTTATCTTTCCTGCCTTGACGAGGTCGTTCAGCACAGACAGTTGTTCGGCAACAGGCGTGCTGTCGTGTTCCTGGAAAACGTCATAGCTTGTCTGGCCGAACATCGGCACATAGCGGTCCGGCCAGTGTATCTGGTAGAGGTCGATGTAATCCGTCTGCAGTCGTTGCAGGCTGGCATCGACCGCGGCATTGAGGTGTTCTCGATTGATGCGCGGGCCATTGCGTATCCAGGCGAATCCGCGCGAGGGGCCGGCGATCTTGGTGGCGACGATGAATTGCTCGCGCTTTTGATTCTTGAGCCAGGAGCCGACATGGGATTCCGTGCGCCCCTGCGTTTCCGCGCGCGGCGGTACGGGGTACATTTCTGCGGTGTCGATGAGATTCACCCCGTATGCCGCTGAAATGTCGAGTTGCCGGTGCGCATCCTTTTCGGTGTTCTGTTCGCCGAACGTCATCGTGCCCAGCGACAAGGTCGACACCCTCAAATCGCTGCTGCCCAGTTGCCTGTATTCCATGACCGCTCCCGAATGTAGAGGCTGATATTCTAATCCTTTTGGCGCGCAGCGCTTTTTTTAAAATTCCTTGTGCAGGCGTGCGCCGAAAAACGAGATGGGGCCGCGGTCTGCGTTGTAGGCCGGATTGACGACATACTGGTAGTCTAAAGTCAGCAAGAGATGATCGAGTCCCGGTACTGCATAGGAGTAATAGCTCTCCAGGATCTTCTCGAGGCCGTAATGCGGCAGTTGCCCGTCGCCTATCAGTATGCCCATTCCACCCGCTGCAAAATAACTGCGCGCGGCACCGGACAGACCGTTGGCGACGACCGCAAGGCCCGCCGTGTCGTCTGCATGTCCCCAGCGATTGCCTTTGAGAGACAGCCCTGCTGCGACGGATCTGTTGATTTCGGTGAAGTCAAAGGCTTCCTTGCTGCCTTCGTTCGCACTGGCGCGGGCGAATGCGCCCAGGTCGGATGCAAGCTCCTGTTCCAGATTGAACGCGAAACCGGAGCGCGAGCTGCCGCGTCTGACCAGCGATGTATCGGGCGTGCTGTTAGTCTGCAACGCGAGCTGCAATGCATCGGTATAGCTGCCCATCTTTCCCTGATTGACAAAACCCAGCAGTTTCAATTTGCCGGGGTGGCCTGAAAGCTGGTGGCGTTCCTCGAGCTCGCCCACCCATTCATGCTGTGCAAATGTATGATCCAGCACAGTGGTATTGGGTGTGGTCGAAAGATCGAAGAATCCGCCGCGCACCGTCCACCAGGACTCTGTCCATTCGACGGATGCGCCCTTGGTATAGCCCCATGCGTCCGCCGCATAGTCGAATGCGCCGGAGTCCACGATCGACCAGTTGAAAAAATCCGCACGCGGATCATGCGCATACGCATTGGTGTCGAAGATGTCCACCACGGAAAATTTTCCCAGCGTGAGTGTCACATTGTCGGCAGTCTGGCTGCGCGCCATCTGGTTTGCGGCGGCCGGAATGTCCTGTTCTTCTCCGCCCAGATTGAAGACTTGCCGGTAAAACACGCGCGGCAGGCGCAGATAGGGGTTGTTTGCGCCCACCTTGTAGGCTTCGCCGCTGGGGAAGCCCGCCATGCCCAACGTGTTGCTGAGGCCGAAACCCTGATCGACTTCGGGGTTGATCCAGAGTTCGCCGCTTCCCATGCGCATCCCGGCAAACAGCGTAAGGTCTGTGGTCTCCACGTTGTTGTTATCGGGCTTTAGGCTGTTTTGTCCCTGATAGGGTGAATTGAAGCCTGAGTGAGACTGGCCGACGAAGGTAGCCTGGCCGTAAAAGCCGAATTTATTTTCGGCGACAGGCAGATCGGACATGCCATCGGCTGCTGCGTGAACCATGTAAAATCCGCCAAGCAATGCGGTCAGGAAATACCATGCTGTTTTAGAATGTTGGCCATTTCCAGCGATGCGTTGATTGCGGGAGAACATGATTGTCGCTTGACAGTTAAATCGCAGCATTATACGGGAATATCTTGACGGCAATATTGCGCCTCACTGTCCGCATGCGTAGGAGAAAAAACTGAAGTAAACTGCGCAGCGATATGATTCGTGTATGATTCGTGAGCTATCAAGCTGACCATCGTTGGACCATAATGAGGCGTGTATCCATTGGCAGAACAGACTGTTGAGACTTTGGTGCAAGGCAGGCAGCTTTCGGATTCGCTGCTGCGCGCAATCCTGCAGACGATCCCCGATCTGGTTTGGCTGAAGGACGAGAATGGCGTCTTCATCGCGTGCAACCGGATGTTCGAGCGTTTTTATGGCGCAAGCGAAGCGGATATCGTCGGCAAGACGGATTATGATTTCGTGGATCGCAAGCTGGCCGATTCATTCCGCGAGCATGACCTCATGGCGATGCAGTATGGCAAGGTCGACATCACTGAAAGATGGATCACCTTCGCAGACGACGGGCATCGCGCCTATATCGAGACACTCAAGGCGCCGATGCACGACGGGGAAGGCAGGCTGATCGGCGTGTTGGGCATTGCGCGTGATATGACCGAACACCGTTCAGCCGTAGCCCGAATCAACCGTCTGACACAGCTTTATGCCGCGTTGAGCCAGTGCAATCAGGCCATCGTGCGATTTGTTTCCGAAGTCGAACTTTTTCCGCAGATATGCCGGGACGCCGTGCGCTTTGGCGGCATGAAAATGGCGTGGATAGGCATGCTCGATGAGGCAGATGGCAAAATAAAACCCGTGGCCTTCTATGGCGATGGATCGGAATATCTGGCAGACATCGATATCTCCGTGGATGGCAAGCGCCCTTCAGGGCGCGGCCCTACCGGCGTTGCGATGCGCGAAAACAGGCCGTTCTGGTGCCAGGACTTTTTGCACGATCCTGCAACCGAGGCATGGCATGAAAGGGCGGCGCGTTTCGGTTGGGGATCCTCGGCCTCGCTGCCTTTGCACCGCAATGGTGTTCCAGTGGGTGCTTTCACGCTTTATTCCAATGAGGTCGATGCATTCGACGAAGAGTCGCGCAATCTTCTGGTCGAGATGGCGATGGACATCAGCTTTGCGCTCGACAACTTCGATCGCGAAGCGATGCGCAAACGCATGGAACTGCAGAGCGAAACAGAGCGATCCGTGCTGGAGCAACTGGCTCGCGGCGATGCGCTGCAAATTCTGCTGAACGATTTGGCCAGGAGTTACGAGGGGATGTATCCGGGCATGCTCTGCTCGGTATTGCTGTTGAGTCCCGACGGACAGCATCTTGTACATGGCGCAGCACCCAGTCTGCCCGAGTCTTATATCAATGCTGTCGATGGATCTTTGATCGGAGATCGTGCAGGTTCATGCGGCACCGCAGCTTATAGCGGAAAAATGGTCATTGTCACGGACATCGCAAACGACCCACTCTGGAAGGACTACAGGGAGCTTGCCTTAAATCACGGACTCGGGGCTTGCTGGTCCATCCCTATCCTGTCAACCCAGCAGCAGGTTCTGGGTACTTTTGCGCTTTATTATTCGTTGCCGCGCAGCCCGCAGCCTGCCGAAGTGGTGGCTTTGGAACGGGGCGCGCATATGGCGAGCTTGGCGATTGAGCGCGCGCAAAACGAGGCGCGCATCGTGCAGCTGGCGCATTTCGATGCGCTCACCGGCCTGCCCAACCAGGTGATGCTGAAGGACAGGTTCGCGCATTCCATGAGCATGGCACAGCGCGGAAACACCCAGATGGCGCTGCTGTTCCTGGATCTCGATCATTTCAAGGATGTCAACGACACGCTGGGACACAGGATAGGAGACGAGCTGCTGGTACAGTTGGCAGCCCGTCTGAACAGGCTGTTGCGCGATGAAGATACGCTGTCGCGCATGGGCGGAGACGAGTTCATACTGGTGTTGCCGGTGGCTTCTGCCGATGGCGCGGCGCATGTCGCGGAAAAATTGCTGGAGACGGTGGCCGAGCCCTACCATATCCGGCAGTATGAATTGGTGGTGACGCCATCGGTCGGTATCGCGATGTATCCGGCTGACGGGGCGGATTTCGACAGGCTGTATCAATGCGCGGACGTTGCGATGTATCGCGCGAAGAAGGAAGGGCGCAACTGTTTTCGTTTCTTTACCAGCGAGATGCAGGAACGTTCGGCCAGGCGTCTGCAACTTGAGAATGCGCTGCGCCATGCGTTGGCCCGCGAACAGTTTGAGCTTTATTACCAGCCCCAGATCGCCATTGCGGATGGGCGTATGACCGGTGCGGAAGCCTTGCTGCGCTGGCATCATCCGGAGCTAGGATGGGTTCAGCCTGCGGAATTCATCCCGGTTGCCGAAGAGAGCGGGTTGATCCTGAGCATAGGGGAGTGGGTGCTGCGCCAGGCGATACAGCAGGCCAGGCGCTGGATGGATGCCGGAGAAGAAGCGATCACAGTTGCGGTGAACCTGTCCGCCGTTCAGTTCAGACAGGCGCATCTGCCTGAACTGATCGTAAGGATACTCGAGGAGGCGCAATTGCCGCCGCAATATATCGAACTTGAGCTGACCGAAAGCGTGGCGATGGACGTGCCGCTTGCGGCCATAGCGGTGATGAACGAACTTCGCGCACATGGCATCCGCATGTCGATCGACGACTTTGGCACAGGTTACTCCTCGTTGAGTTACCTGAAAAAATTCAAGATCAACAAGCTCAAGATAGACCAGTCCTTCGTGAGCGGGCTTGCCGAAGATCCAGAAAGTCAGGCGATCGTGACCGCGATCATCATGCTTGCAGAAAGTCTCGGATTTCAGACAATCGCCGAGGGGGTGGAGACAGAAAAACAGCTTGAATTTCTGCGCTCGAAGGGGTGCGGCGAGGTACAGGGTTACTATTTCAGCAAACCGCTGAAGGTCTCCGAGTTCGAGGCATTCATGAGCGGCCAAAAGGCATAAAAGGCCTGGTTTTTTGCGGCTATTCGGCGCTTTGCTTGCCTGAACGTATGATATTTTGCTACCAGGATATCCATACGAATAGGGCAAGCTCATGTCATCCAATCCAAAAATTCGTTTAGTCGACACGGAGAGCGAAGAGTTTCTCGCCCAGTCACAGGCCATACAGGAAGCGCGCGCGCACCAGGAAGCAGAGACTCAGGCGGGGTTTTCCGCCCAGGCCAGGGCTCGTGCCGAGGCGCATGCCCGTGCCATTGCGCAGGCGCGCGTCAAGATGGAAATGGAGCTGATTGCCCAGCTTGAATCCAAATGTCAGGAAGAGACGCGTCTTTTTGAGCTTGCCCAGACGCGCATTGAAGTCGAAAAGCGCCTGTCCCAGGAGATTGCAGAAAAACAGTTGCAGGAAAAACAGCTGATTGCAGAAAATCAGGCAAGGCTGCTGGCCGAGGAGCAGGCAAAGGAGGAATTGACACAGCGCCTGCATGCCGAACAGATGTCCCATGAAGCAACAGAAAAGAAGGTGCAGGCTGAACGCGAATTGCAGGCGCTTCTTGAACAGCAATGCCATGCAGAGCAGGCCGCACACCAGCGGGTCGGGGCGGAGATACGCGCAATAAGGGTCAAGGCCGAGAGACTTCAGGCGCAAGCGGAACTGGCCGCCGCCGAACGCATGGCGACTGAACAGATGCAGCGCAACATGGCCGAAGAGAAGCTGAAGATCGAGGTTCAGCTTGGCGAGACGGCGCGCCAGCGCCTTGAGAGCGAAGCGGAAGTATTGCGTCTTTCGCGCGAAAGGGCTGACAGCGAACAATACGAAATGGAGCAGATCAACAAACGCCTCGAAACGGAACATGAGGCGGCAAGATCCGCAGAGAATCGCATCCGGCTCGAAGAGCAGGCCGCAGCGCTGGCTCAGGAGAAAATCAATTCCGAAGATACGATTGCACGCCTGCAGGAAGAAAAGCTGGCAGAGCAGCAGCGCATCACCGATATCTTAAACGAGAAACGGATTGTGGAGCAAGCCGCGCTCGAGACTGAAAAGTCCAGGGTTCGGGCCGAGTCCGAAGCATTGCGCGAACTTGAAACGAGAAGGCTGGCTGATATTGAAGCCGAAAAGGCGGCACTGGAGAGGGTTGACTCGGATCGGGCGGCAAGCGTGATGGCGCTGCATCGCCGTCAGGCGGATGAGGAGGCGCAGGCCATCGCCGATGAGCGCATGCAGCATGAGCGTCTGGCTTATGAGGCGGCAAAGCAGCGCACCGAAACAGAAGCACAGGCGCGCGCCGAAGCCGAGCGCAAGGAAGCTGCCGAGCGGGAAACGACCCGGCTGCTGCAAAGCCGTGCCGATGCGGACAGGCAGGCCGCAGCCCAGCATGAGGACGCGCATGCCTTGATGGTGCAGGCGGCACATGAGGCGAATGAGAGACTGGAGTGCGAAAACCTGGCTTTCCATGTCGCCGCGCAGAAGCTTGCAAGCGAGCGGGATCTGCTGTTGCTAGCACAGCAGCGCGCAGAGACGGAAATGCAAACGGCGAAGGCGGTGGAGTTGCAGTTGCAGGCCGAAGCGCATGCGATCAGCGCTGCAAGTGAACGCAAGGCCGCAGCGCAACGGGCGCTGCATGAGGCCGAAGAAAAGAGACGTCTGGAAAAGGAGCTCAAAGAGGTCAAGCAGCAGCAGGAACAGGTCGAGGCGACTGCGAGGTTGCATCTGCTGGAAAAACTGCAACTGCAGAATGCTGCGCTGCAATCTGCTCAGTTGAAAGCAGAGGCATTGGGCAGCGAAAAATCGGTTGCCGAGCAGCATCTTCAGGCAGAACAGTCGCTGATATCGACAGTCCGGCAGAAAATCCTTGCCATCGAGCAGGCAGCAGAAGAAACGCTGCGCCGCGTTGCGCTCGAGGAAGAGGAAAGGGGCGTTGCAGCGCTGAAGATTGAAACGGAGACGCGCGCGATCGAAGCGCTCGAAACCACGCTGATGGCTCAGCAGCTTGCCATCGAATCGGATAATCAGCGCATCGCAATGGAAATACGCGCCCAGGAGATCGCCAGGGCAACTTTGCAATTCAACGAGCGCGCGATCAGCGATGCGAAAAACCAGGAGAGGGCTGCGATACGCAGCCAGAACATCGCCAGGCTGCATGCAGAAACGGAGCGGCATGCTTTGGAGCAGAAGGAAGCATACATCCGCGCCGAGGCGCTTGCGACCGCAGTCTTGAACAAGGAGATGCGTGAGGCAAAAGAGGCGCACGACAAGATCATTGCCCGCGTCGAAAAAATGACCCTGCTGCGTGTCGAAGAAGAGAATAAGGCGGCCGAACTCGAACGCGAGCGCATCCGCACCGAAGCGCTTGCATGCGCCGCAGCGCGCAAACATGCCGAGACGGAAAGGGTCGCCACTCAGGTTGCAGAACAAAATGCGCAGATGACATCGCAATTGATAGAGCAGGAAAACCACCGATTGGAACAGCAACGCGCATTGCAGGCCGAGCTCGAACAGCGCGCGGCGCTTGAAGCGCAGGCAGGGGACGCATTGGAGGCCAGGCTTGCCGCAGAACGGCAGGCATGTGCCGCCGAACAGGAGAAGATGGCAGCGGAGCAGGCAGTAGCGCAACGCGTCGAGGAAGTGCTGCTCGCCACCCGGAAGAGGATCGATGAGATCGTCCTCGATGCCGACAGGATCATCGATCAGCGGACCGAGGTGCAGCAGCGTCAAGTTGAAGCGGAACAAGCCAGGCAAAAGGCCGAGCAGCTTGAACTGCATACAGCGAATGAGCTTGCGACAGTTGCCGAGCACGCTGCAAAGGTCGCAGAGCAAAGGCAGTCTGTGCAACAGCAGTTGCTCGAGCGGCAGCATGTGAAGCTTGCTAAGGAACAGGAGCTGCTGGCCGTTGAGGAACAACGCCGCATCGCCCAGGATCAGGCGGTCGTGGAAGTCGAGCAGAAGATCGAAGCGGAAAGAATGGCGATCTCACTGGCGCAGGAGAAAGTGTTGCTGGAAAAGAAGGCGGCCAAGCAGGCGTTGCAACTGGTCAGGTTCGAGGAGGGGGAGGCCCAGAGGCTGTCTGCGGATATAGCGCAGTCGGGCGACCTCATTTCGAGCAAGGCAAGACGACGCAGCGCGGGCTACCTGGTTTCGTTCGCAAAGGCAGCAAGCCTCATGGCTGTGGCATGGATGGGGGCGTATTTTTTTATGCAGGATGCGAAGCCTGCAGCCGCACCGGTTCAGGTTATTAAAGCAGCCGAGCCTGTGATCATGCCGCCGGTCGCATTGAAGCTCTCGACCCAGTTAGCCCAGCCCTAAAGTTTTTCCAGCAGTTCATTTAGGAATCCGCTGGTATCCTGCGGCCTGTCCAGGATATCTCCGCTGATCCAGAACACATCCTCTGCGCGGCTGCCCAGCGTGTTGATCTTCGCGCGATGCAGGCGGATGTCGTGTTTGTCCATGAGCGCTGCGATCTGCGCGAGCAGTCCCGGCCTGTCGCCTGCGATCAGTGTGAGCACATAGAGGCCGCGCTTGTCCCTTGCAATGTTGATCTTGCCTTCGATCGGGAAATGCTTGAGTTGACGGTTGACGCGTCCGGCCGCGACAAGCTCGACCGGCTTGGCCTGTGCGATCCTCTCCGTCAGTTCGAATTCGATGTAGTTCATCAGGTCGCGGTAAGCCATTTCGCTGCGGGTGATTTCCATGACCTGAAAGCTGTTCAGCGCATATCCATGGTGGGTCGTATGGATCTTGGCCTCCACGATGGTGTAGTGCATGCGCGCAAAAAAAGCGCAGATGCGCGCGAACAGCTGGCGCTGATCCGGGCAATAGACCATCACCTGCAGCCCGGTCCCGGCGCGGCTCAAGCGGGTCTTGACGACGGGTGCTGAAGGGTTTGCCAGGTAAGCCAAGAGACGCGTGTGCCAGGCGATTTCCTGCGCCTCGTGATCCAGAAAATAATTGTCGTCGAGCTGCGCCCAGAGCAGCCGGTAGGACTCGGGCGAGATCGCATACAGATTCAGCGTGGCCGCGGCCTGCGCGCGTATCTCGGCGAGATGGTCGATCGCAGCGCCTTCCTTGAGATAGCGATGCGCCAGATGGAACAGGTCCTCCATCAGTTTGGCCTTCCAGGCATTCCATACTTTCGGGCTGGTTCCCTGCACATCTGCGATGGTCAAGAGATAAAGTGCGACCAGATAACGCTCGTTCCTGATTTTTCCGGCGAATGTTGCGATCACTTCGGGGTCGGACAGATCCTGTTTCTGCGCGGTGGCGGAGAGCGTGAGGTGCTGTTCGACCAGCCAGACGATGAGGTCGACGTCGTCGGCGCTGAGCCGGTGCTGCTTGCAGAACAGGCGCGCATCCTTCATGCCGAGTTTGGAATGGTCGCCGCCTCGTCCCTTTGCGATGTCGTGGAAAAGCCCCGCGATATAGAGCACTTCGGGTCTAGCGAATTCGCCCATCAGCCTGTGGCATAGCGGCACCTCATGCGCGTATTTCTCGATCGTGAAACGGCGCAGATTGCGCACCACCATCAGGATGTGCTCGTCCACCGTGAACACGTGAAACAGGTCGTGCTGCATCTGCCCCACGATGCGCCCGAAGGCCGGGATGTAGCGGCCCAGAATGCCGTACTGGCGCATGCGCCTCAACGCATTGTTGATGCCTTTCGGCTGGCGCAGAATCTCCATGAAGCGCGCCCTGTTGACGGGGTTTTTGCGAAACTCCGCATCGATGCGAACTTGCGCACGCCATAGCGCACGCAGCGTTTTTGCGGTGAGGTCAGTCAGTTCCGGATTTTTCTGCATCATCAAGAAGAGCTCGAAAATCGCTTCGGGTTTTTTCTCGAACAACTGCTCGTCGCGTATCTCAAGCAGGTTGCCGATGATGCGAAACCGCTCGTTGAGCGTGCGCTCTGGGGGTTTCTCCTGGAACAGGTAATCGCGCAGATTCTGCAGCAATATCGTGTTGAATTGGCGCACCGCCAGCTTGGTGCGGTAATAGCGCTGCATCAGGTGTTCGCTGGCGCGGCGGTTGGAGGTGGCGGTGATGCCCATCTGTTCTGCGAGTGCGGTCTGAAAATCGAACATCAATCGGTCTTCACGGCGATGTGCGAGATAATGCAGTCTCGTGCGCAGCGTCTTGAGCAGCGTATCGTGCCTTGCGATCTGGCGGGCCTCTGAAATGGTGATCAGGCCAGCTTTAGTAAGCTCGGACCACTTCGTGCCCAGCCCTGCAGCGAGGCTGATCCAGGTGATGGTCTGCAGATCGCGCAAGCCGCCCGGACTCTCCTTGAGATTGGGCTCGAGATTGAAGTCCGCATCGTTGAAGCGCACATGGCGCTGTTGCTGTTCGTTGAGCTTGGCCTTGAAAAATTCCTTGGGATCCATTTGCCGGTTAAGCGCGCGGCGCATCTGATCGAACAGGCTTGCATTGCCAGACAGCAGGCGAGATTCGAGCAGATTGGTCTGTACGGTGATGTCGGAAGATTCCGTCAAGCATTCGGCGACGGTGCGGATGCTGTGGCCGACTTCCAGGCCGATGTCCCAAAGCAGCGCAATCAGCTCATGCAGCTTGGCCTGCAGCGTATCGTCGGGATCCTGGCCTAACAGGATCAGAAGGTCTATGTCGGATTTGGGATAAAGCTCCCCCCGTCCATAACCGCCGACCGCGACGAGCGCGAGATTGGCAGGCAGGTTAAGCTGCTGCCAGATGAGGCAAAGATGCCGGTCTATCAGTTTGCTGTGCGCCTTCAAGAGGCGCGCTGCGTTGCCATCTTTTAAGAATGCCTGCTCGAGATTCTGCCTGTCCTGGCGCAAGGACTCCCGCAGTCTTGCGGTATCGCACTCGGACATGATTCTAGGGCGGCGGCGGGGTGCCGGCGGAGACGGTCAGCACCTCAAAGCCGGTGCCGGTTACGAGTATCGTGTGTTCATATTGCGCGGACAGGCTGTGGTCGCGGGTCACGACGGTCCAGCCGTCGCCAAGCTGCTTGATCTCCTTCTTCCCGGCATTGATCATCGGCTCAATCGTGAACACCATGCCAGCTTCGAGCTTCAAGCCCGTATTGGGGCGGCCATAGTGCAGCACCTGCGGTTCCTCGTGAAATTTTGCGCCGATGCCGTGACCGCAGAATTCGCGCACCACGCTGTAACCCAGCGGCTCGACGAAGCTCTGAATCGCATATCCGATGTCGCCGAGATAGGCACCCGGTTTGACCTTGTTGATGCCGCGCCACATCGCCTGATAGGTGGTCTCGCACAATCTTTTGGCCTGTATCGAAGGCTCGCCGACATAGAACATGCGGCTGCTGTCGCCGTGGTAGCCATCTTTGATCACCGTGATGTCGAGATTGACGATGTCGCCGTTTTTCAAGGCCTTGTCGCTCGGCACGCCGTGGCAGATCTGGTGATTGATCGAGGTGCAGATGGATTTCGGATAGGGTGTATGGCCGCCGGGGGCATAATTCAGCGGCGCGGGGATCGCCTGCTGCACGTTGACGATGAGGTCGTGGCACAGCCTGTCCAGCTCATTGGTGGTCACGCCGGCCTTGACGAAGGGGCCGATGTAATCGAGCACCTCGCTGGTCAGCCTCCCGGCGATGCGCATCTTCTCGATTTCCTGTGGCGTCTTGATGGAAACTGACATGTCTATTCAATCTTTTAAGGTTGATCCAGCATAGCATGAGTCGGTCATTTCCGACAAATTCGTTCGGGAATGGCGCAAGCCTAAACCCCCTGTTTCAGGCTGGCTGAAATGAAGTCATCCAGATCTCCGTCCAGCACGGCCTGCGTGTTGCCCACCTCGTGATTGGTGCGCAAATCCTTGATGCGCGACTGGTCCAGTACATAGGAGCGGATCTGGTGCCCCCAGCCTATGTCGGTCTTGCCGTCTTCCATCGCCTGCTTCTCAGCGTTGCGCTTGCGCAATTCCTCCTCGTACAGGCGCGACTTCAGCATCGCCATCGCCTCTGCGCGGTTGCGGTGCTGGGAGCGATCGTTCTGGCACTGCACCACGATGTTGGTGGGCAGGTGCGTGATGCGCACTGCGGAATCGGTCTTGTTGATGTGCTGTCCGCCGGCTCCCGATGCGCGATAGGTGTCGATGCGCAGATCGGCCGGATTGATCTCGATCTCGATCGAGTCATCCACTTCGGGATAGACGAACACGCTGGAGAACGAGGTGTGGCGGCGGTTGCCGGAATCGAAAGGCGATTTGCGCACCAGACGGTGCACGCCGGTTTCGGTGCGCAGATGGCCGAACGCATATTCGCCGATCACCTTGATGGATGCGCCCTTGATGCCGGCCACTTCGCCGTCGGACTGCTCCAGGATTTCCACCTGGAATCCCTTGCGCTCCGCATAGCGCAGATACATGCGCAACAGCATTGCAGCCCAGTCCTGCGCCTCGGTTCCGCCCGAGCCTGCCTGGATGTCGATGAAGCAGCTGTTCTGATCCATCGGGTGATTGAACATGCGGCGAAATTCCATTTCCGCCACGCGGCGCTCGATGTCCTGAATGTCATCGGCGGTGCTGGTGAGCGAGTCCTCGTCGTTTTCCGCCTGGGACATCTCGAACAGTTCTGCCGCATCCGACAGATCCTGCTGTATCCTGCCAAGTCCCAGAACGATGCCCTCCAGCACTTTGCGCTCGCGTCCCAGTTCCTGCGCGCGCTTGGCGTCCTGCCAGATGGCGGGATCTTCTGCGAGTTCGCAGACTTCAGTCAGCCTTTCCTGTTTGGTATCGTAGTCAAAGATACCTCCGTAATTCTGCGCTGCGCAATCCCAAGTCCTGCAGCTGGTGGTTGATGGCGTTGATTTTTTCTGCTTCCATGATTTCGTGCTTTCCTAAAGGGGGTGATTATAGCTCAATCGGGCAGGCAGAAACCCGAATCCGGCTTCTTTGAGAAGGCGGCATGATGTTATGCTGTCGTCAGTCATTATTTTTAAAAGGAGCATGCATGTCCGACCTCAACGACCCGAGAGTATTCTTCGCCGCAGAGCGCACCCTGCTCGCATGGAACCGAACCAGCCTGACGCTGATGGCTTTCGGTTTCGTGATAGAGCGGTTCGGACTTTTCATGCATCTGTTGTTGCCCAAACAGTTGGGCGCTGCAGGGAAGGGCGTGTCGTTCTGGGTCGGCATTGCGTTTGTGATATTGGGCGCCTACTGTGCGGCATCAGCAACGATGCAATACCGCAGGGTGCTCAAAACCTTGAAGCCCGTCGAGATTCCGGAGGGCTATCACGTCAGCGCAGGCGTGATCACCAATCTGGTAGTCGCGCTGCTGGGCATCGTTTTGGTCATTTATCTCTTCTTTGCGCAGTGAATTGCGCCGTTCCGGCAACGGGACAGGCAAAGATTTCTGTGTTTTAGCTTTCGCCGCACAATCAACTTGAAGCCTTTCAGGCAACCTCTTCATGAAAGAGCGAAAGACTCTGCCTGATTCTTCAGAAGCAGTTCGAATTCCTCGGCAGAAACAGGCGGCGAATAAAGGTAACCCTGGGCAAAATCGCATCCTATCTGCAGCAGCAGATCCCGTTGCTCCTCGGTCTCGACTCCTTCAGCCACGACCTTCATCCCAAGCTTGTGCGCCATCACCACGATCGCCTCGCAAAGCGCAAGCCCGCTCGTCCCCGGCGCAAGATTCCTGACGAAGGACCGATCGATCTTGAGGAAATCGATATCGAATTCCTTGAGGTAGGAGAGCGAGGAATAGCCTGTGCCGAAATCGTCGATGGACACCTGGATGCCGTCATCCCTGAATTCCAGAAGCTTTCTGTTGACTTGCGGCTCCGGTTCCAACAGCAACCCCTCGGTGATCTCGACGCATACCGCCTGACCCGGAACGCCGGCCATTCTGAGATATTCGTTCCACATCAAGGAGTCCTTGCTGCGCATCTGCACCGGTGACTTGTTGATGCTGATCTGGAAGTCATGGAATTTTTCCCTCCACGATTTGCATTGTTCTACGGCCTGCTTGAAGACCCAATCCCCGATGGGTACGATCAGCCCGGTCTCCTCTGCCAGCGGGATGAATTCGGCTGGACTGATCATCCCCTGCGCGGGATGGGGCCATCTTATCAATGCTTCCGCCTTGAATATCTCTCCGGTTTTCATCTCCACGATCGGCTGGTAGAAGACGGAGAACTGGCCCAAGCCCAGCGCAAGACGCATGTCGTTGGCAAGCCGCAGCCGTTTTTGCGCCACCTCCTGCATTTCCCTCGTGAAATATCTGAAACGGTTGCGCCCGGCATTCTTTGCCGCATACATGGCCTGATCCGCACCCTTGAAGAGATCGTCCATTTCCTGAGAGTCGTCCGGATAGATTGAAATGCCGATGCTTGCGGAAATAAATGCATCCTCCCCCGCCAACCCGAAAGGTTCGGTCAACATGTCAATGATGTTCTGCGCTATCCGGTCGACGCCTGACAAGTCCTCGAGGTCCGTCAAGATCACGACGAACTCATCTCCCCCCAGACGGGCAACGGTATCCGACTCGCGTACCGAATCGAAGATGCGGCGGGCCGCTTCCACCAGCAGCGTGTCGCCCTTGTCGTGACCCAGGGTGTCATTGATCTCCTTGAAGCGGTCGAGGTCGATCAACAAAAGGGCGAGCTTTCTTCCATTGCGATGGCTTTTCTTGGTCTCAAGTCCGAACCGGTCGTAGAACATCTGGCGGTTTGGCAAGCCGGTCAACTGGTCATAATTGGCCTGCCTCCAGATCAGCTCCTCGGATTTCTTCTTCTCCGTGATATCGGACATCAGCGCGACATGCCTGTATACCTCTCCCGCATCATTCCTGATGGTATTGATGGTCAGCTGCATGGCGCGTATTTCCCCATCTTTGCGCCTGTCCCATACGACTCCATGCCAATAGCCGTCAAGATTTATGCAGTTCCACATGGACTTATAGAAGTCCTTTTCATGATGGCCGGATGAGAAAATATTGGGATTCCTTCCCTTGACATCATTCAGCCTGTAACCCGTTATGTCTGTAAAGGCCGGATTGATTGCAATGATGCAGTTCTCGGCATCTGTCACGAGCATCGCTTCGCTCGAGTTCTGGTAGACCAGCGATGCGAGCTGCATGGCCTCTTCGGCCTCCTTGCGACGGGTCAGATCCGTGATGAAGGCAAAAAATACTCGCTCCCCTTCCGTGCAGGAAACCGACACCTGGACCGGAAAAATGCTCCCATCCTTTTTCCTGTGCCTTGTCTCGAAGTTCCCATGCCCCCCGTTCCGGATGATGCTCTCGATCTTTGCAGCCACAAGCTCCCTGCCATGATCTGCATCAAGATCATAGACATACTTTTGCAGCAACTCCTCGCGCATGAAGCCAGACACATGCACATAACTGTCATTGACTTCCAGGAGCTTCCCAAGCTCATCGATCATCCAGAAGCCATCCGCGGAGGTTTCAATCGCCATGCGGTAGTGGTATTCCTTCTCCAGTACCGCGGCCTCAGCCAGTTCGCGCTCGCGTATATCCTGCTGCAGCAGACGATTCGCATTCTGCAATTCCTCGGTCTGTTTCCGAACCTCCGACTCCAGCAATTCCCGGTTTCCCCTGATGGATTGCGCCATTTTCGAGAATGAGTCAGCCAGTTCGGAAATCTCTCCGAGGCCACTGCCTGGAAGCGCAATATCAAAGTTTCCCCGGTTGATCTTCTCGACCGAATTTTTCAGCATGGAAATCGGAACCAATATCCACCGATGAAGTGCAACGCCCATCAGGAAAAGTGAAATCAACAACGCCAGGAAAAAATAGACAGGCAGCGATCCCATGTCTCTCGCAAAATTCAACTCGTGCGGATTCATCAGGGTCAGGTCAAACCAATTTACCTCGGGAAGGTAGGACACGCCCAGCATGTATCTCGAGCCTTGATACCGTACCCAGAGGGTCTTTACTTTTTCAGGAGACTGCTGCGCCTCGCCCAAAGCCTTATCAATCTCTTTGAGATCATCGCGATCCTTGATCAGCACATCCAGCCTGACATGCTCCTTGGCTTGCTTTGCAATGCCCATATAGTCTATGAGCTTGGGATCATCGTGAAGCTGGATGGCCATGTTCCTGTCGACAAAAAGGTTCACGATGCCCTTTTGCGGAATGCTGACCGTGCGCTTCAGGAAATCAGTCAGGTCGATGCCGGTTCCGATGATTCCAAGTGTCTTATCCCCATGTCTGATCAGCGCATTGATCCAGACCTTGGTTGTCCCAAGATGCACATCCGGATCCACGTTCAGCTGATACTCCCTGCCATCTTTCAATGTGGCATAAAACCAGCGATCATTGGGGTTGTTCCTGCTAAGGACGTAGCGTGCGCCGCCATTCCGGCTCTCATCCCTGGAATCCGCAAAATAATAATCCCCGCTGCTTGCGATTGCCGCAAAGTAACTATGGTCGCTGAAAAGGGCGCGGTATCGCTCCATCGCATCCATTCCCCGCTTCCTTGCGGCAGGGTTAGCCTCGTTCAATGCAAATGCGATGATGTCAGGGTCGGAAGCCATTTTCCTGGCCAGCGCGATCTCGTTGATCAGCGGAACCAGTGTGCGGTTTTTGTCCGACTGGACCTGCTTTTCCGCAAATTGCCTGCCCCACCCCTGGTTCAGATTATCCAACATCTGCCTTGCAAGGACGAACACAACCAGCAAGAACCCAAGGAAAATCAGCGAGGTCAGAAGAAGGAAGCGATTCCTAAGCCTCATGCCTTGATCCACTCCAGCAGCAATGCCGCTCTGCCGTATTTCATGAAAAAATGACCATAGACACAAGTAAGCTTGAAATGATGCGCAGAATGTAAAATATTTTTATAAAAAAATCGAAACAGTAAACGTAGCCTATCTTGCTGTTAAGCCGGGCTGGTTGCCAGGAAGCAATTCTGCGATGTTGCCGCATACCCCGATTCTGAAGAACTCATTTGCATCGTTTAATTCCAGAAAAATTTTGTGGATAAAATTTTACCATGTTTCCAAATGCGTTCGCCGATGGCGTCGAATAAATCAGCGCCTCGAGCAAGCCAGTCCCATCCGTGATAGGATTCTTCCTTAAGATCATGCCAAATGAACTGCAAGCGAGGGGGAGAATCGATGCGCTGCTAGAAGCGGCAGGCTGGGCTGTTTTTGACGCAAACGCGGCGAACATCCACGCATCCAGAGGCGTTGCGATACGCGAGTTCCCGTTGAAGTCCGGCCACGGCTTTGCAGACTATCTGTTCTACATAGACGGCAAGGCAGCCGGCGTGATCGAAGCCAAGAAGGAAGGCGTCACGCTGACCGGCGTCGAGACGCAATCCGAAAAATACACCAGGGGTTTGCCGGATGGGCTGCCCAAATGGCACAACCCGTTGCTTTTCTCCTATCAGTCGACAGGCGCAGAGACAAGGTTCACCAACGGCATGGACCCCGAGCCCAGATCGAGAAGAGTGTTTGCCTTCCACAGGCCAGAGGTGCTCGCCGAGCTACTCGCAAAAAACAACTTCCTGCAGAATCTGCAGAACATGCCCGAGCTTGCCAAAGAAGGCCTTTGGCCTGCACAGATCGATGCGATTCGAACCTCGAAGACTCGTTGAGAAAGAACCGTCCCCGTGCGCTGATCCAGATGGCGACCGGATCGGGAAAGACCTTCACTTCGATCTCTTTCATCTATCGCCTGATCAAGTTCGCGGGTGCGAGAAGAATATTGTTTCTGGTCGACCGCGGCAACCTTGCAGACCAGACGCTGAAGGAATTCCAGCAATACCAATCTCCCTACAACAACTTCAAGTTCACCGAGGAATATATCGTCCAGCGCCTGCAGGGGAACACCATAGACAAGACTGCGCGCGTCTGCATCTGCACCATCCAGCGCATGTTTTCGATGCTCAAGGGAAAGGAGCTCGATCCCGAGCTCGAGGAGGAATCCGTCGATCAGTTGGGCAGCCTTTTCAGGAAGCAGGAACCGATCGAATACAATCCCGACATCCCGATCGAGAGCTTCGACATCATCGTCACGGACGAATGCCACCGCTCCATCTACAATCTCTGGGCGCAGGTGCTGGAATATTTTGACGCCTATCTCATCGGACTCACCGCAACGCCATCCAAGCAGACCTTCGGTTTCTTCAACCAGAACCTGGTGATGGAATACAACCACGAGATGGCCGTGGCAGACGGCGTGAACGTGAATTACGACGTGTACCGCATCAAGACCAGAATCACCGAACAGGGCTCCAAGGTCGAGGCAGGCTACTCGGTGCAGATACAGGAGCGCGAAACCCGATCGAGGCGCTGGGAGCAGCTCGACGACGATTTCGCATACGACCCAAACCAGCTCGACCGCGACGTGGTCGCACCCGACCAGATCAGAAAGATCGTTCAGACCTACAGGGACAAGCTGTTCACCGAAATCTTTCCCGGCAGGACATGGGTGCCCAAGACATTGATCTTCGCCAAGGACGACGCGCATGCGGAGAACATCGTCGAGATATTGCGCGAGGAATTCAACAAGGGCAACGACTTCGCGCAGAAGATCACCTATCGCACCACAGGCGCTAAGCCCAAGGATCTGATCAACGAATTCCGCACCAGCCCCATGCCGCGCATCGCGGTCACCGTGGACATGATCGCAACGGGCACCGACATCAAGGCGGTCGAGGTCGTGATGTTCATGCGCGCGGTCAAATCTCGCGCCTTCTTCGAGCAGATGAAGGGAAGAGGCGTCAGGGTGATTGCTAAGGACGACCTTCAGAGCATCACTCCGGATGCGGCAGCCAAGGATCATTTCGTGATCGTCGATGCGGTCGGCGTGTGCGAGCAGGACAAGACCGACTCGCGTCCGATGGAAAGCAAGCCTACGGTGAGTTTCGAAAAACTCTTGCAGGCCGTCGCCTTCGGCAACACCGAGGACGAAGTGCTCACATCATTGGCAGGAAGGCTAGCCAGGATGGAGCACAGGATGAGCGATCAGGACGATGCAAAGATACGCACGGCAAGCGGCGGCCTTGGCGTCAAGGACATCGCGCATCGCATCATCCAGTCGCTCGACCCCGATGTCTATCCATCGACGGATGCGCACAGGAAAGCGATCGCGGATGCGGTGAAGCCGCTTTGCGATCCCAGGCTTCGCGAGCTGATCGTCGAGACCAGGAAGAAAAACGAAATCACCATCGACACCGTCAGCGCGGACGAAGTGCTCGAGGCGACATTCTCGCAGGATGCGTTGGACCGGGCACGCGGCATGGTCAAGTCTTTCGAGCAGTTCATTGCCGAGCACAAGGACGAGATCACCGCATTGCAGGTACTCTACAGTTTACCTGCGCGTCACAGAGTGACGCAGGCAGGCAAACGCCTGCAATTCGAACACATCAAGGAACTCGCAGACAGAATTGAAAAGCCGCCGTATCTGTGGAACGAATCGCAGCTCTGGAATGCCTACGCGGCGCTTGAAAAATCCAGGGTCAAAGGCGCCTCCGGCAAACGCATCCTCACCGACCTCGTCTCACTGGTGAGATTCGCGATTCATCAGGACAACGAACTCGTCCCGTTCCCCGAGCGCGTCAATGCGAACTTCAAGGCGTGGCTTGCAAGCTTGCCTGCGCCTGAAGGGCAGGCAGGTCAGAGCTCTTTCACGCCGGAACAATTGCGTTGGCTCGAGATGATCCGCGACCACATCGCCGCGAACCTGGGCATTGAATCCGATGACTTCGAATACGCGCCGTTCTCGCAACAAGGCGGCTTGGGCCGCGTGCATCATCTGTTCGGCGAGAAGCTGAATTCGATGATCGAAGAATTGAACGAGACGTTGGCGGCATGAACATGAGCGACAAATACATCGGCGAATTCATTCTCTATCAAACTGAGGATGGCCGCATGCGCATCGAATGCCGGTTCGAAGACAACACCTTGTGGCTGTCGCAGGCGCTGATGGCAGACCTTTTCCAGGCCACGTCGCAAAACATCACCCTGCACCTCAAGGACATCTATGCCGAGGGCGAACAGACCGAGGAGGCAACTTGTAAGTCTTGCTTACAAGTTCGCCAGGATGGAGAACGCTCGGTGCGGCGGCAGGTGCGCGAACAGTTCAAGGCGAAGATGATCGAGAGGCTGGCTATCGGCTTGTCTACCAGGTCGTCGAGGAGCGCCTGGTGGTCATCGTCGTATCCGTTGGCAAACGCGAGGACAATGCGGCGTACTGCAAGGCAAGGACATGGGTGAGATGATTCCGGAAGAAGAAATGCAAGAAGACTCTTCGACAGAAGCCGGAGTCGCGACCTCGTTGGCGGATGCGAAAGCTGGACGCGTGACCCGGCATCAGAGCGTAAAGGCGCTCATGGCGCACTTGGATGGTTGGCAGATGTTCACTATCGAAGATATCGCCGAGGTGAATCCCCGTGTCGATAAAGCCTCGATTCCCGATGACCTGCCTGTTTCGTTCGTTCCAATGCCTGCAGTTGGTGCAGGCGACGGATCAATTCGCGTCGAGGAAACTCGGCCCGCCAGTGAGGTGAGGAAGGGATTTACCGCTTTCCTAGAAGGCGACGTGCTCTTTGCCAAGATCACACCTTGCATGGAAAACGGCAAGATGGCGGTTGTGCCTGCGCTGGTGAATGGCTTCGGGTTTGGCTCCACTGAATTTCATGTGCTCCGCCCAAAGCCGAGCATAGACGCCAAATACCTCTATTACTACGTTTCGAGCCAAGCATTCCGTAGTGAGGCCGAGCGTCACATGACAGGCGCGGTTGGGCAACGGCGTGTGCCTACAGCCTATCTCAAGGAATGCAAGATTCCTGTTGCACCCCTCGACCAACAAAAACGCATCGTCGCGGAAATCGAAAAACAATTCTCCCGCCTCGACGAAGCCGTCGCCAACTTGAAGCGGGTCAAGGCCAACTTGAAGCGCTACAAAGCCGCCGTCCTCAAAGCCGCCGTCGAAGGCCGGCTTGTCGAAACCGAGGCCGAACTCGCCCACAAAGAAAACAGGATATACGAATCTGGCGAACAACTCCTGCAACGTATCCTCGAAACCCGCCGCAGCCAATGGAACGGGCGCGGCAAATACAAAGAACCCGCCGCACCCGACATTTCTAACCTGCCCGAATTGCCGGAGGGGTGGGTGTGGGCTTCGCTAGGCAGCTTGGGCAATGTAATTGGTGGCCTGACTAAAAACCCGAAACGCGCCACGTTAAAGAAGAAGTTGCCATATTTGCGGGTGGCAAACGTATACGCGAACGAACTGAGGCTGGATGAAATTGAGGAGATTGGCGTCGATGACAGCGAGCTAGAAAAGCTGCTGGTTCACAAAGGCGATCTGCTCATTGTTGAAGGCAACGGAAGCCCGGATCAAATTGGTCGTTTGGCGATCTGGGACGGCTCGATCTCGCCTTGCGTTCACCAGAACCACCTGATTAAGGTTCGTCTGCGCCGGGAATGCGCTCCTGAATGGGTTATGAGTTGGCTTATGTCCCCCGATGGGAGAGATCATGTGCGAGAAGTGGCCAGTTCAACTTCTGGCTTATATACACTGAGTGTTGGCAAGGTGTCGGATTTGCCGATTCCACTGCCACCGGTTAGCGAACAACGCTGCATCGTTACGGAAGTCGATCGCCGCCTATCAGTCCTACGCAAAACCGAGGCCCAAGTGGACGCGAACCTTCTACGCGCCGAGCGCCTGCGACAATCGATTCTCAGCCGCGCTTTTTCGGCGGTCTCGGCGCAGAGCCGGAAGCCGCATGATTATGCACTGCTCGCAAAAACTCGCCGCCAAACTGCGCGATGTTTCGCCAAAGCCATTAGAGGAGGAGAGCCCTCTGGGAAGCTGGCACGGGCATCTCGTTCTATTCGACAGGAGGCAATGCCTCCTCTTCTGTCACGACGAAACGCGCTATACTCTTTTCCTTCCTGGCGTCAAGAAGGAGCACCTTGCAGAGTTTAAAAAATGGTTCCGCGAGCTGTTTTCAGCGACGCTCATTTTTATGTCAGGCTGCCTTGGTTTGGGTGTGCTTTCGCTATTCGCGAAATGCGAATGCGGCACTGCGCATGGTTTGATTTAACTTGAGATTATATTGAAAATATAGTACTTTCGCATTACGCGAAACACGAAAGTACTTTCTGGAGCTACTCATGCGCCGCCCTGTCAATCGTCAACCTGCACTCAAGGCTCAGGATTTATACCTGCTTCTGGTTTTGCTCGCCAAGCGTGGCGAGGCGCTGACCTATCCTGATCTGGCGGCTTTTTCCGGTCTGTCAATGTCGGAGGTGCATGGCGCCCTGAAGCGGGCGGAGCAGGCCCGATTGCTGGCGTTTGTGGATAAACAGCCGCGCATCATCGTTCCGGCATTCAAGGAGTTTTTGCTGCACGGTGCTCGCTATGCTTTTCCGGCGGCAAGGGGTGGAATGGTGGGGGGGGTTCCCACGGCTTATGCTGCCGCGCCGCTCAATGCCGAGATTGCGCCTTCGTCCGATCCACCGCCCGTGTGGCCGCATGCGGAGGGTAGTGCTCGAGGCATTGCGTTGATACCGCTTTATCCGAGCGCACCCGCAGCGGCGATGCGTAGCCCTGCACTGTATGAGAATCTCGCCTTGTTCGATGCCTTGCGCATGGGAAATGCGCGAGAGCGCAATCTGGCCGCGAAGTTGTTCGAGGAGCTGTTTTGAATCCGCGCGATCCCAATATCCAGATGGTGGAAGTGGTGGCCCATGCACTAGGCGACCTGTGCGGCGAATTGATATTCGTGGGTGGTTGCGCGGCGGGGATGTTGTGTAATTTGCCGAATGCATCGCCGCCCCGTGTCACGTTTGACGTGGATGTCGTGGCCGAAGTGGCTGCGCTTGCGGCCTATCATGCATTAGAGAAGCGGTTTGCATCGCGCGGATTTGCAAGGGATGTGTCTTCCGATGCGCCCATTTGCCGCTGGCGACTCGACGAGGTGAAAGTGGATCTGATGCCGACGGATGAATGCATCCTTGGCTTTGCCAACCGCTGGTATCCGTTGGCAATCGCGAGCGCATCCTTCGTGTCACTGCCGAGCGGCAAGCAGATTCGTCTGATTTCGGCTCCGGCCTTTCTCGCGACAAAGTTTGAAGCTTTTGCTACGCGAGGAAATGGCGATCTGATGTCCAGCCACGATTTTGAGGACATCATCAACGTGCTTGATGGCCGCGCCGGTATCGAGGCGGAAGTGGCTGCCGCTGATTCCGGGCTTATGGACTATCTGGTAAACCGCTTTGGCGAGATTGCCCGGCACCCAGACTTTGACAATACGCTACCGGGTCTGGTGACGTATGACGAGTTGTACGAAGACAGGATTCGTCGCGTGCGCGATCGAATAAATTCAATCACGGGCTTGGGTAAGAAATGAACAGCGCCACCATCGTCCAAAAACTTTGGAACTACTGCAACGTACTGCGAGACGACGGCATGTCGTATGGCGACTATGTGGAACAGTTGACCTATCTGCTGTTCCTCAAGATGGCCGACGAGCGCACCAGATTTCCGCATAATCAGAAGAGCCCGGTGCCGGAGCAGTACAGTTGGACCAGCCTCATCAAGAAGGACGGCGACGAACTGTTCGATCACTACCGCCACACGCTCGAGGCGCTGGGCAACCAGAAGGGCTTGCTCGGGCTGATCTTCGGAAAATCGCAGAACAAGTTCCAGGATCCGGCCAAGCTCAGGCGGCTGGTGGTCGACCTCATCGACAAGGAAGATTGGGTTTCGATGAGCTCGGACGTGAAGGGCGATGCCTACGAGGGACTGCTGGAAAAGAACGCGCAGGACACCAAATCCGGAGCAGGCCAGTACTTCACCCCGCGCCCGCTGATCCAGGCGATAGTCGATGTGATGAATCCCAAGCCCGGCGAGACCGTGTCAGATCCGGCCTGCGGCACCGGAGGTTTTCTGCTCGCGGCGCACGACCATGTAGTGAATCACCATGCGCACATGACGAAGGAACAGCGCAAGAAGCTCAAGGAGGAAACCTTCAAGGGCTGGGAGCTGGTGCAGGCGACAGCCAGACTTTGCGCGATGAACATGCTGCTGCACGGGATCGGCAGCCAGGAATTCGAGCCCATCGCAGTGGCCGATTCGCTGGCCGCAGACCCAGGCGACAGATTCGACATCGTGCTCACCAATCCGCCCTTCGGCAAGAAGAGCAGCACCACGATCGTGGGCGAGGAAGGCAAGACATCCAAGGAGCGCGACATCGTCGAGCGCGGCGACTTCTGGACCACCACCTCGAACAAGCAGCTCAACTTCATGCAGCATGTGAAAACGTTGCTCAAGCAAAACGGCAGGGCCACTGTGGTTGTTCCCGACAACGTGCTCTTTGAAGGCGGGGCAGGGGAGACGATACGCAGAAAATTGCTGCAGGAGTGCGATGTGCATACCCTGCTTCGTTTGCCGACAGGACTTTTCTATGCGCAGGGCGTGAAGGCGAACGTGATCTTCTTCGACAAGAAGCCCGCATCCGAGACCCCTTGGACGAAGAAGCTCTGGATATTCGATTTGCGCACCAACATGCACTTCACGCTGAAGACCAGCCCGATGAAGCGCGAAGACCTCGATGAGTTCGTCTCCTGCTATAACGCCGAGAACAGGCATGCGCGAAATGAAACATGGTCGGAGCAAAATCCGGATGGCCGCTTTCGCGCTTACAATTACGAAGAGCTGATCAACCGCGACAAGGCATCGCTCGACATCTTCTGGCTGAAGGATGAATCGCTATCCGATACGGATAATCTTCCGGCGCCCGACGTGATCGCGGCAGAGATCGTCGAAGACCTCGAGGCTGCGCTCGAGCAGTTAAAAGATATCCTTTTCGACATCAGTACTGAACGATGACAGCAAAGGATCTGGAAAAGCTGGTCAGCACTGAGATGCCTTATGGCAAATACAAGGGCAGGATGATCGCCGAACTTCCGGGCAACTATCTCAACTGGTTCGCAAGGACCGGATTTCCCAAAGGCGAGATCGGGCGCCTACTGCAGCTCATGCAGGAGATCGACCACAATGGCCTGAAGGATCTGTTGGCTCCGCTTCGGCTTGGCAGATGATTTTGCAAGAAACTCGCGTTCACAAAGCTCGCGTTGACAAATTTTTTAAGCGCGGATGCAGTCTGCCCAGTTGTTTGGCGTCTCGAAAATCCTGATGCGTTCGAGCCTCAGATGGTTGCCGTAGGTGTCCTGATAGGCGGGGTTCAGGATGTTGAAGGCGAGTTCTGCCAGATTCTCCGCGGTGGGGACGACATCCATGACCACGGTCTTGTGGTCCGGCATGCTCGCCAGAAATTCGCAAACTTTATGGTCGCCGCGATAAACCAGGAACGCATGGTCCCAATGGTCGACAAGCTGCTGCTGCGCGATGCGCTTCACATCCGAGAAGTCCATCACCATGCCCTGCTCGGACTGGCCTTCGTTGTTGATGATATCGCCGGAAAGCGTGATCTCGATCGCATAGCGGTGGCCGTGCAGGTGTTTGCACTGGCTGTTGTGATTGGGGATGCGGTGTCCTGCATCGAATTCAAGGCGGCGGGTGATGAGCATGATGATTCAATTGATTCCTGATGGTGCGATTATACTACGTCAAGCCCTGAATGCTGAGGCGAGCCGGTCGAGTCGTTCCTGGCCTTCTTTGGAGTCTGCATAGCGCAACTGGATGTAGAGATCGGCGATCTCGCGGATCTTGAAAGCGAGATCGGGGCGGGAGAGCGCCACGCGCATCGCATAGTCCATCGGTCCTTCGTGTAAAGAACGGGGAAGGCCCGCGCGCGCGAGCTTTTTGCACACCCTGAGCCAGGCGGCTTGAGTCTTGTCTGTTTTCTTCATGAAAAGGCTGCGCAGCATATAAAGCGCAAACAGCATGATGAGGAATCCCAGCGTTGCTGCGAGATAGCCGATTTGCTGCATTGCCGATGCAAGACCCATGCGCGAAAGAAAGGCCATCTGGTTCTCGCTGTTGTAGCCGATGACCCACTGATTCCACTGATAGGAGAGCGCATCCCAGTTCATGTGCAAGCGGTGCAGCCATGGGTTTTCCGAAATTGGCAGGCCGGGGGACTGTGCCGTGGAAAGGCCGCGCTCGACCCGCTCGGGGGAGATCGCTGCGGTCGGGTCTATGCGCTGCCACCCCGTTCCTTTCAGCCAGACCTCGGCCCAGGCGTGCGCATCGGATTGGCGCACGATGTAGTAGCGGCCTATGGAGTTGTACTCTCCTCCCTGGTATCCCGTCACCACTCGCGCGGGGATGCCGGCTGCGCGCATCAGGAACACGAAGCCGGATGCGTAGTGTTCGCAGTAGCCCTGTCTCGTCGAAAAGAGGAATTCGTCCAGATTCTCGGCGGGCCTGGGGTCCAGCGTGTAGCGGAAATTCTGGTCGTGGAAATATTCGAGTGCCTGTCTTATGACTTCGGAATCGCTGCTGTTTTGTCTTCGCCAGTTGCTTGCAAGCGCGATCGTTCGGGGATTGATTGCCTGGGGCAGCCGCAATGCGCGCCTCAACTGTGCATCCGACTCAAGGAGATTCGCGCGATACGAAAGTTCCGAGTGCGCAACATAGATGATGCGCTCATGGATGGGCTGTTGGCTGATCGTCTGGAAATCATAGGTGAGCCTTGCAGGCACGTTGATGCCGTTTGGCATGTCCAGCGCGAAAAGCCAGTTCTTGTTGTCTGGCTCGAGCGTCACCTCGTATTCAACCGGATCGGATGCATCCGAGAGCGCGGGCGCTACGACATCGCGAGCCTTGCCTTGAGTCCATGTCTTCCCGTCGAAATCCCAAAGCACCGGTCCTCGCCAGTACATCTGGTCCCGGCGCGGAACATGGCCTTTATACCTGACGCGAAACGCCACCTCGTCCGACAGCATGAGGCGTTCCATGCTGCCGGGCGACATCCTGTCGTCCAGGCCGCTCTTCGACGCATAGGCATCCTGGGGCAGCCCCCAGAGCGGCCCCTGTATCCTTGGAAAAAGGAGGAAGAGAATGAGAGTCAGCGGAAGCGCCTGCAGCAGCAGCGTCGATGCGATCGTAAAACGCGCCTTGAATGCGCTTTCCGGCATGTTGAGATGCACCCATGAAACCGTGATCACCAGCAGCGTTGCGATCAGATACAGGCCTGTCGCGAGGCTTTGCGAGTAAAGAAAATTGACGATGATGCTGAAGCAGCACAGATAGATCAGCGCCATCGCATCGCGCCGGTTTCTGATCTCCAAAAGTTTGAGAGATGCCAATAGCGCGAGCAGCGTGATGCCGACCTCGCGTCCGAAGAAGGTGTGGAATTCGAGGATGATCCCGAGAAGGGATGCGATCGTGATCGCAAGAAGCACATTGCGGCCGGGCAGGGGGCGGCCTGAGTGCGCGAGATAGACACGCCACAACAGGAGGGTGATACCCAGGGCGCTGATCCAGATTGGAAGATGGGGCGCGTGAGGGACGGTCACCATCAGTACGCATAACACCAGGCTGTAGATCAGCTCCCGGCTCATTTCTTGATCCCGTAAAGCGCGAGTATCGCAAGGCAGGATTCCCGGTGCGCCGCGCCGTTTCCGGGCTTGATCTCGTCATCGATCAGGCGAAGGCCATAGCGCAGTCCCTTTGATTCCGCCTCGAGCACCCAGGCTGTCATCCGCGAGAGCTTGTCTTCCACGCTCGCGTCCTGTGCATCTTTCATGTCCAGCCACAACTCATCGATGCGGTTAGCGAACTGCTTGACCAGCAATCCCCGCTCGCGCGCATACATTTTCCACGCGATGCGCGGCTTTGCGTCTCCTGGAACATAGGTGCGCAGCCCGGAAAAATCGTCATCGCCCAAGGCAACGGGCGAGGCATGTTCCGGAAGGTTGGATCTTGCAGAGGGCTTGGGATAGACCAGGCAGCGAACATCGAAATGCAGATACGACCAGGCGTGGAAGAGGCCCAGGGGAAATTCCGTATATATCGTTATTTTTCCGGACTCGAGCCAGCCTCTATTTTCCGTGTGCCGAAAATAGCCTATCTCAGTCGTTTGATTGGCAGGAAGATCGAAGCGGATTTCTCTTTCACCCTTGAGCATGAGCTGATAGCGCGGCAGCTTGCTGTGAAAGTGAAGCGGGAAACGGGCCGTGTCGCCCTGAAACACGGGGTTGGGGCGCCCGGCGCGTATCTCCAGGTAGGCCAGGTTGCGGAACGTGTGCAGCATGGACGATATCGCCATTGTTGCGAGCAGAAAGGTCAGGATGTAGCCCAGGCTCAGGTTGTAATTGATGTCGCCCAGCAGCATCAGGAGAAGAACGCCCGCCAGCGCGAGCCCCTGCCTCGTGGGCAGAGAAGATGCGACGCTGCGTG
>VFSW01001482.1_pt1 | contig 35846 bp, 32 predicted proteins | sample 5358111 | NCBI WGS metagenome assembly VFSW01 (sample SAMN11554181, study PRJNA540505) | mine drainage metagenome | isolation source: sediment from site ElyBrook_90M | place: USA: Ely Copper Mine, Vershire, VT | collected 2017 | reverse complement strand
ATCGTGCCGTGCATTGACGCAATGGTGCGCCGCGCGGCGGACTCCGCTATGCTCCCGCCGCCATGCGGACACTGCTTGCTCCTCACCTTCTGGCGCGCTGCGACGAGGCGGTGCTGGCTTGCGAAGGCTTGCTTGCCGCGGCGAAAAATAGGGTCGGCGAGCGTCTGGCGCCGGACGGTGTGCTGGCGCGCGCGGTGCTCGACCGCGGACAGCGTGCGGCCCACGCGCTGGCATGGCTGGCAACCTATGTCGAAGCCCTGCGGCAGACGGCGCGGTGGGCGCGCCGCCTGAAGGACGCGAGCCGCCTCGGCGCTGTCGAGCGGCTGATCCTGCAAATCGCCTTCGGCGAGTATCTGGCGCAAATCGTCGGCGGCATTCCCATGAGTCAGAGCGAGATTGCGCGGCTTTCCGATCTGGGGCTCGACGAGGAGGATCGCGCGGGATTTCAAAATGAGGTGGTCGGCGAACTGATTGCGCTCGGCACCCACGCCGCCATGCGCGCGGAACTCGCCACCTATCTGTCTGCACACTGTGGCGCGATAACGGTCGGCGATCCGGGGCTCGATGACACGATGAGCTCGGTGCGCGACCAATTCTTCCGGTTTGCCACGGACAAGATCACCCCCAATGCACAGCAATGGCACCTGAAGGACGAACTCATTCCCCTCGGCATCGTGGCGCAGATGAGTGCGCTCGGCGTGTTCGGACTGACCATTCCGCAAGGCTATGGCGGCGCGGGCCTGTCGAAGACCGCGATGTGCGTCGTATCCGAAGAATTGTCGCGCGCCTGTCTCGGCGTCGGCAGTCTGGCGACGCGTTCCGAGATCGCCGCCGAACTCGTTCTGAACGGCGGCACCGAGGAACAGCGCGCACGCTTTCTGCCGCGCATCGCCAACGGCGAGATGCTGCCGGCGGCGGTGTTCACCGAACCGGACGCCGGGTCCGACCTCGGTAGCTTGCGCACGCGCGCGGCGCGCTCCGGCGGCGTCTACAAGATCACCGGCAGCAAGACCTGGATCACCCATGCGGCGCGTGCCGACGCGATGGCCTTGCTGGTGCGCACCGATCCGGCGACCGGCGATTATCACGGGCTGTCGATGTTCATCGCCGAAAAGCCACGCGGCACCGTCGCCGATCCGTTCCCCGTGGCGGGCATGCGGGGCGGGGAGATCGCCGTGCTCGGCTATCGCGGCATGAAGGAATACGAGATCGCTTTCGACGGATTTGAGGTTGCGGCGGAGAATCTGCTGGGCGGCGTGGAAGGCCAGGGTTTCAAGCAGCTGATGGGCACCTTCGAGACCGCGCGTATCCAGACGGCCGCGCGGGCCATCGGCGTTGCCGCGTCGGCGCTGGATGTCGGCCTGCGTTATGCCCGCGAGCGCCGGCAATCCGGCAGGGCGATCTTCGAATTCCCGCGCGTCGCCGACAAGCTGGTGATGACGGCCGTGGAGATCGCCGTGGCGCGCCAGCTCACCTATTTTGCGGCGCGCGAAAAGGATGCGGGACGGCGCTGCGATCTGGAGGCCGGCATGGCGAAGCTGCTGGCGGCGCGGGTCGCCTGGGCCGCCGCCGACAGCGCCGTGCAGATTCACGGTGGCAATGGTTTCGCGCTCGATTATCCGGTAAGCCGCATCCTGTGCGACGCGCGCATCTTGAGTATTTTCGAAGGAGCGGCCGAAATCCAGGCGCATGTTGTCGCCCGGCGGCTGCTGGAGGAACGAGGAAACTGATGCCGAACGATCACGTTCTAGACCGCCTGTCTGCCACCGTCGCCGCGCGGAAGGGGGCCGACGCCGGAACGTCCTACACCGCCAAGCTGTTGCAGGACGGCGTGCAACGCTGCGCCAAGAAATTCGGCGAAGAAAGCGTGGAAGCCGTCATCGCCGCGGTGTCGGGGAACAAGCAGGCGGTGATCGCGGAATCCGCGGACGTTCTCTACCATCTGCTGGTGTTGTGGGCGGCGTGCGGGGTCAAGCCCGACGAGGTCTATGCCGCGCTGACGGCGCGCGAGGGTCGCTCCGGTCTCGAAGAAAAGGCATCGCGCCAAACGTCTTAAGGAAGCCATGCGCGTTCTGCTCACGCGACCCAGGGAAGACGCCGAGGCGTTCGCCGCCCGGCTGCAGGAACGTGGTCACGAGGCGCTGTCCGCGCCGTTGCTGACCGTGCGCTTCCATGAGGGGCCGCCGCTCATCCTTGACGGCGTACAAGGCATCCTCGCAACCAGCGCCAACGGCGTGCGGGCGCTGGCACGGCGCACGGCACGGCGCGAGCTGCCGCTCTTCGCCGTCGGACCGCAAACCGCGCAGGAAGCGCGCAACGCCGGATTTGCGCGTGTCGAAAGCGCCGACGGCGACGTCATGGCGCTGGCGCAGACCCTGCCGCGATGGGCGCGCGCCGACGCCGGCGCGTTGTTGCACGCGACGGGGGCCGAAGGGGCCGGCAAGCTGGCGGCCCTGCTGATCGCCAAAGGCTATGCGGTGAACACGGCGGTTCTCTATGATGTCGTGGCCGCGACCTCTCTGCCGCAGGATGTCGTCTTGGGTCTCAAAGACGGATCGCTGGACGCCGCAGTCTTCTTCTCGCCGCGCAGTGCGCGCGTTTTCCGGGAATGCGTCGTCGACGCGGGTCTTTCGCCCCTCTGTGCCGCGCTGATCGCCGCCTGCATCAGCCGGGCGGCGGCGAATGCGCTGCCGCCGCTTTCCTTCGGGGAAATTCGCGTGGCCGCGCGTCCCAATCAGGCTGCGCTGCTCCAGTGTCTCGCCTGACCGCTCTGGTGTAGGATCGGCACGGGTTCGGGGCAGTGGCGGGCAATGTGGAAGAAGTTGCTTCTCGGGGTCGTCGCATTTGTCGTCGTGGCCCTTGGCGGCCTCTACTACGCGCTGTACCAGCCGGACATCCCGCGCCGCGTCCTGGAAGCGAAATATGCCGCTCCGCCGTCCCGATTCGTGGTCCTGAAAGACGGTGCGCGCGTGCACTATCGCGAGCGCGGTCCGGCCGCCGCGCCGGTGCTGCTGCTGCTGCACGGATCGAACTCGTCGCTGTTCGATTGGGAACCCTGGTCGAAGGCGCTTTCCGACCGGTTTCGCGTCGTCGCCGTCGATCTGCCCGGTCACGGCCTGACAGGCGCGGTGCCGAACGGCGATTACTCCGAACGGGGCATGGCGGCCTTCGTGCAGGAATTCGCCGACAAGATCGGGCTTGGACGTTTCGCGCTCGGCGGCAATTCCATGGGCGGCGGCGTGGCCGCGCGCTTTGCGGAGGAGCATCCGGGGCGCGTCACGCGGCTGATCCTGGTGGACGCCGAGGGCATGCAGACCCGTTTTGGCGATCGAATCCCGCTGGCCTTCCGTCTGGCGCAGACGCCAATCCTCAACCGGTTGCTGCTGCACATCACGCCCCGCGCGCTGGTGGTGGAGGGTCTGGACGACGCCATCGTGCGCAAGGCGATCATCACCAGCACGATGATCGACGAATATTGGGACTTCGCCCGCATGGCCGGGACGCGGCAGGCGACGATCGTCCGCTTCCAGCTTCCCCCGGACGACTATGTCCGCACCCACATCGGGTCGATCAAGGCGCCCACCTTGATCCTCTGGGGTGCGGAGGACCGTCTGATCCCGGTGGCGGCCGCCCATGCCTGGGCCAGGGCCATCCCCGGCTCCAGGCTGGTTGTCTATCCCGACACCGGCCATCTGCCGATGGAAGAGGAACCGGCGGACACGGCCGCCGCCGTCCGTGCTTTCCTGGGCACACCGGCCCCCTAGACCCCGGATTCCGGAAAACAAAACCGCCGGTCGGCTTGACGAACTGCCCCGCGACCCATTCTTATTTCGCATATGCAGCATGAGGCGATGGCAGATTTGTTGGAGGGGCTTGCCGGCACAGCCCGGACGATCCGCGGCGCGCCCTACAACAATTACCGCCTGGGAGCCGCCTATGACGAAATGTTCGCGGCCAGCGCGGCCGTCCGGCCGCATTACGCGGATCTCGACGCCGAACTCCTGACGCTGGCGCCCGAGGAGCTGCACCGCCGCCAGCAGGCCTGCGAGCTTTCCTTCCTGCATCAAGGCATCACCTTCACCGTCTACAGCGACAAACAGGCGACCGAGCGGATCATTCCCACGGACCTCTTGCCGCGCATCGTCACGGCGGCGGAATGGACGCGCATCGAAGCGGGGCTGAAGCAGCGCATCGAGGCGCTCAACCATTTCCTGCGCGATATCTACGGCGACGGTCGGGTGCTGAAGGACGGCGTCGTTCCGCGTTCGATGATCTACGGCTCGCGTCACTACCGCCGCGAGATGCGCGGCGTGCAGGTGCCGCACGGCGCCTATGTGAATGTCTGCGGCACCGATCTGGTGCGCCGCGAGGACGGCGCCTTCGTCGTTCTGGAAGACAATCTGCGGGTGCCGTCGGGCGTCTCCTACATGCTGGCCAACCGCGACGTGGTGCGCCGCGCCTTCCCGGATCTGTTCCGCGCCATGGGGGTGCGGCCGATCGAGCATTATCCGCGCGAGCTGCTCGCCGCCCTGCGCGCGCTGACGCCGTTCCAGGAAGACGCCTCCATCGCGGTGCTGACGCCGGGCGTGTTCAATTCCGCCTATTTCGAACACGCCTTCCTGGCGCGCCAGATGGGCGTCGAGCTGGTGGAGGGACGCGATCTTCTGGTCAACGACAACGTCGTCTATGCGCGCACCACCAGCGGGCTCAAGCGCATCGACGTCATCTATCGGCGCATCGATGATGATTTCATCGACCCGCTGATCTTCCGCGAAGATTCCTCGCTCGGCGTGCCCGGTCTGTTCAACGCCTACCGCGCCGGCAACGTGGTGATCGCCAATGCGCTGGGCACCGGCGTCGCCGACGACAAGGCGGTCTACGCCTATGTGCCGCGTCTCATCCGCTATTACCTGTCGGAAGAGCCGATCCTCGACAATGTGGAGACCTTCCTCTGCCGCGAGGCGGCGTCGCTCTCCCATGTGCTGGCCAACCTCGACAAGTTGGTGGTGAAGGCGGTCGGCGAATCCGGCGGCTACGGCATGCTGGTCGGGCCTCACGCCAGCAAGGCGGAATGCGAAGCCTTTGCCGAAAAAATAAAGGCCGATCCCGAGAATTACATCGCGCAGCCGACCATACAGCTGTCCACCGCGCCGACCTTCGTCGACGGCGGCGTGGAAGCGCGCCATGTCGATCTCAGGCCGTTCATCCTGAACGGCGAGAAGACGGTGATCGTACCGGGCGCCTTGACGCGTGTGGCGCTCAAGCGCGGTTCGCTGGTGGTCAATTCGAGCCAGGGCGGCGGCTCCAAGGATACCTGGGTGTTGAGCAGCTGATGTTAAGCCGTGTCGCCGACAGCATGTACTGGATGAGCCGCTATCTGGAGCGGGCCGAGCACACGGCGCGGCTGATCGCGGTCAAGCTCGAATCCATGCTCGAACAATCGCGCGAGGACGCCGATTCCTCATGGTCGCGTGTCGTCGCCGCCTTGTCGGCGGAAGAGCATGTCCCCGCCGTCCCGGACGCCTTCGCCATCACCCAGGGTCTTGCCTTCGACCGCTTCAATCCGTCGTCCCTGGTGCTGTCCCTGCGCAATGCGCGCGACAATGCCCGCCAGGTGCGCGAGCAGCTGTCGATAGAGGTCTGGGAGAATCTGAACCGTCTTTACCTGCGGCTGCAGCCGGTGACCATGGACGGCATCTGGGTGCACCACCCCGCGCGCCTGTTCCGCGAGGCGCTGCAGGACCTGCACACGCTGGGCGGCGTCACCTATTCGACGCTGAGTCACGGCGAAGGCTGGTACTTCCTCGAACTCGGGCGGCATATCGAGCGCGCGCAGCTGGTCGGCCGCCTGCTCGATCTGCATTTCGGTGCGGCCGCGGCGGACGATGCGCCGAAATATTTCGACTGGCTGGTGCTGTTGAAATTCTGCTCGGCGTTCGAGCCCTACTGCAAGGCCTACACGGCGGCGATCCGGCCCGAGAAGATCGCGGAGTTCCTTCTGTTCGACGCCGAGTTCCCGCATTCCGTCCGTTTTTCCGTCGACCGGGTGTGCGACGCGCTGCTGCATGTCGCGCCGGGCGCACCGCCGAATCGCCGCGCGGCGGTCGAGCGCCTGGCCGGCCGTCTGAAGGCTTCGGTCGATTTCACCCAGATCGAGGAGTTGATGCGCGGCTCCATCGCGCCCTTCCTCGACGATATCACCCGGCAATGCGAGCAGATCCACGACGCCGTCTATTCGTCCTACATCGCCTATGGCGCGGAGACGGTGCTGTGAAAAACAGGGCGAGTTGCAAATGGCGAGTAGCGAATGGAGTTTCTTCCCTGTTCGCCACTCTCTGTTCGCTATTCGCAAATCCGAGATAGGACGGGCAGGTTCCAGATGTTCTATTCCATCCGCCATGTCACCCGCTTCCGCTATTCGGCGCCCGTGCGCGAAAGCGTGATGGAACTGCGCATGCAGCCGCGCTCCGAAGGTCCCCAGGCGCTGCGCTCCTTCCAGATCAACACCAATCCGCGGGCGCAGCTCTATGCCTATACCGACCACTTCGGAAACGCGGTCTATCATTTCAACGTGCTGCGCGCCCACGATGAGTTGCGCATCGAGGCCCAGGCGGTCATCGAGCTGTCGCGCCTGACGCCGTTGCCCGACGCCGTCGATGCGCTGGAATGGGAACGGTTCAACTCCTACAATCTGACCGACGATCATTTCGACCTGCTGGAACCTTCCAAATTCGCGTTCCACTCGCCGGCGCTCGCCCGTTTCATGGCCGAGAAAGGACTCGAGAAGCCGCAGCACGATCCGCTGACCGCGCTGAAGGATCTCAACCGGACGATCCACGACGCCTTCGCCTATGAGGTCGGCATCACGCAGGTCCATTCGCCGATCGATCACGCGCTCGAAGAGCGGCGCGGCGTCTGCCAGGATTTCGCGCACATCATGATCGCCATCGCGCGGCGCTGGGGCATTCCGGCGCGTTACGTCTCGGGCTATCTCTATCATCGGCCCAACAACGGCGACCGTTCGGGAGCGGATGCGACGCATGCCTGGGTGGAGGCCTACCTGCCGAGCCTGGGCTGGGTCGGCTTCGATCCCACCAACGACGTGCTGACCGGCGACCGCCATATCCGCGCGGCGGTCGGCCGGGACTATGACGACGTGCCGCCGACGCGCGGCACGCTGAAAGGGACTGCGGAAAGCGAGCTGGCCATCGCGGTCGCCGTCGAGCCGACGCTGGCGCCTGTCCGCCACGAGGATTTCCTGCGCGTCGCCCGACCGATGAGCGCGCCGCAGCCGACGCCGTCGATGCCCGAACGGCTATACCACCAGCAGCAGCAGCAGCAGCAACAGTGATTTAACGCGCGGCGAAGGCGGCGAGGCGCTCGCCGACCCGCGGCATCAGCTCGTTCCAATCGCCGAATTTCTCCGGGCTGAACACGCGGCTCTTGCGGTACCAGGGGAATTCGTCGGTACCGAGCTGCGGCCAGGTACGGCCCGCCGTCAGAAACCACACTTCGGTTCCGACGCTGCCGGCGCAGGCCGCGGCCGCGGTGGGCGCCGAGATCGCCAGGTCGAGGGCCGCCGACAGCGCCGCCGCTCCGTCGATGTCGTTTTTGAGATCGAGCCCTTCGATGGTCTGGACGTCGACGCCATGCAGTTCGCGGGCGTGCGCGAGCTCGTCGGCGCAATCGCCGTATTGGAGATTGACGAAGCGGACGCCCGGCGTCTTGAGGATCGGTCCCCACATGTCCAGGGCGCTGTAGTATTTCGCGCGTTTGGTGTCGATCATCATCGACCGCCAGCAGATGCCGACATAGGGCCCCGGCCCGGCGGCCCGCAGCAGGTCGCGGAAATGCGCCACGCGTTCCGGATCGGGCTTCAGGAACGCTTCATGCGGGAAGTCCTCGATGCGCTTGCGAAACACGTGGAGCGGCGTGCCCATCGGGGCATAGAAATCCGGATCGCCTTTTTCGACCGCGAAGGGGATGAAGCGCACTTCCTTCTTTCCGTTCTGGTCGATCAGCAGACGGTCTTCGCAGCAGCCGATTTCGGCCTCTGGAAATGACCTCTGGAACAAGGGGTGCAGTCTGCGATCGACGGCAATCTGCAATCTGCCTTTGGGGCCGACCGCGCGCTGCACATCGGGCAGAATATTGGCGAACATCAATTCATCGCCCAATCCCTGTTCACCCGTGATCAGGATTCGTTTGCCGTCCAGCGGCTCACCGCGCCACAGCGGCGCCTTTGTCATATGGTGGGCGTAGGCGCGGAAGCGATCGTCGTTGCGGATTTCGTATTCGCGGAAACCTTCCTCAAGCCGGCCCATGCCGATCAGGCAGATGCTGCGCGAATGTTTCGCTTCGATGCGTTCGGCCGGGTCGGTGACGTGCGTCAAGGCGCTGTCGTAGGCCTCGAGCGCCTCGGGCAGCTTTCCCAGATGCTGATAGGCGTAGCCGAGATTGTGATAGGGGCGGGCGAAATCCGGCTCGATCCTGATCGCCTCGTTATAGAATACCAGGCTTTCTTCGACGCGGCCTTCCTCGGCAAGCACGGTGGCGAGCGAATTCCACAGGATCGCTTCGTTCGGCATGCGATAGATGGCGGAACGGATCGTCTCGATCGCCGTTGTGGGCTTGCCCATGTCGCCCTGTACGCTGCCGAGGTTGTTGTAACCGAGCGGCGAGTCCGGGCGCGCGGCGATGTACAGTTCGAACATCTTGACCGCGGCGTCCCTCATTTTGAGGTTCCAGGCTGTCATGCCGAGATCAATCAGCATGTCCGGATCGTCGGGATCGAGTTTCAGGGCGTGTTCGTAGGTGACCAGCGCCTTGTGCAGATGCCCCATTCTTTCCAGGGCCATGGCCAGAATATGAAAAGCCTTGGCGTTGGTGTCGTCGGCCTCGGTCGCGACGAGCGCCAGCTTGCCGGCTCGGGGGATATTGCCGCGGCGCCAGGCTTTGACCGCCCGCTGCACGGCGCCATTCGACTTGCGGCGCGCCAGTAAGGCATCGACCTCTTCGGAGAGCGCTTCCAGCTTGGCGAGTGCTTCCTGCTTGGCGTCCATGCCGGCAAGCGTTTCTCTGCTGAGAGCGGCGACAATCCGTGCCATGTAGCTGTTTCCTCAACGATATGAGGCGCAATTAATGCCTCGCCATGCTTAATCCGGAGTGAACATGTTTGTTTTCAATGCGAGTATTTTGTTAACCGTCGCGCGCTAAGGTGCAGATGACCGATGGCCTTTGTTCGGACAGGGAGATGTCCATGCCGCTGAAACTGTCGCTGAAGCCGGGTGAAAAATTCGTGCTGAACGGCGCCGTTCTGACCAACGGCGACAAACGGATCAGCCTCGTCATCCAGAACAAGGCTTGCGTGTTGCGCGAGAAGGACATCATGCAGCCGGAAGAGGCGACGACCCCGGCGCGGCACATCTATCTGCCGATCATGATGATGTATCTCGATGCCGAAAACAGCGAACAATACTACAATGATTTTGCGTTGCGCATGACGGAGTTCATGGGCGCTATCCGGGACCGCGTGGCCTTGGCCACCTGTATCGAGATCAGCCGCGATGTGATGGGCGGCGCGTATTACAAGGCCCTGATGCTGTGCAGGAAGCTGTTTGAATTCGAACAGGAACGGTTGAACTATGACACTCAAAGCCTATCAGAATACGCAGCGAATTACTGAAGATCCGCGCCAGACCGAATATCGATTGTTCGGTCAGGTGACGGGCGCGCTGATCGACGTGCAGAAAGCTGGCAAGGGCGGCGGTCCGCTGGTCGAGGCCGTCGACTGGAATCGCCAGCTGTGGCGCGCGCTCGCGGCCGATTGCCTCGACGAGCGCAACCAGCTGCCGCAGGGCGTGCGGGCGCAGATCGTGTCGCTGTCGCTTTGGGTTACGAAGTATTCCAAGGACGTGACGCGCAAAGGCGCGTCGCTCGATCCGCTGATCGACATCAACCGCACCATCATGCAGGGCCTGCAGGGCGCGGCCTGAATTTCCTCGACTGGACTCCGAGGCGAAGGCCGGCTGCAAAGCCGGCCTTTCTTTTTTGCCGGGCGGCAAATTGTACCGCGTGGTGTCATTGTCTTCACCAAAAATAATTCAATAAAATCAATGTATTACGTGACGTCTCCGGCCGAATGACGTGGCACGGGCGTTGCGAAGCATCGACGGGGCATCGTGCCTCACGATGCGCAAAACGCCGTCAGCTGACCAGAATGGAAGTGGAGAACACACCATGCTTAGCGTGAATACGAATACTGGCGCCATGATGGCGTTGCAGTATCTCAACCAGACCCAGGCGCAGCTCGCGCAAACCCAAAGCGCGATCAATACGGGCCTGAAGGTTGCCACCGCGAAGGATGATGGCGCTATCTACGCCATCGCTCAGAACATGCGCGGTGACGTCGCCGGCTATGCGTCGGTGACAGACAGTATCAACCGCGGCATGTCCGCGGTGGATGTTGCCATGTCGGCCGGTCAGTCGATCTCCGATCTTCTGATCGAAATGAAGCAGAAGGCGCTCGCCGCGTCCGATACTTCGCTCGATACCGCGAGCCGCCAGGCCATGAACCAGGACTTCACCGCCCTGCGCGACCAGATCACGACGATCGTGAAGAACGCCGTGTTCAACGGCTTCAACCTGGTCGACGGTTCGACGACGAAGATCTCGGCTCTGGCTTCGGCCGACGGTGCGCGTCATATCACCGTCAGCGCGCAGAACTTGTCGCTGTCCGGCACGATTGTGACGATCAAGAGCACGGGGACGATCTCGACGGCCGCGAAAGCCTCGACGATGGTGGCAACGGTCCAGGCCTCGCTGACCAACGTCAACTCGGCCCTGGCGAAACTGTCTTCAGGCTCGAAGAAGTTCTCGATCCAGCTCACCTTTGCCCAGAAATTGTCCGATACGCTCACCGCTGGTATCGGCAACCTGGTCGACGCGAACATGGCGCAGGAAAGCGCGCAGTTGACGGCGCTGCAGACCAAGCAGCAGCTCGGCGTCCAGGCCTTGTCGATCGCCAACCAGTCGCCGCAGGTGATCTTGTCCCTGTTCAAATAAGAAACGACCGGGAAAAAGAGGGGAAAAGAGCGGCGCGGAGAATTTCTCCGCGCCGTTTTTGCGTCCGGCATAGGCAAAATTTGCCCTCTGCCCGGCATTATTTGCCGCCTTCTCGGTAAATCGTGCCGGGCAAAATTGGCCGCGGGGAAAATTACCGCCGCCGGATTTTCCCGATGCCGCTCACAAACGAGAGTGAAGGAAACCTTAAGTTCCACCGGCACGCGCATTGCCTATGGACTGGCAGGGGCAAAACGCTCCTGAGCAAAACGCTCACATCACCATGCCAGAACGGAGGCAATAATGCTTAGCGTAAACACCAATGTCGGCGCCATGACGGCGCTGCAGTACCTCAACCAGACCCAGGCGCAACTTGCGCAGACCCAGACCGCCATCAACACCGGCATGAAGGTCTCGTCCGCCAAGGACAACGGCGCGGTTTTCGCCATTGCCCAGAACATGCGCGGCGATGTCGCGGGTTACAACGCCGTCTCCGACAGCCTTAATCGCGGCATGTCCACGGTGGATGTCGCCATGTCGGCCGGTCAGTCGATTTCCGACTTGCTGATTCAGATGAAGCAGAGTGCGCTGGCGGCGTCCGATACTTCGCTGGACACGGCAAGCCGTCAGGCCATGAACCAGGACTTCATCGCCTTGCGCGACCAGATCACAACCATCGTGAAGAACGCCGTGTTCAACGGCTTCAATATGGTCAACGGCTCGACGACGAAGATCACGGCTCTGGCTTCGTCCGACGGAACGCGGCGCATCACGGTCAGCACGCAGAACATGTCGCTGTCCGGTTCGATCGTGACCCTCAAGGCAACGGGCACGATTTCCACGGCTGCGAAGGCCTCGACGATGGTTGCGACCATCCAGACCTCGCTGACCAACGTCAACTCGGCGCTTTCGAGACTGTCTGCCGGCTCGAAGAAGTTCTCGATCCAGCTCAGCTTCTCTCAGCAATTGTCCGACACTCTGACCGCCGGTATCGGCAGCCTGGTCGACGCGAACATGGCGCAGGAAAGCGCGATGCTGACGTCTCTGCAGACCAAGCAGCAGCTCGGCGTCCAGGCTCTGTCGATTGCCAATCAGGCACCGCAGTCCATCTTGGCGCTGTTCAGGTAAGCACTTTAAGGCGGCGGGCGTTCCGAACGTCCGCCGTCGCTTTCCGGAATGGCGGGTGCCGGTTCAATCGGCCCTTCCCCCGGGGCGTGGGTTTGGGGTATTCAAAAAAGAAGCGGCGGGCGGAAGCGACAGCTTCCGTCCGTTGCCATTTTCAAAGCGCCAGAATCTTCCGTATCGCGAGCACGGCGCGCTCGACATCCTCCACCGTCATCGAAGCGAAGAACGGCAGGCTGAGGCAGCGCGCATAATAGGCGTCGGCGCCGGGAAGCTCGGCGATGCCATAGCGCTCGGCATAGAAGCGCTGACGGTGCACCGGAAAATAGTGCACCTGACTGCCGATCCCCTCTTCGGCCAGACGCCGCGTGAACGCGGCGCGGGTGATGCCGAAGGACGGAAAATCGATCGTCACCGCATAAAGATGCCATGCCGGAAGACAGGTGCGATGCCGCGCAACCGGCCGAAGCCGTGGGGCATAAGGCGCAAGCAGCGCATCATAGGCCGCCGCCAGGGCGCGCCGGCGGACCAGAAAGCGGTCGAGCTTGGCCAGTTGCGAGCAGCCGAGCGCGCACTGGATGTCGTTGGCGCGCCAGTTGAAGCCCGGCTCCACCAGTTCGTAATACCAGGGGTTCGCCCGACCTTCGTCTTCGAAGGCATCCGCTCTGTTGGCGAATTCGCGCGCGTCGCGCGTCATGCCGTGATTGCGCGTCCGCATCAGCGTCGCGGCGATGTCCGGATCGTTCGTCGTTACGGCGCCGCCTTCGCCCATGGCGATGGCCTTGACCGGGTGGAAGGAAAAAACGCTCAGATCGCTGAAGGCATTTTCGCCGATCAGGCTGCGCGAGCCGTCCCTGGCGATGGTGGCGGTGCCCAGCGCGTGGCAGGCGTCGTCGACGATCTTGAGGCCGCGGCCGCGCGCCAGCTCCGCGATTTCCTCCACCGCGCCGCACTGGCCGTTCAAATGAACGTTGAAGACGGCGTCTGCCTTCCCGGCCCGGTCGATGGCGTCGGCCAGATCCTGCGGACGCATCAGCCCGCTGTCGGGATCGACATCGGCGAAGACGATCCGCGCGCCGTTGAGATAGGGCGCGCTCGCCGTGGCGAGAAAGGTCAGCGACGGCACGATGATCGTGGTTCCGGGTCCCAGTCCGAGGGCGTGCGCCGCCATGTACAGAGCCGCGGTTCCGTTGGCGCAGACCACCGCGTGCTTGGCGTTGACGGTCTTCGCCAGAGCGGCCTCGAAGCGGCCGACCGCCGGTCCGGTCGTCAGATAGTCGCCGCGCAACACCTCGCAAACGGCCTCGACGTCGTCGTCCTCGATGACCTGGCGGCCATAGGGCAGAAAGGGCTTTGCCGTCTGCGGTGGTTTCTTCAGCGCGGGAGCGCTCACGCAAAGGCCTCTTGCAGCAGCAGTTGCAGGCCGCGGGCGTCGAGCATTTCCGCGTTCGAATCGCTCGAATAGCAGAAGCCTTCGCTGACGGGCTGGGCGCCGCGGTTGAGGTAGGCTTCGCGGGCCGCGGCGGCGAAGCTCGCCAGGATCACGAAGCGGTCGTCGAGCTCGACGGTCCAATGCGAATCGTCGGCCGGGATCATCGTCTCGTGTAGTTTCTCGCCGGGACGGATGCCGACGACCTTCTGGCCGAGTGTCGGTCCGATCAGGTCGGCTATGCCGGTGATCGTGGTGGAGGGAATCTTCGGCACGAAGATCTCGCCGCCGCGCGACATTTCCATGCTCGACAGCACGAAGTTCACGCCCTGGGTCAGCGTGATCCAGAAGCGCGTCATCCGCGGGTCGGTGATCGGCAGTTCGAGCGCGCCGTCGTCGGCGAGCTTCTTGAAGAAGGGAATGACGGAGCCGCGCGAGCCCGCGACGTTGCCGTAGCGCACGACCGCGAATCGCGTTCCGTCGGCGCCGGCGAGGTTGTTGGCGGCGACGAAGATCTTGTCGGAGGCCAGCTTGGAAGCGCCGTAGAGGTTGACCGGATTGGCCGCCTTGTCGGTCGACAGGGCGATCACCTTGCGCACATTGCGCCTCAGCGCCGCGTAAACGACATTCTCGGCGCCGAAGATGTTGGTGCGGATGCACTCGAAGGGATTGTATTCCGCGGTGGGAACCTGCTTCAGCGCCGCCGCATGGATCACGTAGTCGACGTCGCGCATGGCCATCTCAAGACGGTCGCGATCGCGCACATCGCCGATGAAATAGCGCATGAACGGATGCTGATCCATCGGGAAGATCTGCTGCATCTCGTACTGCTTGAGTTCGTCGCGCGAAAAGATGATCAGGCGGCGCGGCTTGTACTGGTTGATGACCGTGCGCACGAAGTGCTTGCCGAACGATCCCGTTCCTCCGGTGACCAGAACGGCCTTGTCGTTGAGGTCGAGCCAGGGTTGCGCGAAATCGCGCAGGACCGGAGCTGCAGGGTCGGCGAGGCTCTGGTTGGCCTCCGTTGCCAGATAGATTTTCTTCGCCCGCTGAGCCATGGATCTGCCACCCTTGTTGTCAGAGGTGATGGTTACAGAACACGGTTAACAATCACCTGACGGAAACGCCGCATTCACGCTAAAGCGAAAGCGCCGCGGGCCGTGGCGCAACGGCGTCGGCTTGCGCGTGTCGTCCAGTTCCAGTGCCGAAAGGGCCAATTGGCAGAACAGGCTGCCGCGGACGCGTCTGTGGGTCAAAAGGCCGAGAAGCGGCGCCGTGCAGCGGTCCACCTCGATGCGCAGGCGGTGCCGGTTGTCGCCGATTTCCGCCCAGCCTTCCGTCATCGGCAGCCCGTTCGAAGCCGAAACCAGGAACGATACGGGCGCGCCGTGCTCGACCGTGCTGTCGGCGAGGTCAAAGGTTTCGCAATCCTTACCGCCATTGTGGGTCGTTAAGGAAAGCCCGTCCCAGTCGAAGGCGTCTGGCAGCAGGGTGAGGTGGCCTAGCCGCAGGCTGCCCTTGCCCCACTCCTCCCAATGGAAGGTGAGGTCGAAATCGATCCGCGGTTCGCGGGCATGGAAACGCAGCGTCTTCTCGATCAGGCCTTTGGGCGTGTCGATGCGCGCGAAGGCGAGCAGATCGTCGCCGTCGTTCCACAGATGGGCTCTGCACCATTCCAGATCGGTGACTTTGTGTTCGCCGGGCGCTTCGAACACGCTGTTGCCCGTGTACCAGTCCGCTTGCAGCGCAATGTCGTCGAAATGGCCGTGCGGCAGGGTACCGGCCAGCGGCATTTCGTGGCCGTCGAAATGGATCGAATCCAGGGCAAGGCCGCGGCGGCGATCGAGGCGGGCGCGAACCATGGGCGTGACGATGTTGAGATGGCGTGCGGCGATCTCGGCGCCGCGCGGGCTCGGCATGGGCGAGGGCTCGGGCGGGCTCCAGCGGACCAGTGCGGTGCGCAGCCTTTGACAAAACTCGGACCAGCGCTTGTCGGTGATGTGGGTGCGGAAATCGCTCGACCACAAATAGCAGAGCTCCTTCCACGCCTCCGGACCGGCGTCGGCGGCGATCAGGCCGTGATGGATGCGTTCGCAGGCGGCGTTGATCGCAAGATCGTCGCGACCGGTCACCGCCCAGCGCGACAGATTGTATTTGCGCTGCTTCTTGACCGGAATCGGACAGTCGGGGGTTTCCAGCCGCAGCGGCTGCTGCTTCTTCGGCACATAGGTCAGCAGCTGCGACGGCAGCACCATTTCGCAGGACGGTTCCTGTGCAAGGCGCTGGAAGGCCTGTTCCAGCTTCGTCCACTCGCCGCCTCTGTTTTTCTCCTCGGTCTTGTAGCGGCCGGGGCGGAAATCGAAAATCTCCGCGTCGCTGGCATAGACGCACAGCGCGCGCGCCGCCGCGCCGCGCTGCGTGCGGACGTAATCGAGATAGTCGTCGAGACCGATGTCGTTGTGCGCGAAGCGCTGCAGCTTCTGGAAGGCGACGGTGTTGGTCCACAACAGGCCGATCGCGCGTCCGTCGGTGCCCACCGCGCGCTGTGCGCTGTAGCGCGCCTCGCCGGGCCACTGGTGATGCGATGACGGATTGTCCCAATCCATCAGCAGGGCGCGATAGCCGGCGTCGAGGTACAAGCCGACCAGTCCGCTCGAATAGGCCTGCTCGTTGACCAGCGCGAGGGTGGGCGTGACGCCCAGCAGGCGTTGATAGACGTCGCTGCCGATCGCAAGATTGGCTTCGGTGACGCGCGCCGGCACCAGGGGACCGATCATCTGCGTGTAGCCCGAGCCGATGAATTCCACGCGCCCCGATGCAATCAGCCTTTTTAAGGTGTCGATCCAGAAGGGATCGCGCTCGGCGATCTCTTCCAGCGTGTAGCCGGAGGCCTCGATGCCGATCGGTCCGCACTTCTCGGCGAGGCGCAGCAGCGGCCAGTAGCAGCAGGCGATCACTTCGTCGCGCTGCTCCTCCTCGATGGACGAGAAGGCGAGGTTGAGATGGAAAAAGGCGAACAACCTTAACGTGCCGGTGCGGACGTCAAACTGCTTGTTGGTGAGCGGCGCATTCATGCGGTTTGGATCCTGATGCAGGAGAGTGCGTCGTTGGCCGCCACAAGTGCGGCATCGCGGGTTTGTCCGGTGGCCAGCACCATGGCGGCAGACGGGCGCTTGTCGCCGGCCGGCGGAATGACGTCGCCGGGCTTGGCCGTGACGATGACGTCGGCGACGCCCGGCACCTTGCGCGCTTCGTCGGCGCCCGAAATCGAGACGACCTTGCCGGGCGCCGGAAACGCGTAGCGCTGGATCACCGGCGTGAAGAATTTCGGTTCGAGGTCCGCCGGGTCCACGGAATCGCCCAAGGCCACCTTGATGGCGTTGCCGACGAAGTCGACGCCGGTGTTGAGCGGAATTTCGCGCGTGCAGAAGAAGCCGCCCGACAGGCGCGCGGCGAGTTCGATGACATGGACTTCGCCATGATGGACGACGATGTCGCCTTTGACCGTGCCGTCGGTGATGCCCAGCGCCGCCGCGGCGCGGCCTACCACGTCCTTCACCTTGACCTGAAGCTCGGGCGCCAGATGGCTCGGCAGGTCGCCGCCGTTCTCGATGAAGAACGGCGCGTAGCGCTCCAGATATTCGTAATTGCGGTCGGAGAAGCCCGGCGTGTAGCAGCGCCCGCCGGAGACGATGGATTCCGTGGAGATCTGCGGACCGTCGAGATATTGCTCGACCATGACGCGTTCGCTCGGCGAATGGGAGCGGGCGAAGAGGAAGGCCTTGGTCAGGTCGGCCACGTGCGAGATGCGCTGAACGCCGCGCGAGCCGCGGCTGTCGGCCGGCTTGATCACCAGATCGCGGCCGCGTTCGACGGCGATGCGCTGAAGGGCCTGCGGCGTCTCGACTTCGCTGAACCAGGGAATAGGAACGCCGGCTTCGGCGAAACGCCGTTTCATCGCCAGCTTGTCGCAGGCGAGTTCGGCGCTGGCGCGCGAAATGCCGGGCAGGCGCAGGCGCTCGGCGACCGCCGCCGTCGTCAGCGGCGCATCGGCCGCAACGCAGATGACGCCGTCGATCTTGCGGATCTTGCGGCTGTAGCGTTCCGCCGCCGCTGCTGTCTCGTTGGGGCCGTAGACATCGGCGATCAGACAGGAATCCGCATGGGCGAACCCCGGGGCTTCCGGATCGCGGTCGGAGACCACGACATGCAGCCCCATCTGCTTGGCCCGCAAAGCCGCGTCGGCCGCCTCGACCCCTCCCGAAACGATCAGCAGCGTCTTGTTCATCAGAAGTACAATCCGCCGTTGACGTTGATGGTCTGCGCCGTGATGTAGGACGACGCCTCGCTGGCGAGGAACACCACCGTGTCCGCCACTTCGCGGGTGACTCCGAGACGCTTGAGGATGATCGACTCGGCCGCCTTCTGCACGCTGGCCGCCGCCATGCCGGCTGCCGCCATGTCTGAGGCGATCAGTCCCGCCGCCACCGTGTTGGACCGAACGCCCTGCGGCGCAGCGAAACGCGCGATGACCTGCGCCAGGGAAATCAGACCGGCCTTGGAGGCCGCATAATGCGCCGTGCGCGGGCCGCCATATTGGCCGCTCACCGAGCCGATATGCACGATCGAGCCGCCGCCGGCTTCCGCGAGCAGCGGCAGGAACACTTGTGCGCAGACGAACGGGCCTTTCAGGTTGGTGGCGAGGATGGTGTCCCAATCCTGGTCGCTCACCTGATCGAAATCCGTCGGCTTGTTGATGCCGGCGTTATTGACCAGGATCGAGATCGGTCCGAAGCCGCGCGCGTCTTTCGCCGCGGCGGCCACACTGGCCCGCTGGGTCACGTCCATCTGCAAGGCCAGCGCGCGCCGGCCCATGCTCTCGATCTGCTTGACGACTTTCTCGGCCTCGCTGCGGTTCTCGCGGAAGGTCAGCACGACATCCGCGCCCGCCTCGGCCAGACCGACCGCAATCGCCCGGCCGATGCCGCGGCTGCCGCCGGTCACCACCGCGTTCTTGCCGGCGAGGGAGAAGCGGGTCATTGCAGCGATCCTTTGCGCGCGATGGCGCGGCGCGCCGCTTCGGCGATGAAGGGCGCCGTGATGCCGTAATGCGCCGCCAGCTCGTCCGGCTCGCCGGAGGAGCCGAAGGTGTCGTTCAGGCCGACGAATTCGATCGGACAGGGATGCGTCTGCGTCACCGCCTCGGCGACCGCGCTGCCCAGACCGCCATGGATGTTGTGATCTTCGGCCGTCACCATGCAGCCGGTCTCGGCGGCGCACTGCTTGAGAAGTTTGGCATCGATCGGCTTGATCGTCGCCATGTTGACCACGCGGGCGTCGATGCCGTCGGTCTCCAACAGCTCGGCGGCTTCCAGCGCGCGCGCCACTTCGACGCCGCAGGCGACCAGCGTCACGTCGCTTCCGTCGCGCACGATCTGTCCCTTGCCGATCTCGAATTTATGGTCGTCGCCGAACAGGCGCTTGGCGGCGCTGCGGCCGGTGCGCATATAGACCGGGCCTTCGAATTCCAGCATGGCGCGGGTGGCGAGTTCCATCTCCTTCGGATCGGCCGGCGAGATCACCGTCATGCCGGGAATGGCGCGGAACGCCGCGATGTCCTCCAGCGCCTGCGCCGAACCGCCGTCGGGTCCGACGTCGAGGCCGGGATGGCTGGCGACGATCTTCGCATTGCGCCTGCAATAGGCGATCGACAGCCGCGTCTGTTCGAAGGCGCGCGACAGGAAGACGGCGAAGCCGGTGACCACGGGCAGCATGCCGACCGCGGCGAGGCCGCCGGCCGCCGCCACCATGTTCTGTTCGGCGATGCCGAACTGGATGAATTTCTCGGGATGCGCCTTGCGGAAATGGTGCACGCCGGTGCCGCCGGCGACGTCGGCGTCGAGCACCACCAGCTTGGGGAATTCGTCGGCCAGATTGGTCAGCGCCTTGCCGAAAGCTTCGCGCAGGGAATCGCCGGAGGTGCCGATCAGGGCGGGAGCGTTGTTGTCAGACATCGAGAAGCTCCTTGATTTCGTGCTGGTCGGCGCCAAGCGCCACCAAGGCGTCGACGGACTGTTCGCGCGTCAGCTTGACGCTGCCGTGCCAGGCGGGACTGCCTTCCATGTACGGCACGCCCTTGCCTTTGACGGTGTGGGCGATCAGCACCGAGGGCCGCTCATGGGTGGATGCGGCGAGATGCAGCGTGGAGAGGATTTCGGGAATGTTGTGGCCGTCGATCTCGAAGACCGTCCAGCCGAAGGCGCGCCATTTGTCGGCCAGCGGCTCCAGCCGCATGATGGCGTCGTTGGTCGCGTCGCTCTGCAGCTTGTTGTAGTCGATGATGGCGCAGAGATTGTCGAGCTTGTGATGGGCGGCGCACATCGCGGCCTCCCACACTTCGCCTTCCTGCAATTCGCCGTCGCCGAGCAGGGCATAGGCGCGGGCGTTGATCTTCTGCAGCTTCATGCCCATCGCCATGCCGAGCGCGACCGAGAACCCCTGGCCCAGCGAACCGGTCGAGGTCTCGACCCAGGGCAGGTCGCGGACATGCGGGTGTCCCTGGAACGGGCTGCCGAGCTTGCGCAGATTGAGCGCGTCGGCCTTGTCGCAGAAACCGTGATAGGCGCCTATGGCATAGAGCGCCGGGCAGGCATGGCCCTTCGACAGCACGAAGCGGTCCCGGAAGCGGTCATTGGCGGCGGTGGGCCAGACATTCAATTCCGCGCCGAACAGACAGGCGAGCAGGTCGGCGCAGGACAGCGCGCCGCCGGGATGGCCCGAGGTCGCGCGATAGATGGCGGCGATGGTGTGGCGCCGGACGAAGCGGGCGGCCTCGGCGATTTGCGCTTCGAGATCTATTTCGGTCGCGGCGGCCGCGACGGCGCTGTCCCGCGTGCTGAGCTTTACGGCAGTCATCATGACAAGTCCCCTCAGGCAGCCAGGCGCGTGCGCGCGCGGCTGAGCAGATCGGTGTAGAGAAGAATTTCTGCGGCAGGCGCGAACTTGCGCGCCTCGGCGGCGATCTCGTCCGCGAAGCCCCGCGACATGACGACGATCACGCCGGGTTTGGCCTGGATCAGGTCCTCGGGACCGGCGAGGGCGCAACCGTGGCGCTCGCCGACATGGGCTTTGAGATGGGTGTCGATCAGCAGCCTGAGCGCCCGGGCGTCGAAGCGGCCGTGAGTCACCAGGCTGTCGAAAATCCGTCCGGCGCCCCACATCGCCACGCCTTTCGGCGCCAGCGCGTGAAGTTCGGCGGCGACCGCGACCAGCGCCGCCATATTGTGCGCCCGCGTCGCGACATAGCTGGTCATCAGCTCATAGGCTTTTTCGACTTCCTGCGGATCGGCGGCCACGGCGCTGTCGACGGCGTCCGCCTTGCGCGCCACCAGGAAGAGATTCGCCGCATCGCCGCGGTCCGGCTTCTCGACGATCGCGAAGCCCGCCGCTTCCACCATGCGCGACAGCGTGCGTTCGGAGAAGTGATAGAGATGTTTGTCGATGAACCATTCCTCGACGATGTCGTCGGCGCCGAGGATGGCGATGTTCGGCGCATCGAGCACGAGGCGCCCGCCGTCCTTCAAGACGCGGTGATGGTCGTCGAGCACGTGCGCGGGATGCGCCAGGTGTTCGATCGTGTGGCAGGAATGGAGGATGTCGAAGCGGCCCGTTTCCAGCGCCGCGTCTTCGATGCGCGAAACCTGCAATTCGGTGCGCGCGAGTCCGGCGCAGGACTGCGCGACGCGCTCGTCGGGCTCGACGGCCGTAATGTGTGCGTGCGGCGCGGCGCTCAGCAGGGCGCGCGCGAAACTGCCGCGGTTGGAACCGACATCGAGCAGCGAGAAATGCGCTTGCGGATCGCACTGGCGCAGAACCGCATCGACGGCGATCTTGGTGCGAAAGCCTTTGCCGTAGCGCACATTGCCCCAGTCCGCGCCGCCCGATACCGCGGCCGCGGCGCGCGGCGCGCGATCGGCGCGCGGCAGGCTTTGCACCAGCCCGCAACGGCCGCAGATGTGTACGGTGATGCCGCGTGTCGATCGCTCGGGCGTGTAAACGCCTTCGAGCGCATCGCTGCCGCAGAGTTCGCAAATCTCTTGCATTTGAAGATGTCCAGGAAGGACCCGGTAACCATCTTCTGCCATTCAGTGTTAATAATTCACTACGTACTCGTCGCGCGACGAATATCCGAGACGTTCGAGCATGCGACCCGCAATCGTTTCGAACTGCGCGCGCTGCGTTTCGTCGAGAAGCCGGTCCTCGGGGCGATTGACGTTGTGCGGCCGCGCGAACATCGAGAAATATTCGTCGCGATAATGAAGGTTAAGAAAATCATAAAGTCCGCGCGCGACGCCCGGCGAATTGCGCAAGTCTTCCAGGCGCAGGAACATGTGGCGCGTCGCGGGAAGCCCCGCCAGCGCCTCCAGGATCACGCGGTTGATTTCGGCCCAGTGCCAGGCGATGCGCTCGAACTGGCCGTAGCCCGCGAACGCCGCGGCGGCGGGATCGGACCCGCTCGGCAGCGGCCACCAATATTTCTTTTCCGGCGGCGGCGCGGGATTGCGTTGTGGGTCCGCGATATGCGCGCGCAGGATCGCGGTGGAACGGTTGTCGTAGCATTCGTCGCCGAGCTTGTGGAAATAGGAACTCGCCACCTTGCGGCCGTCGCGCACCAGGTGGATGAATTTCGCCTGCGGCAGCAGCTCGGCAAGCTCGGGGATGAGCCAGGACAGCTTGTTCGAGGAATCGCCCCAATGCGCTTTTTCGCTGTAATGGACGGCGGCGACGTGGGTCTCGGCGAGTATATGCTTGGCCGCGGCGCTGCCGATCAAACCCATATGGCGGCGCACCGCCAGCGGCTGGACGACCTGCACCATGTATTCGTGATGCATTTCGACCTCGTCCGAGGTCGACAGCGCCTTGTGCAGCATCGCCGTGCCGGACCGTCCGCTGGAAACGACGAAGAAGGCCCGCGTGCTCACGGCTTGGCCGCGACGACGACCGCTTCGCGGCCCATGCCCGCCTCCGCCAGCGCGCGATAGAAAGCGCGCCGCGTTTCCCTGAGGCCGGCGGCTTCCAGGGCCAGATCGAACCGCTTGCGCTTCTTGTGACAGGCCCGGCCGAGATCGCCGTTGTTGGTGTAGTCGTCGCCCATCATCAGGAAGGCTTCCATCGGAAAGCTGGTGGTCCGCCCGACCACGCGAAAACCGCTCCGTTCGAGAAGCGCGCCGACGGAGTCGAAGTCGAAATAATTGAGGTGATGCTGCGGCACGATCCACCACGCGTCGGCGCCCGCGCTGGCGCGTCCGGCGATCTGGAAAGGCGAAAAGTCGTTGGGCACGCCCACGCAAATCAGTCCGCCGGGATTTAACGCGTCCCGCGCCAACGCGACGATCGCCGCGGGATCCGGCACGTGCTCCAGGACGTTGTTGAGGTGCACGACGTCGAAGCCCCCAAGATCGCCGGCGGTCTTGGCGTTGAAGAATCCTTCGACGACCTCGACGCCCAGCGAACGGGCGTGTGCGGCGGCTTGCCGGGACGGTTCCACGCCAAGGACGTCCCAGCCGCGCGCCTGTGCGGTTTTCAAGAAGAAGCCGGGTCCCGAACCGATATCAAGCAGCCGTCGCCGCCCGCGTCCGAGAAGCTCTTCGAAAATTTCCAGCCGGTCGATTTGTGCGAGTTCCGCCCAATCCTGGTCCTCGCCCGCATGCGCCAGGAAGGTCGGCTTTTCCGCGCTGTAATAGTGTTCGCGATAAGCCTGTTCGAGCTGGGCTTCGTCCGGAACCGGCAGGACATGGCGAAAGCCGCAGCTACCGCAGGCGATGATGTCGTAGCCTTTGACCCGTGCGACGCGCCGGCCTTCATGGGCCTGCCAGGCAATGATCGGTTCGGCTTCGGCGATATCCATCGCGATCCTCTTCGTTAATTCCTTCTTAGCCATGCGCGATTTCGAAAGCGTTAAGCCAAGGGCGGGTCAGGGCTTGGTTGCGATGAGGACGGCTTCGCGGCCCATGCCGGCATTCGCCAGCGCGCCATAGAAGGCGCGCCGCGTTTCCCGCAGGCCCGCCGCTTCCAAGGCGAGATCGAAGCGCTTGCGTTTCTTGTGGCTGGCCCGGCCGACCTCGCGGTCCCTGGTGTAATCGTCGCCCATCATCAGGAACATTTCCATCGGAAAGCTGGTCGTGCGTTCGGCGATGTCGAGGCCGATATGCTCCAGCAGGCCGGCGGCCGAGTCGAAATCGAAATAGTTGAGGTGATAGGGCGGGGCGATCCACCATTCGTTCGAACCGACGGCCGCCCGTCCGGCGATCTGGAATGGCGAAAAATCGTTCGGCACGTTGATGCAGAAAACGCCGCCGCTTTCCAGCAGATCGCGCGCCAGGATCGCCATGTTTGTCGGATCGGGCGCGCTTTCCAGCACGTTGCTCAAGTGGACGGCGTCGAAGCGTCCAAGCCCCACGGCGGTGTCGGCATTGAAGAACCCTTCCGCAACCTCGATGCCGAGTTTCCTGGCATGAGCACCGGCCTGCCGCGAGGATTCGATGCCGAGCACGCGCCAGCCGCGCGCCTTCGCGGTCTTCAGGAACGCACCCGTGCCGCATCCGATGTCGAGCAGGCGCCGGCGCCGCGGTCCGAGCAGGCGTTCGAAACTTTCCAAACGGTCGGCGTACGCCAGCTCCAGCCAGGCGTGATCGTCGCTGTTCTCCGGCGGGAAATTCAGTGTGTTGTCTTGGATGCCGGCCTTGCGGCACGCGGCTTCATATTCTTCCGGCTCCGGCAAAGGCAGGACGTGCCGGAAGCCGCAGAGATCGCAGGCGATGATGTCGTAGCCTTTGACCCGCGCCACACGGCGGCCTTCATGCGCCTGCCAGGCAATGATCGGTTCGGCTGCGGCGATGCCCATCAGGATCCCCTCGTTAACGCTCTTTTAGTCAAGCCTGATTTAGAAACGGTTAAGGACCCGCAACGGATTAACCATGGACCGGCCGATCTTCATTGCCGAAGCCTCGAGCAACCATGGACGCCAGCTCTCCCGCGCGCTGGCCTTCGTCGACGCCGCCGCGGCGGCCGGCTGCGACGCCGTCAAATTCCAGCTCTTCAAGATCGACCGCATGTTCGCGCCGGAGATTCTGAGCCGCAGCGCCAAGCACCGGGCCCGGAAAGACTGGGAATTGCCCGTCGCGCACCTGGCGCCGCTCGCCGAACACTGTTCGAAACGCGGAATAGCGTTCTCCTGCACGCCTTTTTACGTGGAGGCGGTGGAGGAACTCCGCCCCTATGTCGCGTTTTACAAGGTGGCGTCCTACGAGCTGCTGGTGGACGACCTTCTCGCTGCCTGTGCCGCAACCGGCAAGCCGGTGGTGCTGTCCACCGGCATGGCGACGATGGATGAAATCCGCCACGCCGTCGCCGTGCTGCGCCGGGCGAACGCCACGGACATCACGCTGCTGCACTGCGTCTCCGCCTATCCGACGCCCGCGGCGGAAGCCAACCTCTCCGCCATCGCCGTCATCCGCGAGGCGACCGGCTGCAAGGTGGGCTGGTCGGACCACACCCGCCGTCCCGCCGTGATCGAACGCGCCGTGCATCGCTGGAACGCCAGCGCGGTGGAGTTCCATCTCGATCTCGATGGGAAGGGCGCCGAATACGCGGCCGGGCATTGCTGGCTGCCGGAGGAAATCGCCCCGGTCATCGCCCGCATCCGTGAATCCATCGTCGCCGACGGAACCGGTTTCAAGGAACCGCAGCCCGCCGAACTCGCCGACCGCGACTGGCGCGCCGATCCGCAGGACGGCATGCGGCCGCTCCGGCACATCCGTGCCATCTGGGAACCCGCGGCATGAGCAAACGCCGTCGCATCGTTGCGGTGATCCAGGCGCGGATGGGTTCCACCCGCCTGCCCGGCAAGGTGCTGAAGCCGATCGCCGGCAAACCGCTGCTGTGGCACATCGTCCATCGCCTGAAGAAATCTCGTCTGATCGGCGAGATCGCCGTGGCCACCAGCACCAATCCGCTCGACGACGCCATCGTCGAGTTCGGACGGCTCAACGGCGTGCGCGTGGTGCGCGGGCCGGAGGACAATGTCCTCGCGCGTTTTGCCTGCGCCGCAGAGCTGCTCGACGCCGACATCATCGTCCGCGTATCGTCAGACGCGCCCTTCCTCGATGCGGATTTCATCGATCATCTGCTGACGGCGATGATCGAACAGGACGGCGACTACGTGCTGCTCGAAGAACACGCCACCACTGCGCATGAAGGCGTCGATCCGATGTCGCGCCGCGCCCTCGACAAGCTGATGATGGATGCGTCCGGCGATCCCGTCGCCCGCGAACACGTCACCGGCTACTTCAAGCTGCATCCCGACTTCGTCAAGATCGCGCACGCGAAAGCCTATCCCAGACTGGCGCGCGTCGCCGGACGACTGACCATCGACACGCCCGACGATCTCGCCTTCGTCGAGGCGGTGCATGCGCGGCTGGACGCCCAGGCCGGCGAAGCTTCGCTGGGGGACCTCCTCATGCTGCTGGAGCGCGAACCGGCGCTGCGTCAGATCAACGCCCATGTCCGCCAGAAGGAGATCGCGCCGCAAGGCGGGCTGGCGCTGATCCGCTGCGACGGGGGCGGCGGTTACGGCTTCGGCCATGTCAAACGCATGATCGCCCTGGCGCGGGCGCTGCGCGATCGCGAAGGCATCGGCGCACATTTCGCCGTGAACGGCAGCGAGGATGCGCTGACGCCGATCCGCCAGGCCGGATTCCAGGCGACGCTGCTCTCCGGCCCGGCGGCGTCGTTGTCGGAGGTCGCGGCGCATGCCGACCTCTGCATCGTCGACTGCCGCGACGGCCCCTCGCGCACGCAGCTGTCGCAATTCGTCAGGGACATTCCCGTCACCGCCGTCATCGACGACGCCTCGGAGCGCCGGCTGGCCGCCGACTTCGCCTATTATCCGCCGGTGCCACAGGCCGAGCATCTCGACTGGCGGGATTCACACTGCGTCGCACGCATCGGCTGGGAATGGGCGCTGCTGGGCTTGCCGCAAGCGGCGCCGCGGGCGCGCCCCGTTTCGCCGCGCCCGACTTTGCTGGTGACCATGGGCGGCCGCGATCCCGGGGGCGTTAAGCTGCGCGGCGCGCAGGCGCGGGGAAAGCTTGATCCCGTGTTTCGCGCCCGTTTCGTGATCGGACCCGGCTTTGCGAATCGCGCGGCCACCGCACGGGCGATCGTCGCGCTCAAATCGAATTTCGAGACCATAGAAGGCGCCGACAGCTTGGCGACGGAATACGGCTCCTGCGATCTGGCGCTGGCGGCGTTCGGCGTCACGGCCTACGAATTGGCGGCGTTCGGCGTGCCGGCGCTTTATCTCTGCGCCACCCAGGATCATGCGCTGTCCGCCTCCGCCTTCGAACATGCCGGCATGGGCGTGTCGCTGGGGCTCGGCGAATTTGCGACCGACCGGGCCATCGCCATGGCGGTGTGGACCCTGCTCGGCGATCACCAGCGCCGCCGCGACATGCGTTCCGCCGGCCTGATGACCATCGACGGCAACGCCGCGGCGCGCCTCGCCGGCGATCTCGCCGCCGCGCTCGCCGTCAAGCGAAGCGTCAGCGCGGTTCGGGCGGCAGTTTAGCCAAGGTCTGCGCGAAGACGTCCGTCCAGTCGCCGCGCCTGCGCGGCATCATGCACAAGGCCGACGGCGCGAAGGGCTCGTAGCTCTGGCCGAAGCTGGTCCAGCTCGTGTCGTACAGGATTTTATAAGTCGGAACGCCGGCCGCGGCCGCCAGCCACGACACCGCCGTCGGGGCGCTCGCCACGGCGTCGAGCCTCGACAGCATGGCGGCCGCCCGGTCAAGGTCGTTCTTCTGGTCGATACCCTGAGGCATCGCCACCTTGCGTCCGCTCATGGCGGACAGCGTGGCGATTTCGTCGTCCGTCGCGTCGTATTGCGCGCAGATGGCGGTGCCCGGCAGATCGCGGATGAACGCCGCCCAGGCTTCGAGCGGCGCATATTGGATGGCGCGATGTCCGCCCCTCAGTCCGCTGCGCCAGCACACGCCGATCAGCGGGCGGGGCAGGGCCGCGAAGACCGCACGCCAGCGCTCCGCTTCCGCCGGATCGGGGCGGAGAAACGCGTTGGGGGTCGGAAAGCTTTCGAGATCGCTGCGCAGAATACGCGGCAGGGAGCCCATTTCGATGAACGCATTCGCCCCGCCGGCTGCTTTCAACCAGCCGTAACGGGTGCGCGTCACGCCCTCCCGCCCCGCGATGTCCCAGGACCGCACCGTCACGGCGGGAAAGGAGCGGGCGAACAGATCGGCGAGACGCGGCTCGCAGTCCAGGATCAGGCTGCCGCCGTCCGCTCTGGCGCGTTCCGCCATCTCCGGAATCAGGCTCGCGAACATGATCTGGTCGCCGACGCCCTGTTCGGCGGTGACCAGCAGCCGCGTGCGGCGCATCGTGCCGCCGCTCCAGCGGGGCAAACCGTGATCGGCGACGGGAACCTTTCCCGGCAATTTCAGGCGCGCGGCGTAATCGCGCCAGCCCGGCTTGAGGTCGCCCTTCAGAAGGTGAAGCACCGCCCGGTTCAGCTTCGCCTGCGCATTGTCCGGTTCCGCCTTCAGCGCCCGATCGTAGAGCGCCATCGCCGCGTCGTGCTGTCCGTCGTCGGCCAGCAGGTCGGCCAGATTGCCCAGCGCCGCGGCGTAATGCGGTCGGCGCGCGATGGCTTCGCGATAATGGTCGGCGGCCCGCGTCGCATCGCCCATCTCGCGATAGGTCGAGCCCAGCGTCAGCCACAGCTCGGGGGCGTTCGGGCTCCCGGCCAGCGCCGGCTTGAGCAGCGCCTCGGCGGCCGCGAACTGGGCCTGGGCGCGCAAAAGATTGGCGAGGTTAACAATGGCTTCCAGCCGCTCCGGCTCAAGGCAAAGGACGCGGCGATAGAACTCCTCGGCCGGCCGGCTCAGGCCCAGGGCCCGCGCCGTGTTGCCGAGCGCGAAAAGCGTGCGCGGATCCTCGGGGTTCGCCGCCAGGGCGCGTTCGAACTGTTCGATCGCCAGGGCATGCTGCCCCTTGGCGGAATGCTTCAGGCCTTGCGCATAGGGATCGGCGAGCATGCACCCTTGTCGCGCGGGCCCCGTTAAGGCCGCGTTAAGCACGCCGGTCTTTAGAAGGCGTTAAGCCGGAAAAGCGAGACTGCCGCGTCGCATGGGACGGCACGGAAGGTCACGACTTTGTCGATGGTGGGCTTCGATTCGACGACGCTGCTGAACTACTATCAGTCGCAGCTGTACGTCGCCGCGGCGAACTCGCAGGCGAGTTCCGGCTCCTCGTCCGCATCGTCGTCGATATCCGCGCCGAACAGCGCCACGGCGAACGACAAGCCGCCATGGGACAATCTGAATCCGCCCAGTCAGCAGGCCCGCGACGCGCAGGTCCTCGCCACCACCAACTTCGTCGACACCACCAATGTGCCGATACTTCACTCCAGCGCGGCGGACGCCAAGACCGAGCAGGACAACCAGAACCTCTTCTCGCTCTACACGGCGGTCAACAATGTGTCCTACCTCGCCAGCATGGCGACGCGCAGCACGATGACCCCGGGGCAGTTGACGGGCCTGAACACGCGCTTCCAGACCGGACTGCAGCAGATACAGTCCTTCATCAGCACGACCTCCTTCAACAATTTCACCTTGCAGGCGGCGGCCCCGTCGTCCTCGGCCAGCAGCACGGCACAGGTGCCGTTCGCGCAATTCGGCTACGCCGGCGGGACGATCGTCAACGACGCGAACATCGCCAACGCCTTGCCCGGCGTCAGCGCCACCGACAGCTTCACGATTGCCGTCACCAAGGGCGGAGCCACGACGAACGTCGCGATCAACCTGTCGCAGGTGCAAGGCACGCTGTCGATCGACAACATCGTCAATTACGTCAATCAGCAATTGATGGCGGCCGGTTTCTCCTCGCGCTTCCAGCGCGTGATGACCAGCGGATCGATCAGCGATCCGACGAAGGCGTCCTACGGCATCCAGATCAACGCCGCCGCCAGCGAAAGCCTGTCGCTGTCCTCGGCCTCGGCGACTCCGTCGCTCTACATCGCCGGCACCTCCGGTCTGACGACGGCGACGTCGACAACGGCGGCGGACAACCAGGGCCGCCTGACCAAGCTCACGAACCTCGCCAACCCGCAAGGCGCGTTCAGCGAGACGGTCGCGCCCAGCACGGGAACGACGACCGCGCAGTCGACGGTGGTCGACGCCAACGGCAACGTCTACATGGTCGGCAACGCCACCGGCAATTTCGGCAACCAGCTCAATCAGGGTTCGCAGGACGTCTACCTGACGAAATACGATTCGGCCGGCAACCTGCAATGGACCCATCTGCTCGGCAGCAGCGCTTCCGCCTCGGCCTATTCCCTGGCGCTCAATCCGGCCGGCGGCGTGGTGGTTGCGGGATCGACGACGGCGGACCTCTCCACAACCGCCGTCGCCAACGGCAACACGGACAGCTTCGTCGCGAGCTACGACGCCAACGGCAATCAGAACTGGACGACGCAGATCCAGACTCTGAATCAAAATCAGGCCGCGTCCGTCAGCGTCGATGCGTCGGGCAACGTCTATGTCGGCGGCCAGACGACCGGCCCCATCGGCGCCGGCCAGACCAGCGCCGGCGGCAGCGACGCCTATCTCGCGCAGCTCAATTCGAGCGGCAAAGTGCTCTCCGAGAACCAGTTCGGCACCACCGGCAGCGACACCGTCGCGGCGACCGCGGTGACGGCCTCGGGCGATCTCGTCGTGGCGTCGGTGCAAAACGGCGAAGCGTTCCTGTCGAAGTATACGGGCGGCAACATAACGGCCGCGCCCGCCTGGCAGGTCGATATGGGGGCGCTGCAGAACGGCGGCTCCATCAGCGGATTGGCGGTATCGGGCAATCAGGTCTACGTCTCCGGCTCGACGCAGAACGCGGCCCTGAACGCGGGCGGCGCCGCGACGATTGTCAATGCCAGTTCGGGCGGCAGCGACGCCTTCGTCTTCAACGCGACCGACAACGGCACCAGCGCGACACCCAATTACGTCAGCTATGTCGGCACCAGCGGCAACGACACCGCGGGCGCGGTCACCGTCGCGCCGGACGGCACGGTCTATCTCACCGGGTCGACGACGGGCACGTTCGCCGGCCAGGTTCGCAACGCGACCGGAACGAACAACATGTTCGTCACCGCGATGGCGAGCAACGGTTCCATCGACTGGACGCGGCAATATGGCGGCGCCGACGGCCAGTCCACCGGACAGGGCATCGCCGTCGATCCGACCGGTTCGAGCGTGCTCGATGCGCTCGGCTTGCCGCGCGGCACCGTCAACGTCAACCAGTCGGTGGACCTGACGTCGCAGACGACCTTGAGGGCCGGCGATTCGTTCCAGATCCAGATTCAGGGGACGGCGGCGCGCAGCTTCACCATCACCATCGCCCAGGGCGAGACGCTCCAGTCTCTGGTGACCAAGATCAACGGCGAGTTCGGCGGCAACGGTGCGGCCAGCATCAGCTATGGCGCCAAGGGTGAAGGCCTGAAGATTGCGGTCAATTCCGGCGTCACGGCGAAACTGGTCGCCGGCCCGACGGATTTCGACGCCTTGGCGCGGCTCGGCATCTCGCCGGGAACGCTGTCCAGCGCCGCGACCGGCGCCGCCGCGTCTTCGAGCGCGACATCGTCGAGTTCGCAGACATTCGGATTGGGCCTCAACCCGAACATGGACATTTCGACCACGACCGGTGCGGGCGCGGCGCGGGCGCAGCTCCTGACGGTGCTGTCTGCCATACAGTCGGCCTATCAGAAGACCAACATGCCCGCTGCGGGCACGAGCACGGCCACCCAATCGGGCGGGACCGTTTCGGCCTACACGCAAACGCAGCTGTCGAATTATTCTCTGGCGCTGAGTCTGATGACCGCCAACGCTTCAAGCACCAGCGTCACCGGCTAGATGACGTTGTTGTAGACCATGGCGCCGGCGGGCGGACGCGGCCGCGCGGGCCCCGGCGCGTAGGTGCAGGTCGGCGCGCGCCGGCGTTCGACTTCGTCGGCCACCGCCTTGACGATGCCTTCGCTGGCGTTGCGCACGCAGGTCAGCAGGCTGGCGTGCAGGGTGAGCACGTCGCGGAACCGCGCCGTCGTGGCGAAGAATTTGCGCCGCAGATCGGCCGGCGCCGTTTTGGCGCGGGTCGGATCGAGGTTGGCCGCTTCGCGCCCGTATAAGGCGGACAGGCGCTGTATTTCCGGATCGGTCGTGCGCAGGTCCTGCGGGCGGCCGGCCTTGAGGGCGGCGATATCCCCCTCGATGGCGGCGATCAGCCGCTCGGCCATGGTGATCAGCAGTTCGATCTTTTGCGGATCGGCGCTCACTGCCGGACTTCCTGTGTCTTGAGCAGCTCGCTCGTGACGGCGCTGGCAAGGCCGATCCCGCCCTGGGCGGCGATCTGCTTGCCGTATTCGTCGAGCATGAGCGAGCGGAACATCTCTTCGCCCTGGCCGCCGCCGAAGGGGCCGTCGGCCGAAATGCCGCTGAACATCTCGCCGAGGAACTGGCTGAGGAAGACGCCTTCGAAAGCCGTCGCCGCCTTCTTCGCCGCCGCGGCGTTCGTCGTCTGCTGCGGCGCCTGGATCGGCGCCGACTTGGCGATGGCCATGGCGGCCTGGATATCTGCGCTGCCGCTCATCCGATCACCTGGATGTCGGCCTGCAGCGCGCCGGCCGCCTTGATCGCCTGCAGGATGGAGATGATGTCGCGCGGTCCGACGCCCAGCGCGTTCAGCCCGTCGACCAGGTTCTGCAGCGCCACGCCGTTGTGCAGCACGGTCATCTTGTTGCCCTTGCTGTCGTCGATCTGGATCTGCGTGCGCGGGACGACTTGCGTCGTGCCGGTGTTGGAGAACGGCGCCGGCTGGCTGACCTGCGGCGTCTCGTTGACGCGGATGGTCAGATTGCCCTGGGCGATGGCGACCGTCGAAATCCGCACATTGGCGCCCATGACGATCACGCCGGAGGTCTCGTCGATGACGACTTTGGCGGGCTGGTCGGGGTCGACCTTCACCTGGTCGATGTCGTTCAGCAGGCCGACGACGCCGTTGGGATAATTGACCGGAACGGCGAGATCGACCGTCGACGGATCGGTGGCCCTCGCAACCGTGGTTCCCAGATAGGTGTTCACCGCCGACGCGATCCGCACCGCGGTCGTCAGGTCGGGATTGCGCAGCGAGAGTTTCAGATTGTGCTCGCTGTCCAGCGCGAAATGGATTTCGCGTTCGACGATCGCCCCGTTGGAGATGCGCCCCGCCGTCGGCACGCCGCGGGTGACGCTGCCGGCCTGGCCCTGGGCGCTGAAGCCGCCGATCGAAACGGGTCCCTGGCCGATGGCGTAGACTTGGCCGTCGGCGCCCAACAGCGGCGTGACCAAAAGGGTTCCGCCCTGCAGGCTCTTGGCATCGCCCATGGCGCTGACGGAAACGTCGATGCGGGTTCCCTCGCCGGCGAAGGCCGGCAGGCTCGCCGTCACCATCACCGCGGCGACATTCTTGGTCTGCATGACCTGGCCGCGCGTGTTGACGCCCAGCCGTTCGAGCATCGTCTGCAGGCTCTGCTGGGTGAACGGCGCATTCCTGAGCGAGTCGCCCGTGCCGTTGAGGCCGACCACCAGGCCGTAGCCCACCAGCATGTTGTCGCGGATGCCCTGGACGCTGACGAGGTCCTTGACGCGCGAATAGGCAAAGGCGGGCTGTGCCGTGACGGCCAGGATGGCCGCAAAAACGGCGGCGAGGACTCTCATCATATAGGGGCGCGGACGTGGCATTTCTGCTCGCGGAGCTTTTCCGTGCTCTCCCTTGCCAGTTCCATGCCGCAGCAGGGAAACAAAAAACATAATAATATCAGATAGTTATTACGGTTCCGGGCGGCTCCGAAAGAGCGCCCGGCAGGTTTTTCCCGGCAGGATTGGCCGCGCCTTGCCGTCCCCGCCGGCCATTCAACCAAGAATCGAGGGCCTGGCCGTCGCACGTTCCCTGCAGTTGAGAATTGTAATCAGACATATCCGTATGTGGCCACCGACCGCGAACGACGGTCGCTCGGGGGGAAAAGATGTTTCGGCCATACGTCACCATCATGCTTTTTGTGCTGCTTTCGGGCTGCAGTCTGGGTCCCGCATTCGTCGCCGGCGAACCGGAGGGCGGCGTTGCCGCGCCGCGCGACGCGTATTGCGTGTCGGTCGCCCGGCAACGAGCGCAGGACGCCGCCTACAATGGTTATGGCGACGACATGCAAAAGCGGATTTATGCGCGCAGCTATGCCGATTGCGTCGTCGGGAAAGAAGAAAGCGCGCGCTGACGCGCAGTCCCGCGCCGTTCCGCGAATTTTTTCCTTGTTTTCTGCGGCGAAACGCGGCGCAGTGCGGCGCGGAAAATGCTGTACGTTCGCAAGTCTGACGAAGCGCGAAATTCACGGGAATGACGGCCATGGCGAGTAAGGCGTTCAAGGATTATCAGTTGGTTATTCTCCGCCATGGCGAGAGCGAGTGGAACAAGCTGAATCTGTTCACCGGCTGGCGCGACGTCAAACTGACCGAGCAGGGCGAGCGCGAAGCGCGCAGCGGCGGCCGCACGCTGGCGCAGGACGGTTTCGCCTTCGATGTCGCCTACACCTCGCTGCTCACAAGGGCGATCAAGACCTTGTCGCTGGCCCTGGAGGAGATGGACCTTCTGTGGCTGCCGGTGATCAAGCACTGGCGGCTGAACGAGCGTCACTACGGCAAGCTGCAGGGCAGCAACAAGCTGGAAGCGGTGCAGCAGTTCGGCGAGGAGCAGGTGAAGATCTGGCGCCGTTCCTATGCGACGCCGCCGCCGCCCGTCGATCTCGATTCGCCCGATTATCCCAAGGCCGACCGGCGCTATGGCGATGTGCCCGACGCCGATCTGCCGCGCAGCGAAAGCCTCAAGGACGTCCTCGGCCGCGTCATGCCCTATTGGGAACAGACGATTCTGCCCGATCTGAAGGCGGGCAAGCGCGTGCTGATCGTCGCCCATGGCAATTCGCTGCGGGCTTTGCTCAAATATCTCGAAGGCGTCAGCGACGAGGACATCGTCAACGTGGACCTGCCGACGGGCATTCCCAAAGCCTACCGGCTGAACGCAGCGTACAAAGCCGATGACGCAAGGTTCCTGGGAGATCCGCAAGAACTCGAACGACGCATCAACGCCGTCAAGGCACAGACGAAACGGGCGTGATGCCGGATCGCGCATGACGATGCGACGGACGCGGGCCTCTGCGCTCCTCGCGGCTCTTCTCGTCTGCGCGCCGGCCTTCGCCGGCCGCCCGGGGGCGGCGGGGCCGCCGCCCCGGCCGGGCGGGCCCGCCGGCGCGCGGCCGGCCCGGGGCGGGGCCCGGGATCTCAGCCACGCGATTCCGATGAAGGCGCTGTCGAAGCTGCCGTCGACCGCGGACCAGTTTCTCGACCTGAGGGGCGAGATCGCCAAGGACGAACCGGCGGTCGCGGTCGCCAGGCGGCAGAGCGACGCGCTGGCGCGCCAGGCCGAAACCTTGCAGCAAAAGCTGGTGGCGACCGCGACGCGCATCGAAACGCTGGAGCGCGAGAAGATACGGCTCGATTCCGATATTGCCGGCCTGACCGCGGAAAACGACAGGCTGTCGGCCGGGTTTGCGCGCGACCGCGTGTCGGTGTCGCGCCTGCTTGCGATTCTGGAACGGCTGCAGATCGACATGCCGCCGGCGATGGCGCTTCGGCCGGACGACGCGTTGTCGGCCGCGCGCGGCGCCATGCTGATCGGCGCCTCCCTGCCGGACATCTATGGCCAGGCGGCGGCGTTGGCGCGCCGGATCGACGCACTGCGGCGGACCCGGCTGGCCTTGATCGCGCGCCGCGCGGACGCCGCGCGAAACACCGCCTATCTCGCGCAGGCGCACATCGAACTCGATCAACTTCTCGCGATGAAACGCCTGGAAGCCGACGCCGCCGCGAGCAATTACGGCGATCTTAAGGACAAGCTGGACAAGATTGCCTCCCAGGCCGCCGATCTTGAGGCGCTGCTGCAAAGGGTCGCGACACTGCGCGCAACGCCGATCAGCCAGAATGTCGTTACGGTTACCGCCGAAAAGGACGCGCCCAGCCGCGTGCTGGGCCGGGATTCGCTGGCTCCTCCCGTGGTCGGGACGGCCAGGCCGGGCGGGGTGGACGGGGTG
>VFSW01001481.1_pt1 | contig 35847 bp, 36 predicted proteins | sample 5358111 | NCBI WGS metagenome assembly VFSW01 (sample SAMN11554181, study PRJNA540505) | mine drainage metagenome | isolation source: sediment from site ElyBrook_90M | place: USA: Ely Copper Mine, Vershire, VT | collected 2017 | reverse complement strand
ACTCAAGCCCAAAGCGCCCCAGATACTTGTTCGGAATCTGGGGCGCATTTTTGTCAGCTTTCATTCCGTGACCAGGTTTTGGCTCTCATCGCGTCCACGCACATGAAGGAGATGCTCGTGCTGAAAAAACTGAATGTAGTTCAAATGCCTTGAACTCCTTCCAGGGAAACGACCAACACTACGCCAGTCTGGAACACCCTCTTGTCCGTTGCATTCTTGGCCAGCAAACCGTGCAGATTCACTGAATATTCGCCTCACTCCTGAAATGTTTGAATGCTGAAGGACAAGGTCGCTAGAATTTCTCCCGTTTCGGCCGATAGATACGGACACAAGGGTGGGGAATTGCATGTCCATCCTTGTCACTTTGAATTCGTCTTCGGCAACTAGCGTTTCGCCGACACAGTCAGCTCCAAAAGCGCAAAATGCCTCACAGGTCCCGTGAGTGCGCTCCGAAACATCGAGCAAGGCTTCTTCAGCGGCTCCTGCAAGCGCATCTCCAGCCTATACTGTTCACATCAGCAACGCAGCCCAGCAAGTCTTGCGGGAAACCACAGAGACTTTCGTTCAGACCGCTCAAGAAGCTGGTCGAGGCGATTTGCAGGCGATTCGCTTGGTTGCAAAAGAGACCGTAGCGAGAAAAGTGTAGGAATAATCTGAAGCTTTAGTGCGAACTTCTCTTATTCCATGGCGACGCAGATTTGTTGATTGCCGTGCACCATCGAGTACGTTTTTGCGTGCTCGACCGACTCACTGCTCTGCGCATGGAGCCAATGGCATTTCCCGGTATGGGGCCGTTACTTCGCCTGTTCTCGCCTTGAAGGTGAGAACCGAACACACCCTGTGCAGCTCTTGCATGAGCGTACATCGATACATCAGCGAGTCACGCAATCGCAACGGTGCCAATTATTGCTTTGCTGTTGTGTCACTTGCGGACAAGACCACTAAACCTGAACCTGAACGAATCCCTGAACGGAGTTGAATACATCAGAGGATCCCGGTGCACGAGGCTGGATCGATTGCGCTCTGTTTGAGGCCGAACTCGCGCGGAAGGTTATGGTCCACAAAACCATGATGAACGGAGGAGAAAATCCATATCGATCGATTCTCGTGTTAGTGCACACACGCATAGATAGAAATCGGCGATTAGAATTCATTTCGAATCGTGCACACTATCACGGAGAATGTTCAAATCGTGCGATTCATCACAAACCTGATGTGATGCCAGGCACAAACGGACCATCGCTTCGGGGTTAATCTCATCTGGCGATTCCTTTCCCATCGCCAGATGAGGTGAACGCGCATGCGACGCGTCTTATTTGCTTTTGTCCTCGGTCTTCTTTTATGTACGATCGGGAGACCCGCGCTGGCGCAATCTGCCGGTAAAGCATTGCAATCAGGTAATCAATTTCAGGCCACCTCTGCCGACTATGTTGGTTCAGAGACTTGCTCGACCTGTCACGAAGAGGTGGCAAAGAAGTTCTCCTCGAACCCCCACACACGTCTCGCGCTGGAGCATGGCGGAGCCGGAGTCACCTGCGAGAGCTGCCATGGTCCAGGCAAGGCTCATGTGGACGGCGGTGGCGACGTCTCCAAAATACGGCGGTTCAAGAACCTGACCACAACGCAGGCAGACGAAGTTTGCCTTTCCTGTCACGCCGGACAGCATGCCAACTTCAAGCGATCTAAACACGCCGAGAACGGCGTCGGCTGTCTAAGTTGCCACAATGTCCATGCTTCAGGAAGCAAGACGGACCTGCTCGTCCAAGATCAGCCGTATCTCTGCTACTCGTGCCACAAACGAGAGCGCGTAGCCTTCGAGCAAACATTTCATCACCCTGTAAACGAGGGCCTGGTGAAGTGCTCGGATTGTCACGACACACACGGCACGTTCCAGAGTTCGCAGCTTCGCTCGACCGCCGACCAGAACGCAATTTGTGCGAAATGCCATACCGATACGGCCGGCCCGTTTGCCTATGAGCATCCGGCGGTGAAGACTACCGGGTGCATGGGGTGTCACTCGCCGCACGGATCACCGAATCCGCGCATGCTCCGCGTGAGCAACGTGAACACACTTTGCCTGCAGTGCCACTCGTCGGTGAACCTCAACAAGTTCCCGAACGCGAGTTCCGAGCAGGGAGGACCGGTGCATAACCAGTCCACGCAATACGTCGCGTGCACCACGTGTCACACCCAAATTCACGGCTCGAATGCGGCCTACAACTTCTTCCGCTGAGGAAAGGAGAACGGAATGCGATCCAGATCAATGAACATGTTAAATTCCTGCTTCTTCCCCTTAGTTGGCCACCGGGTAGCCGCAGTCGTGGGGTTGAGCGCCTTATTTTGTTTCGGCGTCGCCTTTGCACAGAGTGACCAGCAGCCGAAGGGAACTATTCGCGACGGCTTCGCTGTCCATCAAACTATCGATTTCGGGGGGCGTATCGCCAATGAATATGGCAGCCTTCCGATGTACGACACTCTCGTTAACATGCAAAGCGGAACCCGCGTGCTCCAACAATCTCTGCAGATGAATGCCGTACCCGGCCAAAAACATTCGGGTCTGTACGACTCACTGCTGCTGACCAACTTCGGTTACGGTGGCGATCCGCAGGACAGCACCTTCCTGAAAATGTCGAAGGGCAAGATCTACGACTTTCAGGGCAATTTCCGACGGAGCCGTGAGTACTTCGACTACGACTTGCTTGATAATCCGCTGATCCCCGCAGGAGTTACCTCGAACGGCTACACGTTCCCACAGGTGTTGCACTCCCCGCACATGTATAACACGGTTCGCCGGATGACTGACACAAGCCTGACGCTGATGCCGCGGGCAAAAGTGAGTTACCGGTTCGGCTATTCCCACAACATGAACCAGGGGCCCAGCTACAGTTCCTTTCACAACGGAGCCGAGGCGCAGTTTCTGCAGAACTGGCGCAACAGCTCCGACTCGTGGTTCGGTGCGGTGCAATGGAAGCCGCGTCCCATGACCATGGTGACCTTGCAGGAAACCATTACGCATAACAAGGTGGACACCACTTGGCAGCTTGCGGGGGCAAACCTTCAGCTACCGAATGGAGGCGGACCTGTCAGTCTGGGCTATGATCAGGTGCATGTGCCCTCGTGCGGCGACGGCAATCCGCCCATTCTTGACAGCACCACGAATCCACCCACGATCAATCCCACCTGTCCTGGATATGAGTCTTTCAACCGTTCCGAGCCTGTGCGAGTGATCTTTCCTACAGAGGAACTCCGGTTCCAGTCTTCTGATTTGAAGAACCTCCAGGTCAATGGAAGAGTGCGGTACACGGGAGCGAGCATGAACCTGCCGCAGTTCAACGAAAACTTTATTGGGCTCGACAACTTCGGTATTCGCGAGTGGAACATTACTGGCTACTCCAAGGCGGAGCGGGTGAATGTTTCGGCCGATTTCGGCGCTGTGTGGCAGATTTCACCGCGTGTCACACTATCGGAGCAGTATGACTTCTGGAACTTCCGGCAGCCAGCCGACAATTACCTCTCTGAGATCGATCATCTGGACGATGTGGCATTGAATAGCCCCGCTGCGTCGCCGTCCTCCATGTCGGATCCGATCGGCGCGGCGCAACCTCCAGCCATCACTACAGCGCATAACTTTCTTGGCCAAAAGACCGAGACTAACAATCTGGCACTTGAATGGAAGGCGCTTCCTCGCGCGACGTTCACTATCGGCTATATCTATCGTGCCCGGACCATCGGATACGAAATGCCGCTGATTACCGATTTCCTCGCCAACGGAACCTCTTACAAGGTGATGATCCACGAAAACGGCGGACTTCTTGGAGTGCTCCTTCACCCGACGGCGCAGTGGAAGGTCGACGCCACTATCGAAGCGGCATACCTCGATAACGCTTACGTTCAGATCGATCCGCGGCAACGGCAGCGCTATCAGGTTCACTCTATGTGGACTCCGAACAGCATCGTCACGATCTCCGCTGCCTTGGACGACCTGGAGCGCCGGGACGGTCAGGCCGTCGTCAATCACCAGGATCACTCTCGCAACTTCGGTTTTGGCGCCGAGATTGCTCCCAGCACGCACTATGGTGTCGATCTCGACTACGGTTACACCGACGCCTTCAGTCGCACCGGGATCTGCTATGCGGCCTCAGATCCATTGCCGGGCGCATCGCCCACCGCTCCCGCAGATTGCGGGACCAACACCTATCTTGGCTCGGGCTATTATGATGAACCCACACAATCCGGGTCTGTCGACTTTATGTATGCCCCAACTGACAAGGTGAAATCTCACCTGGGATACCGCATGAACGCCGTCGACGGGACGACCGAATTCTTAAATCCCCGCGAAGTCCCTGGATCACTTCAATCGAAATACGAGACTCCGTTTGCGAACGTGACTTGGATTGTGAAAAACGGCCTGGGATTCCGGGGTGAATGGAACTACTACAGCTACGGAGAAGACGGCCCCCCCGGTCCCACGTTGGCTCGCAATTTCCACACCAACCTTTACACGCTGGGCGTCCACTACGAATTCTGAGTAGAGGTGCAAACACAAATAGTCCCCGGGGCGCTCCCTCGGGGATTACCTCCTTACCTGTATTTCGAGCAAGGCCCCAATCGCCAGATCGGATCCCGCGTCAACTACATGAGTGCAACTGGAACTGTTCTTCCACGACTCACTTCGAGGGCGGTCTCCAGTTTTTCAATATTTCCGCCATCGAGTTTGCTGACCGCGACAATCCAATTCCCGTTTTACATTTACAAATCCACTTGAATGCCTGTCTGCAACGACTGCTCGACGGGCGTCTACGCGCGGCTGAAGAGCGTTGATGGTTCATCCAACCGGCTGACGGTCGAACTGGCGGATGGCACGGAACGAACCTATGACCCGCGTCGGCAACAGGGTGTCTCTGTTTTCCGCGAAGAAATGCGCAGTTTCTCCGTAGGCGACCGCATCCAGTTCACCGCGCCCGCCAACGACCTCAAAGTTGCAAACCGCGAGCTTTGCACCATACAGGGAATTGATGGCGATGGACGATTGAATTTGAAGCTGGATGGTGGCCGTGCAGTCGAGCTCAATCCGCACAGGAATCTGCATCTCGATTACGGATATGCCGTCACCAGCCATTCCAGCCAGGGTCAAACCGCAGACCGAGTGTTGATTCACGTGGACACTGAGCTGACTACGAAAGATCTGCTCAACAGCCGGATGGCCTACGTTGCCGTCTCGCGTGGTGCGAACGATGCGCAGATTTTTACCAACGATGCATCTGCGCTGGGCAAAGAGCTCAGCCGTGATGTGTCACAAGCAGCTGCGATTCAACAGGCCCCAGTGTCACACGCAATTGAGCAACAGCCCGCCCATGCACACGTAATTGATTTTGGAATCGGAATCGGTATGTAATGCCAGCCCAAGATGAATACCCAGGATAGCCAGAGCGTAGCCGAGGCCCGACCGGAGACAAGGCTGCGCTTCGCGCGCCGCTACGCGGTCGTAGAGCCTTGACACCGGCCTCCCAGCCTCGGCTTAATATTCAGCTACTCCGGGAATGTCATCATCAACACCGCATTTTCACCCTTCTCATGGGGAGCAATGTCACATGGTGATCCTATCTGCCGTAAGCAGAACAGCCTTGCCTTTGGCCTTTGAGGAACGGACGAAGTAATAAGCTCCGTAGACGCCCCAGGCGGCGGAGATGCCCAGTGCCAGCAGCGGTTCCTTGAATGTTCCCAAACCAAAGATCGGACTGATCAGGTAGAAGGCCATGCAGACAATGTTGGCCAACAGACCGAAGCCTGGAATGAGTAGGTGGCGAACTACGCTGTAGTCATGGCGCCTGTGGTAGGCAATGATGCAAAGCAAGCAGCTCAGTGCATACAGGATAAAGGTGCCGAAGTTGGAAGTGAGTGTAATTGTCAAAAGCGAGTTGGGCAACGCGGCTAACTGATCGTGGGAAAGATAACCGAAGTTGGAAAAGATGCCGTGGGGCAATGCTGCAATCGCAGCATCTGTCGGAGCGCCAGCGTCACCAAACACAAGCGAGACACCGATAACGCCGATAATCGCGGAAATGACAACCAGCGTCCAGATGGCCTTGCGCGGGCTGAGCGATCCGGCGTGCAGAATGCCGAAGTGCTCCGGAGCCTCATCATCCTTGCCCATGGCGTAAGTAACGCGCGCGCCGGTGTTCATGCAACTCAATGTCGTCCCGATCAGCGCCAGGAATACAGTGAAAGCCTCAGCCAGCATGAAGTAATGCCCATTGCCGTGACCCAGCAAACCATCGCCAACAATAATCATCATGTCACCGATGGGCGCCGCGGAACTGGCGGCGCTCGCCATGGTGTACCCGGAGTTGAGGAAGTAGTTCGCCGCGAAATACTCGATCAAGTAACACACTAGGCCCTGAATTAGTAGCGACGAGATGACGGCGATAGGAATATGCTTGGTTGGGTTCTTGGCTTCGCCTCCCATCGACGTGACCGATTCGAAGCCGACCAGAATCAAGATTGCGACCGTGGCCTGAATGAACAGGTAACTGAACTTATGCGGTGCAATGACTGACATCGCGTTGGGGTGAGTCAGGAAGGCGCCGGTGGAATCTTTCTCGGGATAGTCGATGGTGAAAGGAACCGGCTTGCCGACCGCGTCCAGCAGAGGTAAAGGCACACCGTTGGAGTCGCGAATCGTGGCTCCGGTCTTATCTGTTTGGAACTGGTATTGGTAGGTGGCCAATGTCTGTCCGTCGTATTGGAAGGCCGGTGAACCCGCTGGATGCCCGGCGCGATATCCGATTGCCAGCACACTGAAGACCATCAGCGCCGAGATTTGAACGATGTTAATCGCGAGGTTGACAGCAGTAGAGGCCCCCGCACCCTTCGATGCAATCCAGCCAACGAAAACCGAGAAGGAAATCGCCACTAACGCCATAAAGATTGGCCCAGGGTTCGAACCACTCATGACGCTGGGAAAAAGGAAGCCGACTACATAGCCCACGAATACACCGGTAACGGCCACCATCACGCCAGGGTAAACCCAGTAGTAAAGATGCGAACCCCACCCAACGATGAACTTTGCAACGCGGGCATACTTGAAGAACCTGTCTTTGGATAATAGGGCCTGCTCGGCGTAGTAGTAACTCGAGCCGGTGCCGGGATAGAGCTTGGAGATTTCGGCGTAAGCAATCGCTGTGGCCAGACAGAGCAGCAGTGCGGCGAAGATTCCGATCCACATGGCTGGTGCCGTAGTACCAGTGGTCGCCTGGATGAAGAAAGTGAGCCAAAGAAAAGCGCCGGGGGCGATGAGGGCCATTGCATTGCTAGTTAATCCGGTTAAGCCCAGAGTGGCCTGCATCTGAGGTGCCTTTAGGTCTGCCATGAACATTCTCCTGAATGTGATGTTTTTCCGGCTGCTCCTGGTGTATAGCCCCGGTCGTCTTTGCGGCTCACGCGTCCCCGATTCGCTAGACGAGACGATATAACAAATCTGAAAGATTTATCTGAAGGCTAAAGCTTGTGAGATAAGGAAGAAATGAAGATTCAGAAATGAAATCCGAAGAGCCGGCTTTGAACTCGACCCTCGAGTGCGTCTCATTCATGTCCTGGAACCGAAAGACGTACAAGTTGCGAAACCATTGGGCGCATCGCATCTTTGTGCACCTTGAATACACGTTCCTGGATCGGTGTAGACTTCACAAAATCCTGGTACGCCCGCTCAAGATGCGAGCAGAAGTAGGCGCGAGCCTTCTCTTCGTCCGGCTCCATACCGGCCTCGCGAAGATTGTCTCCCATACGTTTCAATATGTGCAGCCTTGCCACATTTAGAACCGCGGGGTCATAAGGGACGCCAAGAAAACGAAAGTAGTCCTCAGCGGACGAGAGCTTTGCAAGTTGTTCAAGCACAGTCATATTTCATCTCCAGTGGGGTAAGTGCAGGTATCGCGGCGTCGTTGGCTTGCCGGTAGAAATCCAGCAACTCCTCAGAGTTGACCACGCGCTTTGCCTGCATGGATCGTTGCCGAACTTGATCCAACACCGATTGCGTGCAGACTTTGTCAGTGACCAATCCAAGAGATCGCAGCGCACCCGCAACCGAAGCCAATCCCGAATGTTTTCCCAAAACAATCTCACGCACGCGGCCAAAGGTCTGTGGAGACAGTTCCTCGTATGTGGATGGATCCTTCTGCAGACCGTCGACATGGATGCCAGATTCATGCGTAAAGGCATTGGCGCCGACGATAGCTTTCCCAACTGGAATAGGGCGGCGAGCCGCTCTGGCCACTATTTCAGCAAGTCGCGGCAACTGCGCAAGATTCACGTTGCTGCCAGTCGCATGGAAACGATTCAGGCACGCAGCGACTTCTTCGAGAGCAGCATTTCCGGCACGCTCGCCCAGACCGAGTACGCAGACGCTGGAGTGAGTTGCTCCCCCTCGAATTGCTGCGAGTGTATTCGCCGTGGCCAGACCCAGATCATCGTGACCATGGAACTCCAGCTCGACGCTGGTCGCTTGGCCAAGCTGTGTGAATGCGTCGTAAACCGAAAATGGCTCCATGTTGCCGAGCGTGTCCGCATAACGGAAGCGGTGAGCGCCTGAGCTCTCAGCTGCTTCAACTACGATGAGGAGAAAGTCCATGTTGGCGCGACTGGAGTCTTCGCCTCCCATGGCCACGCGCAATCCACAATCGACTGCATAGGCAATCACATCACGGATTCGGCTCAGCACGCCTGCACGATCCAGATTCAACTTGGCTCGCATTTGAATATCTGAAACCGGAACGGAGAGATTCACCCGCTTCAACCCGGTCTTCCGTGCAGCATCGACATCTGAGCGCATCATCCGACACCAGGCGATGGCCTCCGACTTGCTCAGCGCACAACCAATGGCCGCAATCTCTTCGATCTCCCTGTTTCCAATGGCTGGAGTGCCCGCCTCTATCTCGTCCACACCGGCGTCTTCCAGCGCGAGGGCAATCGCCAGCTTCTCTTCCAGCGTGAATGCAACTCCCGGAGCCTGTTCTCCATCCCTGAGCGTCGAGTCGTTGATTACAATGCGAGACACATTAGGCATACGCAGCCTCCATAGGAACAGCGCCGGATTGCAAATCGCTCACTGCTTGCGCAACGACTCCGATCACCCGGTCCACTTCAGAGTCTGAGGTTTCACGTGAAAGAGAAAAACGCACCGATCCGCGCAGATGACTGAATGGAATCCTCATTGCGGTCAGTACATGGGATGGATTGAGTGAACCTGATGTGCAGGCCGATCCGGAGGATGCAGCAATAGACTCGCGATTAAGCAAGAGTAAAATCGAATCTGCCTCGACATTCTCAAAGGCAATGTTGAGCGTGTTGGGCAGGCTGTTAAGACGTTCTCCAATACGAATTGCAGTTGGCACAAGGCGCAGAATCTCCCGTTCCAAGTCGTCGCGCAATAGAGAAATCCGCTTCATATCACGCTGCAAATCCTGAACCGCAAGTTCTGCTGCCACCCCAAATCCAATTATTGCCGGCGTGTTTTCGGTGCCTGCGCGTCTTCCGCTTTCCTGGCGGCCGCCATAGATGAGCGGCGCCAACTTCAATCCATTGCGCACATAGAGCGCGCCGATTCCTTTAGGACCGTGCATTTTGTGCGCCGAAATCGAAAGCATATCGATCTCAGTTCTATTTACTGAGATTTCCACTCTCCCTGCTGCCTGAACTGCGTCGCAGTGAAACAAGGCTCCCCACGCGTGCGCCAAGGATGCGAGCATCGCAACAGGAAACACAACTCCAGTTTCGTTGTTGGCCCACTGAATAGAGACGAGAGCTGTCCGGTCACTTAAGGCCTTCCGATATGCGTCGAGAAGAAGGTTCCCTTGGCGGTCAACCGGAATGCGATGAATCTTGGCTCTCCCTGTCTTCTCCAAATGCGCGCACAATGCGAGGACAGCCGGGTGTTCAACGACTGAAGTAATAATCTCGTTCCGTTCCTCCTGCGTTTCGAAAGCCGAGAGGATTGCTGTGGTATTCGATTCGCTTCCCCCTGAAGTAAAGACGACCTCACTATCGCGGTCTGCTCCGATCAACTTGCAAACTAAGCCTCGCGCCGCGCGTACGGCGTCTTTCGCAGAAACACCTAAATCATGCAACGACGATGGATTTGCAAACTCATCTCGAAGAAATGGCAGCATTGCGTCAACAACACGCGGATCCATGCGCGTTGTCGCGTTGTTATCCAGATAAACCCACGGTTTTTGTATAAACATTTCTGTCATATCGAGTTTCCTCAGATGGCGTCGATCAACAGCATGATTTGCCGCAGCCACTCTTGGTTTGGACATGGGGATTGTCGAACGAAAAGCCTGTGCCCTCTTGATTGTCAATAAAATCAATCGTGGTGCCAGATATCAACGCGATTGAGGATGGATCGATGAGTATCTTCACTCCGCGGCTCTCGCAAGAGACGTCCTCCGGCTCGGATCTTTCCACAAGGCCCATCTCATATTGGAGCCCCGCGCAACCGCCTGACCGCACCGTTAATCGCAATCCAGCAATCGATCTTGGAACCGTAGCGATTGCCGATTGCAAAGCTCCTGCAGCAGCTTCAGTCAGTTCAATCATCGTGCCCTCCTTAGCTGGCGTTGTTTGATATAGAGCACGTTGCGTGCCAATCGTAATCGCTGAAAAAGATACACTTAGACCTACTAGGGGACGAGCAGACGAGGAAATTGTCACATTCGCGACATGTCAAATCCCGGTCATTGTGCAAAAGAGGATTTGATACCAGTCAAGCTCGAAGTCTCGCCTTGAAAGCGAATCCGCGCCAGCAGACTTTCGCCCGACTCAGAGCCAAAACAGCTATCGAAGTCGCCACACTCTGAACAGCTTGGAGCAGCGCACATACTGAATCCATCGTCGCGGCAGATCATTCGATAGAAGAACTTCTTCCACTTCATGTCCTGATCGTTGCGATGCGCCAGCGTGACAAAGTGACGCAGCATGAGCCTGGACAACTCACCTCGATTTGCCAGTCCAAGATCCTGCCATAAATGGTTTGGCCGTGTGGCTCTGCGGGCTACGAGAGAGGTCAACAGTGAATTGATTGGAGATGAGGCGGTGCGGAAGCGCCACAATAGCTCTCGCAAGCATTTCTCGTCTTCATTGATTGTCGGCTCAACATCGAGCTTGAACATCTCAAGGCCTTCCAATGTTCCGGGAAAGTATAATTCGATATTGCGTCGGAGTGTTGAGCCACAGATGCCGAGAGCGTCTGTGAATGAACCGCCGGCGCGACACTCATCTTGAGCGGCAGCAAAGACACACGCTAGTACATGCCCATCGAAAGGGTCGCACGCGGTAGCCGAGTTTGCTTTGATCAACTGCGTGTACAAAGCTCCTGGCGTCATCTCCACTCCCTACGATGGACCGTGTTTCTGGCAGTTCTTCCCGCACACTCGACCGCACGCACCGCACCCGATACACGCTCCCGGATCAGTGACGGTCATTACCTTGCGCAATATCTCCTCGTCGTCATCGAGCCCTACGAGTTCGCCGTCTTCCGTGATTCCCTGTAAGGTCATCACGGAACGGCCGCAAACTTTAAAGCAACGACCACAGCCAATACAAATCTCCCGGTCAATGTCCAGAAGATAAGAGGGTTGCCATGCTCTTCCATCGCGCGTCACTGCTTGGGTTTCAATCTGCTCAGCTTCCATTTATTCCTCCGCATCATTCAGTAGCGCGCAACTTCCGGGTATTTTGCAATCCACTCAATCGCATCGGCGACAATTCTTTCGCCTTCTGACTCCATCTTCTCCAGACTGTCAAATCCAAACCGATGCACATCGCGCAAGTGCTTGTTGAAAACGATCAACCGGCCCGCAGTAAGTACGAGGCGGCCAAAACCTTCGTGGTGCAATTTCATGAGCGGTGACACCATCACTCCGGTAACGCGCTCGATTGTCAGCCCAATTGCGTTGTAAAACAGTTCCATACGCCATAGCGTTTCCGGATCAGGGTCACTCATGATAGGAATCTGAAGGTGCTTCTCGCGTGTCATGATGTATGGTTCCAGCAGATCACTATCGCTCTTCGCATCCCATGTGCCATGCAGATCCTGAGCCCGCCATTGCTTGATCAACTCACCGAGGAAGCCACGCGCTGGCGGTGCGACGACTTCCAATGCGTTTTCAGCCATAGATCACCTCATCTTCGAAATCTAGGGTGCGCTCTTTGCCCTTGTTCAGCGCCTTGCGTATCCACGGCGGTGGGTTACCGTTCAGCACTCTTTGCAGTTGCTGCAATGAATCATCAATTGCCTGGGTTTCAGCAACCTTGATAGGGTGAACATTTTTTGCCACCACACGAGCGGCAGCTGAGCCACCGATTGCTGCAACATAGAGAATTGCGCAGTCTTTAATTGCATCAAGCTTGGGCGCAAGCTTGTCTTCGTTGCCGTCCTCTTCCAGATTGTCGATGAATTCAACACAATTGACAAAACGGCAGTCATCTGGATTGATGTCGTAAATCGCAATCTTCTTCGCACAACCAAAGTGAGCATTGACGTGTTTTCCGTCCTCGGTTGCAAAAGCGACTTTCATAGTCCTCCTAAAACCTCAAAGCACTTACTGCACAAGTTGCAGCGTCACTAGATCGAGAGATTGTTGTTGCTTCGGCATCCATGTCTCAGGCGTCGGCTCATGAGCGTCGGCCATGAGAAGGTTTCCAACATCGAAAATCAGGTCGCGCGTGCCCCTGTAGCCCACAGTTACTTGGTGGCCGGCGCCAAGACGATCAAACACAGGAACACCAATACGATAGAAAGGAATTTGGAGACGCTCCGTTGCTTGCCTTCCATGTGAATGTGTCACAATCAGATCAGCCCCGACAGAGCGCAGTTCGAGATCTTCCAGGTCGCCGAGCAAGACCTCGTCAACTGGAATGGTATGAAGTACAGGCGATTCTGCCGTGGTCACTGCTGCCTGAATCACGCAACCCATCTCATGAAGCCAGTGTGATACTGCGAAAAGCAGATCTGGCTCTGCAGCAAGAGCGACTCGCTTCCCGCCGAAATAGAAGTGTCCGTCTAACATGGCATCGATCAACTGGCTGCGTTGACGCCGATATTTCTTGGGAACGGGGACGCCGCTAATCTCCGACAAGAATCCCATCAGTTCATCGTTGGCCGCCAGTCCCGTGAGTCGGCCGAATAGCTTGAAAGGAACCCCGGTATGGTGTTCGAGGGTGATTGCGGCCCCGCGCATCTGTTCACCAATGGCGACTGTCCAGCAAGCAGAATTCATTCTCCGAATTTGTTCAACTGAGATTCCGCCAAGCGATGTAGGTGTGAACTCGGCTGGAATATGTCCATCGAGCGAACCAGAAAGATCCGGCAGAAAGATTGGATCGAGACTGAATGCCTCAAAGATGTCACGAAGTTCATCGATATCGCCGGGAGTAATGTGGCAGCCAGGCAGCACATTGACGCATCGCGAAAGTCTGGCCTCAAACTGCGGAACCTCAACTAGCTCTTCGATCATGCGTGTAACCGCCGCAGCCCATCCTTCCTGAAACGTCCCTTGAAAGTCCGGTGTGGAGACGTCGACGAGAGCGATGCCATTGAGCTTTTGGTTGTTGGCGCGAATCAGCTTAAGAAAACCTGTTAGATCATCTCCCTTAATCTCAGAGATTCCTGTAGTGCAGATTCCTATCAACGTCGGATGGGTTCGCTCTGCGATATTAACCAACGCCTGTTCTAAGTTGTCGAAGCCACCCAGAACAGTGGCAACTTCGCTCATCGCTGTCGTCTGCATCGGGATTGCCTCGCGGAAATGACGCACGAACAATACAAGCCCGAAGGAGGTGCAACCTTGTGAGCCGTGAAGCAATGGCATCGAGTTGTCCACTCCCAGGAAGGCCAGCGCCGCGCCGATGGACGGACTCATCTTGAGCGGATTCACGGTGCAGTATTTGTTGCTGTTTGTCACTCTCGCCATATGCCCGTCCTATGCCACGTGAATGGAAAAATCGTCCCGAGCGATCGAAGACTCCCATGGAGCAGGCTTTCGAATCTGCTCCCAAATGGGATTCGAGAGTGCCTTGTCGATCTCGCTCACAAGCGCCACCATGCCCTCATACCCGGCGTAGGCGTGGTGCCGTTCCTGGTTGATGTCGAGCCATGGCATCTTTGCTTTCAAGGCGACAAACTGTGTACGCCCACCCGAGAGCATAATGTCGGCCCGTGCCTCCCTCAGCATCTTGTACATCTCACGCGGCTTCAGGTCGTCGTACATATATGCATCGTCTTTCATGATTTCTTTGATACGTTCTTTATCGTCGGGCGTGGACTTCTTGACGCTGGTGCCAATGACAGTAAGGCCAGCCTCCTGCATCGCCGCCACGACAGACCAGGACTTTACACCTCCGGTGAAAAGCAATGCCCGCTTACCAGCAAGCCGAGCTTTGAATGGGGCGAGTCGTTCCCAAGCGCGTGCTTCTTCTCTTTCGATGACGGCTTGGGTACGTCCAAGCAACTCTTCGGGAGCGCCACGGTCAACGAGCAATTGGACGATTTTGCGCAAGGCATCGCTCGTATCGCCTATGCCGTAGAATGAGCCCTCGAAGTAGGGTATTCCGTAACGCTCTTCCATCTTGCGCGCGACATTGATCATGGCCTTTGAGCAGACCATCATTGCCGCGCGAGCTCGGTGTGAGCGCGCCACTTCGTGATACTTCGCATCGCCGGAGATGCAAGCAAGGATGCGAATCCCCAACTCATCAAGTAGTGGCTTAACCTGCCAGAGCTCACCGGAAAGATTGTATTCGCCGATAATGTTGATATCGTATGGGGTGGTCTCTGTGGGCTCCTCTGTACCGATCACATAGTCGAGAAGGGCCTCGCCGGCAAGCTTGTTTCCCAGATTCTTCGATCCAACAAATCCAGGCACATTGACCGGAATGACGGGCTTGCCGAGCTTCTTGGCGGCTGCCTTGCAAACAGCCTCCAGGTCGTCGCCAATCATCGCTGGGACACAGGTCTGGTAGACGAAGACGGCAGGCGGGTTGTATTTCCTGACCGCCTCTTTGATGCCCTTATAGAGATGCTTCTCGCCGCCAAAGATGATGTCTTGCTCGGTCATTGCCGTGGTAAAGCTAGTGCGATAAAGGTTTGATCCCGACGACTTGGCGCCACGACCATCCCAGGAGTGTCCCTCACAGTTGATTGGTCCATGTATCAGATGCACAACATCAGTAATGGGCTGGAGAGCAATCTTTGCGCCATCAAATGCGCAGCCGCCGGCAGCTGCACCGGGCGCGAGTAGACGACTGCAACCCTTCTTTCGATCGAAGCTCGGCTTGGCCTGATTGGTGGCGCAACCCGGCTCGTTCAATACCTGCTGTATCATAGAGCCAAGTGTACCCATCGCCGCTCCCTCTCACGCTGTCGACGTGCATTGGAGAACATCCACCTATTTCCCCTTGGAACTGCGTCGTGCGGCGATCCGATTATGAGTCGCCGCGCAACATTGTCAGGAAAAAGCAAGACGCTAACGGATGATGTCGAAGCTGTAATCCGTCTTTGCGATTTCGTTGGTTGTTTGGTCCATGTGATCAAAGATCCGATCGAGAATCTTCACAAGGACGTTGAGCCCGCCCTGATAGCCCCAGACCGGAGAACGATGATGGTGATGACGGTCGAAGATTGGGAAGCCGAGACGAATCAATGGTGTCTTGGTGTCGCGTTCCAGAAATTTCCCGTAGGTATTGCCAATAAGGTAGTCGACAGGCTCGGTGAAGAGCAGGGAGTGCATATGCCAGAGATCCTTCCCCGAATACACGTGGCAGTTCTTTCCGAAGGGCGATACCGCCAGCAACGCTTCGACCTTCTCCTGCCAGGCCTGTCCGCCGTTCGTGGAAAGAATGTGCACCGGCTCAGCACCCAGCTCAAGCAGGAAACCCGTCAGGCCGAGCGTTAGGTCGGGATCGCCGTAGAGAGCGAACTTCTTGCCGTGAATGTGTGCGCTCGAATCGGCAATTGCATCCACAAGCCTGCCACGCTCTCTCCGGATTGAATCTGGAATCATATTGCCAGTGAGGCGAGCGACCTCCATCAGAAATCGATCGGTTGCTTCCACGCCGATGGGATGATTGAAGGCGACTGTTTCTTGCCCAGTTGCTTCGATGACTTCGAGTGTCTTCTCGGTACAAAACTCTTGCATCGAGATCGTTGCGCTTGCATGAATCGCGTTGGCCGCGTCCGCCAGAGTGGTTCCGCCATCGTACATGCGGAACTCGCCGTCGCTTGGCGTGTCCCAGACATCGCTGTTGTCGCCAAGGATCGTATACTCGACTCCCATCAAGCCGAAAAGACGCTTGATCTCGCGCATATTGCCAACGGTGTAGCCGTCAAAACCGCCAATGAAATTCAGCTTGCCGTTGGCCAAGCGTTCCAGCTTCGGCGCAGTGCCGGCCTTGCCGTTCCAGAAGTGCTCGATGATTCCCTTGAGTGCGTTGTCATAGCCAGTAATATGGCTTCCGACAAATGCCGGCGTGTGCGCGAAGGGCACGTCGAACTCCATTGGCACTGATCCCTTTTCCTTCGCATTCTTAATAAAACCATTGAGGTCATCGCCGATCACCTCGGCCATGCACGTTGTCGAAACAGCAATCATCTTCGGCTTGTACAGACTGTACGCATTGGCGAGGCCATCGATCATGTTGGCAAGGCCACCGAGAACAGCGGCATCCTCAGTCATGGACGATGAAACTGCTGCGGTTGGCTCCTTGAAGTGGCGCGAGAAATGGCTGCGATAATATGCAACACAGCCTTGAGAACCATGAACGAAGGGCAGAGTCCCCTCGAAACCTAGCGCGGCGAAGACCGCGCCCAACGGCTGGCAGGCCTTTGCGGGATTGATCGTAAGCGATTCGCGAGCGAAGTTCTTCTCGCGATACTCCGTACTCTTGGTCCACTCACCGACCCGTGCGAGTTCTTCGGCCGGAACGGGATCCTCGAACATACACTTCTTGTTCGCGAGCATCTCGGTGTACTCGGGTCCGCGGAACAACTCAAAGTGGTCGATCACCTTCTCTGCGTTTTGACTCATGATGGCTTTTCTCCTCTCAGGTTTCCGCGTGGTTTAGAAGGGGGCCTTGGTCATTCGCCACACAGGGGCGTTGATGGCCATATCCATATCGCGGGCGAAGATGGCAAAACCGTCGTAGCCATGGTATGGACCGGAGTAGTCCCAGGAATGCATCTGCCGGAAGGGAACGCCCATCTTCTGAAAGATGTACTTCTCCTTGATTCCGGAGCCAACCAGATCGGGCTTTACTCTCTCAACAAATTTTTCAAACTCGAAGCTGGTTACGTCGTCGTAAATCAGCGTGCCGTCCTTTACGTATTGCGTGGTGCGCTGGTAGTCGTCATTGTGGCCGAATTCATATCCGGTGCCAACGATCTCCATGCCCAGATCCTCATAGGCGCCGATGACATGGCGTGGGCGTAGGCCGCCGACGAAGAGCATCACCTTCTTGCCTTCCAGGCGCGGGCGGTATTTCGCCACAATGGCGTCAGTCAATGCCTGATACTTGGCGATGACGCGCTCGGCGCCTTCCTTGATCTTGTCGTCGAAGTGTTCCGCAATGGCTCGTAATGACGAGACGATCTTGGTTGGCCCAAAGAAGTTGTATTCAAACCACGGTATCCCGTACTTCTCTTCCATATGGCGGGAAATGTAGTTCATTGAGCGATAGCAGTGAATAAGATTGAGCTTGGCGTGGGGGGTAGATTCGAGCTCTGCCAGTGTTCCGTCACCCGACCATTGGGCGATGACGCGCAGGCCCATCTCTTCGAGCAGAATGCGGGAGGCCCATGCATCTCCGCCGATGTTATAGTCACCGATGATCGTCACATCGTACGGTGTACTTTCAAATCGTGACGGCTTGTCTCCGAGCTTGTCGAAGACAAAGTCGCGAATTGAGTCGTTGGCAATATGGTGCCCCAACGACTGCGAGATGCCTCGAAAGCCCTCACAGCGAACCGGGACGATGGTCTTTGCGTATTGCTTGGCCTTGGCTTTGCTGACGCCTTCAATATCGTCGCCGATTAGGCCAACCGGGCACTCCGACTGAATTGAGATGCCTTTATTCAGTGGGAAAAGAGCCAGAATTTCGTCGATAACTCTGGCCAGCTTTTTATCGCCGCCAAAGACGATGTCGTTCTCCTGAAAATCAGAAGTGAACTGCATTGTGCCGAACGAATCCACACCCGTCGTGCCAATGAAGTAATTACGCCGTGAAGCCCATGAGTATTGTCCGCAACCCACCGGGCCATGACTGATGTGAACCATGTCTTTGATCGGGCCCCATACCACGCCTTTCGAACCGGCATAAGCGCAGCCTCGAATGGTCATCACGCCTGGAATGGTCTTGAGATTGGATTTGACTCCGCAGTCGCTCTTGCCCTCTTCAAAGGTTCCAAGGTGCTTGGCGCGCTTCTTCGCCGTTTTCTCCGGATAGGCCGTGAGAACCTCGCTGATCATCTGCTTGTTGTGTTCTTTGATCTCTTCAACGCCAGCGTTATCGCTCATGATGAACCTCACTTGGGAGTATTTGTTGAAACGGGCGCCATTCGCATCGCGATGATGGCGCCCATGGAGAGAGGGAATATTACGCCGCGACTTCGGTGGCTTTCTTGCCGATCAGCGACTCGTCGATGTTCTTGATGATGCCATGTTCCATCAGCATCTCTTCAAGTTCGTCCATGGTGATCGGCGTAGGAATCACACCCTGGCCGCAGTTCTCGTGGATTTTCTTGGCCAGAGTGCGATAGTGCTCGGCCTGCGCAGAGTCGGGCGCGTACTCGATCACCGTCATGCGACGAAGCTCGGCGTGCTGCACAACATTGTCGCGGGGAACAAAGTAAATCAACTTGCTGCCCAGCTTCTTGGCCATATTCTCGGCCAGTTCCAGTTCCTTGTCGGTCTGGCGCTCGTTGCAGATCAGGCCGCCCAAACGCACGCCGCCTGAGTTGGCGTACTTCAAAATGCCTTTGGAGATGTTGTTGGCCGCGTACATGGCCATCATCTCGCCGGACATGACGATGTAGATCTCCTGGGCCTTGTTCTCGCGGATGGGCATAGCAAATCCGCCGCAGACAACGTCGCCGAGCACGTCGTACGAGACGTAGTCAAGATTCTCGTATGCGCCGTTCTCTTCGAGAAAGTTGATGGCCGTAATCACGCCGCGACCGGCACATCCTACGCCCGGTTCCGGTCCGCCGGACTCAACGCAACGAATCTTCTGGTATCCGTACTTCATGACCTCTTCGAGCTCGATATCCTCGATCGTGCCCTTCTCCGCGGCTAGGCTGAGAATGCTATTCTGGGCCTTCGCGTGCAAGATCAGACGCGTTGAGTCTGCCTTCGGATCGCAGCCGACGATGAGAATCTTCTGCCCCATCTCTGCAAGCGCCGCCAATGTGTTTTGCGATGTGGTGGACTTTCCGATTCCGCCCTTGCCGTAAAAAGCAATCTGCCGCAGTTTAGCCATCGTATCCTCCTCGGTTCTGTGATTCGTTCCTGATTCTCAAAATCTTTCATCTGCGTCGTCCTCTGCTTACCGCAAAGCAGCGACCAGATGACTCTCGGATCAAGGTTGCTGAATGTCGATGCGCATCCTTGCGCTCCGGTGTACGCTTACCTATATGCAATCCCGGTGCCAAACAGATATTTAACTAAGACGTTTATCGTGAGCTGCTTACTTGTTTATGGTTTCTGTGTCGAATGCGACAATCAAGGGTTTCTTTGTAGTGTATGCGACGGATCAGCGACGAATGTCTTCATTCGGATTGTTGCTTCTTGGATAGTTCAGTAACGAATTCATCCAAAGTCATCGAAATGCGTTCTATGTTGTGCTCTTCAAGAAAGTGCGTCTCATTGCGCGTAGGATCTTCCGGCAAGATGGCCCAGTGCTTCTCGGATGAACGCTTGATGATCTGGTGCGCAAAGAGCCGTTCGAGTTGCGTCGAAAACCTGCAGCCGAGGAAGAGAAAGCTCCTCCCTCTTCTCACCTCCTGCACAGAACCTGGAATCGGCGTCTGTATATCGATCTCTGTCAATACTTCAACAAAGTCGGAGTCGGAGACAAGGTAATTGTGAGCGGGCCATACCGAGCCGAATGGCTGGTACAGCAAAGTCTTCCAGTCAATATACCCTCGGTCAGCCTCTACTCCAGCGTACGTGCCATCTGAGTTGTAAAAGTAGATCCAGTCGCCGAAATGTTCCGACTGGCTCACACCTTGCGCCATGCCCCAACCCCGGCGCGCGCGCATCGCCTTCTGAGGAAGGTCGTCGTACCAGGCGTGAACAACCAATGGCAGCGCGGGCAAACTCATCAGCAGTGTGTGCAGCGAGGTGGGCTGTACATTCGGACTGAATGCTTCTGTCATTGCATTGGTCACTGTACTGCGATGCTTGAAATTCTCAATGAATTGCGCTGCGGCGCCTAGATTGTTTCTGACTTTGTGGGGCACACTACTCTTCGATGTCAAATGACCGACTAGAGCCTTATGCGAACCAGGTAATCGACCCCCTTCTATTTCAAACGGCAGTACTCCCGATCCCAAAAAAGGAATCGCGTTGCCGCTTTCGAATGCTTTTGCAATTGCATCCAGCGGGATGGCATTCAAACGGGCACCTCGTCTTCCAGGAGTTTTCGTGCTTCAACCGTGATCGGCAATGTTGTTGCGGCGTCCAATGCCGGCAGTTCCAAGCGCCATCCGTTGGCGAGTGTGACCAGGCCTCCCCACATCTCTGGCTTCTCGACTTCAACGATTGGTTCTTCCAGGTCTTTTTTGGCTACATAAGCTGAAAGCACACCAGAGCTATTTCTGCGGATCATGACCTTCATTGCGCTCCTCCATTCGACTGCGCTGGGGACAGTTCCTGCTCGAAGCATCCCACGATTCGATTCAGCGTGAACTCAACCATGTAAACAACTGTTCCTGATTCGGTATGTCGCCCCACTTGCACAACTTCTCCGGCTTCACCACATTGAACCAGCAGGCCCTCGGATTGCTGATCCGGATAAGAACCGTCGTTGTGGAGATCCGCGGCTGCCTGTACGCGCTGTCCCCATTCAAAGCGTGGTGCACTCGTTTCAATCATGCTTCACTTCCAGCAACAAGAAGCTCTGCCGACTCCAGTTCTTTTCGCTTCATACCGACACGGAACCCGCTTCCTAGAAACTCGACACCGTAAATATAGTATTGCTGAAGAAAAGTTCCGATTGAGATAACAAATCCTTCCTCGCCTTTGTTGACGAGAACCTCGCCTATATCTTTGCCCGGAAAAGTGCCATCATTGCGCACCATAAACTTGGACCGGACCTTTTCTCCGTACGCAAACTGAGGAGGTCCGTCCAACTCAACAACCCATCCATCGCGCACGATCTTTGACATATCAGCGCCTCCTATCTTCACAGTTCGTCAATTTCATTTGAAGAACGGCGCGCCCGTCTTCGAGCGGATTCTGTGCTTCGATCAGTCTCTCCGCGATTCGCTCGCGCACGAGCGGATCTGCATCCTTACGCATCACATCGAGAGCGCTGACGGGAACCCTTCCGGCCACCTCATAACGAACGCGAATGTCGGGATGAAAGCGCAATGCCAACAGCTGCGTAGGCGTGAGGCGCTCGGCAACCGCAAGACAAACCGAAGCGTCGGAATCGTCCACCATCTGAAAGAGCCACTCGGGAGGAATTCGCTGTGCGACAGCCCGCCGCACTTCAGGGTCTGGATCGTCGATCATGTATTTCAGTTGCAGTACTCCAATGCGTTGTGCAACGATCTGGCGCACAAAGTAGTCTGGATCCGACATCATTGGTGTCAGTTCATCACCCTCAAGATGCGAGGCAATACGAATCCGCACCCCGCGATGCGGATCATCTCGGAGCCGCAACAGGAAGCGGCGAGGCAGCCGCAGGGCTGCATTCCAGCGTACGGTTTCATCATCATCGTTGAGCAAGGCGGTTAGCCGGAAGACATCGGCATACTTTGCCGCTGCCGCACGCACTTCAAAATAGGGATGGGAGAGAAAATCCCTAGCCAGGCCAGGGTTGGTCTTGAAGAACTCCTCAATGCGCGATGGAGAGCGATCTTGAACGCAGACGTGTTTTTGCCGACAGCGGTCTTCGTGAATCAGTTCGCGGTGAACGCAGCCATTGCAGCACACTTCGCGACCCTGCCAGTCCAGCGCTTTCTCCGGTTTGCGCAGAAACATGCATTCCTCCCTTCCTATGCTTCAGGGCCTGACAAGTGCATCCACCGGCACAAGCGTCGAGGCAGGTGCGCACGCGTGTGCGGTTCCCCCCGGTGTTGTAATCACAAACCCTGTGAGCGAATGGCTGTCGATGAAATCCACTATCGCTCCGTCCAGTAATAGACAACTCGTGCTATCAAGAAAAATGCGCAATTCCGAATGAGTCCAAACGACCTCATTCACTTCTGGCTCAGCAGCGAGATCGAACTCTACGGCAAGACCAGAGCAGCCGCCCGGACGGATCTTAAGTCTGAATCCCGGATTTGTTCCTGCGCCACACCGCATCATGCGGCGAATGAACTTCTCTGCCGTCGGTCTTAGCTCTATGGATATTTGTTTTGTCTCGCTCATCTACACCGCCGCTGCAAATCGAGGTACATCCGGGTTGACGATGCATGTCTTCGGCATCGGGCAAATTGCAGCGCATTGCGGCTCGTCAAAGAAGCCGATACATTCTGTGCACTTTGCTGGGTCGATGAAGAAGGCAAAGTTATTCTCCAAGATCGCGTTATTAGGACATTCATTCTGACATGCCGAGCATCCAGTGCAGTTTGACTCCTTGATCATGTATGCCATTGTGGACCTCCTTTTGTGCGCGCTTAGGTTGCAATCAGTGCACCTTGCCGTATATCGGCGTCGCCACGCCGCTTATGTTCGATTTCTCCACTTCGCACTCGCTCCAGATACTCTCTGAAATACGTCAGTGCAGACTGCTCTATGTACTCCAGAGCAAATCGATCCACTGGCTCAATGCCTGCTTTCAGCAACCCTTTGCGTGTGCAGTTTCCGATCCTAGAGACGAATACCGCAGCACAGTCGTTGATGGCGCGAACCACGGTCTCCAGATCCTCCTCCTCTCCAAAGCCGCCCTGACAGTAGTTATCCACCCTGCGATGACCAACGAACTTCACTCCTGTAGTGCTGACCTCGTAGACCTGAAGCTCTTTGGCGTGACCGAAGTGCTGATTGATGCGGCCTCCCCCTTTGCTTGCAACAGCGATCAGAACGGAGATATTGCTATCTGTGCTTGCTAGCGTCTTCAACTCTTCGTTTCTCGCCGCAACCACAGCAGCGCGTTGCCTCTCCACATCTTCCTGATAGGCCTGACGTATCTCTAGATCGTAGTGAACATCCATCTCCATAACCTTTTCAGTCGTGAAATCATTGCCGCGATCCTCGCCGAGCAGACCCACTGCATCCGCGCGGCACTGGCGGCAATGGCGCATCATGTTCATCTCTCCCTCGCACGAATCCTGCAATGCCTTCAGCTCTTGTGCGGTTGGCCCGCGTGTTCCGTTGAGCCCGAAGACGGTGCCATGCTCAGGCGCGGAGATTAAGGGCATGATGTTATGCAGGAAGGCACCGCGCGACTTGACTGCCTTGTTGACCTCTGCCAGATGATGGTCGTTCACGCCCGGAATCATCACTGAATTCACCTTGCAAAGGATCCCGCGCTCGGTCAGCATCTCCAGGCCCAGCAGTTGACGCTCACTCAGAATCCTGGCCGCTTCCACTCCCTCGTATCGTCTCTTGTTGAAATAGATCCAGGGATAGATCTTTGCGCCAATCTCTGGATCAATCATGTTGATGGTGATCGTCACATGATCGATGTTGAGCGCCTGGATTCTATCGACGTATTCGGGAAGCATAAGTCCGTTGGTCGAAAGACAAAGCATGATATCCGGAGCAGCTCGGGTCACAAGATCAAAGGTCTTAAAGGTCTTCTCCAGATTAGCCAACGGGTCGCCGGGACCAGCAATACCGAGCACGGTCATCTGAGGGATATTCGAGGCCACGGCAAGCACTTTCCTGGCTGCCTGTTCCGGAGTCAGCCGTTCACTCACCACACCTGGCCTGGATTCATTCGAGCAATCGTACTTGCGGTTGCAATAGTTGCATTGGATGTTGCAGGCTGGCGCCACAGCCACATGCATCCGCGCATAGTGATGGTGCGCCTCTTCGCTGTAACAGGGATGGTTCTTTATTTTTTCCCAAGTCTCCGGAGACAGATCGCCTTGTCCCGCGGCCGAGCCGCAACTGGATTTTCCGATTCCGCTTTTCGAACTGCAGCCCTTTTGTCCGATGCTCAGAAGAGCTGGCTGCATCACGAGCAACTGTGCGACGGTCTTTCGAGTGCCAAGCTCCATTGCATCTCCCGTTGTGTTGGAGTGCCCCGGACTACGGGTATTGCAAAGGTCTGTTGCAACTCAACCGCCAAAGTAGATCTTGCAGATGGTGCAGGACTTAGGGGATTTTCGTCTTTGTCGTAGTTGCGACAAAAGATGGGAACCGTCCGGCTCATGTCGCAAATCTACCATTCTGGCAGATTCGTCGAAGCAAGACGTCAATGGGATCGAATGCCGGGGGTTTGCGCGAAGAGGGATCGCCAAATGCGCGGACAAAGATCAAAATCGTTTGATCTCTACGCTGTGCTTTCGCAGTGCGTAGCCCATCTGGCGTGCGGTCAAGCCAAGTATCCGTGCTGCTTTGGCTTGAACCCAACCGGACCTTTCCATGGCATCGACCAGGCGCTGGCGTTCAGTAGCGTCATCTTGCACGCGGCTCGTACGCTCCACAGGAGCGGTATCTTCGACGCCACGATCTACTGGAACATTCGGACGCTCCGCAATCCTGTGAACTGGCCAAGAGCGTTCTTTCCTTGGCGAGAGGACAGGGAGTGGCACATAGCTCGCCTGTTGTTGCTGCATCCTGTTCATGGACTTGCCCATCACGAGCGAAAGACAGCTCTCATGGCTGCAAGCAAAATCTTCCACCACGATCACTGAATCTTTTGCCAGCGCCGCCGTACGCTTTACGCAACTCTCCAGCTCGCGTACGTTTCCTGGAAAGTCGCAGGCGCTCAGCACCTCCATTGCGCGTTTGGAGAGGGTGAGCGAAACGCCATGCTCCTCATTGAAACGGCGCAAGAACTCCTTTGCCAGCATCCCCACATCTTCGCGCCTCTCTCGCAAGGGCGGAAGAAAGATGGGCACCACACTGATGCGATAGTAGAGGTCTGAGCGGAATTGACCTGCAAGCACTGCCGCTTCCAGGTTCCGATTGGTTGCTGCCACCAGCCGCACATCGACTTTGATGGTGCGGGTGCCGCCTACACGATCAAACTCGCCCTCTTGCAGAACTCGCAACAGCTTGGCTTGAAAGGCGCCTGAAATCTCTCCAATCTCATCGAGAAAGAGAGTCCCTCCGTCAGCCAGTTCGAAGCGGCCTTTGCGCAATCCGATAGCTCCCGTAAAAGCCCCACGCTCGTGACCAAACAGCTCAGATTCCAAAACTGTCTCAGACAGCGCCGCGCAATTGACTCGGATGTAAGGCTTTTCACTGCGCGGAGAATATTCGTGAATAGCGCGCGCGAACAGTTCCTTGCCGGTACCCGACTCTCCACAAAGCAAAACGGGTAAATTACATCGAGCAACTTGCTGTATCTTTTCAACCACGTCGCGAATGGCAGCGCTTTCGCCGATGATCCAATCGATTCCGTCATGCTTCGACTCGGTGCGCTGCTCCAGCTCCTTTTCAAGCCGGTGACGATCGGTCATCAGTCTTTCGCGATCTCGGGCAACCAGTGTTTGCAATGCAACGGACTGACCTACCAGATTGGCCACCATGGTCAAAAAGCGCACATCTTCGTCCAGCGTGTGCGGAGAGGAATTCCCATCAAGCCTCTCGATCATGATGGTGCCGATCGTGCGGCTGTCTCCTTTGATCGGAACTCCAACAAACGATCTCTGGATGGAAGGATCGCCGGAGTTCAGCTCGCCCCAATCGGCGAACAGCGGACTTCCTGCAATATTGCGCACCACGAGTGGCATGCCTGAGACAACGATTTGGCCCACAGCTTGTTCAGGAAGCCGTTCGAAATGCTCTCTCGCTGTTGCCTCGCGCCATCCCGCACCGACGACCATCGACGTCCGGTCTTCTTCATCCAGCAACGCTATCAGGCCATTGTTCATATCCAGAAAACTGGCCAGAAGATTGATGACCCCGGAGAGCGCCACCTCCAGACGTGCCGGACGAGAGAGCAGCTTCGAGATCTCGTAAATTCCCATAAGTGCGGAATTTGCACGACTGCTCGATTGCATCGCACGTTCGTGACTGGAGGTCTCGTCCTGGCTCGACACGTCTCGCCTCCTCTCTGCGAAGGGAAAAAGATGGCTGACTGAATCTGCAATATGGAGCAGGATTGCTGAAACAGGGGAATCAGAGAATCGTCCACCCGCTCCGGCCTTGCGTGCCAGATGCCAGTACGTTTGCAACGCTCCGGTTCGTAAGCGTATTTTGGCAGAGAATTCATGCTCGGTCAATGAAGACCGCATAAGGAAAGCATTGAAATCTGGAACAGTTAGCTTCTAGGCGGCACTATTCTCAAGTCGTTGATACCTGGCCGCGGCCCTCTATCCTTCGAGCAACAAAAGCTTTGCTGGATCGAGCCTCACCCGCCACGGCTGCGGCTCAACGCTGATTGTTTCCCAAAGATCTTTGGGCACATCAGCCTGCAAGTGAGGCAATTGACCAGGCTGAGGCGCTGCGTGCAATCGCAGATAAAGTGTCATCTCATGCGGCGCTTCGCTGGTCGCAAGCAGCCAGCAGGGAAACGTATTCTCGTCGTTCGCAGCAATCTGAAACACAATTTGATGCGAGCGAATGCCTGCATGTGTTAGCGCATCGGGGATAGGGTTGGCCGTTCTCAATTCGCAATTCCACGCACTCACTGCAATACGATTAGCAGCCACACGGCGAGCCGGAGCGATGTTCTTGCAACCAGTTAACTGCGCCGCCACAACAGTCTTTGGACGTTCAAAGAGCTGATGTTTAGGGCCGCTGGCAATCACTTTGCCGCTGTCCAACACAAGAAGATCACTGCAAAAGCGGAACGCCTCTTCCATGTCGTGCGTCACAAAGATCACCGCGCCGTTGTAGTCGGCCAGTGTTTCGCGAAGCTGCTCCTCAGTTTGCCGCCGAAGATGCGGATCAAGCGCTGCAAACGGCTCATCGAGAAGCAATGCGTCGGGCTCGATGGCCATGCATCGCGCGATTGCTACACGCTGCCTCTGCCCTCCTGAAATCTGGGCCGGATAGCGATCGGCCAGTTCAAGAATGTGCATTTGTTCGAGCTGCCTCTGCACCCGCGCCTGTCGTTCCCCTTGCGACAGCTTGCTCAAGCCGAATCCGACATTCTCCGCCACATTCATCCGAGGAAACAACGCGTAGTCTTGAAAGACCACTCCTATCTTTCGCTGTGCAGCAGAAATGTTCTCGCCAGTTGCACTATCGTAAAGAATGCGGCCGTTGAGAACAATGCGCCCGTGATCTGGTGCGACGATACCAGCAATCATGCGAAGCGTCATGGATTTCCCCGCGCCCGAGGCACCCAATAATCCAAGCGCACCCCGGCCCGCGCAGAATCCAACTTCAAGATTGAAGGTTTCGAGCGCTTTCTCGACTCTTATCTCCAGCAATGCAGAACACACCGACTCGTTCGCACTTCGCGGCAATTGCATCTGCAAAATGCGATCAGCGATTGATGGCGAAGTTTTCTCATCGGAAATCGCCTTTTTGGTTTTCCTCTCCCAGTGAAGCAAGCGAATGATGGCCAGCGACAGAAGAACGATCAGACTGACCCACAAGAAAGCCACGTGAGTGTCGCCGCCTTCGGCAGCGGAGAAAATAGCGATCGGCATTGTCTGGGTGCGGCCGGGGATATTACCAGCCAGCATTAGCGTTGCGCCAAACTCACCCATCGCGCGCGCAAAGGCCAGCACGGTTCCGGCCAGCACGCCCGGCGCGCCCTGCGGCAGCAGTACTCTGCGAAAAACTCTCCACTCCGACGCTCCAAGCGTTCGCGCGGCATCGAGAAGATTGGGATTGACCTGTTCAAACGCGCCCAGCGTCGTGCGATACATCAGCGGAAAGGCTACGACGGTTGCGGCAATCACAGTTGCCGGCCATGAGAAGACAATGACGATACCGACCTGCTCAAGCGCATGGCCGATGAAGCTGCGCCGGCCGAAAATCACAAGCAAGAAGAAGCCGACGACAGTAGGAGGAAGAACCAGCGGAAGCGTCAGAAGGCCGTCGATCCATGCGCGAAGGCTGCTGTGCACGCCGTACATCGCCTTGGCGGCAAATATGCCCAGCAGGAACGTGGCGACTGTAGCCACGCAGGTAGTGGCCAGCGAGATCCAAAGCGGCGAGTAGTCGATGGGCATCCTCATGGTCTTGCCACTGTAAATCCGTGTTTCTGGAAGATAGCTTGCGCCGCTGGGCTGGCAATATATTCGATGAACTTGCGTGCGTCCGTTTCGCTGTGCCCTCTTCTGACAACTGCCGTTGGATAAACGATGGGCTCATGCAAAGATTCCGGAACTGAGGTGATAACGCGAACCTTACTTGTCGTTATCGCATCCGTCGCATAGACCAGGCCCGCATCCGCATTGCCGGTTTCTACATAAATCAGAACTTGGCGAACATCCTTTCCGAGTACAAGCTTTGTGTTGAGTTGATCCCAGAGGCGAAGCGAAAGGAGCGTCTGCTTGCCATACTGTCCAGCCGGAACGCTGGCCGGATCCCCGAGCGCAACTACACGAATTGATTTGTCTGTGAGCCCCCTAAGGTCATGGAGTTTCGAGTCCAGCGGCGCAATCAGCACAAGCGTGTTCCTCAACAGATTACGACGTGTGCCTGCGACGATCAGTCCCTTGGCTACCAGATCGTCCATAGGCCTTTCTGCGGCGGAGATGAAGATGTCCACCGGCGCCCCCTGGTCGATTTGCGCAGCCAGAGTCCCGGAGGAACCGAAGTTATTGGCAAAAGCGATTGTTGTGTGGCCTTGTTTGTAGGCGGATTCTGTCTCGACAAGCGCATCCTTCAGGCTGGCGGCAGCCGAGACCGTCAGCGTTGTCTGCGCCTGACAGCAATAACTGGCGAGCCAGACAACTAGTGCAATAATCGCCGTCGTTCGGCAATGCAGTAGATAACCGATCCCAGCGTGTTTCTTAGAACTCACGTTCCCTCCCTGGCTAAAATGTCATTCTTAAGACAACCGCCTAATTTCTGACATCTCTTCAACCATCTTTTTCTTCACATGTGGCACGGCCCAGTATCTCCATTCAGGCCGTGCCATCATGCGGTCGCCTAGAACGGCAGGCGCACGGTAATAACGGTTGCGTGATTGTAATTGTGGAAGTGCGTTAGTGCGATTTGCTGGCCTGCTCCAAAGGTCAGGCCCAATCGCCCCGGCTTGCCAGATCCGTCATGGGTGAGCGGAATCCTGCCAACTATCAGGCCCGGCGTGGCAAAGGTCGTGGTCTTCCCGTCGTTCGGCCCGCCTTTGAAGAAGCTCGAATTGATCTCGATTTCAGGCCAGAAGAAGCGGGCCACCCCTGTCTTTGCAATGCGATATTGAACGGTGCTATTCCATGCAATTGTGTGGCCCAGACCCTTCGCATTGCTCGCGGGCAGCGACCCGCCTGTCGTTGAAGTGAAAGCGAGCTTGCCGAAGCCCTTCCCGACTGCAAGCGTGGGCGTGACAATAGCGCAGCAGCTTCCGTTGGCGTTCTTGCCCGTGGGAATCGATCCCGCAAGAAATGCGGTGACAATCGCGTTGCCATGCTCTTCGTTGCGAGAGTAAAACCTGTACTTCGCCAAAAAGGAGATGTCGCCAAATCCGTCCTGTGCGCCATTGGATCGATTGAAAAACGGAGGAACATTGAGGATGAGTTCCGTGTGGCGCTCGGGAATCAGTTCCAGTCCCTTGCCATTTCCATAATTCCAGATCGTGAAACCCTTGGTGTTGTATTGGTGAACGAAGTCGACGCGAATCTCTTGTTCGAGGCGCGGCGTCACCGTAACCAGCGGAGTAACCCAATGCGGCTGTTCAGCCTGCGTCGCGCTGACCCGTGCCTGGTAATTCCTGATGAACGTTGATGCCTGACCAAAAAGCGAAGCCGTCGTCACAATTATTCCAAGGCCCACAAAAAGAAGATGATAATGGCTGTTATTCATTTTCCCTCCAAGGAATTGCTTCTTCGTGTTCGAGTTGATAGAGCTTCGTTGTCCTGCATCGTCACAAGCGATGCGCATATACCGAGAAAACTGAATGGGGCTGAGTGACCGGCAGTGATGAGTACAACTATACACGACTATGTCGCGTATGCAAGACACCTGCAAGCGAAGAATTAGCTACCCATCTAAATGTGCGCAGGAACATGTGGGGCTCGATGTCGATGGCAAGAGCCGGATTCTCAGGCTTCTCGGGCCGAATTACGATGATGAATTGATCCTCTCGGAGGCCTTTGACGGTTCGAGGTGCGGGCAGTTACGCGTCAAGCGAATCCCGCTTCAAACACCGATCATCACGTTGGATGCCTTCACAATCGCGCTGACCTTGTCGCCTTTTTGCAGCCCGAGTGCATGTACGCTCTCCTTGGTGATCGAAGCAACGACGGTAGCGTCGCCGGTCAGTTTGATCGCCACCTCGCTGTTGACCGCTCCACCATGGGAACTGATCACATCGCCTGCCAACACATTGCGAGCGCTCAGTTTGGAGCCGTCCACACCTTTGCCGACAATTACCTCGTTGGCTTTAATGATCGCGTAGGCTGTTCTTCCTTCGCTCAAGCCCAATGAGTCGATGCTGGAGTTTGTAATGATTGAGACTATGTGCTCCCCACCCGTCAGAGCAAGAGTGACCTCAGCGTTGACAGCACCCTTGGTGACTTTCTGCACCTTACCCTCGAGCACATTTCTCGCACTGATCTTCATTCTTCTCCTCCAGTCGATCACCGGGTCGGCGGCGAAGAGCTCTGGGCTGCCGCTAGTGGAATCAACAGTAACATACACTGCATGAACTGCACAGGTTTGGCTCATTTACTTAGCGTCCGTATTTTCAGTTTCGAAGCGGCTATCGGCTACCACTTCCGATGCCGACTTGCCATTCAACCAGCCGACACGGGATTGCTCAAAAGAATCGAAAGCCGGGACGTAAGGTTTGATGTCGAGTAGCGGAGTTCCGTCCAGGACATCCACGTCCGCAACATACAGGCGGTTCTGTTCGATATCGAGAAGGCGAACGACAGAAATTCCAATGTGATTTGGCCTAGCTGGAGAGCGTGTAGCGAAGACACCGCGCTCGGTCGTGTCCAGATAAGGACGAACAATCAACCGCGCTTCCGAGGCACGATCAAACTGGTAAATCAACCACAGCCGGTCAAAGCCTTCGAGGTCACGCAGCCCTTCGATCAGATCTGGAAGCACCTCGACGATCCCCTCTGCGCGTTTGCCCGCTATGCCCTGAATCGGTGTTCCCTCAGCCTTTTTGAAGGGCGTGTGAATCAGGCCAATCGGCGCTATTACCGCACTCTTTTCTCGAGTTCGCTGTTCGCTCTTGCACATTTTCCCTCGTATCCCTATCATCAGTCGCGTATACAGTACAGGTTATTTTGTCACGAGGCACGAATGCAATCAACTGAAGTACTAACGAATCTCGCGCAACTGAGAGCAAAGCGAGCGATCTCCGCGGCGAATCTGGCAGAGGAAGCGGGCATTAGCCGCCAGACAATTCATGCTATTGAATCTGGACTCTATGTCCCCAACACGACTGTGAGCCTGAAGCTGGCTCGCATCCTCGGCACAACGGTTGAGGAATTGTTTCAGCTCGAACCAGAGCGGGAAGTGATTGAGGAGACTGCTGAGGTCTTCATTCTCGGAGATATGGCTTCGCTTCCGAAGGGGCAGCCGCTGAGAGTGGTAAGCGTGAATGGCCGCTTGGTTGCCGTGGTGCACGATCCGGCTAGTTGGGGTCTGCAGCCAATGGATGCTGTTTTTCTTGCACCAGTTCGTGCCGGAGTTAGCGGCGTCAATGCGAAGATTCGGCTACTTGGCAATGGCTGGAAGAATCCAGGAAGAATCCTTCTCGCCGGTTGCGACCCCAGTGCTTCGCTGCTTGCGCACTCGCTTGAACGCCAGGGATTTGAGCTCATTATTGCATATGAAAACAGTTCGCGCGCCATTGACTTGCTGCATGAGGGGATGGTTCATATCGCCGGCACGCATTTGGCTGAGAAGGCAAGCGATAAGACCGATCTATTGCCGATCACTAAGATGTTTCCTCGCAATTCAATTGCCGTTCTCTCGTATGCGATGTGGAAGGAAGGACTGATCGTCGCTCAGGACAACCCTAAGAAGGTTGCAGGCATTGAGGATTTATCGCGAAAAGACATTCTCATCACAAATCGGGAACCAGGTGCGGGCTGCCGCCGCTTATTGGACGACCTGCTCCGGAAGAATCGAATTGCAAGTGAAAAGGTCAAGGGCTACGAACGAATCACGTTAGGACAACTTCCCGCCGCACGTCTGGTTCAGAGTGGAGAGGTGGACTGTTGTATTGGCACGCAAGCCGCTGCGGCTTCCATGGGCCTAACCTTCCTTCCACTCGCAGAGAAACCCTACCTCTTGGTGCTCCGCCGTGCGCATATTACGCTGCCGCCGGTCCAGGCGCTCATCGAGACGCTAGGCCGCGCTGCGTATCGGCGCGAGGTCGAAGCCTGTGTCGGCTACGACATGCGCATAGCAGGCGACAGGCTGGTATGATGCGCGCTGAAGGTCAAAGCGGAGGTTCTGTCCGCCATTTTGGAGCATGTGCGGGCCAAGGGCTACACGCAAGAGCAGCTTGTGGACATTCTGGACGAGCTGAGTACCAGCCGTCGGTGAGTAAGCTGTTCAAGGGGCGAATCTCCCAGATGAGTATCGAAAAGCTGCTGCGCTGCGCAGGCCGTCTGCATCTGGAGACAAGCATCACAGTCCGGCTCGTAGAGGCGGCTCTACCCTAGCCGATTTATGGAAATGAAACAGAGCGAATCATCGGGGCTGGGCAGCCCTCTCCCAACAGTAGTCAGTCACATTCGAGCGGTTGCTCCATTCCGTCTCGTTATCAAAGCGGACTAGAATCTTCGATAGATTCAACTCATCGGGAGATAGATCATACTCGTAACGTAGGATGAGTGGAGGCTTAACAAGAAGGTTCATAAGACTCAAGCAACTATCTGATAGCCTTTGCTTTTGGTTAGGCTGCTGATCGCAAGAGACGCGTCTAAGCACGGCGAATTCTATGTAGCCGGAATAGGGCGCACGAACTGACTGTGAAGCCGTAACATCCCAAGTGACGTTGTACGGCGGGCCATCCGAGATGGTTGATGATGCGTCCGTGTTGATATGCGCCGGACACTGCCTGATCGCCTGAACCATCGCACGAATCTGGTCGGTTTCTGCCTTGCCCCACTCTTGAGTGGCCGGATTCTGAGCGGACGATAACGCGGGGTCTATGCCATTGCTTTGAGCTGGGCCAGCGGTTGCCTGTATCTGCTCCAACTCTGCATTTAGATGAATCATGCCGCTGGTGACGTTGAGGGACTTGCTCCAGTCGGAGAAACCTTTCTTTTTGACGACAATTTGCTGAAGACCAGATGCAATGCTGATCGTGGATGGAGTGTTGCCGACAAATGCGCCGTCGATTTCGATGTCCGCACCGGAGGGGGTGGAGTCGATGTTCAACGAAGCCTGTATTGGCGCTTGCGCGGCAAAGGGCATAGTAGGCACAGGTAGAGGCGCGGGTGCAACTTGTACAGCATGGTTTTCGAGAGGATTCCTAGAATCTTGAGCATCTGAGCGTATCGCATTCAAGGCTTCCTCGTACAGCTTGACCGCCCTGTGGTTTTCGCCTGACTTGTTGGGTTTATGCCTCACTCGTGACTCTGCTTGACAGGCGTCTTCTGGCGCGAACCGGCCCCCGTCGGTTTATGAGGCTGCGGCTCTGCCGGTTGAGCTACAGGCCCATCCTGCACCCGCTCTCGGTCCCAGTACGGGGATTTGCAGTTGCCGCACCGCAGCGGGCGTCCCTGCCCCCGGAAGCACCATTCCTGCCCGCATCGCTTGCACTGCTTGATTTCCATGCCTCAAGTATGCACCAAAAGTGTGCACTTGTAATTGACTTTTCCCGGTTTCACCGCGACCGTATCGAAGGACGGCTAAGCGTAGATGCTGCGCTGGGGTGGACAAGTTGAAGCAGCCGGAGCGGAAACGGGGAGGCACTATAAGGGGGATAGTTGGGGCTATGGGCAACTTTTATGTCCGACTGCCCGCCGCTGACTGCCCGGATGCACTGTGTACCAAACTGTGTACCACGGGATGCGCCATTGTGACCAAGCACGCGCTAGCAGGATTTCCGGGCAAAGGAAAAGCCCGCTGATTTAGCGGGCTTTAGCGTTCAATATCTGGTAGCGCTACCGGGAATCGAACCCGGGCTTTAAGATTGAGAATCTCACGTCCTAACCCCTAGACGATAGCGCCACACACTTGCGGGGTGTGACCGTCTCCGGTCACTCACTTACTTTAACAAAAATTGCGTTTTTAAGCCAAAGAGCAGAGCCGCGCCGCTGACGGGGTCAAATCCCCAGCTTGCGCACTTCGTCGTTGTAGTACTTGCGGTAAAGAATCTCCCACTCCTGCGAGCCTTCCTGGATAATCTTGCGCTGGTTGGCAATCTTCAGCCGGGCGGCGGCGTCAATCTTCGCCTCTTCAATCAGCAGTAGTTCGAGTATCTTGCGCGATTCCTGGCGGATGATATTGCGCTCTTCCAGGAAACCAACCTCGTCTATATCTGCCAGGGTGTCGGCCACCGTGTGGGCCAGCTTGTTCAGTTTGTCGCGGTTGAGCCTCATAGAACCGCCTTATATTTTTTCGCCAGCTCGGTCTTTACCTTCTTGAACATCTCGGCATATTGCGCGCCGGACTTGCGCATCTCTTCGGAATACGCGTCCAGAATCACGCGTACCTCTTCGTTAATGCGGTCTTCGAGGGAAAGTTCCTCCACTAGAGCCTCACTCACGCGAGATTCGACCACCTTTGCATCGCTGGTGGTGATCATCTTGGCGTCGATGAGGTGCTTGACCGTGCGGCGGGCTAGATACCCGATGTAATCGCGTGAAAAAATCATGGGCTAATCGTCAGAATATCCCATCGGACCGCAGCCTGTACACCCACCGCCCCAATTGAGGCGAAAAGACTTCCGCCTCAATTCAAAGCGGCGCGCGTCCCAGGCTTCCCTAGTCCTCTCAGCCCCGGTGCGGGCAGCTTTTGGTGTTCAAGCACTCGTCGGCCACGCGCAGCCGTTCCACCGGATGGCCGCCCACAAGATGCTCGTCGACAATTACTGCTGCGTCTTCAGCCATTACGTTGCCGTACCACACGGCTTCGGGATAAACCACCACCATCGGCCCGTGCTCACACTGATCCAGGCAACCAGATTTGTTGATGCGCACCTTGCCTGCCAGTCCTGCTTCTTTTGCAAGCTGCTGCAGACGGGCGTGCAGGTTGCTGTTGCCATCGCTGGTGCAGGAGGGGCGCGGCGCGCCCTCGGGGCGGGTGTTGTGGCAGACAAATACATGATGTTCAAAGGCGGGCAAGCGGCAATCCTCCTCAGGTTGGATGTTTCCAGAGTACCCCCTCCGCCCTGTACCGCAAACTTTCCACAATCCCGCCC
>VFSW01001480.1_pt1 | contig 35850 bp, 38 predicted proteins | sample 5358111 | NCBI WGS metagenome assembly VFSW01 (sample SAMN11554181, study PRJNA540505) | mine drainage metagenome | isolation source: sediment from site ElyBrook_90M | place: USA: Ely Copper Mine, Vershire, VT | collected 2017 | reverse complement strand
ACAGTCCGGGAGCTCCCCCACCCACGACGAGACGCCCCCCCTCCCTCACCCACGTGACGAGGGGGTCGGTACGACCCGTCGACCAGACGGGTTCGGGGAGTTCACCCTGTAGGTCCACGATCACCGTCGACGAGACGTGATCGGGGTGGGAGAGATAGGCGGCGAGGTCGGACGTCGCGACGACCCGGACCCGCACTCCGGGAGATTGCGAACTCACGAGGGCCCGCATCTGCTGGCCAATACTCACCACGTCGGAGTAGGCGCCGTTCACGACGGGGTAGCGAGGGTCTTCGAAGTACAAGATGGTGTGGGCGTCGCGGGCGGGATCGATCGCCACGAGAGAGACGTTGACGTTGGTCACCCCCGACACCCCGATTCGGGCGGACACCGTCTCGACGCCACTTCGACTGAGCGAGGCGCTGACCTGGGGCAGGGCGAGTGCGGCTTCACCTCCCGTCGCCACCAACTCCACGAGGGCGACCACCACCAGGGGAATCCACCAGACCCGCGCCGGGCTTCGGGCCGTACGAGGAGCCTGCGAGACCGGGGGCATGAGAAAGAGGGCCCGAGCGACGAAGAGAACCATGACCACCGTGGCCAACCAGGCGAGGAGCCCCCCCACGCTGGTGGAACCGAGGCCCGGCACCGCGCGGGAGAGAAACGCCCGTTCGGCGTGGACCGCCCCCACGCCGGGCCAGCCCGAATAGACCGACAGCGGTGCGAGAAAGAAGAGAGATCCAAAGAGGGCGTAGAGGTAGGCCAGGGCGGCCGCGTTAATCGCCACGAGGGTTCGGCGTCGAGCCGGGGTGGGCTCGATCAATCCGAAGAGCACGATGAGGGGGACGAGGAGCCAGAGAAAGTACTGCGGATTAGCGACCGCGTTGGTGAGTAGAGCGGTCGCCATCACCCACGCGGTGGAGCGCGCCAGTTGACCGGTCGTCGGCGAGCGAAAACAACGCCACGCGCCAATCAGGGTACTCACGAGGAGGGCCAGTGTGGTGAGATCGCCCACTCGGGTGAGGTGAGTGAGGAGAGTCTGCTCGACGCCGTGAGTGAACGGCAGGGTGAAGAGTCCGTAGAGGTTGAGCCCCCCGAGACCGGCCGGGAGGCCCCCCGAGCGAGTGATCGTGCCGAGAAAGGGGGCCTGAGTGAAGACCGGCGAGAACATCACGACGGCGGCCCCGAGGGCCCCGAGCGCCAACTGACCGAGCGCGCGCAGACGCGCCGAACCGGCGAGGCGACCGACCACCAGACCGATCAAGAGGACCCCGAGGGCCGCCGGAACGACCTTCACCGCCAGACCTCCGACGACGGCGACACCGGCCAGGGCCCACTGTTCGCGGTCGACCGCGACGAACACCGTGACGATCGCGAGGGCCACGAGCGAGTCGGTCTGACCCTGCACCGTGCCGGCCACGATGACGAGGGGCGAGAACAACCACACCCCGAGCATCCAGCGGGCTTGGTGGCGGGGAACCTCGTGGTGACGCGCGAGTGCCCAGAGTCCGGCCCCGGTGGCGAGGTCGGCCCCGATCATCGGGAGCTTCAGGACGAAGGTGGCGGCCGGGGTCGTCACCACCGGACCGAAGAGCGTGCCGACGAGAGAGGACGCCGGGAAGGCGTGGGCGCCCCCCGGCACGTTGAACCCGAGACCGTGGGCGACGAGACCGACCGCCATCGCCCAGTACCCGTAGAGGGGTGGGTAGGAGTACCCCGGTAGTCCTAGTCCGTAGAGGGGAACGCGCTGGATGGCGTGGAACGCGACGTTCCACCAGGTCTGCACATCGGTGGCGAGAGCGGTCCAGGGGGCGAGCGCCAGGCGCACGACGAGGGCCACGACAACGAGGTCGAGGGCCTCCGCCCAGAGAGGTCCGAGGGTGCTCGGCCGGTGACGGGGAGTAGTGCCCCGTCCCGTACTCGTACCATTCATGCCCAGTTCTCCTCGAACCCCCGGTCGCTACCGCGTCCTCACGGGTGGGTCATGTTCGCCGGCTGAATCGCCTCGTCGAACTGAGCTTCGCTCAAGAAACCGAGGGCTAACGCCGCTTCCTTCAGCGTGGTGCGCTCCTTGTGGGCCTTCTTCGCCACCTGCGCCGCCTTGTCGTAACCGATCAGCGGGTTGAGGGCGGTCACCAGCATCAACGAGTTGTTGAGGTGGTGCTGAATCTGTTCGTAGTCGGGCTCGAGGCCCTCGACGCAGAACTCCCGGAACCGGTCACAGGCGTCGCTCATGAGATCGACGGAGTTGCAGAAGTTGTGAATCATGACCGGCTTGCAGACGTTGAGCTCCAGGTTCCCGCGACTACCGGCGATGGACAGGGCGGTGTCGTTGCCGTAGACCTGAATGGACACCATGATCATGGCCTCGGATTGAGTCGGGTTGACCTTCCCGGGCATGATCGACGAACCCGGCTCGTTCTCGGGTAGTCGCAACTCTCCGAGACCGGACCGGGGCCCAGACCCGAGCCAGCGCAGGTCGTCGGCGATCTTGGCCAGACTGGCGGCCAGAGTCTTGAGCGCCCCGTGGGCGTAGACGAGGGCGTCGTGGGCCCCGAGGGCGGCGAACTTGTTCGGAGCGGTGACGAAGGGTAGGCCCGTCACCTCGGCGATGGCGCGGGCCACCCGCTCACCGAACTCGGGGTGGGTGTTGAGCCCGGTACCGACGGCGGTCCCTCCCGCGGCTAGCTCGTAGAGTCCCCCGAGGACCTGCTCGAGGCGCACGAGGTCGGCGTCCAGTTGGGCGACGTACCCCGAGAACTCCTGACCGAGGGTGAGGGGCACCGCGTCCATGAGGTGCGTGCGACCAATCTTGACCACGTCGACGTAGGCCCGCGCCTTGTCCGCGAGGGCGTCGCGCAGTCGAGCGACCGCGGGAATGAGGCGCTCGGTCATCTCCGACACCGCGGCGATGTGCATGGCGGTGGGGAAGGTGTCGTTCGAGGACTGGGACATGTTGACGTCGTCGTTCGGGTGAACGGGAGTCTTCGATCCCCGTTCTCCGCCGGCCATCTCGATCGCTCGATTGGAGATGACCTCGTTCACGTTCATATTGGTCTGGGTGCCCGATCCGGTCTGCCAGATTCGCAGGGGGAACTCCTCGGCTAAGACGCCACTGATGACCTCGTTCGCCGCGGCCTCGATCAGCGCGGCCTTCTCCGGCGAGAGCTTGTCGAGATCACGGTTCACTCGCGCCGACGCCAACTTCAGTACGCCGAAGGCGCGAATCAGGGCCGGGGGCATGGTCTCGTGGCTGATGGCGAAGTGGTGCAGGCTGCGCTCGGTCTGGGCTCCCCAGTAGTGCGCGGCGGGAACCTCGATAGTCCCCATGGTGTCGGATTCGGTGCGGTACTCCATTCGGCCTCCTTGCCTAAGAATGAGTCGACGCGGTGGGACTCGAGTCCCGCGTCTCGTAGATGTCGATTCCCCGACGCCAGGCGCGCTCGGCCGCGGCGACGTCCAGTCCGCGGGGTCCGTCCTTCTCCCCCGGGACCTCCAAGATCATCGGTAGGTCCCGCATCGCCGGGTGCCCCATCAGAGCCGCCAAACCCTCGAGTCCAATCGTGCCCTCGTCGATGTTGGCGTGACGATCCTTGTTCGAGCCCCGCTCGACGAGAGAGTCGTTGAGGTGAAAACAGGTCAATCGAGCGAGCCCGACGTGAGTGTCAATGGCGTGCACGAGGGCGTTCGCCCCCTCGGGGGTCGAGAAGTCGAAGCCGCTCGCCCACAGGTGTTGAGTATCGACGCAGACCTGCAGTCGCTCGTCTTTCCCGCAGGCGTCAATAATCGCCCCGATCTCCTCGAAGCTTCGCCCGACGGTACCCCCCGCGCCGGCCGTGTTCTCAATGAGAATCGGACACTCCGGCACGCCCGCGGGGGCGCGATCGGCCTCGTCGAGTGCCCTCACGTAGGCCCGGGCGATCTGGGGCAGGGCGACCTCGAAGCCCGAGCCCATGTGGGACCCGGTGTGCACGACGACGCCCGACGCCCCCATCCGGCGCCCCACCGAAAGGTTGTGGGTCAACGTGGCCTGAGACTTCTCCAGCAGTTCCGGATTGGGAGTTCCCAGATTGATCAGGTACGTCGCGTGGGAGAAGGTGTGACGAATCGTGGGGTGGGAGAGCTGGGCCTCGTAGTAGGCGTCGAGGACTTCGGGGGCGTAGAGGGAGGGCTTCCAGGTGCGGGGGCTTTGAGTAAAGATCTGGATGCTCGTCGCCCCGATCTCTTCTCCGGCGCGCAACGACGGAAGGAGCGTGCCTCCACCACGGACGTGTGCACCGATATTCATTACTGTGAAACTTAGTTCCCCGCTCGGGGGGACTTTCGGCCACCACACCCGGGAGAGATCATGACCACCACATTCTCCGACGCCTCGCGCGCCATCTTCGCGAAGAACACCCTGGCCCACGTGGCCAGCCTGGACGAGGCGGGCAATCCCCACGTCACTCCGGTCTGGGTGGAACTAGACGGCGAGGACATCGTCATCAACACCGCGCTGGGTCGCATGAAGGCCCGCAACCTCGCGAACGATCCGCGGGTGGCGGTCTCTCTGACCAATCCCGACAACCCCTACGACTGCGTCGCGGTGCGCGGATCGGTCGTCGGGTTCACCACCGAGGGCGCCGACGAGGTCATTGACCGGCTGGCCAAAAAGTACCTCGGGGTGGACACCTACCCCTACCGGCGCGAGGGCGAGGTGCGAGTCACGGTGCGTATCCGTCCGGATCACATCTCGGTCCAACCGGCTTAGGCGAGCTAGACGGGGCTCGTTCGAGGTCGGACCAGGGTGGGAGAGATACAGTCGACTCGTGAACGACCGTGGTGAAGAGTCCAGTGAGGAGTTCCGTGTCCGTCGTTGACAACGTCTTGATCAAAGAGTTTCACCGAGAGAGCGCTCGGATGGCCCTCGGACAACGCAGTCGAGTCACCTCGTCTCGACGCTGGGTAGCGACGGGTTTGAGTGAGACGGCCATCGTGCCCCTCGTACTCACCCGTCTCATCTGGGCTTACCGTCCGCCCTCGTGGTGGTGGAGCGTCGTCTTCGGCTACCTCGTGGTCTGGGCCCCCATCGCCAGCTACACCGTGGGACGAGTCATCTACCCGATGAGCCCACGTCGACTCGCCCGTTCGGTACCCGACAACAAGGTTCGCGACTACGCACTGCTAGCGGTCATCGAGACATGGCTGCTCGTGAGTTTCCTTCTCACGGTGCTCGCGGGTCCTCGGGGCATCGGGTACCTCTTCAACCCGCTCTTTCTCGTACTCCTCTTCGTCGGGCCGCGACTTCTGCGTCGCTGGATCCGGCCGCGACTACTCCGCCGATACCGACAACTCGGACTGGACGTCGACGAGAACCAGCTGAACCAACTCTGAGCGTTCCTCGCTCTCGGGTGAAGGCATCCCTCCTCGACTCTCCGGGGCCGAGTCGCGCGACGAGGACGGTTACGAGTGCGAAGAGAGGTCGTCGTCGAGGGGAACGACGGCCCCCGGGCGCCTCAGGTCCGCTCCCTCGCTCGTCCACACGCGCACGGGCTGGGGAGCCCCACCGGGAAGTACGAGACCGGCCAGGGAACTTTCTTCGGGGGCCGCTCGTCCGTTGAGCAGCTCCTCGAGCACGAGCCGATTCGCCTCGTCGCGCCCGTAGACCACCTCAACCAGAGGAGCGATCCGGGCGCTGGTGAGGAGGTCCCTCGCGAGCAGGACGAGGGGGTAGCCGACCTCGGGCTCGATCCAGAGCCCGCAGGGCTCCGTCGGGGCCCGCGCGGCGAGCGCGAGAGCGCCGGGGGCGTCGAGAACCTCGTAGAGAAGGAGTGTCCCCGCGTCGGGGGTCCACTCCTTTGGCGTCGTGAGGTGCACTCGTCGACGCCGAAAGACGCTCACGGGGCGAGGTCCTCTTTCGGGAGACGTTCGATGTTCACGTCCCGGAAGGTCAATACCCGCACCAGGGGGACGAAGCGCTGGGCGCGGTACATGTCCCAGACCCAGGCGTCGTGGAGGACCAGTTCGATGAGCGTCGGCGATCCCTGACTCTTGACCTCCACCTCGACGGTGTTAGCCAAGTAGAAGCGCCGATCCGTCTCGATGGCGTAGTCGAAGGTGGCGACCACCGCCTTGTACTCCTGAACGAGGGCCAGTTCTAGCGTGGCCTCGTAGTCGTCGAGTTCTTCTTCGCCCACGGGCGACTACGCGCGCTCGGTGACGCGCAGCTCCTTGATCTTCGCCGCCTTACCGCGCAGATCACGGAGGTAGTAGAGCTTGGCGCGACGAATGTCACCGCGTGAGACAACCTCAACCTTGGCGATAGTCGGCGCGTGTAGCGGGAAGGTGCGCTCCACTCCAATGCCGAACGAGATTTTGCGCACGGTGAAGGTCTCGGAGACTCCGGCCCCCTGGCGACGAATCACGGCTCCCTCGAAAATCTGGACGCGCTCACGGCTTCCTTCGACGACGCGGACGTGAACCTTCAGCGTGTCGCCGGCGCGAAAGGCGGGGATGTCGTGGCGCAGGGAGTCACTGTCGATGAGATCGGTGGGGTTCATACTCGCGTCCTTCAGTCGGTTCCCTAAGGGAAAGACCAGTCTAGTCGGTGCTCGCGGGAGCGTCCAGCACGGCCGGAAACTCTTCGAGGAGGGCGCGCTCGGCCTCCGTGATCGCGCCGTGAGCGAGGAGTTCGGGCCGCCGTCGCAACGTCGTCCACAACGCCTGGGCCCGGCGCCAGCGCGCGATGCGCGCGTGATCACCCGAGGTCAAGACCTCGGGGACCCGGCGACCACGCCAGAGGGCGGGCTTCGTGTAGTGGGGGTACTCCAGGAGTCCGCCGGAGAACGACTCCTCCTCCACCGACTCCGCGTTCCCGAGAGCCCCCGGAATGAGGCGAACCACCGCCTCTATGACGCTGAGGGCGGCGAGTTCTCCACCGGCCAGAACGAAGTCGCCGACCGACATCTCCTCGTCGGCGCACTCGTCGAGAAAACGTCGGTCGAAGCCCTCGTATCGCCCGCAGACCAGGGTGAAGTGGGACTCTCGGGCTAACTCTCGAGCGCGGGCCTGGGTGAAGGGTCGCCCGGAGGGGGTGAGAGCGATGACCGGACCGGGTTGCTCCCCCAGCCCCTCCAAGGTGGCGGCGAGGGGTTCGGGGCGAAGGACCATGCCCGCTCCACCCCCGTAGGGGGTGTCGTCGACGCTGCGGTGAACGTCGCTCGTGGCCTCGCGAAAGTCGTGCACCCGTAGTTCCCAGAGGCCCCGCTCCCGGGCGCGCCCGATGACCGAGGTCGACGCGTAGGACGTGACGGCGTCGGGGAAAAGACTGAGGACGTCGACCCTCAGCGTCACTCGAAGAGACCCTCGGGAACCTCGACGCGCACGAGGGAGTGAGGTTCGAGGCTCGTGACGAAGTGCAGTGGTACGAGGGCTCCCGAGTCGAGAACCAGGAGGTCGCTCGCCGGATTCGCCTCGACGTCGACCACTCGTCCCCGCTCCACCTCGTCTTGATCGACGACGCGACAGCCGAAGAGTTGGTCCACCCAGATCACGTCCTCGTCGAGGTCCAGCCGTTCGGCCCGCAGCACGACCCCCCGCCAGGTCTCGGCGGTTTCGCGGTCGGGGACTTCGGCGAGTCGCACGAGGAAGCGGTGCTGGTGCGGGTGAGCCGAGAGAACGTGGACCTCGCCCCGATCAGTACGCAGGACGGTCCCCGGATCGAGCCGTTCGGTCCGATCACTCCACAGGTCGACCAGGAGATCGCCCTTCAGTCCGTGGGCCCTGAGGACCACTCCGACCTCGAGCTCGTCGCCCGGGTTCGTCACGGCCTAGTCGAGGATGTCGACCGAGGTGGTGACCCCGTCGCGTGCCCCGGCGGCGGCCACCAGGCTGCGCAGAGCCTGAGCGGTGCGACCCCGTCGGCCGATGAGACGACCCATGTCGTCCTTGTCCACGGAGAGGGAGAGCACGACCTTACCCCCGCGCTGTTGCACGTCGACGCTCACGGCGTCGGGGTTATCAGCGAGGGCGCGGGCCAAGTAGACCAGGGCCGCCTCGGCGGTCGGGGCGACCTCGTCGGGGGCGTCGTTCACGAAAGACTCGTCGAGAGTGTTGACGTCACCCTCGACGTAGTCGTCGGCGCTCACTTGACCTTCGCCGCCTCGAAGGCGTCGAGCGCCCCGGAGGCCTTCAGAATCTTGGCGACGCGCTCGGTCGGCTGCGCGCCGTTCTTCAACCAGGCGACGGCCCGATCGTTATCCACGAGTATCACCGTCTCGGGCTGAGCCTGAGAGAGTCCGCGGGGCTGGTAGGTCCCGAGGACCTCCAACACGGCCGAGGTCCGGGGACGGTTGGCCTCCACGGCCACCACGCGATAACTGGGCTGCTTCTTCTTGCCCATACGCTCTAAACGAAGTTTCACAGCCACGTCGTACATTCCTTCCAGAATCTGGTTACCGGCGTCCGAGTCGTCGAAGCGGCACCCGAGCGCTCCAGTCTAGCGTCCCTTGGGAGGGGTGACTCGACCACCCTTTTTCTTCTTACCCTTCGCTCCCCCGGCAACCTTCGGCCCCGAGGTCGCCATGCCCTGGGCGAGGGCCTCGAACCCCTCGGGCAGTTCCGCTCCCCGACTGGCCTGGGCCGCCGCCATGCGCTGGGCCATCTTGTTGAGACCACCCGGCAGCTGGGGCATCGATCCCTGCCCCATCTGCTTCATCATCTTCTTCATCTGGTCGAACTGTTTCAAGAGCTGGTTCACCGCACTCACGCTCGAACCGGACCCGCGGGCGATGCGGGAGCGACGAGACCCGTCGATGATGACGGGGTTAGCCCGCTCGGCCGGCGTCATCGAGTGAATAATCGCCTCCACCCGAGTGATCTGGGAGTCGTCGACGTTGGCCGCGGCCTGGCGCATCTCCTTGTTCACGCCGGGTAGGAGTCGCATGATCCCCCCGAGAGAGCCCATCTTTTTCACCTGGTTCAACTGATTTAAGAAGTCGTCGAGCGTGAACGCCCCGCTCATCATGCGCTGGGCGGCGTCCATCGTGGTGGCCGGGTCGAGGGTGCGCTCGGCCTGCTCGATCAAGCTGAGGACGTCACCCATTCCGAGGATGCGCCCGGCCATCCGGTCCGGGTGAAAGAGATCGAAGTCGGAGAGTTTCTCTCCGCTCGAGGCGAACACCACCGGACGCCCGACCACGCCGCGCGCCGAGAGGACCGCTCCGCCGCGCGCGTCGTAGTCCAACTTGGTCACGATGATGCCCGAGAGCGACAGTGAGTCGTGGAAGGCCTTCGCGGTGTGCACCGCGTCTTGACCGGTGACGGCGTCGATCACGAGGAAGGTGTAGTGCGGGGCCGTGACGGAGGAGATCTCGCGCACCTCGGCCATCAGCGCCTCGTCGATGCTCAAACGACCCGCGGTGTCGATGATGACGACGTCGCGACCGAGACGGCCCGCTCGCGCCACGCCCTCTCTCGCCACCGCGACCGGATCGAGCGCGTCGGAGTAGACCTCGACGCCGATCTGTTGACCGAGGACGCGCAGCTGTTCGACGGCCGCGGGACGCTGGAGGTCCGCTCCGACGAGGAGGGGTTGACGGCCCTGGGACTTAAACCACTGCGCCAACTTGGCGGCGGTCGTGGTCTTTCCCGCACCCTGTAGACCCGCGAGGAGAACGACCGTCGGGGGTTGGGGGGCGTAGGTGATCTTGAGGCTCGATCCCCCGAGGACCTCGATGAGCTGCTCGTGGACGGCCTTGATGACGTGCTGACCCGGACTCAGACTGGCGAGAACGTTCTCGCCGGCGACTCGCACGCGCACCGCCTCGATGAAGGCTCGCACGACCGAGAGTTCGACGTCCGCCTCCAGCAGCGCCGTACGGACCTCTCCGAGGGCCTCTTCGAGGTCCGCGTCGGTGAGACGACCCTTAGAACGAAGGGACGTCCCGACCTTTTCGAGGCGTGCGCTCAGCGAATCAAACATCTCGCCAGGCTACCCCGAGGTGCCGAGGAGGGAGTCGACGAAGAGGTCAGGGTCAAACACCACGAGGTCCATCGCTCGCTCGCCCACCCCCACGAACTTGACCGGGATTCCGAGTTCGCGCTCGATCGCCACCACGATGCCTCCGCGAGCGGTTCCGTCGAGCTTGGTGAGAATGATGCCGCTCACCTGAGCCGCCGCGAGAAACTCCCGGGCCTGACTGAGGGCGTTTTGTCCCGTCGTGGCGTCGAGGACCATGAAGGTCTCGACGACCTGACCGGGTCCACGATCGGCCACGCGGCGAATCTTCGCTAACTCGTCGATGAGGTTCGAGGAGTTCACTCGTCGCCCGGCCGTGTCGGCGAGAACGAGATCGACCCCGCGGGCTTCGGCTCGCCCGAGGGCGTCGTGCACGACCGAGCCGGGGTCGGCCCCCTCGTCGGCGCGCACGAGATCGGCCCCGGTGCGTTCGGCCCACTGGGCCAACTGGTCGGCGGCCGCGGCGCGGAAGGTGTCACCGGCGGCGAGGAGCACTCGGCGACCCGCCTGAACCTGCTGGAAGGCCAACTTCCCGATACTGGTCGTCTTACCCACGCCGTTCACGCCCACGAAGAGCCAGACCGGAACGCGGCCCTCGTCGGCGTCGAGACGAACGTCACGGGGACGATCGAGGCTCGAGAGGAGCTCCTCGCGCACCGCCTGAGCAACCCCGTTCGGAGCGCCGCTCTCGCGCAGACCCTTCACGATGGCGTCGGTGGTGAGCACCCCGACGTCGGAGCGCAAGAGGACCTCTTCGACGACGTTCAACTGCTCGGCGCCCAGCTCGGTGCGCACTCCGAGAGTCCGTACGCGCTCGAAGAGGGAGCGCGACGCCCCTAATCGTTGGGCGAAGGTGGGCTCTTCGACGAGGCTCGGGGTCTCCTCGATCTGTTCGACGAGTACGTCGGGCATGGGCGCGCGCGCCACCACCGCCGCGCCCACCGGAGTCCGTCGACGTCTCCGCCGTACTACCAGCACCAGGGCGACCACGACCACGAGGGCCAGGACAATCCACCACCACATCACGGGACGACCTCCACCTCACGACGTTGACGTTGCGAGACCACCTTGGACGACGCCCCCGGCACCATAGTCACTCCGTAGAGGGCGTCGGCCGACTCCATGGTGCGCTTTTGGTGGGTGACGATCAGCAACTGGGCCTCGTGACGGAACTCGTCCACCAGGTTCAAGAAGCGCTGCAAGTTCACGTCGTCGAGGGCCGCCTCGACCTCGTCCATCATGTAGAAGGGCGAGGGGCGAGAGCGAAAGATCGCGAAGAGAAACGCCAGGGCGGCCATCGAGCGCTCTCCCCCGGAGAGCAGCGAGATTCGTCGAACGTTTCGACCCATGGGACGCACCTCGATCTCGACTCCCGTGGTGAGCGGATCGTCCGGGTCGGTCAAAATGAGTCGGCCCTGGCCCCCCGGAAAGAGCATCGAGATCAGCGTGGAGAAGTGCTCGTTCACGTCGGCGACGGCCGCCGAGAAGCTCGTCATGATCTCGTCGTCGAGGGCGCGCAGGACCTCCAAGATCTCCCGGCGCGCGTGGCGCACGTCGGCGACTTGAGTGTCGAGTTCCCGGTAACGCTCCTCGAGTTCGGCCAACTCCTCGAGGGCGAGCGGGTTGATGGGTCCGAGGGAGGTGATCTTCGCCTCGAGGTCCCCGACGTAGTTCTCGAGAGTGACCCCCTCGGGTGTCTCGATCTCCGTCTCGGTGAGTGCGGTGGGCTCCTTCGCCAGATCGCGGCGCACGGCCTCGTAGACCCCGTCCACCTTGACCGCGAGTTCGGCCAACTCGACCTCGTCGCGCCGGCGAGCCTCCAGGAGAATGGACTGGGCCTCTTCGACCGCGCGACGCTCTCGGCGCAGGGCCTCCAGGCGCTCGGCGCTGGCGCGCGAGGCCTCGAGTTGTTCGCGGTAGGTCGAGGTGATGACCTCGTGGGAGCGGCGTACGTCGTCGAGGGCGCGCTCGACGAGGGAGTTCAGTCGGGCGAGGGCCACGAGGTCGTGTTCGAGGGCGAGTCGACGTTGGGCGGCCTCTTCGCGCTCCCGGCTCCGTCCGGCGAGCCGGGCCTCGATCTCGGCGTGGCGCTTCTCCATGACCGCCCGGCGCGCGGCGACGTCCGCACTGAGGCGCTGCGCGGCGGACTCGGCGCTCGAGGCCTCGGCCTCGATGCGGCGAACCTCCTCGAGACTGGCCCGCTGGGCGCGCGCGCGGGCTTCGGCGTTCTCGACGGCGTCGGCCAACTCGGGGAGTCGCCCCCTCAAATCAGCGAGCTCCTCTTCGAGCACCCGAGACTGGTCGAGCGCCACGGCGACCTCGTCGTCGAGGGCGGGAATCTGGGTCCCTCGAGTCTCGAGAGCGAGTCGGGTCCGACTCTCGTCACCCTCGAGTACCTGGAGTTCGTTGCGCGCTCGCGAGAGAGCCTCGACGGCCCCACTGAGGGACCGGCGAGCGGCGCTGCTCGCCCCTTCGGCGTGGGTGAGAGCCTCTCGAGTCGCGGGGACTCGCTCGGCCGCCCGACGCGCGCTCTCGTGGGCCTCTTCGACCGTCGCGCGAGTCACGAGGGCGCGCCCCGACGCCACGCGCCAACCGGTCGGGGCGAAACGATCCCCCTCGAGGGTGGCGACGACCAGATCGGGGTGAGTCGCCGCGACGTCGAGGCCCTCTCGCCAACTCGGCGCGACGACGGCCCGCGAGAAGAGTGCGTCGAGGACTCGAGCCACGTGGGCCGGCGCGCCCTGACGCGCGCGCACCCGGGGGCGCAGACTTTCACAGCCCTCGGGAGTCTCGAGAGATCCCCCGAGTACGAGACCGGCCGCGAGAATCACTCCCGCACCCCCCTCACGACGGAGGGCCTCGAGGGCGGCGCGCGCGGAGTCGCGACCGTCCACGACCATCGCCGAGACCGAGGCTCCGGCGGCGGCCTCCACCGCTCGCTCGAAGCCCTCGTCCACCTCAATCAGATCCAAGAACGCCCCGAGGACGCCCTCGACGCCCTCGACAATGGCCCGCGAGTTCGATCCCGAGAGTTCTTCGAGCGCGCGCGCGAGGGCCTCGGCGCGCGCCTGAGTCCGAGCGGCGCCCTCGGTGGCCTCGGAGTGCTTTCGCTGGGCCGCTTCTCGATCCGCCTCGCAGCGTTCGGTCTCTTGTTCGGCGTTCGTCCACGTCGCCTCGGCGCTCTGGAGCACGGCGGCGAGGAGGGCGCGCTGTTCGGGGAGTTCGCCGAGTCGGGCCTCGAGGCTCTTCATCTCGTCGGCCAACGCGTCACGACGACTCCGAGCCCGGTGGAGCGAGGTGGCCTGTTGGGCGAGGGTCCGCTCCAGCCAGCCGAGTCGATCGCGCGCCGCGCGGTAGGCGGCCTGATCGACCTCGGGAGAACCCTCCGAGTACTGCTCCTCGTGGCGACGACGAGCCTCCTCGGCGCGCGCGCGAGCCTCGTCGGCGCGCGCGCGAGCAGAGATCGCCTCGAGGTCGAGACCGGAGAGCGCCTCGAGGTCCTCACTCAGTCGAGCGGCGTCGGCTTCGAGAGTCGCGACGACGTTCTCGTCGGCCGACGCTTCGAGGGCGGCCTGCAGCGCCCGCTCTCGTTCGGCGATCACCGACTGGGTACCCCGGGCCCGTTCGGCCAGCGCCTGGAGTGTCCCGAGGGTCGAGGCCAGCGCCTCTTCACGGCGCGAACCCATTTCCGCCGCCGCGGCACTCGCTTGAGCGTCGAGATTCACGAGGGCCTCGCGGCCCTCGCGGGCGCGCTCGGCCGCCTCGCGCTCGCGGGAGTCGAGAAAGTCGCGGCGCTCGGCGAACTCGTGGAGGCGGCGAGAAAAAAGCGCCTCGCGAGCCACCCGTAGTTGGCCCTCGACCTCGACGTAGGAGCGCGCCGAGACGGCCTGACGCTCGAGGGGGCGCATCTGGCGACGCACCTCGCGCACGAGGTCGCCCAGTCGTTCGAGGTTCTCTTGGGTGTGGGCGAGGCGTCGTTCGGCGCGCTCCTTACGTCGACGGTGCTTCAGTACTCCGGCCGCCTCCTCGATCACCGCCCGCCGGTTCTCCGGCGAGGAGTTGAGGATGGTGTCGAGTTGGTTCTGACCGATGATCATGTGCTGCTGGCGCCCGACGCCGGAGTCGCTCAGCAGTTCTTGGATGTCGAGGAGTCGACAGACCGTCCCGTTGATGGCGTACTCCGAGTCCCCGTTACGAAAGAGGGTGCGCGAGATCGTGACCTCGGCGCCCTCGACCGGGAGTCGCCCGGAGGCGTTGTCGAGGGTGAGACTGACCTCGGCTCGACCGAGGGCCGCCCGCGAGGCCGTCCCGGCAAAGATGACGTCGTCCATCTTCTGACTGCGCAGCGCGCGAGTGGACTGGGCGCCGAGCACCCAGGTCACCGCGTCGACCACGTTGGACTTACCCGAACCGTTCGGGCCCACCACCGCCGTGACGCCGGGTTCGAACTCGAGGGTCGTGGAGTCAGCGAAGGACTTGAAGCCCTTCATCGTGAGGCGCTTTAGAAACACGCGGCAACGCTAGCAATCCCCGAGAACGCGCTCGGGCGACCTACGTCTGGCACCGGGGACACCAGTAGGTGGAGCGGTCCCGAAAGATGACCCGTTCGATCGGCGTACGACACTGGGGGCAGGCCAGTCCCTCGCGGGTGTGGACCTGCAACTGATTCTGGTAGGTGCCGGGTTCGCCCTCGACGTTGACGAACATTTCGTCGGACAACGTGGTCCCGCCGGCCTTGATCGCCTCGGTCAAGACCTCGGGAATAGTGCGGTGCAGGCGCCGGGCTTCGACCGTGGTGAGCGCGTCGCAGGGTCGGTCAAATCGCAATCCGGCACTAAAGAGAATCTCGTCGGCGTAGATGTTGCCGATTCCGCAGATGATGGACTGGTCGGTGAGGAGCGCCTTCAGGGGCACACTGCGCGATCGGGTGACGGCGGTGAATCGGTCCCAACCCACCTGGTCCTCGTAGGGATCCATGCCCAGGTGAGCGAGTTCGCGCACCCGGGCCCGGAGTCCGAGTCCACTGCCCCCAATAGCCAGACGAGCGAACTTGGAGATCTCGACCACCTCGCCGTCGGAGACGGGGGCCGACACGAACATCTCCCCGAAGGTGCGTTGGTCGGCGAAGCGAACCTCTTCGTTGGTGGAGAGTTGCAGGACCACGTGGGTGTGCTTGGGCTTCGGTGCCTTGGCGTTCTTCGCCCGAAGGACCTGACCGGTCATTCCCAGATGAATCACTAGGTGAGAACCGTTATCGAGCGCGCAGGCGAGGTACTTGCCCAATCGTTCGACCGACTTCACGCTTCGCCCCTCGATCTGGGCGCGAAACTCCCGGGCGCTCGGGTGACGCCGGGTCGATCGACCGTCGGAGACCTGGGCCGCCTTAATCTTCTTCCCGTTCATCTCCCGGGCCAGTCCGGCGCGGACGGTTTCAACTTCAGGCAACTCCGGCACGCTGAGCCTCCTCCCAGGCCGCCGCCGCGGCGGCGGCTTCGGCCCGCTTCTTCGACGGACCCTGACCCTCGCCCGAGACCGGTCCCGCCACCACACGGGCGACGTAGGTCACGTCGTGGGCCGGGCCGCTCGCACTCAAGGTGTACTCGGGGGGGGCGAATCCCCGCGCTTCGGCGAGACGGCGCAGACGGGTCTTCACGTCGATGATGTCCCCGCGCCGCCCGGCCTCCTCGATGCGTTCGTCGAGACACTGGACCACGAAGTCGCGGGCGGGCCCGTAGCCGCGCACGCTAAAGAGCGCCCCCGCGAGGGCCTCGAAGGCGTCGGCGAGGAGAGAGTCGCGCTCGGCGCCGCGCTCCTTTTGGACTCCGCGACCGGTCCGCAGGAGGTCACCGAGACCGAGTTCTCGCGCCGCGTCCGCGAGGGAGGCCTCGTTGACGGTGCGACTGCGCACCACCGAGGCGACGCCCTCGTCGACGTCGGGCCAGGCCTCCACCACGTACTCGGCGACGGCCAGATCGACGACGGCGTCTCCGAGAAACTCCAGACGCTCGTTGGAGTCGACCCCGTGCTCGGCGGCGTAGCTGGAGTGCGTCAGAGCCTCCAGCAGCCGGGGTTCATCGGGTGAGAGACCGCAGCGTACAGCCAGGTCGACGATGCCCACGGGGCCACGCCTAGCCCAGTTGCAGCTTGGCGACGACGTAGTCCACGGCGTCACGAACCGACACGAGATCTTCGAGATCGTCGTCGTCGATGTGAAAACTACCCACGGCCCGCGACAGGTCCTCTTCGATCGCCTCCACTAGTTCGATCAGGGCGAGCGAGTCGGCCCCGAGGTCCACGAAAGGCACGTCCTCTTCAATACTGGCGGGCTCCGTCTCGAGGATCTGGGCCAGTTCCCGCACCACCAGGTCCGTCACGGCGGCCCGGTCGAGTGGTTGAGCACCCTCGGCGTTGGTCATATGTCCCCTCCTTGTCGGCTCCACCCTATCCACCGGGTGCGCTGAGGAAGATTAGCCCTCTTGGTCGGGCCGGATGGCGAATCGAGTCGCCTCGACCACTCCGGCTCGGGCCATCTCGTCGGCCACCCGCAGTGCGTTCATGATCGCGGTCGCGTTCGAAGAGCCGTGGGAGATAATGCAGATACCCTTTAAACCGAGCAACACCGACCCCCCGATCGACTCCGGCCGGAGCCGTTCGGCGCGGGGCACGAGGTAGGGCATCAAGATCCGGCCGGCCTCTCGGGTCACCTCGTCCTCGTCGAGCGCCTCGAGGAGGTTCTGAAGAACGAAACGAAAAGCGCCCTCCAAGGTCTTGAGGGCGACGTTGCCGGTGAAGCCGTCGGTCACGACGAGGTCGACGGGGGACGGAACGAGGTCGCGTCCCTCGACGTTGCCGAAGAAGTTCAGACCGGGAGCCGCGCGGAGCAACTCGTGGGTCTCCTTCACGAGAGGGGTGCCCTTCGAGGACTCCTCGCCGATCGAGAGCAGTCCGACGCTCGGATCTACGACCCCGAAGCGGGTGCGCACGAAGGCCGTGCCCAGGTGGGCGAACTGCACGAGCATCTCGGGAGTGCACTCGGAGTTAGCGCCACTGTCGAGCAGAACCGCGGGGTGGCGTCCGGGGTTGGGCATCAACGTCGCGATACAGGGTCGCACGACCCCGGGGAGTCGGCCGATCCGCAGCAGCGCCGAGGCCATGGTCGCCCCGGTGTTTCCGGCCGACACCATCGCCGAGGCGCGTCCGTCACGCACGAGCTCGGCGGCGCGCACGAGGGAGGAGTCTTTCTTCTGGCGCACGCTGGCGCCGGGTTCGTCAGCCATCTCGATGACTTCGGAACAGGACACGACCTCGAGCCCGCGGGGGTCTCCCATGCGCTCGGGGACACCGACGAGGGTGACGTCGAGTCCGTACTCATCGACGGCGCGGCGAGCCCCCTCGATGATGTCGCCGGGGGCGTGATCGCCGCCCATCGCGTCCAGGGCGATGGGCAGGGTCAAGTTACTTGACCTCGACCGCCACGCGACCCTTGTAGAACCCGCAGTTCGGGCAGACTACGTGGGGGGTCTTGGCGACCGAGCACTGCGGACAGATGCTGCGCGAAGGCAGGGCCAACTTCCAGTTCGCGGCGCGACGGGACCGGCCCTTGGCCTTACTGGTCTTTCTCTTAGGGACAGCCATCGATCGTCTCTTTCACCCCGGGGGCCGCGCCCCTAATCGTCGCCCTCGGGAGTCGACACGGAGTCGTCCCCTAAGAGCCCGTCCAGTGTAGCCCACCGGGGGTCGAGGGGTGCCGCACAGTCGCACTCGACCTCGTTCCGGTCCTGCCCACAGACCGGACAGAGCCCCCGACAGTCCGGTCGACACAGGGGCGCGAGGGGCAGTTCGAGCAGGATCGAGTCGTGAACGAGGGGGGCGAGATCGAGGGCGTCGTGTTCGAGCGAGTAGGCCTCCTCGTCCTCGGGGCCGGGACTTTCGACGAACCGTTCGACCACCTGGAGCACGAGTGCTCCGCGCACGACGACCGAACACCGTCGACACACCCCGTGCCAGGTCGTCTCGATACTCCCGCGCGCGTGGACACCCCCCGAGAAGCTCTGCAGGGTCAGATCCACCCGCACCGGCTCCAGCGGGTCGACGTCGGTCTCGACCGGTCCTCGCGGCTCGAACTCCCCGTTCGGGTCAAAGGGAGCCTCGAACGCCACGTGCGCGCTCGCCGGAGTCGTGCGCAAGAGGTGCGCAACGGGAACGACGTAGGGCGACGCCACGGACCTACTCGCGCTCTTGATCAAAGAAGGTCGTGGCGGGGGCGTCACGGGGGGCGTCGAGGAGCCCGGCGGGCATCGAGCGGGCACTCATGGCTTCGCGGGCCGACGCGGTCGACTTCTGCAGGCGGCTAAGAACCACCTCGAAGCCCCCGAGCTTGCCGTCGATGTAGTCGTCGGCCTCAATAATGCGCTGGCGGGCCTGGGCCTTCGCCTCGAGGACGATCTGTTCGGCTCGTTGGCGGGCCAGTCGCACGATCTCGGCCTTCTCCACCATCGAGGCGGCCCGGGCGCGCACCTCGTCGAGGAGTTGGGTCGCTTCGACCTCGGCGCGCTCGACGATGACGTCGGCGGAAGAAAGTACGTGGCGGGCCTGGCGAATCTCGTCGGGCAGTTGGTCGAGCGCTTCACGAAGCAGTTCGAGCACCTCGTCGCGCGAGATGAGCGCCGAGTTGGAGAGGGGCATCTGCTTGGCCGTCTCCACCACGTCGATGAGGTCGTTCAGAACGTCCTCGAGGCCCCGGCGCACGTGTCGGGGGGCTTCGGGGGCCGGTTCGGCACTCGCGAAGGCGTCCCAGGCGTACTCCCCGCGCGTCTCCTCGAAGGCCGGTTCGGCCCCGTACACGTCGAACTCGTCCTCGTTGTAGCCGTGGGGATCAAAGGTACTCATGTGGACTCTCCGGAGTGTTCAGCGCTGAGTCGTCGAGCGACCGGTGCGGGGACGAAGGCCGAGACGTCTCCGCCTAAGCGCGACACCTCGCGCAGCAGGCGCGAAGCGATAAAGGAGTGGTGGGAACTGGTCGGGATAAAGAGCGTCTCCACCCCGGACAGCGAACGGTTCATCTGGGCCATCTGTAGTTCACTCTCGAAGTCCGACACCGCCCGCAGACCCTTCACGATGGCCGTCGCTTCGACGTCGCGCGCCACGTTGACGAGGAGAGTGGAGATAGACACGATCCGCACGTTTCGAATGTGCCCGCAGGAGGCGGCGATCATCTCGCGGCGATCTTCCAGGGTGAACATGGGTTGTGACTTTTGGGGGTTGCGAATCACCGCCACCACCACCTCGTCGAAGATTCCGGCGGCGCGCTCGACGACTTCGAGGTGTCCGTTGTGGAAGGGATCGAAGGAACCGGGGATAAGTCCGACGGTCACGACACGTCCTCCGTGGTCGGTTCCAGCATCGTCACCAGCGTAGTTCCGTAACGCTTCTGTTTCACGACGTCGTAGCCGGGCGCCTCGACGAACCGGTCGTTTTCCACCACCACCCGAGTGATACGCGACTCCCCGAGAATCGCGCCGACGTCGACGGGGCCGTAGGGCGGATCCATCACCACGAGGTCGACTCCGTCGGGCAGTCGCCACGCCGGCAGCGTGGCCCGCACGAAGTGGGCCCGTCCGCTCAGGCCCAGACTCTCGTAGTTGGTGCGCGCGGCGGCGAGGCAGGTGGGATCGCTGTCGACGAAGTAGACCTCGCGGGCCCCCCGCGAGAAGGCTTCGAGTCCCATCGCCCCCGAGCCGCTGAAGAGGTCGACCACGACGAGATCGCGCAGTCCCCCCCGGCTCTCCAGCATCGAAAAGATCGCCTCGCGGGCGTAGTCGGTGGTGGGGCGCACTCCCTCGGGCAACTTCGCTCGCAGGGGGCGGCCCCGCGCGACGCCGGCGATGATTCTCACGCCCCGCAGGCTAGGCGAGATTTAGGAGCGAAAGAGGAACTCGGCCTCGTCCGGCTCGATCAGGGTGCGGATCTCACCGGCCCACTCCCCCTCGGCGAAGAGCCCGCGTTCGGCGATACGTTCGGCCGCGCGCTGGGCTAGTTCGAGGACCTCGACGTCGCGGACGAGATTCCCGAGCCGCAGATCACTACGTCCCCGCTGACGCGCCCCCATGAGCGTGCCCTCCCCGCGCAGACTGAGATCCACCTCGGCGAGGGCGAAGCCGTCGGAGACCCTCTCGAGCGCCTCCAGGCGCTCCCGGGCGTCGGCGCTAGGAGCGGGCCCGAGGACGTAGCACTCACTGCGATCTCGTCCCCGACCGACCCGACCCCGGAGCTGGTGGAGTTGGGCCAGTCCGAAGCGCCAGGCGTCCTCGATCACGATGATGCTCGCTTCGGGGACGTCCACTCCGACCTCCACGACCACCGTCGCCACGAGCACGCCAATCTCACCGGAGCGAAACTGACTGAGGGCCTCTTCTTTGTCGTGACTGGACATCTGACCGTGGAGGAGTCCGACCGAGAGTCCGGCGAGCTCTCCGGTCGCGAGGCGGGTTCGCTCGGCCACCGCCGAGGTCGCCTCGGCCCGTTCGGACTCTTCGACGAGGGGGCAGATGACGTAGGCCCGCCGCCCGGCTTCGACCTCGGCGCGCACCCGAGCCCAGACCTGCGCTTCGTCGGTCGGCTCGCGAATCCACGTCGTGGTGACCGGCTGACGTCCGGGCGGTAGGTGGTCGATCGTGGAGCGATCGAGGTCGCCGAACACGGCGAGCGCCGCGGTGCGCGGAATGGGCGTCGCGGTCATGACGAGTAGGTCGGGGTCTCTCCCCTCCGCCGAGGCGCGTCGTCCCTTATCGCGAAGGGTCGCGCGCTGTTCGACCCCGAAGCGGTGCTGCTCGTCGATCACCACGAGTCCGAGGCGAGCGAAACGCACCTCCTCGTGTAAGAGGGCGTGGGTGCCCACCACCACGTCGATCTCTCCCCGCGCGAGTCCGGCGAGGATCGCGTGACGCTCCTTCGCCTTCACTCGAGCACTCAAGAGCGCGACCCGGGCCGGTCGCCAGGAACCGAGGACGGCGGGGTCCTCTAGTTCGACGAGGGCGAGGTCTCGACGAAGCGCGGCGTAGAGCTGTTCGGCCAGCACCTCCGTCGGAGCCATGAGGGCGCCCTGGCGACCCCCGGCGAGAGCCATCACCAGCGCCGCCGTCGCCACCAGTGTCTTTCCCGATCCCACGTCGCCCTGCACGAGCCGGTGCATCGGGACGGGAGCGGCCATGTCGTGCGCGATCTCTTCGAGCACGCGCCGTTGAGCGTCGGTGAGAGTGAAGGGGTGAGCCCGGAGAAATCGTCCGAGCAGACCGAGCTGGGTCGATGGGGTCGAGGCGTCGAGGTCGAGGTCCGCGACGGGGTGGGCGACCCCGCTCTCGCCGTGGCGCAGGCGGCGCCGGCGCAGGGCGACGAGAAGTTGTAGGCGGAGAAACTCGTCGAAGACGAGGCGGCGCCGGGCGGCGATCGCTCGCTCGGGGTCGCTCGGCTGGTGAATCTCCCAGTAGGCGGCGGTGCGATCGAGGAGCCCCCACTGCTCGCGCCACTCGACGTCCAGGGGGTCCTCCAGCGGCCCGGCGCGGCGCAGCGCCTCGTCGACCAGCCCCCCGATCTCCCAACTCGACAGGCCGACGCGCGCGGTCGCCGGGTAGATAGCGAGAGTGCCACTGGTGCGCTGCCTCGAGCCCTCCTCTAGTTCCCCCTGGACCACGTCGACCGTCGGGTTCACCATCTGGCGGCGCGCCCGGTACTCACTCAACGTTCCGTAAAAGATCGCCCGCGAGCCCTTCGGGAGCTGGCGCTGGCGCCAGCTCTGGTTAAAGAAGTTGATCCGAATCGTCTCGTCTCCGTCACTCACCTCGAGTTCGACGAGGGCTCGACCCTGACGGGTTCTGCGCGCCGAGGAGGATAAGACGGTGGCGAAGACGGCCGCCTCTTCTCCCACTCGCAGGTCACTCAGGTCGACCCGAGCACCCCGGAAGAGGTAGCGACGGGGGTAGAAGTTCACGAGGTCGAGCACGTTGTCGAGACCGAGTTTCTCGAGGGCCTCGAGGCGCTTAGGTCCCACGTGGCGCAGGCGCGCCAGGTCGACCGCCGCCAGATCCATCAGGCGACGCGACGCCTCCTCGCTCACCCTTATTCGACGCCGAGAAGGTAGGCGTAGACCGGCTGATCACCCCGGTGCACCTCGACGTCCACGTCGGGGTAGTTCTCGTCGACGAAACGGCGCAGCCGCTCGGTCACTTCGGGGCGCGACCCCTCGCCCTCGAGGACGGTGAGCAGTTCGTCGCTCTCTCCGAGGGCGTGCTCGACGAGGGCGACCAGACCCGTCTCGAGGTCGCCACTCACCGTGACGACCTCTTTTCCCGACACCCCGATCCACTCCCCCTCGCGCACCGGTCCACGGTCCGTCACCGCGTCGCGTACCGCGCGCGTCAACTCGTAACTCGTGACCGCGGCGGCGGCCTCACTCATCGCCTCGACGTTCTCGTCGAGAGAGCGAGCACTGGAGTAGGCGAGCATCGCCGCCAGTCCCTGCACCGCCGACTCCGTCGCCACCACGGCGACCGGAATCTCGACGAGGTCACCCACCTGTTCGGCGGCCAGGCGAACGTTGGGGTTGTTCGGGAGAATCACGACGCTCGTTCCTCGACTAGCCCTCACCGCGGCGACGAGGTCGGCGGTGGGCGGATTCATCGACTGGCCCCCCGAGACGAGGGCCCGGCTCCCGAGCGCACTGAAGAGAGTACTGAGGCCCGGTCCGGCACTGACGGCCACCACCGCGCACTCGACGATCTCCGTGGGGGTGGGCGCGAGCACTTCTGGTTCCCGGTGAGTGAGGACCTGCTCGGAGAGATCGCTCACTCGGATGGAGGAGGGGCGACCCACCACCAGCGCCGCCTCGATCGCCCCACCGATGTCGTTGGTGTGGATGTGACAGTTGTAGAGCCCCTCGGAGCCCACGACGACGATGGAGTCGCCGATGACGCTCCACGACGCCCGAAACTCTCCCATGAGATCGTCCTCACCCTGGAGAATGAACATCACCTCGTAGCGCTGGTCTCCCACCGCCTCTCCGGCGTGATCGGGATCGACGCCGAGGGTTCCCTCCGTGGACAGGGGCGGGGGAAGTTCGTCCCCGGCCACCACGTGACAGAGTGCCTCGAACCAGAGGACCAGTCCGGTCCCTCCGGAGTCGACCACACCGGCGCGAGTCAACACCTCCAACTGTCCGGTGGTCTTCGCGAGAGCCTCCCGGGCGGCCGCGCGAGCCGAGCGAACCACCTCCACCAACCGGGAAAAGCCCTCCACCGCTCGAGCGGCCGCGCGAGCGACCGAGAGAATCGTCCCCTCGACGGGTCGCTCCACGGCCCGGCGCGCCGACTCGTCGGCTCGACGTAGTCCCTCGACGAACTCGGGGGCCTCCACGACGTCTTTTCCCTCGAAGGCGCTGACCAGTCCGCGCAGCATCTGGGCCAAGATCACCCCGGAGTTACCCCGGGCGCCCATGAGGGCCCCGTGGGAGACGGCCCGACTGAAGTCGGCGAGAGTGGCCGACTCGTCGAGAACCGAGACGTCGGCGACCACGGCGGCCATGGTGAGGGCCATATTGGTCCCGGTATCGCCGTCGGGAACCGGGTAGACGTTCAGGCGATTAATCGCCCCCTGGTCTCTTCGAAGCAGGTCGGCGAAGAGCCCCACCGCCCGTTTCAGGTCACTCGGCGAGAGGGTGGTGGAGATAGCCATCGTCAGCGATGCTACAATTGATTTCCGCTGAAAGGGCTGCTCGCGAGTGCGAGTGGGTCACAACGAAGGAGTACGTTCATGGCATCGGTCTGCGACATCTGTGGCAAGAAGCCGTCGTTCGGTATGAACGTCTCGCACTCCCACCGGCGCACCAAGCGTCGTTGGAACCCGAACATTCAGCGCGTACGGGCGCTGGTCGGAAAAACCCCGACCCGCCTCAACGTCTGCACCGGGTGCCTGCGATCGGGCAAGGTCACGAAGCCCGTGCGCCGTCAGCCCTCGGCCTAACTCTCCGATCCCTCCTCACCAGGAGTGTTGATACCCCGAACGGGGTAGGTCCGCGCCCCGGTAGCGACGCGACGTCGCGTCCTCCACGCATCGTCCGATGACGAGGGGCGCCCGCAGTCCCCGGTCGGCGAAGACCAGCGCCAGTCGATCGGGATCACTCGTCGCGATGAGCAACTCGTAGTCTTCTCCCCCGCTCCAGGCCTCCTCCGTGGTCGCCCCCTCGGCGACCGGAAGATCGGTGAGTTCGACGCCGACTCCCGACGCGTCGGCCAAACGGTGCAGATCGAGGCCCAGTCCGTCGGAGAGGTCCATCATCGCGCTCGCGCTCGCCCCCCGGGCCGCTTGACCCTCGGCGAGACGGGGCCAGGGGTGCCGGTGAGCGAGGACCAACTCATCGTTCAGCGCCACCCCGGCCCGGGCGCGACGGAGCCCGGCCGCCGAACGACCCAGCGGGCCGGTCACGAGCAGGGTGTCACCGGGTCGGGCCCCCGAACGCAGCACCGCTCCTCCCCCGGGACACTCGCCGAGGACCGTCACCGAGACGGCGAGTTGGTTGGACTGCGTGAGATCGCCCCCCACCACCGGGCACCCGGTGACGGCGGCGGCGTCGGCCACGCCGTGGTGGAGTAGTTCGAGGTCGGTCCCCGCCGGGGCCGACACGCCGATTAACGCCCCCCTCACCCGTCCGCCCATCGCCGCGATATCGGAGATCGCGCTGGTCATGGCCTTGTAGCCCAGGTCCTCGACCCCGAATATCTGGTCGTCCAGGTGCACGCCGTAGACGCAGACGTCGGTCGAGACCAGGGTTTGACCCACGAAGGGCTCGAGGACGGCGCAGTCGTCACCGATATTGCGAATTTCTTTCAATAAGCCTTTACCCCCGAGAATTTCGACGATACGCTCGAGAACAGCGTCCTCGCGCCGGGGTCCCTCAGCCGAGGGGTCGAACGGTGTCGAGATCACGCCACTGGTCCTAACAGAGTGCGGCGCAACGGTGCGCCGACGGGGAGACACGAAGGAGTTCCGGTGAGCACATACCCGACGTCCAACACGCGCGTGATCGAATGGGTGGAGGAGGTGGCACGACTCACGACCCCCGATCGTATCTACTGGTGCGACGGATCGGACGAGGAGTACGACGCCCTCTGTCAAGAACTCATCGAAGCGGGCACCTTCGTGCGCCTCAACGACGAACTGCGACCCCACTCCTTCTACGCCGCCTCCGACCCCTCCGACGTGGCGCGGGTGGAGGACCGGACCTTCATCTGCTCGAAGGACCGCGAGGACGCGGGTCCGACGAACAACTGGACGGATCCCGACGAGATGCGAGCGACCCTGAACGGGCTCTTCGCCGGCTGCATGAAGGGCCGCACTCTCTACGTGGTGCCGTTCTCCATGGGGCCCCTCGGCTCGCGCATCGCCCACATCGGTATCGAGCTCACCGACTCGGCCTACGTCGCCGCCTCGATGAAGATCATGACTCGCATGGGCCAGCCGGTCCTCGACCTGCTCGGGGCCGACGGGGAGTTCGTGCCCGCCCTGCACTCGGTGGGCGCTCCCCTAAGAGAGGGCCAGGTCGACGTGCCCTGGCCCTGTAACGCCGAGCACAAGTACATCGTGCACTTTCCCGAGACGAAGGAGATCATCTCCTTCGGTTCGGGCTACGGGGGCAACGCGCTACTCGGGAAGAAGTGTTTCGCTCTGCGCATCGCCTCGGTGATGGGCCGCGAGGGGGGCTGGCTCGCCGAGCACATGCTCATCTTGAAGATCACGAGTCCCGAGGGCCAGTCGAAGTACGTGGCCGGCGCCTTCCCGTCCGCCTGCGGTAAGACCAACCTGGCCATGCTCGTGCCGACCCTGCCGGGCTGGACCGTCGAGACGATCGGCGACGACATCTGTTGGATGAAGCCGGGCCCCGACGGGCGCCTCTACGCCATCAATCCCGAGGCGGGATTCTTCGGGGTCGCTCCCGGCACGAACTACGAGACCAATCCCAACGCCATGGAGTCGGTGCGCGCCAACACCATCTTCACGAACGTCGCGCTCACGAGCGACGGCGACGTGTGGTGGGAGGGCATGGAGCCGCGCACGGACCTGACCGACTGGCGGGGAAGGCCCTACGACCCGACCTCGGGCCAGCCGGCGGCGCACCCCAACTCCCGGTTCACCGCGCCCGCCGCGCAGGACCCCGCCATCGCTCCCGAGTGGGAGGACCCGGCCGGAGTGCCGATCGACGCCATTCTCTTCGGGGGCCGACGCGCCTCGGTCGTGCCCCTCGTGACCGAGTCCTTCTCCTGGGCCCACGGCGTCTTCATGGGTTCGATCATGGCCTCGGAGACGACGGCCGCCGCGGTGGGTCAGGTGGGCAACCTTCGCCGGGACCCCTTCGCCATGCTGCCCTTTTGCGGCTACAACATGGCCGACTACTTCGCCCACTGGCTCGACTTCGCCGATCGCTTCGACGAGTCCGCTCTCCCGAAGATCTACTACGTGAACTGGTTCCGCAAGTCGGCCGACGGTCGATGGCTCTGGCCGGGCTTCGGGGAGAACTCCCGGGTCCTCGAGTGGGTCTTTCGACGCGGCAACGGTGAGGCCGAGGCTCTTCGCACCCCGATTGGCTACGTCCCCCAGTCCGACGACCTCGAACTCGCGGGACTGGAGATCTCTTCTTCCGATCTCGACGAGCTCTTGGCGGTGGACGTCGAGGACTGGCGCCGGGAGATTCCCCTCATCAACCAGCACTACTCCCAGTTCGGGGACCGACTCCCGAGCACCCTCGCCGACGAGGTCACTCGTCTCGCGGAGCGCTTGAGTTAGAGGAAATAAAGACCTCGCCCCAGGCGAGGGGGGCCCGCCTCAACGACACGACGGTGACCTCGACGCCGGCCATGCGTTGGGCGTTCACGATGGTGGCCCGGATAAATCTCCGGGCCAGGTAGAACAAGACGACGGCGAGGGGAATCTCGGCGAACACCGCCGTCGCGACCGCGGTGAGAAAGTCCCTGCCCGAGCGAGCGGTCGCCATGTCGAACCACGCGTCGATCACGAGCATGGTCGCCCCCACCAACGCCGCGGGAATGGCCAGTTGGCGGTGTCGCCAGAGCGCCCAGGCGCAGACCGAGAGCACGAAGAGCATGGCGAGGTCGTAACCCACCCAGGCGAGGACCCACCCCTGGGTGCGGTAGTCGACCGGGAGGGCGTAGGCCAGGTAGGGGATCCACACCAGCAGCACCGCGACCGCGACCACGATGAGCGCGATCAGGGTGCGGACCCGGCGGGTGTAGGCGAGCGGTTCCACGACTCCACCCTAGAACTCACCCGAAGTGGCGAACGCGGCCCCGCAGCGCGTAGGCGACTCCCCCGAGGAGCAGAAGAGTACCGACGAACTCGTCCCCCGACGAAAAACCCAGCGGTAGGGCGACCGGGATGAGGGCCCCCACGACCCAGGCCAGTTGCTGGCGAACGGCGAACCTGGCAAATATTCTCCCCTGGGCCCCCGCGGGCACGAGACGCTGGGTGATGGAGTCAAAACTGGGTTGGGCCGTCGCCGCCCAGAGTCCGAGCCAGCCGGCGAAGGCCGCCTGGGCCCCGAGAGAGGGGTGCTGAGAGGCGATGAGGGCCCCGAGGCCCGTCGCGAGCAGAGCGATGACGAGTTGCAGGGACTCGGCGATTCGGGTGCGCAACCGGGTCACGACGGCCAGACCCAGTAGCGACCCGAGCGCGCTCGCCCCGAGGGCCACCCCGTACCACCCGAGCGCCGCGTGGAGGCGGCGCAGATTGAAGGCCACGAGAAAAGAGGCGAAGCCCACCGCGAAGCGCATCAGTCCCGACGCACTCAGACTCCACGAGAGCTCGACACCCACTCCGGGAGCGAGGTGAGCGTGGGCGTGGCCCGATCCTCGCTGTCGACTCGTCTGCGTCGGGCGAGCGAGTCGGGTCGCCAAGACCGTCGCGAGCGCGAAGACCGCCGAGGCGACGAGAAGAACCGCCGCGGCGCCCAGGGTCTTCAGCACCGCCGCCCCCAGCACTCCGGCGAGCAGACCGCTCACCGTTCCGAGCAGGGTGAGTTGGGCGTTGTAGCCGGCGAAACCCCCGCGCTCACCGCGGTCTTCTCGGGGCCAACCCGCCGCCGAGACTCTCTGGGAGCCCATCTGATCACTCCGGGCCATTTCGGGAACGAGAGCCCCCCGGGTCACTCCGTAGAGCTTCGAGGAGACGAGCACCACGAAGGCCAGCGGGAAGAGCCAGAGCGACCCCAGATTCTGACTCATCAACCAACACATCACGATGCGCACGGCGGCGGCCGCGGCGACGAGGACTCGTCGCCCCCCCGCCGCGCGGTCGATGAGGGGTCCGAGTAGTGGCGAGACCACGGCGAAGGGCGCAATAGTGAGAAAGAGGTAGAGGAGCACCTTCGACTTCGCCGCGTCGGGAGTCACGGAGAAGAAGAGCGATCCCGCGAGAGAGATGGTCACCAGGGTGTCGCCGGCCATCATCACCACGTGCACGAGGGCGAGACGCCCGAAGGCGGTGTCTTGATCGAAGAGATCGCGCAGAGCCGTCTGCACCAGAGAGACAAAGCCGCGCCGACCCACCTCTCCACCCTAGGAGACCCCGAGGACACGGCCCGGTGAGTAGGACCGTAGGCTCACCTCGTGTCGAGTTCTCCCGTCATCGAAACTCACGCTCTCACCAAGCGCTACGCCAACTCCGACGTCGTCGCCGTCGACCACCTCGATCTCGCGGTGATGTCCGGCGAGATCTTCGGGCTCCTCGGCCCGAACGGGGCCGGAAAGACGACCACCGCCGGGATGCTCACGACCCGAGTACTGCCCACCTCGGGAGAGGCCCGGGTCGCCGGCGTCGACGTCGTGGCCCACCCGGCGCGGGCGAAGGCGCTCCAGGGGGTCGTCAGCCAGGTCAACACCCTCGACCGCCAACTGACCGTGAGCCAGAACCTCTACTTCCACGGCCGACTCTTCGGGATGAACGCCCGCGAGGCGCGCCGGGAGACCGACGCGCTGCTGGAGAAGTTTCACCTCGCCAAGTGGGCCAAGGCCTCCGTCTACGCCCTCTCGGGCGGAATGGCCCAACGCCTCATGGTGGCGCGCGCCATCATGCACCGACCGGCGGTCTTGTTCCTCGACGAGCCCACCGCGGGGCTCGATCCCCAGAGTCGCCTGGCCCTCTGGGAGGTGCTCACCGGTCTGAACGACGAGGGTCAAACGATTCTCCTCACGACTCACTACATGGAAGAGGCGGATCAACTCTGCGACCGGGTCGCCATCATGGACCACGGACGAATCCTCGCCCTCGGCACCCCCGAGGAACTGAAGCGCTCCACCGGCATTGACACCATCGTGACCGTGAGCGCCACCGGTGATCTCGCCCGCCTGGCCGACTCGCTCAGTCAACTCGAGGGAATGGGTTCAGCCAAGGTACTCGACTCCACCATCGAACTCCACGTGGCCCAGCGCGACAAGGTGCTCGCCCGAGTCATCGACTGCGCCGAGTCGGTGGGGGTCGAGGTGCGAGACGTCGCCGTCGCCTCGCCGAGCCTCGAGACCGTCTTTATCACCCTCACCGGAAAGGAACTCCGCGACTGATGACCACCCTCGAGAACCCGGGAACGCGTCTCGCCCCCTCCACGTGGCGGGCTTCTCGCGCCGCCTTCTGGGCGCTCATCGTGCGCGACGCCACGGTCATTCGAAAGGACCTCAAACTCTTCGTCCTACGAACCTTGATCCAACCCTTCCTACTGAGTTTCGTCTTCCTCTACGTCTTTCCGAAAATCGGCCAGTCGGTGGGCGGGGCGGGTGCTGAAGGGCTCTTCGCGACCACTCTCGTGGCGGGGGTAGTCGGTATCTCCATCATGTTTCAGGGCGTCCAGTCGGTCGCGCTCAACATGGCCCAGGAGTTCGGTTTCACCCGCGAAATTGAGGACCGCGTCCAGGCGCCCTGTCCCATCTGGTTGGTCGCCCTCGAGAAGGTGATCTCCGGATCTCTCCAGGGCCTGATCTCGGCCTCCCTCGTCCTCCCCATCGCCGCCCTCGTGCACGCGCCCGGGGTGCACGCGTCCCTCCACATCCACTGGCTCATTCTGGTCACCCTGGTCCCGCTCGCCTGTCTCGCGATGAGTTCGCTCGGGCTCGTTCTCGGGACCAGTTTTGAGCCGCGCAACATCGGACTTATGTTCGGCTTCATCATCTTGCCGATTACGTTTCTCGGCGGCACCTACTACGACTTCAGTCGACTAGCCCCCGTCCAACTCGGGTCCTGGCACTGGCTCCAGACCCTGGTGCTGTTCAATCCGCTCCTGTACGTGAACGAGGGCATGCGGGCGACGTTCACGAACATCCCCCACCTTCAGCTCTACGTGATCTACCCGGTCCTGCTGCTCTTCGTCGGAGGGTTTCTCACTCTCGGACTTCGGAACTTCTCTCGCCGGGTGCTCTCCTAGCGATAACGAATCTTTCCTCTCGAAGGCAGCTCTCCCCACCAGCACCCCGGTGCGCCTCTGACCTGCACCCCGAAAATTACGCCACTGGCTTAGTTTTCGGGGTCCGGCCAGTTCGGCAATCTCATGAATAAACCCTCCCAGCACACCGAAATTCGAAGACTGTATCAACGAGATCGCGCCTCAAACGTTGCGCCCCAGTCGAGGAACTACTGACAGTCGCTCTGCGTGACCCTTCCGAGTCACGAACAGGGAGCGGACAAGTACTCCGACTCGGTACCGGCCACACCCTGGTCTAGAGTGCTCCGTCTCGGGTGCCCTGACGGCGTCGCCAACGATGCATCACCCAGCGCCATCCGCCGAAGAAGAGATAGAGGAAGGCGAGGGCCACCATGATGAACGCGACGGCGGTGCCCTGACCAGAGAGCACTCGCAAGACCATCCCCACGGCCACCGTCATGACGACGATGACGGCCGCATCGACGAGAGACTCCCCGCCTCGATGAGCGACGAACTCGACGATCCAGGCGACGAGGACCCCGACTGCGAAGGGCCACCACGTAGACAGGACCCCCACCAGGGTCTCGCCGTGGTGGTGATTGTGGCGTCCGATAATGACAAAGAGGAGCGCTCCGAGGAGATCGAACCACACGGCGCGCTTCACGGAAGAAGTCTACGGGGACCAGTTAAGAACGCCACGTCCGGAAGGTCTTACCCGTCATCAACACTTTCGTGGTGCGGAGATCGGGGTGAAGGAGTTCTGGCGCGCCGGGGGTCGGCCAAGACTCGGTGACCCAGCGCCCGACGTCACCCACGCAGGTCCGTGACGTGTAACTCAGCGAACTATCGATGGTTCGAGTAATCGGTTCTAGTCGCCGGCACGACAACTCGGCCCGAGTGTCAGCCTGGAGATGTCCCGTGCGCGTCGAACGGAGGATGCAAGAAGTTCCACCTGGTCATCCACCCGAGGGTGGATGACACTGGCGGTGGCCGCGGCGAAACTGGCCCGTGACCTTTAGCGACTACCTCATCGATCTCACTCTCATTGGACTAGTCCTACTCCAGATTCGAGGACGACCACTTACGAACAGGTCTCTCCTCCTGCCGTTGGCCATCGTGGCCTACGTGGCTATTCACTATTTAAAAACGATTCCGACGTCCGGCAACGACCTCGGACTGATCGGTGCATGCGTGGGCGCGGGTGTGTCGCTCGGAATTTTCTCCGGCTGGTTCACCGCGGTGTACCACGACGCCAACGGGACCCCCATGGCCAAAGCTGGTCTCGTCGCCGCCACGTTGTGGGTACTGGGAACCGGTGGGCGCTTCGCCTTTCAGTTCTACGCGACTCACGGAGGGGCAGCCACCATCGAACGCTTCAGCGTCTCCCACTCGCTCTCCGGAACTAGCGTGTGGGCGACTTCTCTCATCTTGATGGCGATCTGTGAGGTAGTAGGGCGCACCGTGGTGCTGGCGACACGTCGCGCACGTCTAGGGAGCCATGAAGCGGTGAGGGTAGGTGCATACCGAAAAGGCCGCCCCGAGACTCGACCGACGTCCATACTGGAGGTCGGTGAGGAAAATTATTAGGGTCCAATCGCGCGCGCGCGGTCGCGCACCTCGACCGGGCCTGGCGTCGTTGCTGGGTCTCATCCTCCTCCTTTGGGGCGTAATCAGCGGCCTTCTCTCCACTTCGCGAGGCGCCTTTCAACCTCTGGCGGACGCGGTCCTCATCGTGGCCGCGGTGGCGTGGATCATGGCCCTCGTGATACACAATGACGACTCACTGGTCTCGCGAGTGAGTATTTTCACGATGGCTCTCGCGGGCGGTGTCCTCACTTCGTTCACGCCCATCGCAATAGTCTTCTCCGCCGTAGCCGCCCTCTACGCGGCGATACATTGGCGTCTCGCCGTCGCGACGCTCACGGTAGTCGTCGGGTGGGCAACGGTCTTGATCTCCCTCGCGATCAGTAGCCCCTCGAACGGCTGGTCCACGGGGGACCTGGCGACCTTACTCGCCGGCCTGATCATTGGCTCAACGCGTCAACAATCCATCAGGCAAGCCGAGGTGGCCACGCAAAAGAAGATCGACGAAGTGCGCACGGAAGTGGAGCACGAACGTGCGGAACTTCTCGCCGAGCGCAATCACCTCGCGCGCGAGATCCACGACGTCCTCGCTCATACGCTCGCCGCCCTCTCGCTGCAACTCGAGGCGTTCGACACCGTGGTCGACGCCGAACCCGAGACCGGACCCGGCGTCCGTGAGCAATTGGCCCGCACCCGTCGCCTGGTCCGTAGCGGGCTGGACGAGGCCCGTCGCGCCGTACAAGCACTCCGCGACGATTCGGGACCGCTCGACGAGCAACTACGAACCTTGGCCGCGGTGCACGACACCACTTTCGAGGTGGTGGGTGCTTCGCAACGTCTTCCACCCCAGATCACCGTCACTCTCTATCGCGCCGCACAGGAGGCACTGACCAATGCTGTGAAGCACGCCACCGGTTCCGCCAAGACCGTGCGACTCATCTACCGTGACGCCGACGTCGTAGTCGAAGTCATCAACGATGGTGGTACTACCTGGTCGAACCTTGCCCACTCCGGGAGTGGCTACGGACTCCAGGGCATAGCTGAACGTCTCGCCCTGCTTGAGGGACGCCTTGACGTCGAGTGCGTTGACGAGTCCAAGGGTGGGGGGTGGCGAGTAGTCGCTTCTGTACCCACCAACCTCGTGGAGGGTCGGGAGTCCTTTACCCCCTCCCCCAACCAGCGATAGTTTGGGCGCGGTGATTCGAGTGCTGATTGTCGACGATCAGCGCGTGGTGCGCGAGGGACTCGCCACCATCGTGGGAGGCTTTCCCGACGCCGAAGTAGTGGGTCTCGCCAACAGCGGTGAACAAGCCCTCGAACTAGCAGAGACGAACTCCCCCGACGTCGTCTTGATGGATCTCCGAATGCCGCGAATGGATGGCGTTGACGCCACCCGCGCTCTGAAGGCGAAACACCCGTCACTACCAGTGGTGGTCTTAACTGCGTACGCCGATGACGAGTCGATTCGCGACGCCCTCGAATCCGGGGCAACGGGTTACTTGACGAAGGACGCCGCGCGCGACGACATCCGTCGGGCCCTCGAAGGTGCCGTGGCCGGACAGTCCGTACTGGATCCCATTGTTCGTGAAGCCCTGTTGAGGACTCCCACTCCTGCGCACGCTCCACGCGCACTCCCCGACGGACTTACCGAGCGCGAACGCGAAGTTCTCGTCCTCATCGCCCATGGTCTCTCGAACGACGAAATCGCGGCGACTTTATTTATCGCCGAAACGACCGTAAAGACCCACATCAATCGCATCTTCGCTAAAACCCACAGTCGGGACCGCACGCAGGCCGCGATTTACGCCCACCGGTTGGGCTTGGACACGAACTAGGTTTCTGATGACTCCAGTGGACTCCGCGAGAGACAACACGTTGCTCGTCGTGGGACGCGGCGTAGATTCTCGACCGGAATGTCTTTCACTCCCGTGGAACTACTTCACCCTTCACACAGCTCAAAGTAGCCTCTCGAGACCGTCGGTGACCAGAAAGTAGGGTCAAATCCGTGAACCACGCTCGTCGCCTCGTGACTCCACCGAAGCTGCGAGCCGGAGACCGCGTCGCCATCCTCTCTCCCTCTTGGGCGGGGGCCGGGGTGTTCCCCCAGGTGCACGAAATTGGCCTACGCGTCCTCCGTGAGCGATTCGAACTCGTGCCGGTGGAGTACCCCACCACTCGCCAGGTGGGAGCAAGCCCGGTCGAACGAGCGCGGGACCTGAATGCGGCCTTCGCCGACCCCGACATCAAGGCGCTGATGGCGGTCATCGGCGGTTCCGACCAGATCACCGTCCTGCCCCATCTCGATCCCGACATCATCCAGGCAGCGCCGAAGCCGTTTTTCGGCTACTCGGACAACACCAACCTCCTTAACTACCTCTGGAACCTCGGCGTCACGGGCTATCACGGGGGCTCGACACTGGTCCATCTCGCTCGCCCCGGCGGTGTTCACGAGGTAGCGATGTCATCACTGGGTCACGCCCTCTTTGACCACGGAACCTACGAGATCGAACCGGTGGAGCGGTTCACGGATCTGCAGTGTCGGTGGGAAGACCTCTCCACTCTCGAAGAATCCTTGGCGACCGTCCCGGAGGAGGGTTGGCTCTGGCACAACGCGACGCGCGTCGTGAGCGGGCCCACCTGGGGCGGGAACCTCGAGATCCTGCATTGGAACTTGGCGGCCAATCGTTGGGTCTTACCAAGCGAGGCCTACGCCGGCTGCGTACTCTTGCTAGAGACCTCCGAGGAGATACCCCCGGCAGACGAAGTCTTTCGAATGTTGCGCAATTTCGGCGAGCGGGGACTCCTGGAACAGTTTCCGGCGGTGGTGATGGCTAAGGCGAAGGCGTGGCACGACCACGCTCCCTTCACGGAGTCCGAACGCCAGGCCTTTCGAGAGAGTCAGAGGACTGCTGTTCTCCACGTACTGGGAATGTACAACCCGGACGCGCTCTTCGTCTACGGACCGGACTTCGGTCATACCGACCCCCAGTACGTTCTTCCCTACGGTGGACAGATGACCGTCGACGGACCGGCCCGACAACTGTCGGCGACGTACTAAGAGTCCGCCACCTCTCATTTGGCCCTCGACGTCACTGACGCCTCGTGACGATGCAGGTGAAGTAGAGACCGGTTCACGTCGCTCGGCTCGGGATCTGGGGGCACCCGTTGAGTGACGGCGATCATTCGACCGACCGAAGCTGTTTGAGCTGGGCTTTGACAATTGTGACCAGCTTCGCTGGCACACCTTCGGTCACTTCGCGGGCGAGGCCAAGCGCAGCGGGAGCCCTCTCCAGAAGATTGACGACAATCTCAGTCGCGCGGCCGCGCGACATTCCCCAGCGCACCGCTTCATTCACGATTCGCTCCATCGTCAGAAGATTCGTTCGACGGACGTTGTCGATGCACATCGCCAACCGATCGTCTCCGTAGTACAGCGTGCACATGAGGTCGTACAGGGGTGTCAGCGTCAGCGCACCATCTTCTGTGCAACAACGAGAAGTTCTTGGCGTGTGCGTCTCCGTTTCCGATGAGCGCGTTAACAGTGACCGCTTTAAGAAGTCGCTCCAAGGAGTCCGGTGCGCCAACATTCCGTAGAATGCCAGCGATTCGCAGAAGCGACGGTCCTCCGTCCTCTTCGTACTTTGTCTCCGGCGCCACGCCAAGACCTCGATGAATTGGAGCGCGACAGGATCCACGATGTCCTCCGGGGCTCGAAGCAGCCGGGGTTTCTCAGTCACCGTAACCGAAAACTCGGGCGGGACACCTCCAGCACCGCACTACTAATCTCGACGGGATGAATCCA
>VFSW01001479.1_pt1 | contig 35856 bp, 47 predicted proteins | sample 5358111 | NCBI WGS metagenome assembly VFSW01 (sample SAMN11554181, study PRJNA540505) | mine drainage metagenome | isolation source: sediment from site ElyBrook_90M | place: USA: Ely Copper Mine, Vershire, VT | collected 2017 | reverse complement strand
GATATGCGCATTATAGTGCTTCTCTGTAAGAATGGTATATATATGAGTTCTGCCATAATAGTATATGGGTATGAAAGATGGCGCACGGTGCGCCATTATCAATTGACACTGATTTCTTAACATCTAAGAAGTCCCAAACCCATCCGGGCGTGTGGCCCAGTGCCATACGCCTTCCCCATTAACCAGGCGGCATACATGATAAAAACCTACCTTGCAAGGCTGATCAAGAGAGGAACCGCGCCCGAATCGAACGACAACCGTCCGATCAGGGCCATAAGAACGGGCTACAATTCCTGGCGCATAATATATGCTGATGAACAGCTAGCTCCTGAGAATTAAGCAAATGCTTGAAGAAAGGGCCCGTTCTCCTAATTAAACAATCAGAAGACGTGAAGCGCCCACCAGCGCGTCATCTTCTTTATCCTGATGTGGAAGTTGCTCGTGTTCTTCTTTATGTCCTTCACCATCTTCTTGTAGAGTATCTTCTCCTGGGCGTCCAGCTTGCCCTCCTTGACTATCTCCTGCTTCTTCCCGTCGACTATCTGTGTTTCTGTCTTGCTTATCACGTCCTTCTTCACCATCGAGTACCATTCATCGAGCGAGCTTCCGCTCTCGTCCTTGTCGCGCAGTATTGCGAGCACGTCCCCCATGTTGAGCTTCCTCTCGGTCTTGTGCGCGAACTCGTGCAGCAGCGGCCTCATGGCCGCTTTGTCCACCACCCTCTTTATGTCTGCGGGAGAGAACCCGGCGGTCGCGCGGGCCAGCCTCCCCCAGCCCATGAAGCCACGCGGCTTGTTCTTCATCTCGAACTTGAACATTCCAACCCTGCCGATGTAGTTGGGCGGGCTCAGGTAGACAGTGTCGCCGAACCTCCCCGATCTCTTCAGCGCAGGGTCTATGTCCCATGGCTGGTTGGTCGTGCCGATCACGTAGATGCCCTCGGGGTTCTCTTCCAGGCCGTTCATCTCGACAAGGAACTGGTTGACCGCCAGCCTCATCGCGGAGCTTTCTCCTCCGCCTCCGCCGCCACCATCGCCGCCCCTCTTGGTGCCGATCGCGTCGAGTTCGTCGAACATTATTATGCAGGGGGTGTTCTTCCTCGCCTGCTCGAAGACGGCATGCAGGTTCTTTTCTGTGTTGCCGGTATACATGTCAACTATCTGGTTTATCTGGGCGATTATGACATTTGCGTTCGCCTCGCCTGCTACTGCATTTACAATGTGCGTCTTGCCCACGCCTGGCGGCCCGTATAGGATAAGGCCCACCCCTCTCCGCTTTCCGTACTTTGTGAATAGGTCGGGCCTCTGTATCGCAAGGACGACGTTCTCATAAAGGTACTTCTTAACGGCGTCGAGGCCTATGACGCTGTCGAACCTCATCTTCGACTTGTAGAAGGCGAGCTTCTTTATCTGGCCCTCCTCTATGACGGTGCCCTCCTGCTCCTGCATGGACTTGCCGCCCATCTTGGCGACCTTCTTTCCAGTGCTTGTTGTGGGGGTGTTCTCAACGTGTATAAGCGAATCTATGTGCTCCAGCCTGTTCTTCGCCTCCACATAGTTGGGGTCTATCGCAATCGACTTCTCATACCAGAAGCGCGCTCCAAGAAAATCATTCTTGCTTTCCGCCATGTCGCCCATAAGCAGCGGCGCGTCTGGGCTCTTTGGCTGCAGCTTCATTACCGATTCAAGATCCTTCTGCGCGAGGTCATAGTTGTGCAGTATCCTATAGGTCAGGGCGCGGTTGAAATATGCATCGGGATAATTGGGATCTATCTTTATTGCTTCGCTGTACTCGTTGGCGGCCTCCTGCATCTGGCTTGCCTCGAAGAGCTGGCCTCCCTTCTTCCAGTGCTCGACGGCCGCGTCCGACGGCTTCGCAGGCGGCGGTGTGGCTACCTCCTTCGCATTAACCCCTGAACTCTCTGCCACGTATATCACGAATAGATTATACGCTAATTTTAATAACTCCTTACATATTTATTGCTTCTCTGCGCTGCGCTGTCATATTATCTTTTTCTCCACAAGTGTAGCCTCAATGATGCCGGCGACGGTAAGGTCAAAGCCTCCGTTGGGCTTCTCTCGCACTAACCTCAACGCATTAAGGTCAGCCATGACCTTGGTTCTTTCATCCGCGTTCACTCTCGGCTCCACCGGTTTTGGGAAATCATGTCCCTGCCTGTGGGCCCTCTCCGCGCGTCTCTCCAGATCCAAATGCACAATTATCCTCCTTTCAACCGGAAGGAGCTCCCCGCCCAATTCTATTGCTCTGCCGCTTTCTGCCATCATGTAGTCGCCCGAGTATCTCTGCAATATGCTGCAAATAAAAAGCTTTCGGATATTTTTGTTCAGTGGAAGTTTGCGTTCCTGTCCGTTCCGAGCCCCCAAACCTTACCTTCAGTGGTGGGAGGATGTCAGGTGGAATATCCCGTGGCTAGCAATGTCGGCACAAGTACGACCCTGCACATCAACAGCACTGTGGGGTACGCCTGCGACGGCACGGAGTCCAAGCTCACAAACATCTACTCTAACGGTACGGCTTCGTTTGCCCCCCTTCTAAACACGAAAACCTACGGCGGATGCCCCATTTAATGGTGGGCCCGGGGAGATTTGAACTCCCGACCTTTCGATTATCAGTCGAACGCTCCGACCAGGCTAAGCTACAGGCCCCATTATTGATTAGTCCAATCATTTTAATAAATTGAGAGTTCAGCCCATCTTTATTTCGGAGACCTTGCCATCGGGTTTCTCCTCTTTAAATACCTGGGTCTGGAATCTGTACATCTTTACGTTCTGCTGCATCCACGAGTTTTGCGGTATGCCTGCCTTCATGCAGCTCTCGTCAAGGAAGCGTTTCTCGTTCCACTTCTGCTCCACCGCAACAATCGGAAGCAGCAAGCCCTCATAGAGGCCATACTTGGCGATGAGTCCATCCTTCCCAACCTTTATCTTTTTGTAGCGCTGCGAAGCCGCGCCGGTTATCTCCTCCGGTGCGGTGAGCACACTAACCTCTATTATTAACCTGTCGAGCTCCTTGTCGGAGATCGGTACGAACCTCGGATCCTCAAATGCCGTAGCTCGCGCCGCTTCCACGACCGCTTCGCCCACCGGAGCTATAGCTCTTGGAAATCCTATGCAACCTCTCAGTGCGCCGGTGGGGTAACTCTCGATCGTTACGAATATCCCGTCCCGTTCGGTCAGGTCCTTTACGCTATCTGCCACGATCGCCTTCTTGAATCTCGGGCTCTTCAGCGTGAGCTCTATCGTATGCCTCGCCGCCCTGACGAGCCTCTCGCCTTCATCGGCAGAATAGACATGCATAAAAATCTCACCAGGATAATGCTGATGTGATATCCTACTTAATATTTCTTGTGCTTTGATGGACCAGATAACAATCTACACCGATGGCGCCTCGCGCGGCAACCCCGGCAGCAGCGCTTCTGGCTTCATCGTCTACCTCAACGGCAGGCAGGCTGCTAAGGAAGCGGCCTTCAACGGAAAGGCGACCAACAACTTCGCAGAGTACAACGCCGTCATACTCGCCATGAAATGGTGCATGGAAAACATAAAGCCACACAGGGAATCCGCGCTGGCGCTCTACTCTGACAGCGAGCTCGTTGTGAGGCAGCTCAGCGGCCAGTACAAGATAAAGGCGAAGAAGATGCAGGAGCTAAATGCGGAGGCCCGCGCGCTCTCGAAGAATTTCGCCTCCGTTTCATTCTCGAACCTTCCGCGTAGCGAGAGGCACATAGTCGCGGTCGATAGGCACCTCAACAGCCTGCTTGACAGCATAGAAAAAGGAATGCGTTAAGCCGGGCTCCCCTGCATCAGCCTGTACTGGAGGCCCATCTCGTTCCTGAATGGCTCTGCGTTGTATCCCTGCCTTGCAAGGTTCCTGGCGAACACTGCGGCGTTCGAGCCGTATGTCAGTATCCTCTTCGGGTTCGCAGCTTCTATGTAGTGGACGCTCTGCCTGAAGTCTGCATGATCGCTCAGCGGGAACTGCACATCCGTGTTGAACCTGAACATCTTGGCGAAACCTGTGGCGACCGCACGGAAGACCCTCTTCCCATGTACCCTGCTGAGCATCTGCGCAAGGTCGTCAAGTTTGTGGATCTCGAAGACGCCGACGAAATTGCGCTCCAGCGGCTCGCCATAGTCGCTCGCATCATCGTACGCAGAAGTATACTTCAGGTCAACGCCATGCGAAGCGTACACCTTGTTTATCGCGCTTATCTTCTTGCTTGTCACAGGAACTATCCCTGCATTGTTGAGCATCCTTATTATCTCCTGCGCCTTCCCGAGCGCGTGCACGCCGAAAAGTATTATGCCCTGTTCCCGCTTCCTCCTTGTCCAGAGCTCTATCGCCCCCTCCACCTCTTGTCTTCCATCGAACTTTATCTCCGGGCTGGAATAGGTTGAATCCATTATGAGCGTATCCGTGCCGAGTATCTGTATCGGCTTGCAAGTAAGCGACTTCTGCAGCATGAAATCGCCCGTGTAGGTTATCACCCCGTCCTGGGGGCTCTCTATGCGTATCTGCTTCGACCCGAGCACATGGCCGGCATCGGTCAGCGCGACCCCCTCCATCGAGCTCCTGAAGCCTTTAAGCTCAATGCCGCTTGCGACCTTCAGCAGCTCGGCGGTCTCCTCGCTCGCGATAACGTTCTTGGAAGATCTTGCAGCGGAGGTATGGTCGCTATGAGCATGCGATATGAAATCTATGTCAGAGTCGCGCTCCTTTCTGTCAAGGGATATGGCATAGTCATCGAGATATATCATCTGGTCGCCGCTCAGATACTCAATCGTAAGTTTAATATATGCTGTGCATGTAGTTCGGGATTAGGGACGGCAGCATAAGAATAAAATAGTTGAAGTACATTGCACTGTGATATATCATGGAGCAACTAACTCCTAAGACGCTCGATAGTTTTGTTTCGGGCCGGGAGCCCGCCTTGGTCCTCTTTCACGCGGATTGGTGCCCCTTCTGCAGAAAGTTCAAGCCTGTCTTCGACTCCTACGAGGGCAAGGCAAAGGCCGAGATGGCCGAAGCAAAGGTAAACGAAGACGAAAACCCGTTTTGGGAGCAGTTCAACATAGAGGTGATACCCACGCTGATACTTTTCAAGGGCGGCAAGCCGATTGCGAGAAAGGACGGCCGCGCGGGCGTAGGCCTGACCGAGGACGACCTGAAGCAGATACTCAAGGATCTATGAAAGCGGCACGATGCCTTTTCTTTTTAAGCTTTGCGATTTATACTATACCGTAGCTGGTGACCCATTGGCACAGAAATCGATTTCCGCCGAGACGCACAGGAACCACCTTGTGCTTGCCGCAGTGGTGGCTGTCATAGTGGTGGCGGCGGTCTACTTCCTGGTCACATATTATGCTTCCATAAGGACTGCGGCGCTTGAATCACAAATCGGAGGACTACAGGCGAACAATACCGCGCTCGCGCAGAGCAACCGCGCCCTCGGGAACAAGTATGCTGTGCTGCAGGTAAGCTTCAACAACACCTACACGGAATACATAACCTTGAAGGGAGAGCTTGCCAATCCCAGCCCGAAGGTCCTATACCAGAGCAAGAGCATAGTGCTGCAGTCGCTGCTATACCCGTCGTTCGTCAATGAGGGCTACAACGTTAGCTACCTATCATTCTTCGAGCCGACGCAGGAGTACATATACTACAACTCGTTCAAGTACCCGAACTATTCGCCTATCACGGTAAATGCCTCGTATTCCTACTTCAGCTTTAACCTGACCGAGCCGGAATCGGGCTACCTGACAATAAACTACACGTCCAACTCGCCCAGCGGCCTCAGGGCGATGGCCACAAACTGCGCACCCGGCGCCTCCAGCCTGTACAGCTCGCAGTACTCCGTTGACAACGCTAACCTGAACGGCTCGGTGCAACTGCCCATAAACAAGGGCGCCAACTGCGTCTACATAGAAAACCCGAGCCAGGGCGGCATAGCGGTCAGGTTCACAGCGACGTTCTATGGCTACATAGGCAGCTGAGCCGTACACGCTGCTTATAAAACTTTAACCGAGCATATCTGATTATAGAGTTGGCGATGCCATCTGCTTTGGTGAACTATGCACGACAAGACATACCACTGGTCCGACAAGCTTGTCGACACTGTGGAGGAGCATAGGAAGCCGCCCTTTGTGATAACGGGTGGGATCACCACCAGCGGACCCACTCACCTTGGCACGGTCTGCGAGTTTCTTTACCCCGCGACATTGAAACAGAGGCTCGTGGCGCGCGGCGATAAAGCAGATTTCTACTTCATAGCAGACATAATGGATGCATTCGACAGCATACCCGTAGAAATGCAGGGATATTCCGACAAGCTCGCGCCGGAGCTGGGCAAGCCTCTTGTCGAGACGCTGGATCCGCTTGGCTGCCACAAGTCGTTCGGCGAGCACTACCTCGCAGACGCGACTTCGATAATGGAACAGATGGAGCTGCAGGTCAACGTGCTGAAGGTCAACGACGTATACTCCGAGGGGAAGTTCGATTCGTACGCTTTGCTGTTCCTTTCAAAGGAGGAGGAGCTGAAGAAGCTAATCTCTGACATATCGGGAAGGGACATAGGCGAGTTTGTGAACTGGAGCGCTATAATGCCGATATGCGAGAAGTGCGGCAAGATCGCTACGACAAGGGTTCTCTCCCACGACGGCGAGAATTACAGCTACATAGACGACCAGGATGTCAAGTATACCAAGGGATGCGGTTACAAGGGCAACGGCAACCTATCCCAGCACAGGTACAAGCTCCAGTGGAGGCTGCACTGGCCCGCATGGCAGGCGATATTCGATACGTCAGCAGAGGGGGCCGGAATGGACCATCACACTAAGGGCGGCAGCTGGGACACCGCTGTGGCGATACACGAACACGTGCTGAAGAGGGAGCCCCCCGTCGGGTTCAAGTACGGGTTCGTGCTTTTCGAGGGCAGGAAGTACTCCAAGTCGAAAGGAATAGGCATGAGCGTGTCCAATATAGTGAAGCTGATTCCGCCAGAGGTGATAAAGTACATGCTGCTCGAGCCGAACCTGCCTGACTTCAAAGACATAAACCCGAAGGGCGAGGAGTTCATAAGGCTGCTCGGCGACCTCGAGCGGCTGTCCGAGCTGAAAGAGCCCGAAAGCGATGCAGACAGGAAGAAGCTCGCCGCATACAGGATAGCCATAGTGAAGCTCAGGTGGCGCGCAAGATTCACCGACATACTCCTCTACTACCAGATCTATAGGGACTGGAGCAGGGTAGGCGAGATGCTCGCAGATCCTGATGGAGTAAAGCACCTCGCCCCGTATATAACAGAGTGGCTGGACAAGGGATTCGCACCGGAGAGGTACAGCTTCTCGCTCAAGCCATCGAAGGTCCAGCGAAAGGATTTCATAAGGCTCTTCATACCAAAGCTAAAGGATGGGATGGGAGACCTCGACGTACACAACCTTGTCTACGAAACCGCGAGGTCGAACAACATCGAAGTCAACGATGCGTTCAAGGACCTTTATAACGCGCTGATAGGAAAAGACAATGGCCCCAGAATCGGCAAGTTGATTACTGCGATAGGGATAGACAAGGCAAGGTCAATCCTTGAATCGGCGATTTCATGATCGCCGAAATCAAAGCCATTATCTTTGATCTGCAGGGAGTAGTGATCGGGATGCACTCCGATGCAGAGTACTTCCAGCATCTTTCAAAGGTCAGCGGCAAGCCCGCAGAGTTCTTCATGAGCGCCCCTTTCATAAATAACTGGACTGCCGTGGAGAAAGGCGAGAAGACGTTCGATGAGTTCATATCTACATCGATGGAGCTGTCTGGGCTTACCGCCGAACAGATAGATTGGGTCGGCTTCTATAAAGCCAGGGCAAAACTCAACACCGATGTCGTTTCGCTGATAAAGGCGCTCAGGTGCAACTACAAAGTTGTTGCGCTCACGAACGCCGATCCGGGGAGATATGCTGCAGCATCGGAAATATTCGACCAGTCCATGTTTGATGAGGTATACACCTCGTTTTCGCTCGGGGCAAGGAAGCCTGACCGAAATGTTTTCATAATGGTCCTCGATGGTTTGGGTGTAGGTCCATCGGAAGCGCTATACATAGATGACAGACAAGAAAACGTAGACGGCGCCGAGGCTGTCGGAATTAATTCCATACTTTTCAAGGATGCGGAGGCTCTGACTGGTCAGCTAAACGCGCTTGGCATAAATCTTAGGAAATAATGCCCTAGGTAGTAAGCGCGCCCTCAAGCCTGTCTATAAGTCTCATTATTTTCTTGCCTTTTTCTGTTGTCTTATATGTTATTATTCTTCTGCCTGTTTTGGACTTGGCTACCATTTCCGTTATGGCACCTGAAAAGATAAGCTCATTGAGCCTTTTCGAGATCGTTGCAGTGCTCAGTCTCTTATTATTGATTGATATCATTGCAAAGTCGCTGAAGGAACCGGAGCTGCCGCTGTTAGCCGCCTGTAAGATTTCCGCCATCCCTTTGATCGCTAGCATACTGCAATGTAGTACAAATAGATATATAATGCTTTAGTTTCTAAAGATTAGTTTAGTATATGTTCTGAGTACGCATTTCAGTATAATAAAGTATTATTTAATAAAGCAAAGTCTTATATACTTTGATAAACATATACTTAGTTATAGGGGTGTGTATATGAACAACAAAGCAAAGAACAAGAAAGAAGCAAAGAACAAGAAAGCGAGCGTAAAAAGCACGGGCACATACAAGTGCCAGATTTGTAACAAGGAGACAAAGAACTCTGTAGATGCAATTACGCACCTGCTAGACCACGGTTCAAGCGCACTGGAAGCGGTAAATGCCTTGATAAAGGATCAAAAAATCGGAAGGGTGTCGACTGCAGACAGGGCGGAAGATGACAGGGCAAGGAACTCGGCAGGCGAGACAAGCGGCGCGAAAAAGGGCAAGAAAATGATGGTAGCCCAGGAGGCATAAGCCTCCAGGCATACTTCTTCAAAGGTATGGTAATGGCACAAAAAACGGTGGCTTCTCCCAGGCCGCATAAGTCATTAAGCATACTAATACTCTGCCTAGGCCTTCTGATTGGCGGGCTCGTGTGGATACCTTTTACTATAGGCGCGGTCAGTTCCTATAATCCCGGTATACCCAGCTCTAGCGACTTTATACAGCTGGGCGTCATAATGCTCGTCCTTGTGCTAATACCAGTCCTACTGTCTTATTGCATTTGGAAGGGATATAGATTTGCCTGGTGGCTTGCAATAGTGCTTGCCTGCTTCAACGTAGCCCTCTACCTAATTACCTTCTCAGCGCTAAAAATATCGTTGTCAACCGGTCCCCTAATAGGCAGCTCTCCGATAGGTCCGTTGGGTTACGCTATAGGATACGGGATAACATACCTAGGTACATACCTCCTGGCGGCCATAGAGGTCCTGCTTAACCTAGGCCTGATCTATTTCCTTACAAGAAGGAGAATAAAGGCGTACTTCGGGATGTGATATGGATCCGCATCTGCATGCCCCATGCATTATTTCGTTGTAGGGAAGCCAAGCGCTTCCTCAAGCTCCTTCGCCAGTTTTATCGCAACTCTGCCCTTTTCCGTTGTCTTGTATGCTATTATTCTTCTGCCCTTCTTCGACTTGGTTATTACCTCTTCGATGGCGTCTACTGTGATGAGCTCGCCAAGTCTTTTTGAAACCGTAGCGGAACTTAGGCGCCTTCCCTTTATCGATATCTTTGTAAAATCGCTAAAGGACTTAGGTTCGTGGCCGCCGGCCATTTGCAGTATCTCCAGAACTCCCCTTATAACTACCATGTTAGTGCTTTCGGCTCGTTCCATATATAATACTTTTGATTTTAGTTTTTATCAGCCGCTCCGATATCCAAAATGCACTTTCACGCATACTTTTTAATATAATAAAGTATTATTCAATAAAGCAAAGTATTATATACTAAAGTAAACCAACATACAATGGGTGGAATAGTGAAAAATGAAGTAAGCGAAGTGGCGCAGTTTGAGATCCCTGCGAGGAACCCTCAAAGATTAAGGAAATTCTATACCGATGTATTTGGCTGGAAGTTCAAGAACGCGGCAGCGCAAAATATGCAGTATTGGAATATAAACACTGGCACTAAGCACATCCCAGGCGTGAATGGAGGAATGTATAAAAAAGGCAGTAAAAACCAGACGCCCGTGAACTATATCAGCACAACGGACCTGAATGAGGCAATGGCGTCGATAGAAAGGGCCGGAGGTCGCATAACTGTAGGAAGGAAGACGGTTAAAGGGCATGGATCTACGGCAGTGGGCACCGACCCAGAAGGAAACTCAATCGGCCTGTTCGAATCTACCGGTAGGGGCATATTCAGGCAAAGGGGTAAACAGAGCCAGAGCGGCGCCAATAGGATACGATCCCGCCGCAGGGTCGATATGACTGAAGATAGCAAATAACTTTTGAATTGGTTGCATGGCGGCAAAAGCAGGACAGGGGATAGGACTGGTGTTGGCGGTAGTCCTGATTGCGCTGATATTCATCTATATTCTTCCGCTTACCGGGAGCATATTGTACACGCTCCTGATTAATACCGTACTCGGATTCATAGTAATATTCTTGGTAAACGCCCTTTTCGGCCTGGGTATAAGGTATGACCTTTTGGTGCTTATCTTTGTCGCGGTGTTCGGACTGCTCGCAGTCGCCATACTGATAATACTGAATCTGCTCGGTGTAAAAAGTAAAAAATAAAAAATAATGCGTAAAATGTGATAATATGTTCTACAAAACCATGTTCGGACTGGCCTTATTGGCCCTTTTCATGTCGCAGGCAGTCAATGCAGCAGGCCCAGCGTCAGTGAACCTCGGGTCGGCTGGCAGCTTTACAATTCTATCGATGTCGGGTATCTCGACAACCGGAACCACCTCGATTGTTGGAAATATCGGAGTGAGCCCGGCTGCTGCCACCTACGTCACCGGATTCGGATTGACACTGAATTCATCTGGCCAGTTTGCGACATCTTCCTTGGTGAACGGGCAGATATACGCATCTGACTATAACGCTCCAACTCCCGCTACTCTAACTGCAGCTGTAAGCGCTATGCAAACCGCGTACACCAGCGCGGCCGGAGCGACAAATCCCAATTATACCGAACTAGGAGCTGGAAACATAGGCGGAATGACGCTGGCCCCTGGCCTTTACAAATGGTCAACCGGGGTTACGATACCAACCAGCGTCACCCTAAACTGCCAGGGCAACTCGAGCTCTGTATTCATCTTCCAGATAGCGCAAACCCTTAACCTGGGCAACGGTGCAAGTATCATCCTGAGCGGTGGATGCCAACCTCAAAACATCTTCTGGCAGGTTGCCAGTCAAGCGACCCTCGGAACTACTTCCAGCTTCCAGGGAATTCTGCTGACACAAACCGCGATCGCGGTGAACACCGGAGCAACGGTGACCGGCAGGTTGCTGGCTCAGACCGCAGTTACGTTAAACGCAGACTCTGTGACGGCACCAACAGGAGGATCAGCATCATCTAGCACGACAACTCCTACAACAACTACGCCTACCACGACCCCCACAACTACGGCAGGGTCTACAACGGCTGCATCCACAACAATGCCTGTAACCACGACAAACGGATCAACAATACCTGCAACAACAACTAAATCAACAACTCCCACAACCGCCCCTACAACAATTGCGTCAACAGTGTACACAACTACAACAATGCCGTCGTCAGGTAGCTCTACTGGTGTCACCGCCGAGATAAGCACGTTCTTCAATGGAATATGGCAGTGGATAGTCAATGCGTTAAAGAAATTATGATCCGGATGATAACATGCTGCTTGCTATAACTGTAGGTCCCATTCTTTCGGAGGCATTGGTAATAGCGGCGATCGTGCTCGTATTGTTCATCATTTTCAAACTGGGCCGCCTGATACTCGGCCTCGTAGTGAACAGCATACTCGGCCTAATTGCCATATACGCGGTTAATACTATTTTTAACCTAGGGATAGTCTATAACCTGCTTACGATTATCGTGGTTGCGATCGCCGGTTTGCCCGCAGTAGCGGTCATAGTAATCCTGAAACTGCTAGGAATTTCGGTATAATCTATGTGGGCCCTCGCCACAGCTGAACGCAAGTGGCATGGTGCCCTACGCGAGCATATCATCGGCTTTCATCACTGTTAAGAGAGTGGTTGTGATTAGAGGTGAATAGAATGGCAAAAATAAGCAGAGGAGGCAGAATGACAGCAGCTAAGAAGCGTGCTGCGAAATATGGAAAGGGGCACAAAGGTCATGGCCGCATGGTCAAGAACCGCCCTGCAGGAAAAAGGATAATGAGTACATAACGGACCTGTATCGACTGCGGCGCCAAAAACGCCGCAGTTAAGCCGGTATGATTATTGGAAGCTTTCAAAGAAGAGCAGATAGTGTGATTAAGTGCAAACTGCAGCAGACAAGAACGAAAACCATGACCCCGGCACGAGCCCCAACATGGCCAGAGGCCGAGACAGCGCTTCAAATGCCAGCGTGGCCAATGCTGGCCAGCTGGAGAAGCTGCCATTCCAGTTGCAGTCAGGCGAAGAGATCATAAGGGAACTCAAGCCGCAATTCAAGGGATTCATGCTTACGAGGGTACTGGGCAGCTACATCTTCCTGGTGGCCCTCAGCGCAATCATAATAGTGGCAGGGATTATGATAAACAGGATACCTATCGGGCTCCTGCTGGGGCTTGCTGCGATACCGCTCATAATACTAATAATCTCAATAGGGCCCGCCATATCGTACGGCAAGTCCTGGTACTGGATTACAACGCGCAGGGTCATAGGCAAAAGGGGCTTCGTAGGCTATACAATCGACTCCATACCCTTGGAGAACGTTACCGACGTGGTCCTCGCCAGAACAGTATTGGATAGGTTCCTTGGCTTGTCCTCATTGATAATTGTGCCAATGGGCGGCGGCACAAGGTCTGAAGGTGACATCCACAAATGGGGCGCTCAGAGCCCCAACTTTTTCCCTGCGCTGCCGCAGAAGCTTGCAAGGGAATTACAGAGGACTCTATTCAACTTGAGAGATGAGCTGAAGAAGCCCCAGGGCGCGCAGACATCGGCCAGCGCATACCCGCCAGCAAGTTCGGAGGTCGCGCAGCCAAGGAGCGATCAACCCAGGAGCACCAAGTGACTTTTACGGGCTCATGCCGATTTGGCATAAAACTTCCGCGTCACTGCCGTGATTTCGGCCCTTCTAGCGCCATAAGGCTGCCAGTGCCGTAGTGGAGAAATGCAAGGTGCGGTTCGTAGATATAGAAACCCTGATACTTGAGATATGAACCCGTGCCTTAGAATGCTGCCTCTCGAGAAGAAGCCTGGAGAGGGAGTTGAACCCTCGACTTCACGCTGTTTTGGCAGAACCCTAAGGTCCTACATACAAGGCGAGCACTCTACCACTGAGTTACCCAGGCACATTCTATATTCTGCTGATGTTTTATAAATCCTTTTCTACTCCCTGACAAAATGCATGGTGTAGCCTGCGAGCGCATCTGTAATGTAATGGAAATACCTCAGCCTCACTCCAGCTTTCTTTATGAAGTCCAGGTTGCTTCTCTTTACCCCGTTTACAAGTGCCAGGAGCGGCGGGAAGAGGACTATTGCTAAAATGCCATTCGCCACCAGCGCCAGTTCTCTCTGATGCAGCACTGTTGTGGTGCCAAACATTACGATACCTATTACCGCCGATACAAGCGCAATCCTTGCAAGCGGCGCGAACTCGTGCTTGAACTTGAATTGGCCCTCCAGAGCCTTTATGTACATCACGTCAAGGATTATGGGCGTTATCACGAAGAGCGCCACCAACGCCCCCATGGCCTTGAAGTAAGGGGTGAGCATAAACAGCAGTATTATCTGTATGGCTGTCGCTGCGAGCTGGTATTTCATGAACTTCTTGGTGTCTCCGCTGCTTATTATCAGGGTCCCCGCATATAATCCGATGAGCCCCACCGCCATCCCTGCTATCATTATAACGAAATAGAGCGCCGCGCTCGAATAGCTGGATGAGAAGAGCAGCCTTATCAGGGGCGTTGCGCTGGCCATTCCGTACGCTACAAGCGGGAAGAGGAACAGGGCGGTGTAGTATATGCTTTTGTTGTAGATAGAACCTATCCTGCCGGCAATGCTCTTCCTCGATAATGCGCCCGAGAATATCCCCAACAGTATGAACGTTGTGGCGGTTATCGTCAGGTCGACGAACCGTGCAAGTTTGTACGCAGCGCCGTAGTTTCCTACAATTGAGGTTATCGCTACGACGCCAAGAAGCAGGACCGCAAGGTTCAGTGCGCTCTGCGTTGCCATGTGCGATGCAACTATGGGCGCAGAGAAGGCACCAACGTCCCTTATGTCCTCTCCCTTCGGCTTGGGTATCCCAAATCCTACGGCCTTAAACATGTAGAGTACGCCCACCATGGATCCTACTGCTAGTCCTATTACCATGCCCGACACCGCGCCCACGACACCATAACCGGCAAGCACCAAACCAACCGATCCGACAAGGTACATTACCGAGTATACCGCATTGGCGATGGTCGCTTCCTTCACCTTGCCAAGCCCGACCAGGACGCCTTGTGTCAGGTTGAACAGGACGGATATGAACTCCGAAAATGCAGCAATGAGAAGCGCAAGCATAAGGGTCGGATTGCTGTATATGTACTTTGCGATGAGCCCGCTTGCCAGCATTCCCGCAATCGCGATAATGACGCCGAGCGGCAGCGCAATGGCATATCCGGCTGACAGTATCTGTGTTACCTTCGCCTTCTTACTCTTTATTATTCCCGGCAGCATCTTCCTGTACGCTGTACTTATTCCGAACGTCTGGGCAATGTTGAGTATGCCGGCGAACGATATGGCAATGCTGTAGAGTCCAAAGTTAGTTGGCTGCAGCACCCTTGCAAGGAATATCAGCAGGACAAGGACCACGACCGATGTCGCTATCTCCCCGCCCAGGTATATCGTTCCGCTCTTCGCCGCAGCGAGCCCAAGCTCCTGTACCTCGCCCCCAGCTTCTCCACCGCCATTTGCCACAAGACCCTCCAAAAAGAGTTATCACGATGAAATGCGCTGCAAAGGTTTATATAGTTTGATTTGCGTAAGTTTACCGACAGCCTTCATTTTCGGATCGAATGCGTTGTCTTTTATCGAATCTGGTGACTTTAGATGGGAAAATTCCCGCTCGCTGACGCAGAGCTTTCAAAGGTAAGCATATGCAAGAGGTGCAAGGCGAGGAACCGCGCCGGAGCAGCGAAATGCAGGAGCTGCGGATACGCATACCTGAGGCCGAAGAGGAAGGACATAAAGGTAAAGAAGTGATTAAATGGCAGAATTGACCCCAATAGAAGAGCTCATAGTTCAGGCGCTCAAGGATCTCGGCGCAACCAAGGACAGCGTGATAAAGACAGCGGACGATATCACCAAGAAGTGCAATAGGCCGAAGGGCATGGTGACCAATAACCTCGTGTCGCTGTCGCAGAAGGGCATAATAAAGAGGATTGCGAGGGAGAAAGCGGCAGGTTACTATCTTGTAAGCTCACCAGTGAAATGATGGACGACGAAGGCGACTACGTAGACTTCATGGTCAAGTACAAGGACTGGATATCCATAAGGAGGCTTGCCATAAGGCCCGACACGAGGCCCGAGGAGATAGTATTCCACCTCGCTGGCGTCAGGGGGGCGATGGATAGCAAGTCCTTCCTGATGCTCGGGATAAACACCGCACCGCTTGACGCGCTCGCGGCGAAGCTCACCGAAGGCAAGAAGAAGAGCTACGAGGATCTCGGCCAGGCGATCGCTTCGCTTTCGGGGCCGGAAACTAAGCGCGCTGTCGACGACGCCTGCAAGGACAAGCGGGAGCTCGCGCCCATCGCGAAGACCTACCTGCTTGGAAAGGTAATAACCGATCTGGAACTCGACGCATCAATAAACCAGAAAGTTATGTCGAAGATATTTCCCGACCTGAAGGTAAGGAAGCCGCTAGGCAGGACAAAGAAGAAAGTGATTGAATCCCCACAGTAAGGCTCGAGTGCCCAAAGTGCAGGAAAGAATTCGACTACTACTTCATACCTGGCGCTTCGGTGCATTCCATACGCTTGTGGAACCACAGGTACATGATGTGCCCGAAGTGCAGGCACTGGTCGCTGTTCAAGATATCGGGAAGCGGCGTAAGGCGGATAAAGTTCTGAGTGCCAGGCAGAATTACCTGATTAAGCCCCTTGCCGCCCTGTCGTCCATAAGCCTCTTTGTTCCCTTCACTCTCATCGGGAAGGCAAGACGCGGGTCGGTCATCTCCGTCCATATGGTTTCAGATTTGGGCACGGCCAATCCCGATTCCCTACCGCTTTCTTCTGTCGGTTCTACAATAACCCTAGGCTTCTGAATGCTTACTTGCTGCACCGGTTGCGGCGTTTCGAATTTGCCTAACTCAGCGCCATGCGGTATTATATCCAATCTAGCTGTTTCCATGCGATCATCCTCAAACTGGTCAATAGCATTAAGGAACCCAAGGCTTATTAAATGACGATGCGCAGTTAGACGATTAACGATTATGGGGCTCTCATGCCTGGGTCAGTTTCTTCCAGTTCTTCACATATCCCCTATAGCACCTGTCGAATTCTGATTTAGGCGTTATCGGTATCTTCAACGCCGACATCAGAGCTCTCAGTTCTTTCAGCGACTTCGCTTTCTCGCCGCTTGAGCACATCTTCTCAAGCTCTATTATGTAGCCGTATCCGCGCGTGTAATCGAGGCATACAGTCGCGCCCCTCCACGAATACTCGAGCCTTTTCCTGTACCACTTTATCTTTGCTGTGTGTCCCATGAGCGAGAATATCTTCTCGAGGTCTGCGAACTGCTGCACTGGCAGCTTTATCTCATACTCTTCCCTCGCCTCGTCGTGCATCTGCCCGGTCTTGAACCAGAGCTTTGAGAAGTAGTCGTTCTTCTGGATCCTCAGATCGCCTTTGGCATTCAGGTAGTGCGTCTCCTGGTTGTCTTCCTTGATAAGCTTGCCGTTCTTGTTGAAGAACTTTACAAGCTCATCGTGCCTTTCCTTCGTTATGAAACTCCTTATTTCCACTTCTATGTTTTTCATATCGCCACTAGGGTTGGTTTATATCCTCAACGCGCAGAATATATGAAACGTCAAAATCGAGCTCTGGGTGGCCCCTGTCCACCACAACGAAGCAATTTGGGATACCTGCTCCGAAACCAGTAATTACCTGTCTAGCTTTTCTGATACTGCCGCCTGTTGTCAACACGTCATCCACAATGATGCCTCTGTCTTCTTTTCCTGGAACAAAGCCGTCTATTAGACCGCCTTTCCCATGCCCTTTCTCCTTGTCTCTTATCATGCCGAGCGGAAGACCCGTAAGGTCTGAGACCTTGGCTCCAAGCGGAAGACCTCCATAGCCGGATGCTGCTACAAATGTAGTGTCAGGTGAGAGATGTCTCACCATAATTTTTGCAATTTGCCTTGTTATAAGCGGGTTGCCATATGCCCTCTTTATGTCAAGATAGAAATCTGAGACCCCGCCTCCAGACAGCTCGAATTTCGCCATCGGTTCGTGGACTACTATGCCCTCAACACCCCTCAGCGTAGCAACCAGATCGGTAATTTCCTTTTCGCTGCCTATTTTCGTCAACACTTTACCACAGTATTAAAATCCAGTGCGATTGCCGGGATTTGAACCCGGGTTACTGCCTTGGCAAGGCAATGTCCTACCAGGCTAGACTACAATCGCACAGAGCTATAATTAGACAGAACGGTATAAAAAGCGTTATTATGCTCTTTCTACACCACTAACGGTCCCGGCCTTTGCAGCGTGGCGAGCAGTTGCCTGTTATCCTTCGGCGCGGCCCTTACCCTCTTCGTCTCGCCGCACTTCAGGCACTTGTGGACTATCGTGAAGTTGTCTCTCCTGTCGTACACCGCCGTGCTGGGCTTCATGAGCCCGTTGCACTTCGATGCCCTGTCTCCAGGGCTCACGTCCACGTGGCTGCTCCACAGGCACTTGGGGCAATGGTTTGTGTAGCCGCTGCCCTTTGCACTCTCTCCGCAGAACCTGCATTCAAAATCTTCGAGAACCCTCCTGAAATTTGACTCCCCAAGAGCCCCCGAACGTCTTCCCTTTCCGATGAAATCACCCATTCCTGCTTCTAAGTAGAAACTTTTAGATATTTATATGTTTGTCGGGTTTCGGCGCTTGGAGTAGAAAGGAAGGACAACAGCGGAAATATAAATATTTCACACATTTAGCGTCGAACAAAGATGCCGCAAGCAGGATTTGAACCTGCGACCTATCCGTTTCTGTAAAGAAAATATTAGGTCTTTCCTTCAGCGGATCGCTCTAAAGTGTAGCGGTATTCACGCTATCCCACTGAGCTATTGCGGCATCTTAGATGTCTATTGTTAATGTCACATTTATAACTTTTTGTATTTCAAAAACTTGTCCATGTGCCGACTGTTAGAGCTGCCTACTTCGTTAAACCACTTTTCAAGCATTTTTACGCCATGCATGGCGATATGATATTCAGCTCCCGTGCTATATTCTCTCAGATGCCTTCTCATGCTGACTCTGAAAGAGTGACGGCATAAAATATCGCTCAGCTGGCGCGCAAGAGCACCGCTACTAGTAGATATCTCTATCGTTGGGTATACAGGCTCTTTATACGTTTTTTTGCTGAAAAATAAAGTACCATCTGTATCAAAAATTCCGCGGATTGTGCATCTTGTGTATTTCCAACCTTTTCTAAGTATAGGTTTTGGTATAGTTATTGTCCTGGCTTTAGGCCCTGAAGGAAGTCCTATCTTTTTAAGGAACAAAAATGCCCCTTTTTGCTGCAGTATGAAGCATAGTCCTCCATAATGCACTTTAAATTTGTAAGGGCGTTTACCAAACGTCCTATAAGCAATCTCCGAAAGGTAATTGTAATAACCCCGATCTAATATGGGATGCCCTGTCAATCCTATGCGGAATCTAGCCCCATCAGTCCACATATGACCATCACCTATAAGTGCTCCTACGAATTCACATAGATCGGGAGTTATCTGTATAGCCGCCATCCGCTCGCCATTGCCGAATACAACCTATCAGCTATCTAATTATGTAATATCACTGCTGTATGAGCCAGAACACATTTCCGTAGAGGTTCCTTGAACATCGCATACTCGCCCCAGCCTTCGTCCCTCGGCTCCACTGTGAACTTGGCCCCGTTGGCCTTAAGCCTTTTAAATGCTCCCTGCATGTCCTTCGTCCCGAGCCCGATTCCGGTGTTGCCCTTCTCGAGCTTTCCTTCACAGAAGTGCAGCACGCTCTTCGACTCCTTCGGCTTTGCAATTATCCAATGGCTCTCGTCTTCGCGCTTCACCTGCATGCCCAGCTTCTCCTTGTATCACTTCATGGCCTTCTTTCCATCCGACACCATCACCGCTGTGTCTATTATCGAGTCTATCATCTTCCCACAAGCATATTGCGCAGGCAAACTATTTATACATCAATTCGTTTTGTATATACGATTAGAAATGTCATCGTGGGAAGAGCTCGGCGAGCCAGCCAAGCTGATCAGGACGGAACTGGTAGAGCCCAGGGCGTACCAGATAAACATCGCGAAGAGCCTGCTCGGCGGGTACAACAGCCTGGTCGTGCTGCCGACGGGGCTCGGCAAGACCCTCATAGCGATAATAGCGATAGCGAACGCACTATCGAAGGGCAAGAAGGCGATAATACTCGCGCCAACCAAGCCGCTCAGCGAGCAGCACTACGATTCCCTGTCGAGGCTCCTGAACATCGATGGCGAGCTGATACTGCTGATGACGGGCAGCACGAGCAGCAAGAGAAGGGCGGAACTGGAGAAGGGCGCAAAGGTGATTGCCGCCACCCCGCAGACGATCGCCAACGACCTCAAGAGCGAGAGGCTCTCGCTCGAGGATTTCGGCGTGGTGGTCTTCGACGAGTGCCATAGGGCAGTGGGCAGGTACGCCTACACCTACATAGCCGACGAGTGCAAGCTGCGCGGCGTTCAGCTGCTGGGCCTGACCGCGTCGCCCGGCAGCAACAAGAAGAAGATAAGCGCGCTTGTGTCGGAGCTTGGAATAGAGAACATAGAAATAAGGATATCGTCAGATCCTGATGTCATATCATTCGTGATGGACAAGTCCACCCACGTGATATACGTCGAGAAGAACAAGGCTATGGAGGCCATACTGCTCTCGCTGAAGAGCCTGCTCGACGAGCACATCGCCAAACTCTACCAGTACGGGCTGAGTCCGTTCAGGAGCTACGACAACATGCCGAAGGGCAGGATAATACAGATCGGAGCGAGCATAGACCGGCTGCAGACATCGAACTACAAGTACATGGCGATGTACAACTATGTGTTCCTGCTGCACCTGTCGCACGCTTACGACCTTCTCGCAACCGAGGGCTTTTATCCATTCGTGAGCTACATGGAGCAGCTGAAGGGCAAGGAGAAGAAGAGCAGGTCCCTCCAGAGCATACTCAACAACGTCTCGGTGATAAACGCGCTGATGAGCGCTAAGTCTGCGCTTGCTGACGGCATCGAGCACCCGAAGATATTCAAGATAATAGACCTGCTCAACACCTCGCTGAAGGGCAAGACGGTAATAATATTTGCGCAGTTCCGCTCTACCATAAAGAAGGTTGTCGAGCTGCTCGCAGAGTATGGAACTGATGCAAAGGCATTCGTCGGCAAAAAGGAGGGAATCACCCAGGCTGATCAGAAGCAGACAATAGAGGATTTCAGGCGGGGGGACTTCAAGGTCTTGGTCGCCACATCGATAGGCGAGGAGGGCCTGGACATACCAGTCGTTGACGCAGTGGTATTCTACGAGCCGATACCGAACGAGATACGCAACATACAGAGGAGGGGCCGGGCCGGTCGCATAAAGGTTGGCGAAATATATATGCTCGTTACGCGGGGCACCAAGGACGAGATATATTTGATGATATCGCGCATGCGCGAGAAGAAGATGCACGAGCTTGTCCTCGACGCAAAGGCGGTTCTCGGGACTCCTGGCAGGGACAAGCAGCGCATGCTCCCGAACGCTTAGTAATAAATTACTTCCCGAGAAATACTACTGTGGTATCTTGACCAGATACGCAAAGGGCGCCCGTTGTGAGAGAGAGCTCCTAAGCCTGCTTCACGACAAGGGCTACTCGGTCGTGCGTTCCGCGGGCAGCGGAGTGAATTCCATAAGCCCTGACCTTGTCGCAATTCGGACCGGAAAGGGGCTTGCATTCGAGTGCAAGGCATGGAAGAGCACAAGCGTCTCGATAGAGCCCGAGAAGTACCAGAACTTGATGGAATGGCAGCAGAATACAAACATGAAAACATTCATAGCATGGCGCATGAACGGCCAGGGCTGGTTCTTCGTCAAGCTCGAGGAACTATTCAAGGCGGAGAAGAACTACACCATTACCATGAAGGACGCGAAGAGGATAAACAGGAACATAGAGGAGATAATGCAGTGACCGGCACCCCCGTAAACAGGCATCTGGCGAAGTGCAGACAAGCTATTTATATCTATTGAACCAATTATATCTAGCTAAGAGTAACAGGAAGAAAAAGCAGGTTATTTGATGATGAATCATACTTACTTCTCCGACAAGGAAGCATTGCGCGGTGAGCGCAGCATCGGTGACGTTGGAGTATTATAACCTCTTTCTCCTTCTGACGAATAGCTGAAAAAGCAAAGGTGTCAGAATGGCAAAATCGTACGTAGACATAGTAAAATACATGGTAGAGGCGAGGTTCGACATCGCCGGATCGGTTGACAAGCCCGACATAATCGGCGCAGTTTTCGGGCAGACGGAAGGCCTGCTCGGCAGCGACCTCGACCTTCGTGAGCTGCAGAAGAACGGCAAGATAGGCAGGATAGAGATAGAGAGCTCCACTTCCGGCAACAAGACCTTCGGCAAGCTCTTCCTCCCATCGTCTCTCGGGAGGGTGGAAACGTGCATACTAGCCGCTGCGATAGAGTCCGTAGACCGAGTGGGACCCTTCGAGACCGCTTTCAAGATAATGAAGATCGAGGATACGAGGAACGAGAAGAGAAGGCACATAATAAACAGGGCCAAGGACCTTGTGAAGAACCTCCTCGTAACCGAGATACCGGACAGCAGGGAGATAAGCGACATGGTCGAGGCCGACGTCAAGACCAGCACCGTCGGAGTATATGGCGTGGACAACCTGCCCGCCGGTCCGGAGATCGAGAAGGAACAGGATGTCATACTCGTGGAAGGGCGCGCCGACGTCATAAACCTGCTCAGGAACGACATCGCCAACTGCATAGCAGTGGGCGGAGCGGCGGGCACCATACCGAAGACGATAATAGACCTCTGCGCGCAGAAGGAGGCGACGCTCTTCGTGGACGGCGACAGGGGCGGCGACATGATAATAAGGAGCATCATGGCGATGGCGGAGATAGACTTTGTGGCGAAGGCGCCGGATGGCAAGGAGGTAGAGGAACTGACCAGAAAAGAGATAATCAAGGCGCTGCGCTCCAGGATACCAGCCGAGCAGGTGATGGCGAACAACAAGCAGAGGATTGAACGCCAGGAAAGGCAGGAGGCGCAACAGCAGAACAGGTATGCAAACAGGTTCAGGGACCGCAACAACTCCGGCGGAGATCAGCAGGCGCAGCAGAGGCCTCAGGAGAGCCGCCCGCCAATACAGCAGGCGCAGCAGAGAGAGCCGGTCCTGAGCCCTACCGAGATAGCGAAGAACCTGCAGAACAGAAATTATCAGAGGCCCGAGGTGAGGGAGCCCGAGACCCACACTTCATCATCTGCATCCTTGGGGATAAAGGACATGGAAGGCGAGAGCGGCGAAACGACAGGCCTCGAAAGCATACCTTCGCTAGAGCCGCAGGGCGGCCCGCACGCGGCAGGGCAGGCAAACCAGGAGCTCGTTAAGGCGCTGGGCGAGCTGCGGAACACGCTGAGGGGAAGGATATACTCCGAGGACGGGAAAATGCTCGGCGAGATACCGATAAGGGAGCTTATACAGCAGATTCAGGAGATCCGCGGCATTGGAGCGGTTGTCTTCGACGGGATAATAACCCAGAGGCTTGTGGATCTGGCGCATGGCAATGGGATTAAGCAGATCTACGGGACACGCGCAAGCCAGGTGACAAGAAAGTATCCTGAACTCATGCTCTACACAGCTGAAGGCGTGACGTAACGGTATGCTAAGGCTATTATTTTGTTAGCCCATAACCTTTTGTGAGTTCTATGGGATTTGCTGCCGAGGATGTCAGACTGGTAATCGTTGTCATAGTCATAGCCATCGTCTTCGGAGGGGCGTTCGCCATCGTTTTAGGTTTGTATGTACTGGGAGTCATAATCGTCATACTGATAATCGCCGTTGCGTTTATCATCCAGCTTTTGACCAGCCGGAATAAAAATAAAGAAGGAAGCGCACCCCCGGTTCCTCCAGTTCCCGATGCCTACTAGCTGTCCCGACGCGAGAAAGCTTTATAGCCTTTAGCTTCCCTATGGTTTAAATTTAAACTATTTTAAGTTTAAACTAGTTGTGGCAATGAAGACACATGCGCTCAAGCCGCCTGACTTCATGACGAAGGACATGCGACGCACTATACTGAAGATAAGGATACTTGTGAGGATAAAATCGAGCAGCACCTATCCTTATGCCCTAATAAAGGAATTCGAGAACGGCCACGCTGCCGCGTTCTTCGGCAGCACGATAAAGAACGACATCTACAACATACTTGGCTCGCTGGAGAAATCGGGCTACATAAAGGCCGTAGTACGGAGCAGCGACAATGGGAAGAAGTACTATGTCATAACAAAGAAGGGCAGCAGCACTGTTGCCTCGATCGGCAAGGCGTTCAAGTTCATGATGGGCTACGCCAACAACCTCCTGAAATGAGTACATGTCCGATATAATCAAGATAGAGCACCTTGTCAAGAGGTTCGGCAGCCTTACCGCGGTGGATGGCATCAGCCTGAGCGTCAAGGACGGGGAGATATTCGGCATACTCGGCCCCAACGGTGCGGGCAAGACAACCACCATAAACATGCTCCTTACATTGCTCAACCCCACCTCCGGCAAGATATTCGTTGCGGGGATGGAGCTTTCGAAGAACCACGAGCGGGTAAAGCAGCTCATGGGCCTTATGACCCAGGAGACCGTGGTCGAGGCCGACCTCACTGCGCGACAGAACCTCAATCTATTCGCCCACCTCTACCATATACCCGACTCAAAGATAGCCGGTAGGATAAAGGAAGGGCTCGAGGAGGCCGACCTCGCGAAGTTTACCGACGTGAGGGCCGGCACCTTTTCCGGCGGAATGCAGCGCCGTCTCGGCCTCGTAAGGGCAATGATACAGGAACCCAAGATCCTTGTGCTCGACGAGCCCACTACCGGGTTGGACGTGCAGACCAGGACCACAATGTGGGATCGAATAAAGAAGCTGAACAAGAACGGCACCACAATAATAATGACGACGCAGTATCTCGAGGAGGCCGACCAGTTATGCGACCGCCTTGCGGTAATAGATCACGGCAAGATAATCGCCCTTGGCACGCCTTCCGAGGTGAAGAGTATCGCCGGCAGCGGAAAGATCCTCGAAGTGGTCGTAAAGCTCGACGAGGTGCAGAAGGTCGTATCGCTGCTCAAGTCGAGGTTCGGCATCATCGCCACGTATAAGGGCGACAAGGTCACCGCCACGCTAGATCGTGGCACGGAATCGCAGTTCACTAAGATATCTGCGATGCTCGACAGGGAAAAGATAACCGTCCTGTCGATAGGAAGCCACCTGCCGACGCTGGATGACGTATTCATAAAGCTGACCGGAACAGGCATGCGCGACGCGGCCGGTGAGATGCAAGGGGGCCGCGGCAACGTGAGGTGGAGATGATGGGGTTGCTCAAGGATTCTATAACGCTATGCAAGCGCGAACTGATGATATTCAGGGCGAACCTCCGCACGAACCTGATGAGGACGGCCATATTCCCGCTCGTCATACTAGTATTTTTCAGTTTCCTCGGCGCCGCTGTCACCAATGTGCCCGTGGTCGTGGTAAACTACGCCAATAACGTGCAGTCGTACCAGTTCATAAGCGCCCTGGGCTCCAGGAGTCAGATGAACGTGCAGTCCATATCGACGCAGCAGCAGGCGCTTGCGATGCTGGGTGCCGGCCAGGTCAACTTCGTCATAGTTATACTGCCCAATTTCCCGTCTAGGTCGGGAACCCCCTCCGTCCAGGTCTACTACAACAACGTGCAATATAGCACGACGGCAACGGTGCTGCCGGAGGTGCAGCAGCTTGCCTCGGAGTTCAGCTCGCCGGGCAACTTCCAGAGCAGCCAGTACCTGCCATCTCCATCATCAAGCGCCCCGTACGCTGCGACCCCCGTGAGCGGCGCCAACGGCAACTACGAGGATTTCCTGTTCTCCGGCGTGATAGGGATGGTGATAACGTTCGGTGCGCTATTCGGCAGCGGGCTCTCCATAATAACCGATAGGCTCGGCGGCAACATAAAGGCGTTTCTCATAACCCCGATAAACAAGTCTGCAATACTGCTCGGCAGGGTGTTCTCCGGAGCCATACAGTCTCTTCTGTCAGTAGTTATTGTAATAATTATAGGGCTTGCGCTCGGATCAACCATCGCGATGGGCTGGGTGGGCCTCATCTGGATACTCATACTCGGCATGCTGCTCGCCATTGTCATGACATCGATATCGGCCATGGTCGCTGCGAGGATGAAGAACCTGCAGGCATATACTATATTCTCCCAGGCGATAGGGCTTCCGCTCTGGTTTATCTCGGGCGGGATATTCCCTGTATCGAGCTTCCCCCCGATCCTTCAGGCTGTGAGTGTGGTCGACCCGATGACATACGCGCTGAACGGCTTCAGGTTCGTGGTCCTGCAGGGCATATACCCGTTTGCAAGCGCGGCTCTGGACGTCACCGTCCTTGCGATCTTCGGCATAATAACTACAGCTCTGAGCATACTGCTTTTCAAGAGCACAATAGATTGACGATTAATAGGTGAAACCATGAAAGGAAAAATAGTACAAGGGATCGGCCCGTTGCTTTTGCTGACGGTCCTACTGGCAGGGATGGCATCGGCGCAGACTTCATCATCGTCAAACCCGGCAACGGGCGCGTTGTCGCTGATGAACCTGCAGATACACCCGACACCGGTAGTGGCCGGAGAGAACATAACCGTCTCCTTCCAGTTATTCAACTCTTACGGGTCTTCGCTGAGCCAGGTCAACCTACAGCTGGAAGCGCAGAACCCGATAATCAACGTGTCGCCAAGCTACAGCACTCTCATCGACACAATCGGGACGGGCGAGTACGGCGGCTACGGTAGCAACTATTTCACCTATAAGCTGCACGTCCCGTCTACGTTGCCCGCAGGCGAGTACACGATAGACGTTGTAGCCCAGTACCAGACCAACGAGGGCTCCCCTGCGAGCGCCTCGGTCGCGGCGCAGTCGGTCATCCCGATCTACATATACGTCTACGGCGCGCCTCAGGTATCTCTCAACGTGTTCCCTACGGGGCAGATACTGCCCGGGCGCGATTTCTCGGCGACAATAACGGGGGTAAACTCCGGCACCGACACCGCGAGGAATGTCTCTGTCAAGATACTCGCCTCGAACTCGTTCGCCCCGAACGGCCCCAGCACGTTCCAGCTCGGAACAATTGCAGCGGGGAGCTCAAGCAGCGTCACTGCGAGCGTATTCACTTCCCAGAACATCACCGGGGGCCAGAACTACCTTTCAGCAGGAGTCAGCTACACCGCTCAAGAGGGCAATTACATCAATACTACTATCAAGGTGCCGATAGACATATTGCTGAACAACCCGCAGATAGTCACCAGCATAGTCGGCGCGAGCCCGCCGCAGCTCTACCCCGGTGCTAATCAGACCCTGACAGTGCTGATACAGAACGTGGGTTCGGGCCAGGCAAACAACCTTACTGTCAACTTCCTTAACGGCAATGGCATAAGCGTCAGCGGAGCCGCGTCCAGCTTCTTTATAGGCTCCCTTGCAGCGGGTGCGCAGGCAACGCAGACGATTTTCATAAGCGCAAGCAGCAGCTTTGGACTGGACAGCGCTTCACTGCCGGTGCAGTACAAATACAGCTATGAGAACTATCAGGGCAATGTCGTGGCAAATCAGAGTGTAGTGGTGAACCTGGTGAAGAGCGCGATATTCAACGTAACGTCATCCAACGGCGCGGTGTTCCCGGGCGGCACCTACCAGAAGGTCGCCTTCGTAGTGAAGAACACGGGCAACGAGGCGGCGCAGGAGATAACGTTCAGCTTGCAGAGCACATATCCGCTGACGCCTGCTAACCCTGACTTCTACATCCAGAGCCTGGCGCCGGGGCAGTCCGCCAACGTAATCTTCTATGTTGACACCAACTCGAACGGTGCGCCTGGAGCATATCCCGTCACGCTCTACGAGCAGTGGAGGCAGCCAAACGGCTACACGACACAGTCGTTCAGCAGTTCGAGCGACTACTACGTCCAGGTGAGCAACTCATCGGGCATCAGCGGCCCGGATGGCGTGATAATCGTCGTGGCAGTGGCCGCAGCGGTTGCCTTCATGCTCTACAGGAATAGGGGCAGGATAGCGCAGCGGATAAAGAAAGGCAAAAGAAAGGTATAAATTGAGGCGCAGATAAGTGAAGCAGGTGCTGCAGTGGGCATTCTCTATGACGGTCTGATAGACGCCGCGATGAAGCGGTATGGGGTACCTGAATGGCTCAGGCCCTATATCTACAGGTACGCCAAGGAGAGCAACATAAACATGATCAGGCAGGCGATAAGCTTCATAAATGTGCGGAGGAAAAAAGGGGAGGTGACCGCAAGGCATGTCAGGCTCCCCAACGGTGTGGTCTTCGATATTGACGCGGTGGTGCACATTCTCAACCAGTTCTACTATGGGGTGGAATCTACCGGAAAAATAGCCGCCCGCTGGGCCGCAGAGAGGCCGCTAAACGGCGCAGAGGAGATGCGTGACCACTTCTACGCGCTTTCGAAGGAGAGGGCAAAGCACGCGAGGGCACTGCGCAACATGATAGAAGCCCTCGGGCACAAGGTCGACAAGCCGACCAAGCAGATAGCGGAGGTATTCAACAGCATCGCCGACCTGTCTGAGTGGCCCGAGAGGCTCGTGGCCACCGACGTGATAATAAGGGACGCCTACTCGAGGCCCTTTGGCTTCATCTTCTACAAGGTCTTCTATCCGGTATCGCCGGAGTTCATGCGCTCGCTTGGCAAGATATTCATAGCGGACCAGAGCAAGAACGCAAGGGCGGAGGCGATGATAAAGGAAGCAATCGATGAAGGCGCGCTCGCCCCGGGCCGCACAATTGAACTCTCGGAGCAGCTGCTCGCGCAGATATACAAATCGATAGAAGCCGAGATGCCGCTGGCAAGGCGCGCCGGCATAGAGCCCGAGGCAAAACTGCTCCGTGACATATCGATTGCTTACCCGCTCCATACGCTGGAGGGGCTCGGTGTAGGTCTTGACATAGAGAAGGAAATGAAGAGGATAACTTCGAACGGCAAGTGATGCAATCAAATCCTTTAAATAGCTACCCGCTAATAGATACGATAGTTTAGCAGAGTCAGCGATATCAACGATATAGGATGAGCATATGCCAGAAATTCCAGGAAACCAGCACAGGGAGGGGTCTCCTGAGAATGTCGTGTACATCGGGAAGAAGCCGACGATGAACTACGTCCTCGCGGTCGTCACGCAGTTCAACAGCGGACTGAAGGAGGTAATGATAAAGGCGAGGGGCAACTCCATATCAAAGGCGGTCGATGTCGCGGACATAGTAAGGAAGAGGTTCCTCACCGATTTGAAGGATCCGAGCAACGGCAATATAACCATTGGATCGGAGGAGCTCTCCAACGAAGACGGGACAAAGTCAAAGGTCAGCTTTATACAAATAGTGTCGTCCACCGGCAAGGAGGGGGTCCAGCTGGCAGACGGGATCCCGCAGGACGCAACTATTTACATCGGGAAGAAGCCGACGATGAACTACGTCCTCGCCATTGTCACGCAGATGAATGGCGGCGTGCCGCGCATTGCAGTTAAGGCGAGGGGCAACTCCATATCAAAGGCGGTCGATGTGGTCGAGATCGCAAGGCATAGGTTCCTTCCCGCGATGAAGGACCCGAGCAGCGAGACCATCGCGTTCAAGTCGGAGGACGTTACCAACGAAGACGGGACAAAGTCAAAGGTAAGCGCGATCCAGATAACTATAAAGAAATAATGGCCCTTGTGGTTCACCCATGAAGCTCTATAACATAACCCACGCTGCAGATATCGATGGGATGGCGAGCGCCGCCTTCCTGGTCCGATATTGGAAGGTTCCCTTGCGCCATATTGTCTTCTACGGCTTTGAGAAGAATAGGATGCCGCAGCTCCAGAGGCAGATCAGGAGATTGAAGCCCAGAAACGGCCTGTTTATACTGACTGATATTGGAATAAGCAAGAGCGGGCTAAAGGACTGGGAGGCCATTCTCAAATACCTCACAAAAAGGCACAACCACATCATCTGGATAGACCATCATGTGTGGCCTGATGCCTGGGTGGCCAACGTATCAAAGTATTGCGACCTTATCCTGATACGCGAGAGCAAGAAATATTGTGCCGCGGAGCTCGTGCTCCGTGAGCTCTGCAATGAAGGAACAGATCTGGCCTTCAAAAAGAGGCTCGCGAAATTCGCACACCTTTCTGATTTCAACATACAGACTGGGGACAAGAGCGCCCTCCTCAAGCTTTACAAGCATACGTGGGCGATAAGGCACTTTAATGGCGATAATCTTGACAATGCGGATCGCAACCTGAGAAAGGTAATCGCCCAGCTCGCGAACGGAAACTACCGGAGCCGATTAGTTGAGGTTGCATATAGGAAGTACAAGAGGCATGCGGACAAGCAGATATCCCTGATGATGCGTTCCGTCAAAATCATCTACGTAAAACAGATGCGCATCTGCATCGGCTTTGCAGAGGGACTGCATGCAACTACCGCGTGTACCATAATGCGCAAGCGCCTTCGGCCAAAGATAATGATCTACATAGACATGCTGAAAGGCAACGAACGGGTGCACTTCAGGTGTGTGGGCGGCCTTGATTGCTCTTCAGTCGCGTTTGCATTTGGAGGAGGTGGGCATCCGCAGGCTTCGGCCGCCACATTGGACCCCAAAAGATACGACATGTCAAAACAGGCAGGCAGGGATAGAATCTGCAAGGAACTCGAGGCATGCATAGCAAAGAATTACGCGACGATCATGTCAGCACGCCGTAGCCGGTGAGCCTCCACCTCTGCGAGATGTTCCTCAGCACCGCTATCTTCGTGCTCTTCTCCGCGCAGACCGGACTTCTGAGCTCCACCTCAACATTGTCCCTCTTCACCTTCTTCGCGAATCCTATTACAGTTGCCGTGCCGATTCCCATGAGGAGCGGTTCGTTCTCCTTTATCTTCGCGCTTGGGACGTCGCTTCTCTCTATCGCATGGTACTTTATGCTCAGGTTGCTCGTAACTTCGGGAAGCTTGCCTACGTGCCCCACCAGGTTGCCCACCAGGCTGTCCGCCTTGGTGAAGGTCGGATCCACCTCCGTTGAAAGGCCAATAAGGCCGCCTGGCGTGGCCTCCTGCATCTGGTCGGCGCCGTTGCTTATCCCGGTTATTACTGTTATGAGGTTCCTGTAGGAGTTCTTCTTCGACCCTGGCTCCGCAAAGTTCGCGCCTGGCCTTACCTCTATCTTGTCCCCTACCTTAAACTTGCCGCGCTGTATCGACCCTCCAATTATGCCCCCGGAGAGCTTCTTCACGTCGCTGCCAGGCCTGTTTACATCGAAAGATCTCACCACATACATCACCGGGTCGGATGTTAGATCCCTTTCCGGTTTCGGCATGTTCACTATCATCTCAAGAAGCACGTCTATGTTGCTGCCCTGGTTGGTCATGACGGGCAGGACGGGCGCATCTGCTATTGCGCTCCCCTTTACGAAATCCCTTATCTGCTTGTAGTGCTTTATAGCTGCTTCCTTGCCCACTACGTCCACCTTGCTCTGTATTATTATCACGTTCTTGATGCCCAGCAGGTTTATTATCATCAAGTGTTCCCTCGTCTGCTGCATCGGGCAGGGCTCGTTAGCCGCTATTACAAATAGTATCGCATCTATGACGCTCGCGCCCGCGATCGCGGTCGCCATGAGTGTTTCGTGGCCCGGCGCATCCAGCATCGATATCCTGATCAGCGGCTTGGTACCGGATCCATCTACCTTGCATTTCTCATCGGTGGTGTATGCGGCCGCGCCCTCGCACTTGGGGCAGAGCCTTATTATCGCATCGGCGTAGCCGAGCTTTATCGTCATGTTCCTCTTGAGGCTCTCGCTGTGCTTGTCAGTCCAAGTATGGGTTATCGCCCTTGTTAAAGAAGTCTTACCGTGGTCTATGTGGCCCAGCGTGCCGATGTTGATTGTGCTCTGCTTTATGGTATCCAATTATAATCCCCTATTTCTTCTCCTCTGCCTTCGCCTCCTTCGGCTTCTTCTCTATAGGCGGGAAGAGCTCCGCGGCGCTCTTCTCTCCGTATTCGACTATTACTGTGTTGAGTTGCTCGACGTCAGTGCTTACCACCATGCCCCTGACCGTCTTCCTCTGGACGATGCCTGCGCTCCTGCCGGTCTTCTTCGCCCTCCTGAACGCGTGCGTCTTTATCGTGCCCTGAATGCTCCTGTCGAGCTGGAAGCCGCTGTTGTCGCTCCCCCCGGTTATCTTGAGCTTGTAACCTGTGAGCCCTATTATGCTCCCGTCTATCGTGTCCCCTATCTTGTAGTTGAGCACCATCGATACCTTGTCCTTCGGCAGGTCAGCCTGCGCGCTCCTTCCGAGTTTCGGGTCTGAGTAGACTATCTTCAAATTATTCACCATGAAAGCAAAACAAGAGGTTGGACTTCCTGCTTCTATGCAGTAGTTACGAGTGGAAATAATAAAAAGGTATCTGAAAAGCCACTTTCCACCCTAATCAAGGTGCGATCGCCGGGAGTTTCGGCAAAAGTTATTTGCCATTTGTATATCGCTTGATGTACAATTCTACGCCTTGTAAATATTCTGCTCAAGCTCCAACCCACACCCCACCGCTGGGCGGGGCGTGTGCGGGGTATGAACCCTGCCTTCTTCTGTAAATGCAAGATGCGATCGCCGGGATTTGAACCCGGGTCTTTGCCTGTCCTCTTGATGAAACTTCTTTTAGAAGTTTCTTGGAGGGGCAAAGTCCTGACCAGGCTAGACTACGATCGCTCCGCTAGATATCTGCCTAAAAGCTTATAAAAAGAACACAAAAAAAATGACGGCCTCAGGGCTATCCGGAGGCCGGCTTTACTGCGTGATTACCATCTGTCCTTTTCCGCGGCTATTATCAGGGCTCCAGCACCGAATTTCATTCCCCTCCTCCTAGCCTCATCCATACCCTTCTGTATGTATTCGGTCGTCTTTTCGGCAAGGATTGACTTGAGTGCTGTCCCAGCTGCGTCGTCGTAGTCGCAAAGCCCAGCTTCGCTGAAGACACTTTCGAGGTCGCTCTCCTTCAATGCGGCTGCTGCCATGTCCCGCACCCGGCGAGTGAACACTCTCCCCCTACTCTGCGTTTTCCCTCTCATCTTCCCCACTTTCTTTACTTCGCCTTCTTCCGTAATGTTATAGCGGGGTCATGATATTTAAAGGTTTAGGAGAAGTTTCCAATACATAGTTGGAATGGCATGTATTTTTGAAAACTTTTGTGCAAAATATGTTTTATTTTGCACCGTATTACTCTCGACAAGGCTATTCCGGTATGCTTTTCCACAGCTTCCAGAAGTGCGTGCGCAATTCGCCTATTTTTTCGGTGCTATACGTCATTTCCAGATGTTCCACGTTTTTGTGCAATCCTGCGTATGTGAGGTTCGCGCTGCCCGTAATCGCGCACGAATCCGTTATGTAGATCTTCTCGTGTATGAAGTGCTCTTCCGACACCCTCACCCTCAACCTGCGCTTCTTTGCGGCGGAATGGATCATCGCCGCCAGCATCACGCATATAACTATGAAGGGAAGCACGGCAAGTTCCAGGAGGTAGAGCTTGAAAAGGAAGAATATCACCTCAAGGATCAGAAGATAAATTGCAATCTTGATGAAGACAGACCCTCGCCTTCCCTTCCTCAGGATTTTCAGGCCAGCCGCCGTTATTTCGGAGTTGGAGGTTATTACCGAAACCTCTTTCCGCGCGGATTCTCCAACAAGCAGGCGCGCATACGCTGCAGTTATGAAAGGGCAGACGACACGCAGTTCGCTGCTCTTCGATTTCAGCAGCGGCTCTACGAACTTGTATGATTCCCTTCCGCTATAGCCCTTGTCGTGTTCGTCGGCACCCATCCAACCGCAATATATGCGCTGGGCAGGTATAAATCGCTTTCACAACACAAACACCAAGCTTAAAAAAGCGGATTGGTATATTACTCTGTTAGCCGGTGAGCCCTCGTGATAAACCTTAAGGAGCGCGAATCGAAGGTCGTGGATTACTGGAAGGTGTACGACATACACAAGAAGCTCAAGCAGAAGAATGCGGGCAACAAGAAGTTCTACTTCCTCGACGGCCCCCCCAATGCATATGGGCTTGCGGTGCACCATCTCTGGGTCTACACGATAAAGGACCTGATGATGAAGTACCAGCGCTACAGGGGCCTCGACGTCCACGACAGGCCGGGCTTCGATGTGCATGGGCTTCCAATCGAAAACAGGATGGAAAGGAAGTTCGACCTGAAGTCGAAGGAGGATATAGAGCGCATGGGGGTCGACAATTTCGTCAAGGCGTGTAGAGACTACGCCGAGTCGGAGATAAAGCTGTCGATAGAACTGCTCAAGCGCTTCGGCGTTTTCATGGATTTCGACAGCACCTACCTGCCCTACAGGGCCGACTACATAAACAGGGGCTGGCAGATATTCAAGAAGATGTATGACAAGAAGCTGCTTTACAGAGGACTGAGGCCCCTCGCCTACTGCCCCCACTGCGAGACGGTGCTGTCGGCCAACGGACCCGAGGTAGAGTACAAGGAAATAACAGACAACTCGATATTTGTAAGGTTCAGGGTCGACGGGAAAAAGGGCAAGCTCGAGCTATCACCCGATACCTATCTTGTCATATGGACGACAACGCCGTGGACGCTGCCGTCGAACATGGCGATTGCCGCGAATCCCAAGGCGCTCTATGTTGTGGCGTCGTCGGAGGGCAAGGACTACATAGTTGCGAAAGACAGACTCGACGCCTTCACAGATGCAATAGGCAGGAGCACCGTCGTTAAGAAGGAGTTCTATGGATCGGATCTTGCCGATACAAGATACACAAGCCCCCTTGCCGATCAGGTTCCGATCCAGAAGAAGTTTGCAAAGTATCACAGAGTCCTTCTCAGTGAGGGCACGGTATCATTGAGCGAGGGAACGGGCCTTCTCCACGTAGCCCCCGGCCACGGCCCCGAGGACTTTGTGCTCGCAAAGGCGAACAGGATCCCTGTTTTCTCGCCAGTGGATGCGCACGCGCAATATACCGAAGAAGCAGGCAAGTACAAGGGGCTTCACCTGCCTGATGCCGCAAACGCAGCGGTACTGCAGGACCTGAAGGCATCGGGGGATCTGCTATTTGCCGGCAATCTTACCCATACGTATCCGCACTGCTGGAGATGCAATAGCAAGCTTATCTACCGCGCGACCGACCAATTCTTTATCAACGTGGATAGGATAAAAAAGAAGATGCTTAGCGAGAACCAGAAAATCAAGTGGCATCCTCCATACGCACAAAAGTGGTTTGCGGAGGCGATAGAGAGTTCGCCCGATTGGTGCATCTCCAGGCAGAGATACTGGGGAGCTCCAATACCCCTGTGGGTCTGCGATTCGTGCGGCGCTATAGAGGTAATGGAATCGGTGAATGGGCTGGAGCAGAGGGCATCGCTCTCAGTGCCGCTCGATGACATGCACCTTCACAAGCCTCACATAGACGGCGTAAAATTCAAGTGCAAAAACTGCGACGGAACGATGAAGAGGACGCCGGACATTTTTGACGTCTGGTACGAATCTGGCACGGCGCACACCGCAAGCCTCACCGATGAGGAGTTTGTAAGACTCTACCCCGCAGATTGGATAACCGAGAGCCTCGATCAGATAAGGGGATGGTTCAGCACGCTGCTCAGGACCGGTGTAGCGGCCAACGGGAAAAGGTCTTTCAGCCGCGTCACGATCGGGGGCATGATGAAAGATGAACTCGGAGAGGAGATGCACAGGAGCAAGGGCAACGCCGTAACGCCAAAAGACATAATGGATATAGTCTCAGTCGATGGCTTCCGCCTCTGGTGCTCTGCAAAGCCGCGCTGGCAGGACCTCAAACTGAAGGAGCGCGAGATGAAAGACTCTGACGGCGACATAATAATGCTCTACAACATAGCCGAGCTCGTCAAGGAGTTCGCAAGCGTCTCTGGCTATGATCTCAAGCAGGTCAAAAGGCCTGGCACTTCTAAGATGGGGCAGGAGGAGCTCTACATACTGTCGAGACTTAACTCGCTCATCGCAAAGTTCACAGAGTCGATGGACAATTATGAGATAGACGGTGCAATCAGCGGGCTGAGGGATTTTATTGTCGAGGATTTCAGCAGGTTCTACCTCAAGTTTGCGAAGCAGCGCGCTGTGGACGCGTCAAGGGGTGAGCTGAAAAGAATCACCGCACTTACCGGCTACGTGCTTTATAATGTAACGATAATGCTCTCGATATCCGCGCC
>VFSW01001478.1_pt1 | contig 35865 bp, 31 predicted proteins | sample 5358111 | NCBI WGS metagenome assembly VFSW01 (sample SAMN11554181, study PRJNA540505) | mine drainage metagenome | isolation source: sediment from site ElyBrook_90M | place: USA: Ely Copper Mine, Vershire, VT | collected 2017 | reverse complement strand
GATCATGTATAATCCCCTTAACAAAATACATGTTTCTTATAAAATCAACACATGAATACAGATTTTCTTATTATTTACTGCAAAACATGCTACTTTCATAGGAAAACTCTTTTTAAAACAGATTTCCTAAAATCGCTGCACATTTCTTGTGGAAGGAGACACAGAAAATGGAAAAAGAACAGAGCAATGCTGAAAGCCAGCAGTGGGCAGCACTCTACCCGGCACTCACCAGGTCAGTGAGGAGCTATGTACTTCATCAAGACGTTTCATGCTGGCAGGGGCAGGAAGAGGATATCGTGAGGGACATTGTCCAATACACGATAGTACGCCTCTATCTGTATCTTGAACAGGTGCGACGTGGGGAGGCACAACCAATTGTCTCTTTAGAGCGTTTCGGGAAAGCCATTGCAAGCAATTACTGCAAAGATCTACGCCGCAAGGAGGAGCGGCTTCTGCATCCACAACAAAACGAAGAAAGCAAGGAGCTGGAAGCCTGGCTATATGACGAAGCCAATCAACCGGAAGCAATCATCGAGCAAGTCTCCTTGAGCATTTCACTCCAGATTGCGGTCTGCATCATCGCAGAGCTGTCCGCGAAGCAACAACATGCCGTCCTGGTAGATCTGGCGAAATACACCGACTTTGGCGATGAGCCTGGTGCGCTAGAGCGAGCTTTTCAAGATATTGGTATCGCTTTCCGCGCTTATCAGCATCTTGCTCCCGTCGATCCTGTACTGAAAAATCGTCACGCATCCTCATTAAGCATTGCTTATAAGAAGATTCACGAACTGGCTCTAGCCAGATTACGGGAGATTGATATCGCCTCCTGACACTCCAGGCGGCACGTTCTCAAGAAATGTGGCTTTCGTGCCTTCATCATACGCTCTGATTATTAGGAGGATTCTCTATGAGCATCCGAAATTTGTTTCCTACCACATTGCTCGCAAGCAGCATTGTAACCGCCGCCGCATTCGTTTTACAGGCTACGCCTGTGTTCCTGCATGCACTAGGGCCATCGCTTACCCCATGCGCAGAGTTTTTCGTCTTTTTTTGTCTCCTGAGCCTCATCGTGGGTGTATGTCTCCTATTCACCTGGGCTTTCGATGAACTGCACGACCGCCACCACTTGCACCAGACCAAGCAGCAGTATCGCGAGCTACAACTCTGGCATCAGCGTCAGCAGGTTATCCGCACCCTCCCCCGTCCTTTCAAACAGAACGCCTTGACACATGCCTATTTGCATGTGCTAAGCCATTTTCCGTTTGAGAGCAAGGGGCATGGACGCGACAAAACCAGCTAATCTGAAAGATTGCTCTCGCTATCACGGCTTACAAGACGGAGCATATTCTGCTCCGTCAGCGTCACAACGAGTAGTTCACGCGGGTCCTGGGCATGCAGGGCGATCTCTACGCACCATGCGACCAGTTCGCCTGCATGCCAGACCGGGCGTGTGGTCAACCATCGCCGCTGCAATGGCCCTGCTGATGCAACGGCAATCGTCAAGCCCGCATGCTGTTTCATCGCTTGTGATGCGCCCACGATAGCATGCCACGCACACACAAAAAATATCTGGTCAAAGCGCAACGGCAGAAAAACAGCATTCCAGGCTGACCGTACCGCCGTATAGCGTTTTTTTGCAGCAAGCAACTCATCATCGTGCAGGCTCAAAAGCATTGCACGCACCACCGGCAGTGGGTCTTGCTCTAGCAAAGCAAACGCCAGTAAGGGTTGATGGAGTGCGCTCACGGCTACACGCACAGAGACGAGACCCGCAACCACTAACGATGCCTCAGGTGTGCGATGCTCTTTACCCGTTTGTACCATCACAAGCTCCATTACGATTTCACAGCATCCGTATTCTCACTATTTTCATCGACACGTTTGGGGCTGAACTACAGCAGAGCAGCACTCGGCAACGGTATTTTCATTACGCGCAGTAATGGTACAATACCCAGATAGTACTAATGCAGTTTCGTAACAATCTAGCAATTTTCAGCAGAGGACATAACGCATGCCATCAACGCTAGCCGCCCGGTCGCCACGCTACCTTCCGCTCCTCCAGCACTATCAATCCACAATGCTTGAACGACTGGCCATATTGGTCGACATTGACTCAGGAACAGGACGACAAGAAGGGGTCAATCAAATTATGACCCACCTTGCCGAGTGGATGCGTGAGCTTGATTTCTCCGTCACGCTGCATGATACGCCGCCTTTCGGCAATAATCTCGTCGCACGCCGTCAGGGACGCGGCTCACGGCGCATTATCCTAGTTGGTCACGTTGATACAGTCTATCTGGCAGGAGCAGCCCAGAGCAATCCATTTACGCTACGCCAAGAACTCGCTTATGGACCAGGGGTGATCGATATGAAATCAGGTATCATCATGGGCATATTCGCGTTACGTACCTTGCTCGAAAGCCAGTTTGAGCAATATGGAGAACTCTGTGTGGTCTTCAACAATGATGAAGAGGTTGGGTCGCCTGGCAGTGCCCCCCTCTTGCGTGAAATCGCGGCAGACATGGATCTAGGCTTGGTCCTGGAGGCGTCACGCGCATATGAATTTCTTACGCAGGCACGTAAGGGAGCAGACAAGTACATCCTCGAAGTGCGCGGCATCCCTGCCCATTCTGGAGCAGAGCCGCATAAGGGCCGCTCCGCTGTCGTCGAACTGGCACACAAGATACTCGCTATTCATCATCTCAATATGCTCGCCCCGGGCATCACCTGCAACGTCACACGCATCAGCAGCAGCGAACAGCTGAATATCGTGCCGGACATGGCACGTTGCCACATCTCTGTGCGCGCCTACAACGCGCAGGGCTTAGCATTGGCAGCCGATGCGTTAGAGCGCATTGCCACCAGTTGCAGCATCCCCGATACCCATACAACACTCACGCGCCACCATGGTCGCCGTCCCTATCGCGCCACAGCAGAGGTTACACGGCTGGTGGAAATGGCTCAGATCGAGGGAACAGCCCTCGGCTGGAAAATTAGTGCGGAGAGCAAAGGTGGTGTCTCCGATGCAAATACATTAATGGAAGTAGGCCTTCCTACCCTGGATAGTCTCGGCCCCATCGGCGGCGGCATGCACGATCTCAATAAAGAATATCTGCGCATTGAGTCCCTGGTTCAGCGTGGCGCATTGCTGGCCGGCCTGATCGAACGCATCTGCCTGTCAGAATCTACAGGTAACGAACCATTTATCTAAACAGCCCATTCTTGCAGACAATCGGTTATACTCTATCAAGCCCGTTTTCCAGACCTCTAGCAGCGTTGGAATAAACGATATATCGTATTGTGTTTCAAGCAAGTAGAAAGAAAGTAAACCCGGCAGTCATACAGACATTACAAATATGAGGAGTTGTTCTCTATGGCATTTCATGGTATGGGCGGCGGCATGGCTTCCTACGCTGAAGAGCAGAAACGGCGTGGACGCAAAACCGACTCGCGCACCGTTGGGCGAGTCGCGCAGGCATTTAGCCCCTATAAAGGGCAGATTATCATGGTCCTGATCGCGATTCTGCTCACGACGTTGTTAGGACTGGTCAACCCATTATTAATTCAACAGATTTTCGATAAAGCTATCGGTGGTAAAAACGCAACACTGTTGCTGATCTTTGTCGGCATTATGATTATCACACCAATTATATCGGGTATGATTGGCGTCTGGCAAACCTATCTGAACAATATGATAGGGCAGAATGTAATGCGCGATTTTCGCAATCGCCTCTACGCGCATTTGCAAAGTATGTCGTTACGTTTCTTCACCGCGACACGCACTGGCGAAATTCAATCGCGCTTATCCAATGACGTAGGCGGAGTCGAGGGCGTTGTGACCAATACGGCAACCAGCATTGTCGCCAATATCTCGACTGCCCTCAGCACGATCATCGCAATGCTCTATATCAGTCCTCTGCTGACGCTAGTCTCACTCGGCCTGCTACCCCTCTTTCTGTGGATCACGTATAAGATCGGCAATGTGCGCCGTATGACCACCAAAGAGACTCAGCAGAGCATGGCGTCACTCACTGCAATGATGCAGGAAACGCTCTCGGTCAGTGGTATTCTGCTGATGAAAACCTTCGGACGGCAGCAATTCGAGCGTGACAAGTTCGAACACGAAAATCAGCATTTGACCGATCTGGAAGTGCGCCAGCAAATGATTGGTCGCTGGTTCTTCATGTTCATCGGTACGTTTTTCTCAATCACGCCCGCTATCGTCTATCTGATTGCTGGTTGGCAGATTATTCATAGCCTACACGCGACGATTACGCTCGGTGGTATTGTAGCTTTCACCACGTTGCAAAGTCGCCTCTTCTTCCCTATTGGGCAACTACTCACCATTCAGGTCGAAGTTCAGGGTGCATTGGCACTGTTTGATCGCATTTTTGAATATCTCGACCTGCCGATTGATATTCAAGATGCCATCCATGCACGCCGTTTCAAGCCGGAAGAGATCAGCGGAGAAGTCCGGTTCAACAATGTCTCATTCACCTATCAGCGCGACGAGCCAAGCGTCCTCAGAAGTGTTGCGGAAGAGGGAAAAGAGCCACAGGAGAGCAGCGAGCCAATACCACGCGCCGCTCTTAATAATATCTCATTCGAGATCAAGGCGGGTCAACTCGCAGCATTGGTGGGTCCAAGCGGCGCAGGCAAGACAACGATTACCTACCTTGTGCCACGCCTTTACGACACCGATAGCGGAAGCGTCACGATTGATGAACACAACATCAAAGAGATCGCCCTCTCCTCATTAGGTGAGTTAATCGGTGTGGTCACGCAAGAAACCTACCTGTTCCATGCCTCTGTGCGTGACAACCTGCTCTACGCCAAGCCTGATGCAAACGAAGCAGAGATCATCGAAGCAGCAAAGGCGGCGGCCATTCACGAGCGTATTATGGAACTAGACAACGGCTACGATACTATCGTTGGTGAACGTGGCTATAAACTCTCCGGCGGTGAGAAACAACGTATCGCCATCGCTCGTGTTGTCCTCAAAAACCCGCGCATCCTTATTCTAGATGAGGCCACCAGCGCACTCGATACACATTCAGAACGCCTGATTCAAGCAGCCTTGGAACCACTGATGAAAGGGCGCACGACGCTGGCAATCGCGCACCGCCTTTCGACCATTCTCTCCGCCGACATTATTCTGGTTGTCGATAAAGGAGAGATTGTTGAGCGTGGCACACACGAAGAATTGCTGGCACAAGACGGACTCTATGCGCAACTCTATAACGAGCAGTTTTCGCAGCGCGTCGAGGAAGAATTGACCATCTAACGGTGGGTCACGCCTTTGTCAAACGTTCCACATCGGCAAGCGTAATACCTTCCAACTCAAGCAATTTTTGGCGACTAGTCGCCCCGCGCACAAGGGTGATTGCACGGCGCGGGATGGCAAGTTGCTCCGCTAATAGCGCAAACAAGGCTTCGTTTGCCGCTCCATCAACTGGTGGAGCGGTCAGACGAGCCTTCAAGGCCCCCTGCTCCCATGTCAAGCTGTTCTTGCTACTGCGCGGAATAACACGCACCGCAATACGTATCATACACGATTACCAGGAAGCGGGCAAGGCCTGCAATAACAGGAGTTGCAGTGTAATCAGCAAAAACCATACCACAAAGTATGAGAGGTCCATGCCCATCACTGATGGAATACGAGCAATACGACGCACCGGGACAATAAACGGGTCTGTGATACGTGCCATGAAGCGAATAAAAGCAATACGTTCGTCCAGGCGAAACCAGGATGCGATAGCACGAATCAGCATTGCCAGAATGACAAGCCCGATGCCATAGTACACGATTGAGTGAATAATATTGAGTTGCAACAAAAACATAAACTACTACTCCTGCACCGTATGCACCTGTATAAAAGGGATACCGAACATCTTGCGGTGGTAAATTTCGGTCACACGCACACCGTTAAGATCGGGAAGCGTCGTGAAATGTTTCTGCACATATTCGCCCAATGGACGTGCCGCCGCCCAACCAGCAAACGAGGACGCGGCAGCGGTAGCCACACGCGTGCGTGTATTGTTTGATGCCATGCCCAGCATCGTTCCGAGCGTGACTAGCGAAATACCGACCGCGAGATTCGTCCCACAATTGGGGTGTATCGCCAGATGCGCTTCGCCCGCCTGCAAACGACGTAATGCCTCTTCGGTTGCCCGTCGCAACAAGCCCAGGTCTAGCTTCGCAAAAACCACAAAACCATCCGAGAAAGAACGCGCACTTCCGGTAAATGTTGGCTCCCACTCTGCAAGAATGGTAAACGTTGCATGCTCTAATGCATGATTCTGACGTACACGACGACCCATCAGGATATCAGTAGCTTTCATCATTTATTCCTTTAGACCCATTTAGAGATTTTTTACCATGCGCTCTCGTTCGCCAAAGATGGCCCGCCCGACACGAACGATAGTAGCACCCTCTTCAATTGCAATACGATAATCGTCGGTCATACCCATTGAGAGATGCGGCCACGCCACATCTGGTAGCTCCTCGCGTAATCGCTCACGCAAGAGACGCAATGCGCGGAACACCCAGCGCACCTCTTCAGGATTCTGCGTCTGTGGGGCAACCGTCATCAAGCCTTGCACCTCAAGATGTGGCAAGGCAACAACCTGGCGTGCCAGGACAAGGACCTCTGCTGGCATCATCCCAGTTTTGCTTGCCTCGCCCGCAATATTTACTTCTAGTAATACGGACAGGCGCGTCGCACGTTGCGTGGCGTGACGATCCAGGGCCTGGGCCACATGCAACTCATCAACGCTCTGCACACTATCAAAGGCGGGAGCAACCTTACTGGCTTTATTACTCTGCACGTGACCTATCATGTGCCAGCGCATATGCTGGGGATGAAAAGCAGCGATCTTGAGCAGTGCCTCTTGCACGCGATTCTCACCAAAATCCGTTATGCCCAATCGATAAGCAATTTCAACGAGTTCAAGGGGTTTGGTTTTTGAGACGGCGACCAGCGTGATCTCTTGCGGGGAACGACCAACACGTTCTGCCGCTTCAGCAATATGCGCACGGACCTGCGCAATGTTGCGCAGCAGTTCCGCCTCTCGGTTTGCAAAATTGTTCTCTACCACGTCATCGTTCCATAGCACTATCAACAACGCCAGGCAATAACGATGGAGACTGTCCAACGTGACTACGCTGTCTGTATTATATCAAGTTTGTATAGATATTGCGCAGACTCATGGACGCAGGGCTAGCAGCGTAGGAAAGCGTCCAGTTTTTCCCTGTTCTGCCCGATGGGAGAAAAAACGATCTTTGTGACAACTGGTACAGAGAGCTGCCTGTTCGATATGCTCAGGCATGATACCAGCAAACAACAACTGGTTGCGCGTCGTTTGCCAGAGATCAAGGCGCAGGCTCAGACGGTCAGGCAACTGTACAGTGGTGAAAATAGCAGACTCACGGACCAGACCACGATAGCGCGAGGTGGTGGGCATCTCCTCAAACTGGGCCAAGCCGATGAATAGCTGCCGCACCTGCTCCGAAACCTCATAACAACAAGGACCAATAGCTGGACCGATGCCGACACGTACATCCTGCGCCAGACAGCCAAATTGCTCCTGCATCGCATCAAGTGTGGCAAGAACCACGCCACGTGCTGTGCCACGCCATCCACCGTGTGCGATACCAATAGCCTGCTGCACCGGATCATAAAAAGTAATTGGTGTACAATCTGCGAAGGAGAGGGCCAGAGCGACGCCACGCTCACGTGTGATGAGGGCATCGCCCTTGCGAATATATTCCGCTGTCCAATGCTGCTCGAAATAGGAAAGCCTGGCCCAATCGGTACGCCAGGGTTCGTGCCGCTCAAATACGGCCACATCTGCTCCGTGAACATTCCACAGCGTAATACATGGCGTTCCTTCCAACGCGAGTGCCCGCAAAACAAGTTGCCGATTACCAATCACATGCGGAAGATGATCGCCGCCTTTCAAGCTGCCCAGCGTGTTGAGACTTTGATAAGGCGAACTGCTATACCCGCCCAGGCGCGTGAAGATGCCGTGTATCAGTTCTGGATAGGGATGATAGTGCTGAAATTGCAGGTAGCGCACATCCCCATAGTGCAGCTCGATCAAAATAACTCCTTCTCTATATCTAACAGTATCTTAACATATAGCAAAGGGTTACTACAACATACGGTGGGATATGATAAGATAGTTGTTTGGAAGAAATAATGAACAAAAGAAGTTACAGGAGAGCATTTTAGCTGGTTCAAAAAATCCTGAGTTTGTTATCCTCCCACGTTGCAGCTTTGCTGATTGCCCAGGCCAAACGTCTGATTGATAATGGGTTGAATGTTGGCACAATTCGGAATAATCACATCCTGATTTGCCCCTACTGTCGGATCATACACGCTAGCATAATCGCCATAGTCTTGCGCCCCACTACCAGGACCAAGGGTGAGATGCTGAATATCGGAGCTACGCAACGTGCGTCCAAAGTTGGCAAAAGCAATCATCTCTTGCTCGCTGAGATCGGTGTAGACCGAACCGGAAAGATCATGCAATAATTGTGGCAACTGAGCAAGCACGCTCCCCACATTGAGCTTCAATTTGAGTGCCTCTAGGACCTGCTGCTGACGCAACGTGCGCCCGATATCACCCACCAGGTCCGCATGACGCGAGCGCACGTACTCTAGTGCTTGCGCTCCATTCAAATGCTGGGGACCAGCGGCAATGTAGAGACGTTTATAGCCGTATGGGTCGTTGGGGTTTGCGCCCGCCCCCGTATCATTAGGATATGAATCATCAACAACTGGGTGAATGACATCGACATCAACGCCACCTAACGTATCGATCACCTGCGCAAAACCGCTCAGTCCTACCCATGCATAACGATCTATCGTAATGCCATAGTCTTTCTCGATAGTGAGACGCGCCAGACGCACACCGTCCTCAAATGTGTTATTTTGCGTCACGCCAAGAAAAAATGCCTGATCGATTTTATGCATGCCACCCACCTGTGGAACCGAGACCCACGAGTCACGTGGAATCGAGACCAGCGAGACCGAATTTGCTACAGGGTCGATATGCACAATCATCATAACCTGTGTCAACACGGCGGGAAAGGTATATTTGCCATCGTTGTCGCTACCCATGAGCAAAATATTCCAGGATTGCGAGCCGAGCGATAGGCCAGAGGCCATAGCCCCACTCGTTGGTTCTCCCTGGCTACGACTGACCGGACGCACGAGCGCGCTCAATGGTTGTTGGACGGTGCTATTGAAATAGCTATATCCATAGCTGAGTGCGCCCCCAGCAATAAGTACGGAGAGCAGGAGAAGCAACGCACCCACACGCCTCTGAGAAGAAGGTGGCATGCGCACCTTTTTCAACGGGGGCAAAGGCGGCATAACAGATGGTCTCATAGATGTTTTCATAACAGGTCATTATTTCCATTAGCAAGAATATGATGACAAAAAGGACTATGCCTATGCGATAATTATAGCAGAAATGTGTACAGAAACATATCAATTCGTTTCATCTTGACGAAATCTTGAGCAGAAAAGACAGACCCGCTACGCCAACAGCGTATTATACGCGATAGTTCGCCCTACAAAATGATTTTTGGGAAACGACTATGGTACAATAGAGATGATTGGTTGGCACTGTACACGAACGCATTACAAGCCTATGAGGAGAACTCATTACGATGATTGAGCAAAAACCGACAGCATCAACGGGGTATGTTGCCGAAACGATACAAGGGACGCTCTTTGATGCAAACGAGCTGGCACGCCTCAGCGTCACACAACAAGAGTGGGAAACGACCACCGTCAGTGCATCGCTGGCACGTATGCCAGAACACGATGGCTTGATAACGACATCAAGTGTGCCCGTAAAACGTATCTATACGCCGCTTGATGGTCGCTCACTGGACTACACTCGCGACCTCGGCCTGCCCGGCGAGTATCCGTACACACGCGGCGTCCAGCCCACGATGTATCGCGCCAAGCCCTGGACGATGCGCATGTTTGCAGGTTTTGGAACCGCCGAAGATACGAATGCGCGTTTCAAATATTTGCTCAAGCAGGGGCAAACCGGTCTTTCTACCGCCTTCGATATGGCAACCCTTTACGGCTACGATACCGACCATCCACTGGCCGCAGGTGAGTTTGGCAAGTGCGGCGTCGCAATCTCTTCACTGGCCGATATGGAGATTCTCTTCGCGGATTTGCCGCTCGACAAAATCACCACGTCGATGACCATCAATAGTCCCGCCGCCGCGATTTGGGCAATGTACATCGTCAATGCCGAGAAGCATGGCTTTCCCATGGCCGTACTTGGTGGCACATTACAGAACGACATTCTCAAAGAATATAGCGCGCAAAAAGAGTTTCTCTTCCCACCCGAACCATCCATGCGCCTCGTGACCGATACCATTGAATTCGGCACTAAATACATGCCAAAATGGAACACGATCAGCATCAGCGGCTACCACATCCGCGAGGCCGGAGCAACCGCAGTGCAAGAGCTAGCCTTCACGATTGCCGACGGCCTGGCGTATGTCGACGCAGCATTAGAGCGCGGCCTCAAGATCGACGAGTTTGCACCACGCCTCTCCTTTTTCTTTGATGTCCATAACGACTTCTTTGAAGAAATCGCCAAGTTTCGCGCTGGACGTCGCTTGTGGGCAAAGCTGATGCGCGAACGCTATGGGGCAAAAGACCCGCGCTCCTGGCTCATGCGCTGCCATGCACAGACAGCGGGCGTCTCGCTCACAGCTCAACAACCTGAAATTAATGTCATTCGCACAGCCACACAGGCATTAGCGGCAGTTCTGGGTGGCACAAACTCGCTGCATACCAACTCGCTTGACGAGGCTCTGGCCCTACCAACCGAACGGGCCGTATTAATTGCCTTGCGCACACAACAAATCATCGCGCATGAAAGCGGCGTCATCAATACCATTGACCCACTCGGCGGTTCCTACTTCGTCGAGGCTCTCACTGATCAGACCGAACAAGCCGCGATGGACTACATCAACCGCATCGACGCACTCGGCGGCGTACTCGCCTGCATCCAGAACGGGTTCTTCCAGCGTGAGATTGCTGAATCGGCTTATCGCTATCAACAAGAAATCGATCAGCATCTGCGCACTATCGTTGGCGTCAACGACTACGTGGTCAATGAGGCGATCAAAGTACCAACGCTCTATATTGACTACGAAGGGCAAAAAGCGCATTTAGAGCGGCTCGACCGCGTGCGTCGTGAACGCGATCAGGCTGCGGTCAAACGCGCACTAGCAAACCTGAACAGTGTCTGTGAGGGCACAGAAAACACCATGCCCGCCATCATCGAAGCGGTCCGAGCCTATGCCACACTCGGCGAGATCATGGATGTCTTCCGCAAGGTTTTTGGCGAATATATGGAACCGGCAGTATTCTAAAACATGGAATAATCACCCTATGCACGAGACAATACCTATTGATGTTGTTGTAAAAAACGCCCTTACGCCGACAGAGCATGAAGGGATAAGGGCGTTACTGACGGCATGCGACGAGCAAGAACAGTTGCACACCAGACAACTTTTGCGCTTATTGCGCATGTATCCAACAAACGAACAGAACAATTTTCTTGCCTATCTTGATGGCATGCTGGTGGGATATGCCGCACTGAGTGAGTATGGCACGGATGAACGAGACCTGCTGGCCGTCGTTCATCCACAGCATCGCCGTCAAGGCATTTTTCGCACGCTGTTCAACGCAGTTGCTATAGCATGTCAGCATCGCCAGATCGAACGTGTTGTGTTGCCATGCGAACACCATGCGCAGGCGGCTCTTGCATGTATGGCAGCTCTCGCCATCCCTTTCTTTTATGCTGAACATGCCATGACACTAGGTGAATTCAGAGAGCGGCCCTCATTAGGCATACCAATCGTACTACAAGCGGCAAATACCAATGATGCCGCGCTAATTAGCACGCTTATGGCAGACGGTAGTATGCCCTTAGAGGCTATCCAAGAACTGGTGACACACTCTCAGCAAAAACCCAATGAATGCTTTTATCTGGGCGTACTAGATCATAAGCCAATAGGGACACTACGCTTGATACAGATGGAAGAGCGCGTCGGTATCTATAGTTTCGTCATGCATCCCACCTATCGAGGGCATGGCTATGGACGTCAGATGTTGCAAGAAGCCATTCACCTCGCACGGCAGCAGGAACACCAGGAGATTACGCTAGAGGTTGATGTCACAAATACCAATGCCATCGGCTTATACCGCTCCAGCGGATTTGAAATCACCACGACCTACGATTATTACGTGTACGAACTACCTGCCAACCCATAGGGAAAAGAAATGAGGGTGTGCTTTTGTAGCCACCCTCTCAGTATGGTAGACACTGGCGTGCAGGGAAGAAACTAATTGGTCACAGTAAAATGCTCTACCTGGGCAAGCTGTGCGTCACTACAATCTTGTTGAATACACCAGTAGAGCGCAAATGCACCATTCCCTGTCTGCTGATATGGCAACGAGAAGTAGCCAAAGTTATGCGACGCCACATGATGAAACTCTTTTCTAAAGATTGAGCCGCCATTGAGATACCATTTGCCCATGATATAACCATCATTACCATGCGAGTTAATCGTAAAGGTAATATAGACCGTTTGCCCTATCGTAAAAGTTGAGGTCACATTGGTCGGAGCATAATTGCTATCAACCGCGCTAGACATTTGCACAGAAGAGAGGATAGCAACAGCAGACGCGACAACAGCGGTATCGGGTGGCACACTACCGAGCGCAGTTGCAGTCGCAGTCGCAGTCGCTGAAATGGTGTGCGCCCCCAGAGCAGCAAGACCGTAAAAGCCGGCGCAGCTAAGCACCAGTAAGAGTGCCAGAATACCGACAATCAGACCAATCAGCCTTCCCCGGCTACGTTTTTTCGGCGTGCTGGGAAACGGCACGGGCGGAGATGGTACGGAGGTGCCCGGCGACTCTGGCATAGGTGCAGTTCCATAGCTATAACCTGGCATACCATAGGGATGAGAGACACTGTTATTACTGCCATAGTGTGTTGGCGGCAGAGAAGCCTGATACGGGGTCTGCGAGACCGGTGGCATGCTGTACGGGTCCGAAGGCAGAGGCGGTACAGCACTATATGGGTCTGAGGGGAATGGCACGAATTGTGGTGGGGGAGGTGTCTGCGATGCTAATATCGTCTGGTCATCTGCACCTGTCTCTGGAGTTCCATCAGGGCGCGTAGCAATAACAAGAGTTCCGCAATGAGAACAAAAAGCGGTTCCGGGGGACAAGATAGTCCCACAGGTACGACATTGCATAAAAAACCTCCTATGAAAAGTCACAGAGTATGCGAGATTGAATAGTATGTATGCGTTTGCATGCTGTTGTGAAGAGCAGAACAGTATGGCATTATACGGCTCTGCTCATTATACCCCTCAGCAAGAGGATACCGCTATATGGTTGACAAGAGCCGACAAACTCACGCCGTAACGGTGAAATTGACACGCTGGCCTAAAAGCTTACTGGGGTCTGAACAGGATGCATGTCCACTCCAATAAATCTCGACATAGCCCGCGCCTGGATTGGCAACTTTGGCATAGGAGTAGGCGAGCGTTGCGCTTGTGCCGACGGGAAACGCATATAGGCTAAATTGCTGGCTATTGATATACCAGAGCAGGCAAACACCACCACTATTGCCATTAGGATGAACCTGAAAAGTGACATAAATGCGTTGGTTGACGGCAAAAGAGGTTGCGGGGGTCGTTGTTTGAGCAGTCGCCGTATTGACAGCACTGGCCATTTGCCCATTGTCGATATATTGCTGACCCGGGAAGGTGGGCGTTGGCGTTACCGCAGGAGAGAGAGAGGTAATCGATGTTGGCGTGACAAGGTGTTTCACCTGTTGCGTGGTTTGTGCAGCGGTAGTAGGGCGCACAAGACCAAGCGATATCACATAGACAAAAACAAGGATGAGCGCGCCAGCAACCAGAAAGAGACCAGCGAGTGTGAAACCAAGACGAGGTGAGCGTTTGCCCATGCGGCGATGTGGAGGTAGCACAGGTGAAGGGGATGAAAATGGAGCAAGTTGAGGAGTCGCGGGCATCGGCGTGAAGAAAGCAGCCTGCATCTGTGGTTGATCTTGTGGTTGTTGTCCACCAGTGCCGGCAGAGCCTATTTGCCCATAGTAGCCAGGCATCTGCGGGGGTGTTGCTTGTGTTGGTGTTGGGAAGGCATAGTTTGCCGCCTCCCAGGAAGTTGGAGCTTGTTCTTGTGACAATGGAGCCATCGCACCCCACTGTGCTTGTTGCCCTGCCAACAGATCGACTGGCAGCCCGGTAGCCTGATTTTCTTGCCCGCTAAACATCGGCGTTGGGGGCCATGCTGTTGCAGGCTGCGCCGGCGTCGCTGCTTGTCCTTTTCCAACACTTGCACCGCAGCGCGAACACTGCGAGCGAGCAGGTGAAAGCGGAAACCCACAATTTGCACACTTCATATCAACAATACTCCCTTGTCTGTCTTCTACCCATATCTGAGTACATCACTTACGACGAATTACCGACCCTTCTGTAAAACAAGATGACATAACTAGGACATTTGGTATATGATGAGCATGCAGAAGGTCACGCCACACAGCATACTCAGTAAAGATAGGCTATGCCCCTTGACACCATCGCCGCACATCACTACAATATTTCTATGGGCGTATGCAGCTAGTGATAAATCGTCACTTCTCTTTAACGAGAAGATACATGGGTTTCGAGTGGGCAGATGCAGACGGGAAAAACAACGTGACACAGAACGATGGCATAGAGTACGTACTGCGCCAATACCTTCCTCGCTTACAAGTATGTCTCCAGCACGCTTCAGGGGATAGCTATGGACCGGAAGAAGGCAGTGATGCATGGTTACTCCTCAATATCCTGGTTGGCAGTAACGATAAGCCGGGTAGTGCTTTGCTGGCAAATTTCGAGCAATCTGGTCGCTGGCTTGCAGAACAGAACGGCAGACTTGATACGCGCCTAAAAGGACTACAACACTTCTCCGACGCACTTTTGTTGGAATGCAAAGATATTTTCAATGCGCAACCACAGGTATTACCCGATGTACTAGAGTATCTCTATCATACGCATGCGGAATGTGTCCTCGCGCTCACAAGGGGCTACCAAAGCGTTACCGATCAGATTGTCGCGGAACGTATTTCGACGATGCAACGCATAGAGCATCGCCTGCTTGCCCTACAACATATCAATGGTGTCAGCAATTCAACAATGGACCTCGATCAGACGTTAGAAGATATCGCGACAGTGGTCGCAGAAGAATTACACGTAGAGTTATGCTCGGTGTTCTTCTACGACGAGCTTCAGCGCGTCCTCACGCTGCGTGCAACCAATGGGCCACGCCCGATGGGCGGCATGCACTTTATTCTTCGCTTGGGCGAAGGGTATAGCGGTTGGGTGGCAGAAAAAGGCCGCCCCCTCTTGGTCAATGACGCATTCAGTGACACAAACTTTGCTAATGAGGTCCATGCCTACACCACCGACTATCATGGCCTCATGGCTCTGCCCATCATTTTCTTTGGCAGCACGGAGCGACTCATTGGTGTGATTAGTGTCCAATCGAGCGAACCACGCGATTTCACGCGTGAGGAAATCAGTTTTGTCGAGGTAATCGCAGGGATTATCGCCATCAATATAGAAAATGGCCGCCTCTATGAGCAGACCGATGAACAATTACGTCGCAAGGTCTATGAGTTAGCAACGATGCACCGCGTCTCTGCCATTATTGCCTCAACGCTGAACCTGGATGAAGTGCTTCAGATTATCACCACACAGGCAGTTCATCTCTCGGGAGCGGAGCGTTCCTGCATCTTTGAGTTAGACCCCGATACACAACGCCTCCGTGTGCTAGCTCACTATGGCATGGACAGCACGGCGGCACGCGATATACAACTAAACCTCGGTCAATGTTGCGCTGGACGAACCGTGCAGACCGGACGTCCCAACATTGCCGTTGATTGTTTCCATACCGACAAATATTGTGTGCTGCGTTCCGACCCTTTCATTTCCTCCGAAATTCACTCGGTCCTCTGCGTACCACTACAAGTGCGCCAGAAAACATTGGGCTGCATCTGTATCTATAGCAGCCATCGCCATCCAATTAGCAAAGAACAGATGCAGATGGTCATCACATTTGCCAACGAGGCTGCGATTGCCATTGAAAATGCTCGTCTCTATGAAGAAACACGGCGTGGCCTCGAATTGAAATCAGTTCTATTGCGTGAATTACATCATCGTGTCAAGAATAATCTGGCAACGGTCGCCGGTATTCTCTCGCTTCAAATGCGCCGTACACGCTCCCCTGAAGTACAACGTGTCTTGGCGGAAAGCGTAAACCGCGTGCAAGGGCTGGCTGCAACGCATGATCTACTCGCGCACGAAGATGTGAGCGAGGCACGCATCGATGAGATAGCGCGTAAGATCGTTGGTGTGGCGAATGCCCATCTCAAGCCGCCCGATAAACATATCACGTTTGAAGTAGAAAGCAGTCCAATTGTGATCCCATCGCGTGCCGTCTCGATTCTCGCTCTGGTTTTAAATGAGATGGTCTCTAACGCGATCAAACACGGCATGGCCCATAAAAAGGAGGGCACAATCTCCATTCGTGGCTGGGAGAAAGATGGCACCGTCTTTGTCCAGGTCACCGATGATGGCGATGCGCCTCTCCAAGCCAGTGAGAACAGTTCGTCTGAAGGACTAGGTCTCTCTCTTATCAAAAACATGATTGGCGACCTCGGCGGCAGTTTCTCGTTACAACGGGCAATGCTCCCCATTGAATATGCCGATACCAAACATAACGGAGGTGGTATTGCGCCCGCGAGTTCTTCCCCTGCTCAAGCTATACGAACGGTTGCGGAAGTACGCTTCCCACTCGTGCGCTATCGCCGTAGCTAAAGCGTCTCTCTCTTTATGGATGATAAAATACATAGGTGGTATAGTAGAGGTGAACCATATGAACCCTATCAACATTGTACTTAAACACAAAATTCTTGTGGTGGAAGATGACGACGATATTCAACATGTCATTGGTTTCTTCCTGAAGCGGGCCGGATTTGAAGTCCTGGCTGCATCAAATGGGCAAGATGCCATTGAGGTAATACCCACCTATCACCCCGATCTGATTATTCTCGATCTGATGATGTATCCTGTCTCCGGTTGGGATGTTCTCCATTGGTTGCGCATCCAGCACTTATTACCTTCTACTCCCGTTCTGCTGCTCACGGCACTGGTTCATCTAGCGGAACAATTGCACGGTTTTGAAGAAGGGGCGGTAGAATATCTCACCAAACCGACACAACCCAGCACAATCGTCGAGCGCGTCTGTACATTGCTTTCACTTACCCCGGAGCAACGTTTACTGCTGCAACACCAACGGATGAGCGAACAGCGTTCGACATTAGAGCGTATTCAAACCTTGCCACCGGACGAATTTGTCTATTGAACCCAGGGAACACAAACCAGCACCTATTTAGAGGAGCGGCAAAGAAAGGCCGCAACGTGTGCAAAAGCGGTTTCCAACCGCGTTCTGGTTACCACAGCGGGGGCAGACGTTGAGGATATAACCACATCGCGTACAGAAACGCACCTGTGCCTTATTCAAAGCCTGACAACGAGGGCAACTATAGCGGTTTGTGCCAGCCTGGGAATCAGTGGTAGGCGCATGAGAAAACTCGCGCACGGGGCTGAGCGGAACAAAGCCCTGATCGCGTCGCAGTGAAGGCAAGGATGCTCCCGGCCCGGAGGCCTTTGCGCGTTGCTGTGTCTGCGTCAACGCCAGCTCTAATGCCTGCATCATCTCGTGCGCATTCTGATAGCGTTGCTGCGGATGCTTCATCAGAGCGGTAAGAATCACCTTTTCAAAGAACGGTGGGAGCGTTGGGTTGAGCGTAACGGGGCGGGGCGGCGTCTCATAAATGTGGCTATGTGCGAGAGCAGGATAGTTATCGCCCTGAAAAGGGGGGCGGCCAGCCATTGCTTCAAAAAGCATGACGCCCAGGGCATAGATGTCTGAACGCCCATCAACCGGCTTGCCCTGGCATTGTTCGGGCGACATATACTCGGGCGTTCCCACGCCTGCCCCCGGGCGTGTCAAGTGATCATTCGTACTGGCAAGGGCTTTCGCGATGCCAAAGTCCGAAAGGATGGGACGGCGTGCCAGATCCATGAGAACGTTAACTGGCTTGATATCCCGATGAATAATGCCTTGTCTGTGTGCATAAGAGAGTGCATCGGCCAGCGGCACAAAAATCGTCATTACTTCGTTCGCATCCATTGCGCGTCCTTGCGCCTGTAGTTGGTCAAGACGTTGTTTTAGTGTACCGCCGCTAATAAGTTGCATAACGATATAGAGATGTCCATTTTGCTCACTGGCATCGTGAACCGTGACAATATTCGGATGAGAGAGGCGAGCAACCAAACGTGCTTCCAGGTTGAACCGCTCTACAAAGCTACGGTCGGCGGCATACCAGGGTGGCAGAACCTTTATCGCCACTTCGCGATCAAGGTTCTCTTGATATGCTCGATAGACCTTTGCCATACCTCCCTGACCCAATGGAGCAATAATGCGATAATTGCCCAACATTGTACCAATCAGCTCGTCTTGCATCGCACCTCTGTCTTATCGCCTCGCGAAGACAAGTACGGTCTGTCCAAGCTGGATACGATCTCCCTCTTGCAATGGATAGGTTTGGTATTTATTGACCAATTGCCCATTCACCTTTGTGCCGTTCGCACTTCCCTCATCCTTCAGAGCATAGCCCCCATTGCCAAGATTGACTATCGACGCATGCAAGCGCGAAACGGCTAAATCCTCCAGGAAAATGTCGCTTTCGCGGCTACGCCCGATACTGAGCGACTCCTTGAGAACCTCATAGACACGTCCTGGCTCTTTGCCTTCCTCAACTTGAACAACGCCACGCCCACCAGCTGCGCTCGTGCTACGCAAGACGGTTTTGTCGCCGTCCGCGAACGCAGGGTTGGCCCCACCCATTGCATTTCCACCAAAGCCACCTTGCGGTTGCTGCCAGGGAGCGACAGGTGCGGGCGCGCCGGCGGGTGTTGCACCCCAGGCATCGACAGGTTGCGCGGCGGGGGTTTGGCCCCATGCCTGCCCCTGATTAGCTGCACCATAAGCGGTCGGTGGCAACTGCTGTTGCGGAGGTGTACTCCAACCAGCACCTGGTTGCGCCTGAGCCTGCTGACCCCAAGGGTCTTGCGCGACAGGAGCAGGTGTCGCATCCCAGGCCTGTTGCTGTGCAGCTGGGGTTCCCCAAGCTGCCTGCTGCCCTTGTTGCTGTGCAGCCGGGCTTTCCCAGGGGTTTGCAGGCTGCTGCGGACTTGCTGGGGCTCCCCAACCACCCTGTTGTGCCTGCTGCGGACTTGCTGAGGCTCCCCAACCACCCTGTTGTGCTTGCTGTGGACTTGCTGGGGCTCCCCAACCGCCTGGCTGCGCCTGCTGTGTCCCACCTGGGGTTCCCCAGCCACCTGGCTGCGCCTGCTGCGTCCCGCCTGGGGCTCCCCAGCCACCTGGCTGCGCCTGCTGTGTCCCACCTGGGGCTCCCCAGCCGCCCTGCTGTGCCTGCTGCTGCCCCCATGCGGCATCGCCTTGCGCTCCTACACCCGGCTGATTCCAAGCACCGGCTCCAGCTTGTGTCGGCACTTGCGGCTGCCAATTAGCAGCTCCACTGCCTGTACCCGCCTTCGCATCCTTCTTATTCCCTCTTAACAGGTAGAAGGAAAAACCCGCTACAATCGCTGCCAGCAAGAGACCTGCAATTACAATAACCACCGGCGAAACAGGAAAAGACAATGCAATAACCATTAGCTGCTCTTTCATGCTATTCACCCCTCAGATCGTAGAGGCAACATGTTCACGTTCCCTTCCTTTATGCTCCTACGGGGAAGTGATCTTGTGCCGTTCTGCTTATGCGGGTCGCCCTGTGACTGCTACCCGCGACTCCATAACTCCATTCATCAGCACCACGCTCACTATAACTCAAAACGCACTTCGACGCTGCCAAACCGTAACACATCACCGTCTTTCAGCACATGCTCCTCATTTGGCATCAAAATCACCCCGTTTAAGCGTGTTTTGTTCAGGGCGTTCAAATCCTCAACGGTATATGTCCCGTGCTGATTGCGCAAGTTAGCATGCCGCCGTCCAACTGTTTTATCTGCCAAACTAATCTCTGGGTAAATGCCCAACGTGGGGTCTTTGCGTCCTACGATCATGAGTTCTCCCCGTAAGGGAATGATCTCTCCATTTGAGAGAACTACAAGACGTGCGTCTTTTTGCGCGACCGGGTGCGCTTTTCCTAAACTCACCTGGCCCTGCACACCCTGTGCTGCGGCTCCAACCTTTGGCTCCGGGCCTGCTACTCCAACAGACGACGGACGTTTCTCCGGCAATGCCGCTTGTATACTCTCTTGCAAACGATCAAGGGCCGCCATAAACTCCTGCGGCGTGGCATAACGCTCTTCCGGTTGCTTTGCCAACGCTTTCTGCATAAATTGATCCATTTCAAGAGGCAAGCTGGGACGCAAACGACAAATAGACGGCACTTTCTCATTGTGGTGCTTAATCACAATATCAACAGCCGTCTCTCCTTGATATGGCGGACGACCCGCCAACATCTCAAATAACACAGCTGCCACCGAATAGAGGTCCGAGCGCGTATCCGCAGAACGTCCACTATCTGCCTGCTCTGGCGAAATATAGTAAGGAGTTCCCATAAATACATTTGATTGCGTCAACGTGACTGTTTCGCGGCTACGAGCAAGACCAAAATCCGTGATCTTTATCACATCCCCACTGTTCACGAGAATATTTTGCGGCTTGATGTCTCGATGCACTACACCTTGTCTGTAGGCCGCATCTAGGCCCTCCGTAATCTGGTGAGCATAATTCAACGCCCGCAAGGCATCCATTGGCCCATTATTATTATGCATATGATAGCGCAAGTTTTGACCATCCACATAATCCATCACGATATAATGCATCCCACGCTCATCGCCATAATCAACAATCCGTACCAGATGCGCATCGTTGAGACGTAAGAGAATGTGGGCCTCACGCTGGAAACGCGCAAGCAAGTCATCATCATCGGATAGTTCTAGATGCATGACCTTAATCGCATAAATTTTGTTGTTCTCTAGATCACGGGCCACATAGACAACAGCAAAGTTTCCCCGCCCACGCTCATCGATGAGTTTATAGCGATCTTTGAGAACATGCCCTGTCAGGTCTCCTTGCATGCATTGAACTCCTTTTTGAGGATACTGTTAGCCGCTTCATTATACACTATCTACTACCCATGAGATAGTGTCATGATAGCACATGTTTCATCATTATGCTCGTGTTTTTCCAGAATACGATGCCACTCATCCTTGACGCAGACATCCCTTTTGAGTGTATACTTTACTCCATGACTGATACGCAAACTAGCACAATTAGGTAGCTCTATGCTAATCTGACTAGCCTGATTATGCTATAGTGCTCTTCACATGAACGGCTATTCATCTCATCTATTAGAGAGCTGGTGTATCTATGACCGCTTCACGTGCTATTTTACTCGATGTTGATGGCGTTCTGCATGTTAGTATGCGCCCTATTCCTGGCGCAGCCGAGACATTGGCCCAGCTTATCGCAGCCGGCTATCACCTCTGCTTTGTAACAAATACAACCATCTTCGCACAGGCCGACTTAGCACAGCGTTTACAAGAGCTTGGCCTACCCGTTGCTCCACAAGCCTTGCTGACCGCTCCAGTTGCCACAGCACACTATATCCGTCAACACTTCCCCGGCAAACGCTGCTGGGTTCTGACAAAGGGCAACACCGCCACCGATTTCGCTGGGATCGAACTCGTCGATACCGCCAGTGAAGACGCCGATGTGGTGGTAATTGGTGGTGCTGAAGAGATGTTGAGCTATGAAGCTATGAATCGCGCTTTTCGCATGCTAATGCGCGGCGCAGCCTTCCTCTCCATGCATCGTAACCTCTATTGGAAAACGCATACCGGCCTCCAGCTCGACAGTGGAGCCTATATACACGCCCTCGAAATCGCCACGGGCCGACATGCGGTCGTCTTGGGCAAACCTGATCGCGCCTTCTTCGAGCAAGCATTGCAGATGCTGGGTGTCGCCGCACACGAGAGCATAATGGTAGGAGACGACATTGAGAACGACGTAGCGGGTGCGCAGCGGGTCGGGATGCGTGGCATACTCGTCTGTACAGGCAAATATCGTGCGAATACTCCCCTCCCTCCACATGTGCAACCGGATGCTATCTTGCCCTCTCTCAGTGATCTGCCTGCCTATCTTGCCCAACTATCATGAATGGCCCCTCCCCTCTACCAGTCACGTGCAAATCGTTGTGCTTGTACCGTAACACATACCATGTGTACAATGAGCTTGGAACCCTGCAATTCCCATATTTCTGTTATCATACGTTAACCATCAAGGAAGTGAGACACCATGCCTACCTACATTACCCTGGTCAATCTCACCGAACAAGGGGTGAGAGAAGCAAAGAATGCGCCAGAACGCCTGCAAACATTTGATACTGCGGCACAAGAAGCAGGCGGCAAATTGGTAGAGTTTTATCTGGTCATGGGGCAATATGACTATATTGTCATTACCGAGGCCCCAGACGATCAGACAGCGGCCCGCCTCCTCTTAAACACTATCGCACAGGGCAGCATGCGCACGCAAACGATGCGTGCTTTCCCCCGTGAGGAATTTGAACATATCGCCCGCAGCATGCACTAACCAGCAAACGCTACTGGTCTTGGGTGCACTGAAGCGCGCCCAAGACCAGTGTCGTGCCAAACAGTAACACAGCTTAACCGCCAACGTAGCCAATGACATCCGTGCCACCGAGATCGCCATTGTAGTTAAAGTACATAGGCCGTTCAGCCACCACGGTGCCGCTGAGAGCCTGAATATCCATCGAGACCTCATAAGCAAAAGAGCGCGGGTTGCTCGGATAGGCTGTTGCCAGCGGGTAAATGATCGCGCTAACGCTAACCGTTGTGCGACTATGCGCAGGCAACACCTTGATCTCCTGCACGATAGTATTATCAGCAAAGAGCGTAACCGCCACACTTTCCGCACTATTATTGGGATTTTGCAGTGTTAGATACTCTGAGAAGTTGCTATTGGTATAGCCCTCAGCAAAGGCATAGACATTGTGACTGGTGGGACCAGCTTCGCCCACCACATCGGTGATACCAGGCAAATGTGCCCCACCAAAGTGAAAGTACATCAGACGCTCCGCGACCAGCGTCGTCACCCCTGAGGTCACTTCGGCTGATACATCGCTGGTTGGTGTGCAGTTACAACCCGCCACTGCATGGTTGTGAGCATTATTCACGTCAAAGTAGTACTGACTCATGGCGGGCACAGTGACAGGCACAACCTGGAACGTGCCATTGCCATATTCCAGTTTGACATTGGCGGGCGCGGCTGTTGTACCGAAGTTGGCAAGGACCAGATATTCCTGGAAATCGGTTCCCGTATAGCCCTCGGCAAAAAGCCAGTCATTGCCCGTGCTAGTTGCGCCAACAGCAGCGGCTGCCCCCGTGACAGCACCGCCCGCGTTAGGAATGTTATCGATTGCATACATCGGTCGCTCGACAACAATGCCAAGATCAGATGTAACTTTGACTGCGAGTTGCTGATACAGACCAAGAGCAGCGGGCGTACCGGTGCCACGCTGCAAAGGGCCAACCGTCACGTTCTCGGTTCCTGCAACTCGTCCCTGGCTATAGTAGGTAATTACAACATGCGCACTCTGTGTGGTACTCGGATTGAGCATCGTGATATAGGTATGGTAGTTCTGCGTCGCGTTCTGGCGCGTATCACTTTCCGCAAAGTAGAACGTCGTATGGGTTGCGTTGGTCGCCCCTACGGCGTCGGTCCCACTGGCAACGCCATGACTAAAGTACATCGGACGTTCGGCCACAACCGGAATATTCGATTGCACAATCGCTGAGATCGCTAGCTGAGCCGCATAGGGCTGGATATTCAAATCAGCATTGGCACTGACTGTATAGCGAGAGCTAGCGGGAACGCTATGCTGCACCGTCACGGCGGGCTTGTTCTCGAATAGATAGGTGATTGAGACATTCGCGCTCTGATTTGCACTGGGATTGAGCAACGTGATGTACTCGGCAAAGGTATTGCCCACGCTACCCTCTGCAAAGTACCATGTGGTATTGGCAGGTGCAGAACGCGCATTGCTCTGGTTCTTTGCTAGCGTTTCCAAATCATTGACCAGCGCGGCTGCATTAGCACTGCCCAGGCCACTCGCCATGTCATAGTTTGGCGTCGCCGGGTACTTGCCATCGCTAAAGGCATCATTCGTGCCACTGGTAACATCGTGAAAGTCGTTGGCATAGTTGGTTCCAGAGGCATTCTGTCCGATCTGATAGAGCAACGGATTCAAGAAACCCAGATTAAAATTGCCATCATGTAGCGATTTCTCGTTGGCAAGAGCGGTGATCGCGGCCCACATGGGAGCGGCTGCCGAGGTTCCACCAATCGGAAGCCAGGGTGTCCCCGCTGAACATCCTGAAGCCGCGACAGTACAGTAGATAGCGTAGCCCGTATAGGGATCAGCATCGAAAGAAACATCGGGAACCTGACGGCAGTATGCGCCGCCCGTGCCAGCACAGGTAGTCTGGCTGCTATACGAACTGATGACACCCGGTCCAGTCTGCCAGCTCGGCATGGGCCAGAACGAACTTACACCACCACCACTAGCAGAGAATTGCCCCTGGATCACGCCCCTATTCCAGACGCTCTCGCTACCATAGCTATTATTGGCGCCCAGATTAAGCGTTGTGCCACCCACACCCGTCACATAAGGCTGCGAGGCGGGATCGTCTACCGCCTCGCTAGGGAAAGCGATTTGTCCGCTACAATCATTAGTGCCATGATCGCCAGCGGCAGCGAAGATACTCTGACCCTGCGCGGCAGCAATCAAGAAGATACTGTTCTCCTGGTTGGCATCAGCCTGATTGATACTTGGCTCACAGGTCCCCCAACTCGTACTGACAACGGGAACCGCATCACTCACGATCTGATTCCACTCCGCGATATAGCCCGTTGTGGAATTAGGAGCCTCGTAGACACGCAGATTAGCCAGATGTGGAGCAGCACTTAGCACCAGTTCCATGTCTAGCTCCACCTCGATAGCTCCACCGCCAATTTTGCCAGAACCGCCACTCACAAGGATGCGCGAGATCGGCACCGAGACCCCACCATAACAAGAGGTGTAGCTACTGATATCGCTCTGCGCGTAATCATCCAGTTCAAAGAGCGCGACGCTCTGACCTTCACCATGAAAACCTGCATTATACAGGCCTGTCAGGTTGTACGCGCTAGCAATCTGTCCAGGTGTATAGCCCGTGTTTGCAGGGGCGCAAGACGTATTAGGACTCAGGTTCGCGCTGGCAGCAGCCTTGCGCAGGCTCGGAACAGGTGGATGAGTATAAATGACCAGGTTATTCAGGCCGCTGATGGTCTGAATGATGCCCGCCAAGGTAGGAGGAAGAGAGGGATTGCTCGCTGGCGCGAAGAAGATACGCCCACTCGGGGCACGATAATTATTTATCTGTATTTGAAATGCGCTTTCGGCTTGCCCAACCGTGCCCTGGAAGCCGATCAGTAAATGATTTTTATAGGTAGTAGTGACGGTAAAGCCTGCCTGCTGCATGTAATTCGTCACCGCCTGCGTGCTACTAGGCAACGGCCCAAAAACATTGGCAATCTGGTCAGGCGTCAGATAACGGTGCTTGGATGCCACATGTGCCTGGGTGATTGTATTGACATACGAGACCAAGCTGGCCTGATTGCGCAGTTGCAGACCAACCATAAGCATGAGGGGCGTGCCGGGGTCGGTTGCACCGAGCAATTGGCTACGCTTGACAAGAGCCGGTACATGGCCTGGAAGCTGTACCGTCCCACTTGCATGCGCCCCTGTGATCTGCCGAAGTGGCGCAAAGAAGAATGCCACGATCATTCCAAGCAGTAAGAGGCAGGTAAAGGGGATAAGTGCTAGCGTGAGCGAACGTGGCAATTTTGGTTGACCGCCACTTTCCTTATGCTGAGGCACATTCATAAAAAAATTCTCTCCAACTTTCTTCATCTTCTAAACACTGTTGATAGGTAAGTTGTAGTAAATAGCATGCACTTCTATAAACGAGCCAATTTGCATTTCTCTAACACCTCCTTGCTCATCAGGACTTGTCTCCTAGCGGTAAAAACAAGAAAGATGAGACGTGATATTGATGATAATGCACGATAGATGAGACAAATAGCATAGAGGAGTACACGGGTATGTTCTATTCAGTCATCATTCCTGGTATACTACAGACACGGCCCTTGCACAAGGCCAGAAGTAATGGGCAACCAGGAGAGAGAGTAGCTGTCATTATGCCTGTGGAACAACCAGCGGAATCTCGCCACTCGGAGACGCAGAACGATGTCGCGCTCTCCCTGACAATGCTTTATGAGCAGTTCCGCCGTCCTATCCATTCCTATATCTATCGCCTGCTCGGCAATCAAGAAGATGCCGATGATGTGACGCAGGAAGTCTTTGTGCGTGCCTGCACCTCTTGGAGTGCGTTGCACCAACGCGATCACCTCTCGCCCTGGCTCTATCGCATCGCCACCAATCTCTGTGTAGATATTCTGCGCCGCAAGAAACGCATCTCCTGGTGGCCTCTCTCTCATCGGAACCGCTACAACGAGCAGGGCGACGATCTACCAGGTGATGACACTTCCTATCTGTTAGCAGATAACGGTGGCATTCCAGAGATTGCCGAGCGCGAACATATCCGTCAGGCACTCGCTTGTATGCCTGAAGAGTATGCCATCGTCCTCATCCTCAATACAGCACAAGGTATTCCCTATCAAGAGGTTGCCACCATTGTTGGTATTTCGCCCAATGCTGCCGCTACCCGTATCTCTCGTGCTAAAAAAATGTTTGTGGAACACTATCAACACATAAGCAAGGATGGAACTGGAAAACAGGAGAAAAAACAATGAATGAGATGTATCTCCCGCCACTTCCTCCTATCGGAACCTCTGGGACTGCCGTCTGCACTACCATTCGGCTCTATCTGGCCGTCTGGTCTGATCTCACCCCAGAGCAGATGGAAACCGTTGCACATCATGTGCGTACTTGCCCACCATGCGCAGAGGAAGAACATCTCCTCAGGCAGGCAACACAGGTCATTGCACACATGGAAGAATCATCTCCTTCAGAGCATGTCAATCAGGCAATCATCGCCGCCATAGCGGCAAAAAGCCATGACAAGAGGAACGCGCAAGTGTTGCCATTCCGCCCACATCGCCTGCAACAGCGAGGAACACGGCGTTTTGCACTTGCAAGCGCAATAGTTGCTGCGGCACTCTTGCTAGTAGCGCTGGCAACGTTTCATTTTACGGGAAGCTCTCCAAAGACACAGCAGGCATTTGTGTTGCCTGCCACGCTGACATGGACAGACTATGTCCTCTATCAAATGGAAACGCACACAAACAAGCAAGGCGATGTCTATCATATTATTAGCTACTATGATTTGCAACAGCAACGCTTGAATGTCGAAACGCACATGTTGGATGGCTCTTTAGACGTGGTGATGGTAGGTGATGAACGCACGCACCAAGCGTTAGGTCTGGATATGATGCACCATGTGGCACAATGGAACGCACAAGCATGGGCTATCGACGAATCGATGTTTAACCTGAATGCTTTGCGCGACGAGCTGCGCGTGCAACGAGCCATCTACTGGGGCAAACAACTCTTCCAGAATCAACAAGTCTATGTCATTCATTGTGACAATAACCTTGTCATGCTGCTCGATATGCACTATATGCCAATTAATATCCTGAGCGGTGCGACCAAAATCGGCACAGGCCAACCTATCTATAATATACTCAAATGGATGCAACCTACCGAGGTATCACCTGCACGCTGGGCAATGAGTGTCCCCTCGAATTTTCAGATGGGAACCCTGCCCGCCAAACCATAATAGCATGCATTGCCTCCTGAATTCGTCATTACTGTCTGTTAGAGAGGATTGCAGGTAAAAAAGGACGTTTCTTCTTTTTTCTTGCGTACAAAGCATTGACTTCTTTCAACCCATCAGTTAAGCTATAGACAGCAGAGCGTCGTCCGCAAAAAGCGACCCAAAATGCCACGTGCCGCAGAAACATGATAAATCTAAATCAGTAAATGACAGCATCTCATGCAGCACATCGCAACATACTATCCTCGTTTGCCCCTAATAACGAATGAAGGTCAAGGCTCATTTTATGAATACCGCAGAGACATGGCGCGAACTACTCAAGCAGATCGTTAGCAGCACCAAAGAACGCAAACGCCTGGCAGACCACCTGGATATCAATGCGATGACCCTGACACGCTGGATCAATAATCAATCAGACCCGCGCCAGGATAACCTGCTTGCCTTGCTAGACATGTTGCCAGACTACCGTCAACAACTGATCCAATTAATGAAACTGGAATTCCCTCAATACTTTAGCGAGGTGCCTGTGAGTACAATTCCTCAGGATATTCCCTCAAACTTCTACTATCGTGTCCTCAAGGAATACACGATGCTACCACCACATATCAATGCTACCCTGATCCCAATACTGATTGCCCAGCAGGCACTGGGACATTTGGACCCGCAGAAACGTGGAATGGCTGCTATCGTCGTTATGTGTACTCCGCCACTCCCAAACGGCAAAGTTCGCAGCTTGAGTATCCTGCAAGGACGCGGCACATCCCCTTGGGACAGGTTTATTAACGAATATGAGCAGCTCTTTGGCAGTGAATCTCCACTAGGGCAGGCCGTAGAACAGGGACGCGTTATTGTCATCTCGGATGCAAATATGCGCAAGCAACAGTACCCATTTCATACACCAACTTCTCCCTGGACAGAAAGCGAAATGGCATTGCCCATCATGCGGCACAATGCCCTCGCAGGTTGTCTCTACTTCGCCAGCACCCAGCACGATTACTTTACCGATGAGTTGCAAGAGGTGGGACTCAGTTATAGCACACTGCTCTCCGTTGCCTTTGATGCAGCACGTTTTTATGCGCCCGATGATTTCAGTTTTGGCCTGATACCCTCACTGGCCCAACAACGATCTGTACTCGCTCACTTACAAAATACGATCAAGAGCGTAATGGTAGAATACAAGCAAAATGGTCGCATACTCACACGTCTAGAGGCCGAACCTCTTGCGTGGAATCAGCTAGAGCAAGCACTATTCCGCCTCTCAGCCGAGACAGAACTCTAGAAGGAAGTGCATATCACAATGACAAAAGCACAGGACTCACACCAGCCACAAGCCAATTCTTACATCTTTGATGCTGAAAGTGCGCTTGAGATGGCCCGCCTGCTTGATCTAGATAAGATCATCACCGAGACAATGGGTGGTGTACTGGCAGAACATACAACAGAGCAACTAAGCGGTATCCAACGTATCTTGGACATTGGTTGTGGACCCGGCGGTTGGGTGCATGAAACAGCTTTTGCCTATCCCGATAAAGAAGTTATTGGCATTGATATTAGCCAGAACATGATTCGCTACGCACAAGCACATGCACAGGTACGCGGCCTGCAGAATGCACATTTTCAAGTCATGAACGCACTTGACATGCACATGTTGTCCGAAAACACGTTTGATCTGGTCAATATTCGCCTTGCCGTTGGCTTCGTACCATCATCACAATGGCCAAACCTGCTCGCTGAATGCAAGCGAGTCCTCCGCCCAGGCGGGATTTTACGCCAGACTGAGATCGAGGTCGGCTTTACCAACAAACCCTCCTTAGAAACAATCTTAGCAGTCGGACAAGAAGCACTCCATCGGGCAGAACGCGGCTTTTCACCCACTGGACGCCATACAGGGATGACCTATATGCTACGCTTCTTGTTTTTGCAAGCAGGTTTTCAGCAATTAGGCAAGCAAACCTATGCTATGGATTTTTCCACTGGTACACAGGCCTATACCGCAGTTTTCAACGACTACAAACTTGTTCTCCTACTGGCAAAACAGCTTATCGCACGTACCGGTATGATGCCGGAGAACGAATATAACACGCTCTATGAGCAAGCGATGGATGAAATGCAGCAAGCGGATTTCTGTGGGATGTCTTTTCTCTTGACCGCCTGTGGCAAAAAGCCCATGTAAGGGAATCGGATAGTTCAAAAGGAGTTCATATACAACATGGCACAGACAAATTCGTCACATGACGCGGAAAAAAACACGTATGTTATCGATACCGAGCATGTAGCCGAGATGGCCCGTTTGCTTGATCAGGAACGATTGCTAACCGAGGCAATGGGTGGCCCCTTCTCCGAGCGCGATAAAGAGGAAATGACCGACATTCAACACATCCTCGATATTGCCTGCGGCCCCGGCGGCTGGGTACTGGATGTCGCACGTACCTATCCTCATGTTGATGTCACGGGCATTGATATTAGCAAAGCAATGATTAACTATGCCCAAGCGCAGGCCGTAGCACAACAAATTTCCAATGCACATTTCCAAGTCATGAGCGCGATGGAACCATTGGCTTTTGCAGATAACAGCTTCGACATCGTGAACGCCCGTGCGATTGTTGGTTTTATGCCACGTCGTTACTGGCCCACCTTCGTGCAAGAATGTAAGCGCATCTTGCGCCCAAAAGGGGTTCTCCGCCTTACAGAAATCGACCTGGGCTTTGGCACAACGCCTGCTTTCGAGACCTTAATGAGCAAAGGGATTGAGGCTATTTTTCGCGTTGGGCAAAGTTTTTCGGGCACGGGTCGTCATTTGGGCATCACGCCTGTCCTGGGCCGTCTGTTACGCGAAGCCAAATTCGAGCATATACAAACACAAGCCTACGCCATAGATCACTCTTATGGCACAAAAGCATATAAAGGTTTCACCGAAGATTATCGAATGATGTTTGCCCTCGGGCGTGATTTTTTACTTAGGACCAAAGTCGTGACACCAGCAGAGTTCGACCAACTCTATGTACAGGCCTTAGAGGAACTCCAATCTCCCGAGTTCTGCGCATTGGGCTATCTGCTTAATGTCTGGGGCGAAAAGCCAGCTGAGGCATAAGCTATGCTCATCGACGCAATAATTGGGATAGCGTCAATGAGCATAGCATGAGCGAGTCCGCGCGTTAAGCTTTCATGGCGACAAGCAGGTCGGGAAGCAGGCGCGCGGCATTGGGCGAACCAAAGCCGGTCACAGGGTCCCAACCAGCGACGGCATTATAACCAGTCACGTGAGCGGTCGGATTAGTATTATTGCCCGTTGTTATATCATGAAAATCCTGTGCGTAAGTAGGTGAGGCCGCGAGTTGATAAATGGCGGGGTCAATGAAGCCAAGCGGACGGCCCGCCATCTGGTTCGCAATTGCCATCAGGGCGGCCCACAGCGGTGCGCTAGCACTGGTTCCGCCAGCCTGCGTCCACTGACCTGTGAGGTAGACAGCCAACCCGGTATTGGGGTCAGCATCGCCCGCCACATCTGGCACGCCACGTTTATCATGAAACGCACTCTGCACGCTGGCTGGAAGCGTCTTTTGATACGAAGGCATCGGGAAAAAACGACTAAAGCCACCACCACTAGCGTTGCCGCCATCGTTCCAGACGGTTTCGCTCCATATGCCACCAGTATTGGTTAGCGACGTGCCGCCGACCGCCGTGACCCAGGGATTATCGGGTGGGAAGCTTGTCGTGGCTACGGTAGCCAGATGTTTCGCCTGTAAATCTGTATAGTCAGTTGCGCCATTATCGCCAGATGATGCGAAGAATGTCATCCCTTGTTTCGTTGTTGCCTGCTGAAAGAAGCTATTCCACTGCTGAAGCTGTTGTTGTCCCGCCTGATCTTGCAAAGTCAACTCGGATGCGCCCCAACTTTGCGAGACAATATTGCCAAGATGATGACTGACAGCATACTGTTCCAATTGCAGGAATTCTGGCAGACCAATCGTGCCCTCGGTCTCTGCAACCGGACTGGTCAACACAACAATATTCGCCGCAGGAGCAATGGCATGGATAATCTCAACATCCAGTTCAGTCTCTTGCGCCCAGCCCGCACGGTCGTTATTGGGATCACTGACGGGTTCATGAATGGGCGCAATGACCTGAATATGAATCGCAGGTAGGCCAAATTGCTGATCAAAGATATCCATATCTTGCTGAAGCGTTGGGCTACCAAATGACACGATATCAACGATTGTTTGCCCCTTGCCAGTCAAGCCACGTTGCAATAGGGATGTGACACCATAGGCCGCTTGAAAAGCCACTGGAGTAAAACAGTTTGGGCTGGCATTCAAATTCACGGGGCAAGCAGGCATCGATGCGAGACGTTGCGTGGGCGTGGCAATGGGGGACATTACAGGAGCCGTCGCTGTTTGCCCAGAAATTGTTGGGGTTGTTGTCACAGTCGGGATACTACAAGCGGTAAGCAAACTGCACAAGAGCAACAAAGGAAGAAGCCGCTGGGTCTGAATACGAATCATGAAATATCTCCTAGCCTAATGCTGTAATCAGATCGGGTAAGAAGTGGTCAGCAAGCGGTGCGCCCCAACCTGTCACAGCATCCCAGCCCACCTGGGCCGAAAAACCTTGCACTTGCACCGTCCCCTGCACACTATTATTGCCATTCACTATATCACGAAAATCGCTTTGCCCATGTGCCGACAGTGCCACTTTGTAGAGACCAGGATTGATAAAACCAAGTGGATGACCTGCCATCTGATTTGCAATCGCCACCAGCGCAGCCCACAGCGGCGTACTCGCACTTGTGCCCCCCGTTAGCGTCCAATGCCCATTGAAATAGAATGCCATACCCGTCTGTGGGTTAGCATCAGCAGCAATATCAGGAATGCCACGCTGCCCCTTAAGCAATGCCTGGACAGTAGCAGGTAGCCCTTGCTGAAAACCCGGCTCGGTAAAAAATTTGCTCACACCACCACCACTCCCACTCCAGGCGGTCTCATTATAGCCCGTTGCTGTACTCTGAAGCGTCGTCCCCCCCACTGATGTAACCCAGGGCACATCGGCGGGAAAATTGACGGTTGCGGTGGTGGCTAGCTGTGTTGCAGCTATATTGGCCCAATCAGTCGCTCCATTGTCTCCTGAGCCAGAAATAACCGTCCATCCATCTTGTGTCGTGATTTGCTGGTAAAAATCTGTATACTGCTTCACGAGCTGCTGACCCACACTATCACTCAGGGTCGCCTCAGAAGCAACATAACTTTGTGAGAAGACCTGACCGAGATGATGACTCACAGCATATTGTTCCAGTTGCAAAAACTCGGGCATACCAACTGTGCCTTCTGTCTCATCGACTGGACTGGTCATCACTATAATCTTCGCCGCAGGCGCGATTGCGTGCATGATCTGCACATCCAGTTCTGTCTCACCCGCCCATCCAACCATATCACTATTCTGGGGATCAAAAGGAACCGTACCCAGCGGAGCAAGCACTTGAATATGAAGAGCAGGCAAGCCAAACTGACTATCAAACACATCCATATCTTGCTGCAAGCTTGGGCTGCCATAGGAGACAATATCAACCAACGTCTGCCCTTTGCCAGTGAAGCCACGTGCAGTGAGGGATTGCACGCCGTAGGCCACGCGCAATGCATAAGGCGTATAACACTCAACGCTTCCACTCAAACCTGGGGGACATTGATAGAACGATGAAGTAGTTGGGATAGGTGTAAACACATTCGTTGGCGTTGTTGATGGTGGCGCAGGGGTAGGCGTAGCTGTTGCTATTGGTCCACCAAGACTACAGGCCGTGCATAAAAGGGTTATCACGAGCAACAACAGAATACTCGCTCTAGGCCGTACATGCATGTATTTTGCTCCTTGTTTCTTCACGCATCATGGTTGCCTCTCTCTCTATAACGCATAGCTCTGGCAAAATTGGCATCTATGCGGTAAGATACCACACGATGCTCACACGGGAGCCATTGACAGCAGCGAATGCTATGTGACCGAACCAGGGAAGCTGCACCACATCACGTGCCGCTTGCTCCTGCTCACGCTCGGTGACGAGGTGACACTAGCAAAACCGCACATACGCGTATTGCGGCATCATTGCCTCTGCCTAGTCCTATAGTCCTACCGCAGGCACATATTGCTTGACCGATCACAGCGTAACAGGTACATTCTATGGTGAAGAACAAATCACAAATACTATGGAAGATGCAAGTATCTTCTCTCTATTATTGTGGACTGGATTGAAGGAAGTACGTATGTCGTCTATAGATGAGCGTCAGCAGCAGATACCTCCCTGGCAACGGGCTGGAAACATGCATGTAGGCCAGGGTATGCTCTCAGTTCCGGCTGAGCAACAGGCAACGGCAACGCCCGAACAATTATCTTTTCCTACACCACCGCCATCGGCCTATGGCACGGCTCAGCCATCGCAGGAAAGGCAGTATCCTTCGCACGATGCTACCTATTCGGCACAGCCCCGCGTTACACGCCAGCTAGCAGATTACGCACCTATGCCTGTACCTGTACAGACCCGTCAACTCCATGACTATACGCCCGCACCGGTCGCCACACAGACTTTGCCGGAAGTGCAGACGGGAACACTCCCTTCAGCTCGGCGCACCACAACCTCACTACGCGAGCCTGTTGTCATTCGTGGCACAGGCAAAAAAAGCAAAGGGATTCGTCCTCCCAAAGGGCGCAAGCTCGTTGTTCACATTGCCACTATTGCAGTGCTTATTTTGATTGGGTTGGGTGCGTTGATCGCGGTTGTGCCAACGGGGAGCGAAGGAGAAGGTCTCTGGAACCCTTTTAAAGCAACGATGGATATGGCAAAGGGAAGCAACAATAATCCCGGCTTGATCGCACAACAAGCCGCAACAGCAACCGCAGTCACCCAGGATGGCTATGATCCGGGCGGTGGCCAGACATTCGCAGGATTGCCAACAGCCCCTCCAGGCAGCGGAAGTGGCGGCGGATTAGACCGCTTTTTCTATGGGCAATGCACTTACTGGGCGAATATGCGCTACCATCAGCTTACCGGCTACTGGGTTCCCTGGCTAGGCAATGCCTGGCAGTGGAAAGCGGGAGCAATAGGCTACGGTTGGGTTGTCTCGGCAACACCAAAAGTGCCCTCCATCATTGTTCTGCAGCCGGGTGTACAAGGCTCCGGTTGGTACGGACACGTTGCCATTGTCGAACGCATCAACGCAGATGGCTCAGTATTGACAAGCAACTTTAATTGGGCAGGCAACTGGGCCATTGAAACATTCGTCACCTTCACCCCTGGCCCTGGCGTCAGTTTTGTTTGGCATCCCTAAGCAAGCACATATTTTATCCTCTGCAAGGGGAGATGCATCTTACAAGCATGCATCTCCCCTTTTGTTATCAGCTATCGAGGGAGGAGGAAGCATTGTCTTCCCATTGCTGTAACAGGAAACGATAGTGAGCGCACTGCGCCTCGTGATAGGCCACATCATCAGCAGGATGGGCCTGTAGCTGTTGTTGGTGATAGTGCAGATATGCCATGACACCGGTGAGTGCCTTGCGTGAGACACTGACGTGCAAGACCGCTGCATGTGGTCCATGCTGCCATGTGCAGCTATTGTGCCAGTTGATGTAGGGACAATGGCGACAGCGATTGGCGCAACAATAGCCACGCCGCACGAGGAAAGCGCGTGTGGCGATGTAGAGTCCCTCCGGCGTAATCTCCCAATCCGCCGCTTCCGAAGTTGACATAGTGATAAGTCCCTTTATAAAGTAAATTGCATTTATACGAATACATATTTGTAATTC